>WNGG01009252.1_pt1 | contig 10768 bp, 12 predicted proteins | sample 5400661 | NCBI WGS metagenome assembly WNGG01 (sample SAMN13153372, study PRJNA577476) | soil metagenome | isolation source: 100 cm soil or saprolite under Garry oak tree replicate 1 | place: USA:California | collected 2016-06-15
GTTCGGAGGGCCGGGCTGGAGCGTGCTGGGGACCGGTCGGCGACAGCCGGCCGCCGCGGCCAGGGTCGAGCCGGGCGGACGGCGGCGGCTGAGCGCGCTCGTGCGCGACCTGCTGCTGTGCCTCTCGGATGCCGACGAGCTCGCCGCCGCGCAGACCCTGGTGATCGACGAGCGCTCGGGGCAGGAGATCGCCACGACAGCGTACGAGCTGCTCGAGAGCTGCGTCCGCCTGAGAATCCCGCGCGTCCACTTCCTCGGCTCGCACCTCGAGCTGGACGCAGCGGCGCGCAGGCGATTGGAGTGGCGGGCACGCGTCCGGCTCGGCAAGGCGGTGGAGCGCGTTGTTGTGGGTGCCGCGGATGTGACCGTGACCTTCAGGCGCAGCCTGCCCGCTGCGGTGGTCCCCCTGCAAGACGGTCTGATACTGGCGCAGCTGGACGTAGAGCGATCCCCGCTCGAGCTGGTGGAGCGGCTGCCGCGCGGCCCAGGCCCAGTGCCAGGCCCAGGGCTGGACGGGCCGCTCGGGCGGCTGCGCGTGCTGGAGGAGTCGAGAACTCTCAATCTCTCACTTACGGAGGAGTCATGTACGACGGCTGGTATCTGGTGGCCTTCGACAGCGAGCTTGCCGGAGCCCTCACCTCGGTGACCGTCGGGGACATCCCCCTGGTCCTGGTGCGAGACGGCAACCGCGTGCGCGCGTTCGACGCGACCTGCCCGCACCGTGGCGCCAACCTGGCCTTCGGGGGGCGACTCGACGGCCAGGTGATCGTGTGTCCCTTCCACGGCAAGCGGGTGAGGCTCGGCGCCCACACGAGCGAGCGGTACTGCGTCCGCGAGTACCCGGTGCTGGACTGGGACGGGCTGGTGTTCCTGCGATGGTCGCAAGAGCACGAGAACGGCCTCGGTGGCATGCTAAAGCGGCTCACGAGCGACGACCACGTGTTCGGACCGCGCTTCGCCCTGCCGATGCAGATCTCGGCGGACATGGTGATCGAGAATGCCTTCGACGGCAGCCACTTTCAGCCGGTCCACCGCGTCAGGAACCAGCCGGCCCTCACCGTGCGCCCCGACGAGGCCGGGTCGTTCGTCGCCGAGGGCGTCCTGGAGGTCCCGGTCTCGCAGTGGCAGCTCGGGGATGGGGGCGAAACCGTCAGCGTGCCGTACACCGCACACGCATACAGCCCGCAGCTCGTCTTGTCGAGCATGTCCGGCGATGCTCCCTACTGGGTGGTCACCGGCGCGACACCGACGGCCGAAGGGAGCTGCGTGGTTCGCCAGGCGCTGACCGTGCCGGCTACGGCGGGCCACGCCGCGCACGATATGGAGCGGGTCCGTTATCTCGTGCGGCAGTCCAGGGCGGGCCTCGAGCAGGACCGCGCGATCTGGGAGCACCTCCGCCCGCCGCCGCAGCCTCGCTACGCCGCGGACGACGCGACCGTGCTGGACTTCCGCAGATACTGTGAGCGCTTCCTGCGAGCCGCCGGGTAGGCCGCCCCGCATGACGCTGCCTCCGGCCGCCCTCGTCGGTCACGGCCTCGCAGCCAGGGTGGTGGACGACGGCGGGGAGCGCGTGCTGTGGATCCACGGCTACACCCTCGACTCGAGCATCTGGGAAGAGCTGTGGGGCTATCTGCCTGGCTGGCGCCACGTCGGCCTGGACCTTCCCGGGCACGGGTCATCGGGTCCGCTGCAGCTGGGTGAGCGACTGCCGGAGCTGGCGCGGCGCGTGGGCGCGGTCGCGGCAGAGCACGACGTCCGGCACGTCATCGGCCTGTCCTGGGGCGGCATGATCGCGCTCCAGGTCGCCATCGAGTGCCCCGAGACCGTTGCCACGTTGACTCTCGGCTCGCCGGCGGTGGGCGGTGGGCCGCAGGACACCCACGCCCGCACGCGCAACCTCGAGCTGGCGCGTCTGTACCGAACGCGCGGCGCAGGTCCGTGGATGAGCGAGCTGTGGATGCGGTCGCCGCCGGATATTTTCAAGGGCGCAGCCACGCATCCGGAGCTGTGGCTCCGCCTGCGGGCGCTGATCGATCGCCATTCCTGGTCGGAGCTGGGCGACTCGCGCATGAGCGACCTGACCACCCACCCGCAGCGGACCGAAGCGCTCGCGAGGATCCGGGCGGCGACCCTCGTCATCGTGGGCGAGGAGGACATGCCGGCGTTCAAACGCTGCGCGGAGCTGTTGCGCCGCACCATCCCGCGCTGCCAGCGCGTCTACTGCACGGGCGCCGGCCACCTATGCCTGCTGGAAGCCGCCGCGGCGGTGTCCCCGCTGCTCAAGGCACACCTGCGGACAGGAGCCCGCCCAAGCGCCCAGCGCTGAGCGCCATCAGCTGCCCGCCATCAGAGGTGCGGGCGGCTGATGACCGGTTCCTCGATCTCCCGGGCGGCGCGCTCCCCGCTCTCCATCGCGCCGTGGACCATCGCCGGATGCACCGCACCGCAGGTCGCCTCCCCGGCAAAGAACAGCGTGCCGTCGAGCGGCGCGGCCCAGTCGGATGGGGCATCTAGCGCACCCGGACGCGGATAGGTGTAGGCGCCACGGCTCCATGGGCTGGCGCCCCAGTCCTGAACCCGCACCTGGACCGCCAGCTCCCGGCGCAGCCACGGCAGCGCCGTGCGCAGGGTGCCGGCCACCGCTTCATCGAACCCCTGGGCGCGCAGGCGCGCCACGTGAGCGCCCTTGACCACGCCCAGCAGCAGGCTGGACGCGGACCGGGTGGTCCAGAAGCCCGCGGCCCCGCCGCCCAGCAGCAGGCAGACCGATCGCTCGGCGGGCGCGGCGAGCACCGCCACGACAACGATCGCGTCCGCGAGCCGCAGGGCGGCACACGCTGCCAGCTTCCGGCTTGGAAGTGAGGGCGAGAACGTCAGCAGGCCGTCGGCCACAACCGGTGGTGGCACCGTGACGGCGGTGGCTCGAGCCAGGAGCCGGCCCCGGTCCGAGTGGATCTCGACCGCCCCCCTGCGCCAGGTGACACGGCGCACCGCCGTGTCGAGGCGGATGTCGAGCCCGGCCGCCAGCTGCTCGGGGAGGCGATCGTAGCCGTCGACCACGACGTACTGCTCGATGCCTGATCTCCACGCCGAGCGAATCCGGCTGACGCCGGCGGCGCTGAGCTGGTCGGGCTCACCGCCCCAGACCTGCGTCAGCCAGGCCCGGGCAACCTGGGCATCGACTCCGGTCACGCCCAGACTGTCGAGCACGGCGCCGACCGGCAGGTCCGGTGGCTGCAGCCGCTGCAGCAGCATGTCCAGCAGCCAGGGCGGGCGGCGTCTCCGTAGCGCCTCCTGATCGAACGTGACCCCATCGACGTGCACCAGCAGGTCGTCGGGCGGTTCCAGCGGCGCGACCCTGGCATCGGCCGCGGCGAGCACGCGCAGCGAGCACGCCTTCTTCCCGTGCACCACCTGAGCCCCCAGCTCGACGGGGCGTTCGCCCGGCTCACGCCACGTCAGCACACGGCCGCCTACACGCTCACTCGCCTCGAGGACCACGACGTCCACGCCAGCCTGCTGGAGGCGCCGGGCGCAGGACAGCCCGGCGACGCCTCCACCGATCACGACAACGTCCACGGACTCCACAGCTCATCCCCTGCCATGTCCTGCGGCGCCGCGTCCCCGCTGTGCCAAGGGGAACGCCAACACAGAATCGAGTCTGCTCTCCGATCAGAACACGGGCAATGATCCTGACGGTCACAGCCGATCCCGTCACGGTTGACGGCTATGTGCAATCTGGGCAGACTGATTGCACGGAGGACTCCACGTGAATGGGGCTCGTCGACGTCTCCCGACCCGTCGCCAACCGCTCCCCGCCAGCGTGCAGCGGCGGTTGCCGCCAGCGATTCCTACGCCGGCTATCGCTGGTTGCGCGCGCATCGGCCCGTCTTCTATGAGGAGAACGCGAAGGTCTGGCTTCTGACCCGCTACGACCACTGCGCTGCGGTACTCCGCGATCCCCGTTTCTCAGCTACGGCCGGACAGGCAAGGCGCTCGCGCGGCGACCGGCTTCCCGTCTCGATGCTCAACAGCGACGGTGCCGAGCATGCGCGATTGCGCGGGCCGGTGTCCCGCGTGTTTGCCCCGCGCCAGCTCGATGAGCTGCGCCCGCTTGTGAGGGAGCTGGTCGAGCATGGATTGGCGCACCTCGACAGACGCGACGAGGTCGACCTCCTCAGTGACTTCGCAGGCCCGTTCGCGCTCGACGTCATCGCCAGGCTCCTCGGCCTGCCAGATGACCACCTGTCGACCTTTACGGAGATGGCGCACCGCGTTGCAATCAACCTCGACCCGCTCGCCGACCCGGCCTCGGCGCTGGCCGGGAGGCGTGCGGCTGAGGAGCTTGCGCTCCAGCTCGACAGCTGGCTGGGAGATGGCGGCGCCGGTTGGGTGGTGGATCCACTGGTCGCGGCGACCAGACGCGGTGAGCTGTCCCGCCAGGAGGCCCTCGCCACCCTCGTGCTGTTTGTAATTGGCGGTCTCGATCCGCTCACCCATCTCGTGGGGAATGGCATCCTCACGCTGCTGCGCCACCCTGATCAGCTCGACCTGCTCCGCTCCCGACCGGACCTGGCCGGCCGCGCCGTGCAGGAGCTGCTGCGCTTCGAGGCCCCAATCCCATTCACGGCTCGCGTGACCATCCGTGACGTGGAGGTGGGCCGCTGGGCCCTACCCGCCGGCCAAACCGTCGTCGTGGTCCTCGCCGCGGCCAATCGCGATCCCGAGGTGTTTCGGTTGCCTGACAGGCTCGACGTCGCTCGCAAAGATCCGACACCTCTGACGTTCGGCGCGGGGCCCCACGTCTGCGTGGCTGCCCCGCTCGCACGGCTCTGCGCGGAGCTAGCGATCCCGGCGCTCCTGCGCCGGTTTCCCGCGATACGCCTGGCGTCGCCGCGCCCCTCCTGGCGGCCCGTGCCCGTCCCGCGTGGGCTCCTCGCCCTCCCGGTACGGCTTTCGCCAATGTAAAGGGACCTCTATAGTCGATAACCCACTGGAAAGAGCCAAGCACATGCATACTTCTGTGTTGCGCTGGGGCGAGAGAACGATCCGCGAGCATGAGCTGAGCTCACTGCCTACTCTGGAGGTTGGATCACTCGACTACAATGGAGCGCTCAAGCCCTATTTTACGGGTAGATACGTGGGCGTAGATATGCGAAGCGGAGCCAATGTAGACATTGTTGCCCTTGCATATTCTTTGCCCTTTCGAGACTCCGCCTGGCCCGTCATTGTATGCACGGAGATGCTGGAGCATGACAGGTGTTTCTGGAAGTCGATACCGGAAATGGCCAGGGTTCTCGCGCCTGGAGGCAGGCTACTCCTTACAACGAGAGGTATTGGTTTTCCCGTCCACCGTCATCCTTCTGATTATTGGAGGTTCACCCCAGAAGCCGTCGAAGCCCTGCTGACGGACGCCGGACTGAACGTCCTTGAGTCCGTGGAGGACGACCCATACTGGCCCGGCGTCTTGGCCCTGGCCACCAAGCCTGTTTAGCGGCTCTACGCCACCAAGCGTGGTGAATGTGGTCGGGTGGCCGGGTGGCCGGAGGGAGTTGCACCCTCCGTTGGGTTCAGAACTCGAACGTCTGGGTTCAGAACTCGAACGTCATGCCGCGACCTGGTGGGGGCCTGTTGCGTTGTGCCAACTCGCGGCATGCTGAAGGCCGGCGTGCCTCCGGTATCAGATCGCCATGGCCAGCTCGGGCCAGCTCGTCGAACGCGACCGCCAACCGCCGGGTCATCGGCGCCTCGGTCGCCAGCTCGTAGTGGCCTCGCCGGATGTTCTGGACGAAGGCGTGCCCTGCGATGACCACCCTGGCGCTGCGGTCCTGCTTGAATGCAGACTGCGGGATTCGAGGGGGGCGAAGGCGGCGAGGTCTCATAGCGACAGTCTTGCCGCCAAGACGTGTTCCCGGCGAATGCAACAGCCCCACAAGATCGCCTACGTCGCATCGCTACTGCAGGCAGCCTAGGCTTCGAGTGTGCTGTTGGAAGCGTCACATAGCCCGGGATCTGGACAGTCCCACGACTCTGGCCGACACCGGTCGACAGCAGTTTGGCGACCCGCCACTTACTCCTCGAGCGTCAAGGTCGTAATTGGCCTGCTATCCCAAGTATCGGTGCCGTCAACACCATGGTCGAGGTGGTCTGGGTCGTTGTCGAACCAATCATCCCGAAAGAGTCCAGTATCGTCCGATGTGCGCGAGCTCAGGGCGTCGCGGAGCCTGGCTGGGAAGTTCTCGGTCGCACCGGCTTTCGGTGGCAGGACGATATTCAGCGTCTTGGGGGTGTTGGTAAGGAACCTGACGTCGATTCTGTCCGGCGATTCAGGCTCGTCCTCGTCGATGGCCGTTCCGGTGTCCCCGACGAGCTGGCGCCGGAACTCGTCGTCGACCATCGCTCGCGCGCCAATCTGCCGCACGCGCTTGTCGTCGTACCGCGGGTCGAGAAGAAGCAGGTGCTCGTACCATGCATGCAGCACGTTCTGGTCGGCTTCGGTCAGGTGGGCACCGGGCACGTCGTCTGTGCCATATGCCGAAATTTCGTCACTCATCTTGACAACACCTCCAACAGGCCTTCGCTTACCAAGCGTTTCACTAGGTCGATCCGATCCTCAGTGGACAGATTGCCGGGCAGTTCGCCGACGGCAAACCGGTCGTGCTGCGCGACGAACTGCAGTGCCGTACCGACAAGCCGTGGTCCGGTCACGAAGTTGCCTGCGAATTCGATCGTGGCTTGCTCCGAGGTGAGTCGCACCAGGCAGAGAAGCTCGGGTGGGCGGGCGACAACCGACTCGTCGGTCAGCCCAGCGAGGGCGTCGAGCGACCCGAACCGGCTGAGGCCCGCGGCCACATCGGCCGCAACAAGCTGGGAGGCGATGCCCTCCTTCGCCTTTTCGATGAGCGCACCGTCCGTCAGGGCCGCGGTCACCCGGCGTCCGAGCTCCGCGAGGTGCTCCACGTCGAGCGGCTCGTTCAGGTACTGCCTCGGCAGGGCGCTGCGAAGCATGACGTCCTCGTCAGCGAGAAGTTTGAGGGCATCGTTGAGCAGGTCGTACCACCGAAACGCGTAGATGCCCACCGTGAGGTGCAACGATGATGAGTCGCCGGTGACGGCCTCGTGCGGGAAGCCGCGCGGCAAGTAGAGTACGTCACCCGGCGCGAGCCTGTAGGTCTGCGAATCTGACAGCGTCTGCCTGTGACTCTGACGTCGGGCGAGCGGCAACTCGACCGACGGGCTCGACACGTGCCATTCTTTCGCCCCGTGAAGCTGCAGGACGAACACGTCGTGCGTATCAGCGTGCGGAAGAAATCCCTGCGCACGTGCGGGGGTGAGGTAAAGATTGGCGCCAACCGGATGATGCATGGCGGCCTGTAGCGCGCGACACAGGCAGCCTACTGCCGCCGAGCGGCGGTGCATCTGGTTAATGACCACCGTGAATCCGTCGTGATAGGAACGATAGATCGCCTGGATGTCGACCGCAGAGCTTCCCGTTATCCGAACGTTCTGCTCCGACAAGTTGCCGTCCGGCTCGGTCCGGATGAGCCGCTCGCCATCAGCCGGCCGCAGGCGGCTCGATACGGTCGTCGCGAGCAGTTCGTCAATCGCGTCCAGGCCTGGCAGGCCGGCGAAATATGAGTCTTTGGCATGGTTTACGAACAGTGGTGCCGCTTCGTAATACTGGTCGAAGAAGTCGATCGGTTTGACCGGGTCGAGCAGCCAATGAAGGCTGAATGCCGAACTCCCCAAAGACATGCATTTATCCTCGCACGCGAGCACGCCTTCGCATAGCCCCGTACAGGCGGCCATTGCATGCCACGGCCGTTTCAAGATCATGATTTGAGTCCGAGGATGGTGAAGGGCCGGTTCATGTTGCGGCTGGCCCAGCGAGGGGTCTGTTGCGTTCACTGAGTTCAAGGTCGAACGGCAAGACTGTCGACCATGAGAATCCATCGGCTTCGCCCCGTTTCTGCACCTCCGTCAGCGTTCGCCGGCTTCCGGTTCCCGCCCGACGTGATCGTCCTGGCCGTCCGCTGGTACCTCCGCTTCGGCCTCTCTTACCGAGACGTCGTAGAACTGCTCGCCGAACGCGGCGTTGAAGTTGACCACGTCACCATCTACCGCTGGGTCCAACGCTTCACGCCCCTGCTGGCCGACGCCGCCCGCCCCTGCCGCCACGCCGTCGGGACCCGCTGGCACGTCGATGAGACCTACGTCAAGGTCGCCGGTCGGTGGCGCTACGTGTACCGGGCGGTCGACCAGTTCGGCCAGGTCATCGATGTGTTCGTCTCTCCACGTCGCGACGCGACCGCAGCCCGTCGGTTCTTCCAGCAAGCCATCAAGACCACCAAGGTCACGCCTGCGGAAGTGACTACCGACCAGGCGGCAACTTACCCAATCGTGCTCGACGAGGTGGTCCCGGCCGCCTGGCATCGCACCGAGCAATACACGAACAATCCCATTGAGGCCGACCACGGCCGGCTGAAGCACGGCTGCGACCGATGCGGGGTCTCAAGCAGGACCGCAGCGCCCGGACCATCATCGCCGGGCATGCCTTTGTGCAGAACCTCCTCCGCCGAGGTCACTACGAACTGGCAGTTGAGGCGCCGACCAACCGGCGAGTGGCGCTTGCGTTCGGTGAGTTGGTCCTGGCTATCTGAACGGCGACGTTGGTCCGGGAGTCAGCCTGCTCTGGAACGCCAGACGCAACAGCGCCCTGCCACCCCGCGCGTCCGTGCGGCGTCCTGGGAGGAAAAACGGAGGAAAACCCGGCATACCCGACCGGGGTATCCAAGCCCGGCCGAAGCCGCGTTTCCGCAGGTCAGAATAGGTGTGGCAGGACCAGGATTCGAACCTGGGTAGGCATTGCCGGCGATTTTACAGACCAAACCAAGCGAATCCCCTCCTATCCCCTCACATCCCCTCCTGTCCTCCGCTGTCGGCCACACGCTGCGCAAACGCCCACCCGATATCCCCTGCCATCCCCCGGCGTCCCCGCCCGTCCCGCGTAGTCTGGCGTCCGGGGAGGGAAACCGGAGGGAAATCTTGGTCGTAGGGCGCCTGCCCCGGCCATGCTGCATGCACGACGCATGCTAGACTGTCGGCATGGGAAAACCGCTGCAGATCCGAGACGTGCCCGACGACGTCCTCGACGCCCTCAAGGCCAAGGCAGACCGCCACGGGCTGCCCTTGAGCACCTACGCCCTGCGGGTGCTTGCCCGCGACGCTGGGCTGCCCACCATCGCCGAGGTGCTCTCCTGGCCGCAGGAACGGGTCGACCTCACCGGCCAGCAGTTGGCCGACCTCATCCACGCCGAGCGCCCCGCATGATTTCGTGATCTTGTGATCACGGTCGCCGACGCCTCCACCGTGGTGGCCGCGCTACTATCGGAGCATGGCGGCACAGCTCGCGCCCGCTTGGCCGCCGAACCCGAGCTGCACGTGCCGCACCTTGTCGACCTGGAGGTGCTGTCGGCGTTGCGCACGCTGCACCGCAACGGTTCGCTCAGCGAGCAGGGCGCGCGGCAGGCGCGCCACAAGCTCGGGCTGCTGCCGCTGCGCCGCTACCCGCATGCGCCGTTTGCCTCGCGGATCTGGGAGCTGCGCCACAACCTGACGGTCTATGACGCGGTCTATGTTGCGCTTGCTGAGGCGCTTGGTGGGCGCCTGCTGACCATCGACGCCCGGCTTGCCCACGCGCCAGGGGCTCGCTGCGAGATCGAACTGCTCGACGAGACCTAGCCCGGGTCTGTTGCGTTGTTACAACTCGCGGCATGGTGACGCCTCGGTCGCTTTCGGTTTTAGATTGCGAGTGCAAGTTCGTCGAAGGCGACCGCGACCCGGCGGTTCACCTGCTCCCCAATCGCGAGTTCAAAATGCCCTCGCCGGAGGTTCTGGACGAAGGCATGCCCGGCGATGATTACCCTGGCGCTGCGGTCCTGCTTCAGCCCACGCATCGGACGCAGCCGCGCTTTCAACCGGCCGTGATCAGCCTCGACGTTGATGCCACGTTCGGTGAGGAGTTCTTCGACGTCGCGGTAGGAGAGGCCGTAGCGCAGGTTGTGGGTGCCGGAAACCTCGTCCATGACGTTGACGTGCGGTTTCGCGTCGGTGCTGGAGGCCCGCGATGATCTCCAGCCATGACACTCCGACTCCTGTACCTGATCTTGCGTCAGCTCCTCGACTGGCTTGCACTGCTTGCTCGCGGACAGGCGTCCAAGAACGCCGAGCTGCTCGTGCTGCGACATGAAGTCATGATGCTGCGCCGACAGGTCGCCAGACCGCGTCCCACCTGGCCAGACCGGGCCATCCTCGCAGCCTTGACCAGGCTCCTGTCCAAGCAGCACCAACACCATTGCCTCGTCGCCCCGACACGTTGCTGCGCTGGCATCGGACCCTGGTCAACCTGAAGGGTGCGTAAAGGCGTTCATGCTGCTCGTCGGTACTCGTGCAGGAGCCCACCGAGCAGATCACGTCGGCGCACCACAGCCTCCCGGTCCTCGACGGTGCGGGCTGGATTGGGATCGGCGGGTGATGCCGGCGCCCGTAGCTCCAAGGCCCGATGGGGGCGGTGCTGGTTGTAGTGCTCGACATAGACCCGAAGGACCCGCTCCAAGTGCCTGCGCCCGACGATCAGCATCCAGTCCAGACACTCGGCGCGGACCGTCCGGACCCAGCGCTCCGCGAATGCATTCGCCCGGGGCGCCCGCACCGGCGTGCGCAGCACCCGGATCCCTTCGGCGCCGAACACGTCGTCGAAGCTGCGGCA
>WNGG01009253.1_pt1 | contig 10768 bp, 12 predicted proteins | sample 5400661 | NCBI WGS metagenome assembly WNGG01 (sample SAMN13153372, study PRJNA577476) | soil metagenome | isolation source: 100 cm soil or saprolite under Garry oak tree replicate 1 | place: USA:California | collected 2016-06-15
ATCGGTGCGCCGTCGGCAGCCGAAAGCACAGTGGTGCACCCCGCACCGGGATGTCATTCTGTCGCTGCTGTTGTCCGGCAGCGGCTGCCGAGCCAGCCGATGCTCTATGGGCTGCACGCGGCGAGAGCGAGGGGTAGCCCTGATGTCAGGATGCCGGTCGCGTGCGACGATTTGCTGGTGAGGCCGACGGTGGTGATCGTGGATGATCATGCTGGCTTCCGGTCTTCGGCCAGGGCGCTGCTGGAGGCCGAGGGGTTTGATGTCGTGGGCGAGGCTGTGGACGGGATGTCGGCGCTTACCGTGATAGGCCAGCTCCATCCGCGTGTCGTGCTCCTCGACGTCCAGTTGCCCGACATCGACGGGTTCGAGGTTGCCGAACGGCTGGCAGGGGCAGGCGACCCGCCGGCAGTGGTGCTCGTGTCGACCCGGGGCGCCTCCGCTTACCGGCGGCGGCTTGCCCGCAGCCCGGCCCGCGGGTTCATCGCCAAGAGCGAGCTGTCGGGAAATGCGCTTGCTGCGCTGGTGGCGTGAGGCCACCAGCGGCTCTGCTCCGCGCCTCCGGAAAGCCGCGTGGCTGGCCGGGCTGGTCCTCGGCCTCGCGGCGGAGGGGCTGGCCCGTCCGGGGCAGGGCCTGGCCGCGGCCGGGGCCGACCTGGCCGTGGGGTGGGCGCTGATCGGCTGCGGGCTGGTGGGCTGGTCGCGGCGGCCGCAGAGCCGGGTTGGCCCGCTGCTGGCGCTCACGGGATTCGCCTGGTTCGCTGGCACGCTGGCCGGCTCGCGGATCGGGGCTGTTGCCACGCTCGGCGCGGCGCTGCTTTTCGTCCACCGTGGCCCGCTATGCCATGTGATTATCGGTTATCCGCGCGGGCGGGCTCCGGACCGGTTGAGCATGGTCGTAGTGGCTGCGGCCTACGTGTACGGGGCGGCCGTCCCCCTCGCCCGGAGCGACGTGGTGACGATGGTTGCCGCTTTCCTTGTCCTGGCCGCGACGATCCGGGGGTATGCGCTGGCAGCAGGCCCGGGCCGCCGTGCCAGGGTGACGGCGATCGCCGCGGCAGCCGCCTTGGCGGTTCCGCTTGCGGGCGGGAGCGCGGCGCGCCTGATGGGGGCGGGACCCGCTGTGGAACAGGTGGTGCCGTGGGGATATGAGGCGGTGCTGGTCCTGATCGCGGCTGGCTTGTTGGCGGACATGCTGCGTGGCCGGTGGGTCCAGGCGGTTGTCGCGAGGCTGGTTGTCGATCTCGGCGAGGGCTCTGGGACCGGGACGCTGCAGGCCCGGCTGGGGCATGCTCTGGGCGACCGGTCGCTGGCGATCGCGTACTGGCTTCCGGAAACGGGCGGTTATGTCGACGAGAGCGGGAACCCCGTGGTGCTCCCCGGTGCCGGGTCGGGGAAGGGGGTTACCGTGATCGAGCAGCGGGGTGAGAGGATCGCGGCGCTTGTCCACGACGCCGCGGTGCTGGATGATCCCGGCCTCATCGACGCGGTGGCGGCGGCGGCCAGGATGGCCCTTGCGAACGTGCGGCTGCGGGCGGAGGTGCGGCGCCAGGTCGCGGAGCTGGACGCTTCGCGGCGCCGGATCCTCCAGGCGCGTGATGCCCAGCGCCGCCGCCTGCAGCAAGAGCTGCGGGCGGGTGCCGGGCAGCGCTTGACGGAGGTCGAGGAGCTGCTGGACCTCGGCCTGGGCAGCGCTCGCGCTGCCGGGGACCGGGCGGTGACCGCGGGGCTGGAGGATGCCAGGCGAGAGCTCGATGCGGCGCACACTGAGCTGCAGGAGCTGGCCGCGGGGATCCATCCGGCGGTGCTGACCGAGCGAGGGCTCGGTTCTGCGTTGTCTTGCCTTGCCGGGCGGTCCCCGGTGCCTGTCCGGCTCGCCGTTCCCCCGCAGCGCCTGCCCGCCATCATCGAGACGGCGGTCTACTTCCTCTGCTCGGAGGCTCTGACCAACGTCGGGAAGTACGCTCACGCGTCACGCATCGACGTGACGGTCAGGGCGGATGCAGATCTGGTTACCGTCCTGATCGCCGACGACGGCGTCGGAGGGGCCGACCCGTCGGCCGGATCCGGCCTCAGGGGAGTCGCGGACCGGGTCGAGGCGCTCGGCGGCCGGTTCCTGGTAGACAGCCCGGCGGGAAGGGGTACGCGGCTGCTGGCGGAGATCCCGGCTGCCGTCCGGCACTGAAGAAGGCCCCGGCGGCTGTGCCGGGGCCTTCCGCCGTCGGGTGCTGCTACGCGGAGACCCGCTGCCAGGGCTTTACCACATAGCCGGTCGGCTCGCATTCCCCCGAAGACACGCTCGGAGTGCAGCCGGGCGCCTGACCCTCCAGCTTCTTGAACACAAGAGTCTGCCGGTACACACTCCACTTGTACTTCCAGACCTCCTGCGCCTGGTAGAAGGTGATCGTGTCGCCGCGCACGGCGTACGTGCCGGTCGATTGCGCCCCTGGCCTGGTACCAGCCTTCGTCTCCGAGACGTCACCCCGGTAGAACGTCAAGGTGAAGCTGCCGTAGTTGTCTTGGGTTACCTCGCCCCGGTCGGGGTGGGCGGCGACCAACTCGTCCCTGGTGTAGGTGACCTGCCACACCCCGTCCAGCGGCGTGACCTGAGTGGTCTTGGTTCCCGCTCCCGGCGGGCGGTTGCCTGCGGGCAAGCGGGGTGCCGGGCCGGTGCAGCCGCCGGGGATCACCAGCGCGCGCCCAGGCGGGGCGTGTTGCTTGAGCCGGCTGATCTCGGCGATGAACTGCCTGGTTTGCGGGTCCTGCTCCACTTGCGCATACACCGGAGCGAAGGCGCTGCGCAGGGCCGCTATGCCGGCATTGGAGGCGTTCGCGAAGCGGCTGCCGTCAGCGCACAGGCCGGGCGGGAGGCCCGCATCACCGTCTGTGAGCCCGGTGGACCGGGCCGCCGTGTCCCGGACCGCCTCGGTGAGCCAGGCGCGCTGCTGGGATGTGAGCCTGGCGAGCCGGCCGGGATTGGCGATGACGGCAAGCGTCTGGGGCCACAAGTTGACGTTTGCTGTCACGTATCGAGCCCGGCTCCAAAAATCCTCCTTTAGACCGTAGTAGAGGAGGTTCGCCTCGAAGCCCTCGACCGTGCGGCTGGCCAGCCCTTGGTCCAGCGGGACCGCGACCACATTGCTCGGCGTGGCCCCGAGCGCCCGGATCGCCTCGGATGACTCCCTCGAACGGAAGGCCGCGAAGGTGATGCCGCGCCAGTCTGCCGGGCCGAGCAGGGGCTTGCGGACCGCGATCGGCTTGCGCAGCCCGTCGGCGAGGACGCCGAGGCCCTTCACGCCCACCTTGTCCAGCGCCGGCATCATCTGCGCGGGGATGCCGCTGTCGATGACGGCCTGCTCCAGCGGATAGCTGTCGATCAGCATCGGGGCGGTGAGCGCCTGGAAGCTGTCGACACCCAGGGTGTCGAAGACCCGGGTGCCGGTGACACCGAGATCGTACCTGCCTGCGGCGACGCCGCGGACGATCTGCTGTTCGCCGTCCGGCACGTTTTCGCCGACGTGGTAGACCATGTCGATCTGGACGTTTCCTGCGGATAGCTTCGCCACCCGGTTGACGAGGTACGGGTCGATCTGGGGCATGAACCCGGATATCCCGTGCCTCGTGGCCATCCGCAGCACAACCGGCGTGCCGGGGCCCCCGGCCTTACTGCCTGCCAGCGAACCGCACCCGGCGAGGGCCAGGGCCACCAGGACCGTGACACCGGCTCGGCGAACGCGACGTCTTTTTCTCATGCCAGGCTCCTTCCCAGTCGGGTGTAGCCTCGCCGGTTACCGCCTGCCAGCGCATCGGGGCATGCCCTCATTGTGCACCCGGGGGATCAGGGGTAGCCCCCGGCTGGGAATCGGGGCCGCCTGGTGCCAGGATTCGCTCATGGGCCTGGCAGTTTCTGGTTTCGGCCGACTCGGCCGCGCGGTTGTGGCCGGGGTGTGGCCTGCCGCGTTCGGCTTCGGGCTGCTGTCGCTCCTCATCGCCCGGTCGCATCCTGGAGCGACGTTCGGCGGGACCTCATGGACGGCGGGCCTTGCCGAACTGGCTGCGGGATGGGCGGTGATCGGCGCAGGTTGCTATGTCTGGCGGCGGGGGAAGCGGTCCGGGCTGAGTTTGGCCGCCGCCGGGGTGGCCTGGTTCTTCCCCGAATGGGACAACCCCGGGGCCGGGGCGGCGGTGTTCACTTTCGGCCTGGTCAGTTACGCCCTGGCGCCTGCCGTGGTGGCTCACGCGGTCATGGCCTACCCGTCCGGCCGGCTGTCGTCCCCGCTGGAACGCGTGGCCCTCGCCGTCGCGTATGCGGACGCGGCGCTCGTTCTCGCGTTGTTCCCGGCGCTGTTCTTCAGCCCGCCGGAGCAAGGGTGCAGCCTGTGCCCGCCGAACCTGCTGCTCGCCGATGGCCAGCCGGGCCTGTTCGCGGCGCTGAACCGGTGGGGCATCCGGCTGGGCCTGGTATGGACGATAACTGTCGCCGCGCTGTGCGTATGGCGGCTTGCGCGGCCGGGCGCCCCGCTGCGCCGGGCGGCCGCCCCAGTCATCGTCAGCGGGACCGCGTACCTGCTGCTGGCCTGGTCCGACTTCGCCCACAGCCTGTCGCGCGGCCTGCTCGGCGCCGACCGGTTCGAGTACCGCCTGTGGCTCGCCCAGGCGGCTGCGCTGTGCGCGATCGGCCTGGGCGTGGCATGGTCGTGGCTGCTGGGGCGGCGGGCCCGTTCCGCGATGGCCGCGCTGACGGTCGAGCTGGGTCAATCGCCTCCCCCCGGAGGGTTGCGCGAAGTGCTGGCACGGTCCCTCGGCGATCCGGACCTTGAAGTGGCCTATCCGCTAGGCGATCCCGGGCGGCTGGTCGATGCCACCGGGAACGCTGTGGATCCGGCAAGACGGGAGGGCGGTGCCCTGACCCCGCTCACCCGCCAGGGGCAGACGGTGGCGCTGCTCTCCCACCGCCGGGGGCTGCTGGACGATCCTGCCGTCGTCAATGAGGTCATCGCCGTCACACGGCTGGCCGTGGACAACGAGCGGCTCCAGGCAGAAGTGCTCGCCCGGCTGCAAGAGCTGCGGGCCTCCCGGGCCCGCATCGTCGCCACCGGCGATGCCGAGCGGCGGCGGCTCGAGCGTGACCTGCACGACGGTGCCCAGCAGCGCCTCGTCGGCCTCTCGCTCGCGCTACGCCTGGCGCGCGCCCAGCCCGGCGCACGTGCCGACCCGAACCTCCGGGCATTGCTCGACCGGGCAGATGAGCGACTCCGGGCCGCCATCGCCGAGCTTCGCGAGCTGGCCCACGGGATCTATCCGGCGGTCCTGACCGATGAAGGGCTGGCCGCGGCCGTGGAGGCACTGGCAGAGCACGCCTCCGTTCCCATCGCGATCATTCACATGCCGCAGGAGCGGCTCCCGGGCCCGGTGGAGGCCGCCGCCTATTTTTTCATCGCAGAAACCACCGGCTACATGGCTACGCTGGCCGCAGCCAGAGGCGTGACACTTGATGCCAGGCACCACGGGAACCGGCTCGTGGTGGAAGTCGCCGAGGACGCAGCGGGCAAGCCCGAGCACCAGCTGGAAGCCAGGCTCACCGACCTGGCCGACCGGGTCGGCGCGCTGAACGGCCAGCTCCAAGTCCGGCACATCGCGAACGGAAAGATCACCATACGAGCGGAGATGCCATGCGGGTCGTGATCGCCGACGACGCCATGCTAATCCGGGAAGGCACAGCCCGCCTCCTCGAAGACGCCGGCGTGGACGTTGCCGGCAAAGCCGGCGACGCCCAGAAGCTCCTCCGGATCGTGGCCACCGAACATCCCGACGTGGCGATCGTCGACATCAAGATGCCGCCCACCCACACCGACGAGGGCCTGGTCGCGGCGGAACAGATCCGCAGCGCCCACCCTGACGTCGGGGTGCTGGTCCTGTCCCAGTACCTGGAGTCGCGGTACGCCACCCGGCTGCTTGAGGATCATCCGGAAGGGCGCGGCTACCTGCTCAAGGAACGGGTGTCAGACATCGGCGTCCTCAAAGACGCCATCCAGCGCATCGCCGAAGGGGAATGCGTGCTCGACCCCACCATCGTGGCCCGCCTGATCAAACGACGGCGCCAGCAGGGACCTCTCGATGAGCTGACCGACCGCGAACGCGAGGTGCTTGCCCTCGTCGCCGAGGGCCGCTCCAACCATGGCATCGCCGAGATCCTGGTGCTGAGCCCCAAGACCGTCGAGGCCCACGTCGGACGGATCATGACCAAGCTCGGCCTCGATGACACCCCCAACTATCACCGCCGCGTCCTGGCCGTGCTGGCCTTCCTCCGCTCCTGAGCCGTAAGGGTTCCCCCGGGGCCCTGGCCGCGCATTTGCGGGATAGCCCCACACCAAGACGCGGGCTTGCCCGCTATCTCGTGCCCCTTCGTTTCTCTAGCGTCGGTGTCTGGCTAGAGATGAGCTGCGCTGCCAGCAGCGCGTTCAAAGGGAGAATCCGATGCGGAAACTTGCCGCACTGGGCACTGGATTGGCCTCCCCTGTCCATTGCCTACGCCTCGATTGCTGCCGCCTCGCCGGCGATGGCGAGCACCACTGTGCCGGTGAGCATGACCTTCGACGAGCCGGTACTTCAGGACATCACCAGCGGCTGCCCGACCCTTGGCCTGCCGAACGGCGGGTTCTGGGGGAATGGTGTTGTCGTTCCCTATGGTCACGCGACCGAAATGATCGCGTTCGGCGCGGGCTGCGGCGCATGAACAAGACGATCCCGCTACCCGTGCTGCCCGGCGCGGGCCCCGGCACAAGCAAGGCAGAGATTGCTTCGCAGAACCTGGACAGGCAGGCCGACGCGCTGACGCGTTGACCACGGGAAAGGAGAACGGCATGTCCAACATCGCTGGCAACCCGATCAACCGGCAAAGACTGGCTAGGCCGCCGACGCCGCGCTTCGCGCCAAGATGGCCGTCCGGCCCTGGCCGTCGCCTCACAATGCCTGCGGCGTTCTTGCTGATGGTCGCGCTGGCCGCATGCCAAGGCGGCGGAGCAGGGTCAGCCTCCCCGGCCGCCAGCCGATCGGCGTCGCCCGCTCATACGGCCGTCCGCACCCTGGCCGCGGGCTGCACCCACGCCAACCCTTGCCAGAACATCACCGCGGGCGCGTACCGGCTCGGCCCAGGAACGCTGCTGCCCGGACTGGAGCTGACCTTGCCCGCAAGGTGGTCGAGCACCGGGACCATTCCCACCGAGCTCAACCTCGTGCCGCCCGGGCAGCCGGAGGACGCGCTGAAGTTCTGGCTGGACATGGTCGCCGTCAAGAGCACTGGCCCCGGCCACGGGACAACGATCCTGAAGAACGTGGGCACAACACCCAGTGCGCTGATCGCATGGCTCACCGGCGATCCGGACTTCCGCATCGTGTCCAAGCCCGCGCCGGCCACCATCGGCCAGGACATCACAATGAACTCCCTCGTCGTCGGCGTCTCCGGTTCCGCGAACTACGGCGACCCAGGCTGCCCCTCCAACCCCCGATGCGCCGACCTGTTCACCAACCGCCATTGGCGCCCCGGCGGGTACGGCATCGGCGGCGATGAGGAGGTACGCCTCTACCTCGGCACGATCAAGACCAACGGGAATCCCCACACCTTCTTCGTCGCCCTCGACGCCGCTGACCATGCTGACCTGCTGCGCCTGGAAAACGCCGCGAAACCCATCATCGGCAGCGTGCGCTTGCCGTCCGGCGTCGCCGGCGGCTGACTGAACCACCCCAGGAGTTCCCCGGAGGCTCCGGGCTCGCCCGGGGCGATTCGATCCGATCCGGTCAACCCAGCCGAACGCCGCCGCGTCGCACCGACGTTGCCGCCCGCATCCCCAGCAACTCCCGCGCACCGGGCCTGCAACCCCGCGGTGCCGCCGCGCCCGGCCATCCCGGCAAGCCCAAGGCGGCATCCTTGCCGCAGTAGCCGGCCTGTGCCCGCAGCCCCTGGCCGTAGCACCCTGAAATTCGCGCGCCGTTGACACGAACGGGCCAATGACCGTCTCCGCCAATCCGGACATATGCGCGTCAAGCTCACCGGCCCGCGTGCTCACCCCGGGACCGGCTCCAACTCCCCCGGGCATGCTTCCGCCCGCTCATCGTGAACGGACCCCTGACCCGCGCCCTCACGCGGAACTGGATAATCCGCGCGCCGCCATCCCAGCCCCAGCCCACGCAACCACCCGCACGGAATTCGGCAAGCACGCTCCCGGTATGAACGACAAGGCTGAATTGACGACCGCCGCCACCATTAGCGGCTAACGGAACAGTGCAAAAGTATACGGGCACGCAACGCTCGCTATTCGGCAGATCCGGACGTCGATCGGCGATCGGACCAAGGGCGAGCCGGACACAGATCATCCGGTTCGGCGTGGTGTCAGGCCGCCGCCTTGGCGGTCAGGTTGCCGATCATGTCGGCGGCACTTGCGCGCTGGCGGCGACCAGCGCTGTGACTCCGTTCCTGGCTCGACGCCGCGCGGAGCGACGATTACGCGCTGACCGCCGATGATGAGGTTTTGCCGCTGCTGCCCCGGATTCCGGCCGGGCCGCTGTCGCGCCAGCTGGGGGCGCGGCCTCGCTCAACCTGGAGATACTGGGGGGAGAGGACTCGTGATCGGTAGCCTTCGCCGGGGGGCCCACCACCGCCGCTGGAGCATCCCGGGTTTCATGCACACCTGGTTTTGTGTGACGCAGCTTCGCCAGGTGGCTCTGCTGTGATGAGGTTACCGGGCCCGGAGCCCGGGCCTGGATTTGTGTAATTTTGCTGTGGTGGACGGCCCGCCCGCTGATCGGGTGCCCTTGCCGGGCCCGCAGGGCCGCGGCCTGGCGGATCGCCCGCTCCACGAACGCGGTTTCCTTGCTCAGCGAGCATTCCCACCCGGCGATCAGCCCGGCGAACGCGTCGATGACGAACGCGGTATAGCCGAACCCGCCGCCGTCCAGCGGCACGTAGGTGAAATCGGCCACGTGCAGCTGCCCTGGCCGCTGCGCAGTGAAGTTCCGGTTCACCAGGTCCGGCGCCCGCGTCCGCGCCGGGTCGGGGGTCGTGGTGCGGGTCGTGCCGGCGCGGGTGACCCCCCGCCACCCGTTGGCCCGCATCAGCCGCTCCACCGTGCACCTGGCGACCCGGATGCCCTGGCACCGCAGGTAATCCCACATCTTCAGGCTGCCGTACAGGCACTCCGGCGGGCGGCGTCCGTCCGGGCCTGGCTCGTAGATCCCGGCCAGGATCTCCGTCAGGGCGGCGTCCCGCACGGACCGCTGCGACGGCGGCCTGGACCGGCGGGCCCAGTACGTCCCCGGGGCGATCTGGCTGCCGTGCCCGGTCAGGGCACGGCAGATCGGCACGACCCCGAACCGGTCGCGGTGGGCGTCGATGAACGCGCAGATCAGCGGCGCAGCGGGTCGTGCTCCCGCGCGAAGAAACTTGTCGCCGCCGTGAGGATCTCGATGGTGCGCTCCAGCTCGGACACCTTGCGGCGCAGCTCGCGGATCTCCTTCGAGGCCTCGGTGGTGACCCCCGGTGCCTGGCCCTCATCGACGGCGGCCTGGCGGATCCACTTGCGCAGCGTCTCCGGGGTCATCCCCAGCCGCCGGGCTACCGCGGTGATCGCCGCGTACTCCGACGGATAGTCGCCGACATGCTCGCGCACGAGACGGATCGCCTTGGCCTTCGTGTCCTGGTCATACCTGACTGGCATTGAAACGTGCCATCCTTCCCAACTAAGGAAGTATGCACGAAACTCGGGACGGTTCACCGCAACCCAAACAACACAGCATGGCAGGCGAGGTTCACTTACAAGCGAGGGTCACGGATTCGAACCAATTTGCGTCCACAACGACCGCAGATGCGAGGAGTCACCAGGCTACAACCAGCCACGATTGTCGCAGGTAGATGCCGCATCAGGCGACAGCAGGCGACGTCCCGCGACGCTACGAACGCACCTTACAAGCGAGCTCCAGGCTTCCGCGCCAGTCAGCTCCCGGTACCGCGGGCGATGTGCCGGACCGCCACCGCGTCTTCGGTGATCTCGTACAGGACCCGGTACCGGCCAACCCGCAATCGCCGCAGGTCAGGCGACCCGTACGGGAACGACCCGGCCGGGCGGGGATCGTCAGCCAGCTGGTCGATCGCGTCCAGGACCACGCGCATGCCCTGCGGGTCGTCGAGGAACGCGGCCGCCTGGTCGATAGCCCGTTCGTCGTAGTCGACCCGCAGGCTCACCGGGGCATGCCCAGTCGGCGCCTTGCTTCGTCAGCGGGCACGAACGTCGTCTGCCCGGTGGCGTCCCGGGCCCTCCACTCCAGTACCGCCGCGGTGTCCTCGGCGTCCTCCAGCTCGTGCGGGGTGGCGGCCTGCTCCAGCGCCCGCAGGCGCAGGAAGTCGGCCACCGGCACCACGACCGCAGCTTGGCCGCCCAGGTGGATCACCTCATACGAACCGGTATCCGGGCCGGGCATGTCTGGCTGGGCGGTCATCTCGTTGCCTCCTGTCGTGATCAGCGAGGGCCTGTTACCTATCCTGTCAGGCTCCCGGGCTCATCGGCATGACGTCGGCACGAGCGGCGGCCCTGTGTCGCGATGGCGACCTCAGGATCCGGGGCGAGTACAGTGTGCAGTCTGCTCGCCCGCCGCGCGCCCGCGCAGCGGCCGCGCGGCTTCTGCGTGATGTACCTGATGGGGCTGTTCTTCTCGGTCCCGGTCTTCGTCTTCGCGTCGCCGTACGCGGCCGTCGGCGGGATGACGATCGCGCACGGCA
>WNGG01009255.1_pt1 | contig 10767 bp, 6 predicted proteins | sample 5400661 | NCBI WGS metagenome assembly WNGG01 (sample SAMN13153372, study PRJNA577476) | soil metagenome | isolation source: 100 cm soil or saprolite under Garry oak tree replicate 1 | place: USA:California | collected 2016-06-15
ATCACCGGTGCACGCTTTCAGATTCCGGTCTTTTGTCTTTTCTGGCCTCCCGGGAATAAAGTTTGGAAAACCAGAGTTTCGGGCGCTTTGAAACTCCTGGTTCGAACGCCATACGGCTCGGAACGGACAGTTCAATCTCCGTGCCGGCATCCGTACGGCTCAGCACTCTCAGTCTCGCACCGATCCTCTCTGCACGTTCACGCATTCCCGAAAGACCCCAGTGACCTTCCCTTCCAGAATTCAATACGTGCGGATCGATCCCGCAACCGTTGTCGCGCACGAGTATACGCAAATGATTCCCGGCATACTCAATTTCCATCACGATCTCTGTCGCGCGAGAATGTCGAAACGCGTTTGCCAGCCCCTCTCGCCCGATGAAATAAATCTCGTCCCGGCTGGAAGTGCGCAATTGACGGGGATTGCCCTCGACGATAACTCGAAATGTCGATTGGATGGGCGAGGGTAGCTCTTGCTGAAGCTCGGAAAATGCCTGTTCCAGGCTCTTCTGGGTACTGGTCGACGAACGCAGCCCCCGAACCGTGTTCCGCCCTTCATCGATAACACGAGTCATTAATTCAAGGACGCGGCCCACCATCGGTTTTGCCGGCGACTGCTCCGGTAAGCGCTCGTCGGCAACATGCAGCTGCATTGAAGCGCTGAGAACTCCTTGCAATAAAGTGTCGTGCAGCTCTTGTGCGATGCGTGTGCGCTCGGCGAGGCGTTCTTCAAACCGAATATTCATCTGGGCGGTCAACCTTCTTAGGCGCAGACGTACGAATAGCAAAATGGCGAGGGCGCTGGCTACCACAGCGGAAAGCCGGAACCACCAGGTTTGCCAGTATGCCGGAGCGATTTCGAACGGCACCACGGATTCCTCGCCGTTCCACAGTCCATCGCTATTGCTGGCGACTACGCGGAACCGATACGTCCCCGAGCCGAGATTGTTGTAGGTAACGTCTCTTGCCGTCACCGGATTGCTCCAACCTTCATCGAGTCCTTCAAGCTTATATTTGAATCGGACGCGTTCGGGGACCGACAAACTCAAGCCCGCATAGTTGAAGGTAATCCTCCGGCGGACTCCCGGCAGGCGAATTGGAGCCTGCAAGCCAAGTGGATTGCCATCCGCTGAAATTCCTTCAACATGAACAATTGCAGGAGCCGAACTGGCGATCACGCGCGCAGGATCGACAACGGAAAGCCCTCGATTCATGGAAAACCAAATCTTCCCGAGCGGATCCGCAAAAACAGATTGGTGACGCTTCACGCCCTCGATCCCATGCAACCCATCTTCAAGTCCGTACTCGCGTATATCCGCGTCGGTGAGTGAACTTTCGAGCAGTTTCTCACGATTCACCCGAAGCACGTGATTCGGCGTGGAAATCCACAACCATCCCTTCCCGTCTACTGCAATTCCCAGAATCTGATCCTGCAATGAGGGCGGCAATTCCCCTGACGGTTGGATGTGACCGGATCGGATCACCGCAATGCCTGAAGCTGTGCCGATCCAGAGGACTCCCGAGGAATCCGACGACAAGCAGTTCACATTTGCCGAAGGCAACCCGTCGACAGTTTCAAATACCTGCCACTTCCCTCTAGAAAGTGCAGTAACGCCCTCTGGCGTCGCGAACCACATCGTGCCGTCAGGGGTTTCAGCGATCGAGTTCACCGTGTTGGAGCTCAGTCCATTCGCGGTCGTATATGTGGTGAAGCGGCCATCCCTGAATTGGCTCACGCCACCCGTCAGCGTACCGGCCCAGACTGTGCCATCACGACTCCGGTGCACCGCGTAAACGCTGTTTTGTGCGAGGCCGTTTGCTTCCGTGTAGGACTGAGCGTAAATTGAACCAGCCTTGTAAAATAGGTGCGTCAACCCGCCCTGCCGTCTGCCAATCCACAATTCTTCTTTGCTTCCCGTGATCGAATAGATGACGTCCTGGCCGAGTCGGTTGATTTCCACGCTCCCGCTTTTGTCGCCTTTCAACCAATCCAGCCCACCCTCAATCGGAGCAAACCAGACACGCTCATCCTCATCTACAAAAATTGCGCCCCCGCTCTCGGATTGCTGGCCCCCTACCGAATATGTCAGGAACGTGCTGTCCCGCAATCGCTCGATACTATGTGGGCCTCCGATCCACAAATTTCCTTCACGGTCTTCAAACAGGGCCGTTACCCGTTCGTTGACCCGGGTATCTGCTCCGTCCACGGAGACGCCTTCTGCGTTCAGTCGAATGAGTCCCCGTGACGTCGCCAGCCATATGTTGGAGTCGCGATCGCGAACGATCGAATTCACTCGCGTCTTGCGAAGCGAAAGTGGCACTCCGGCTGAAGTGATCTCGGTTCCGTTCCATCGCACAACGCCTTTGTCCGTTGCAATCCACAACTCGCGGTTGTCCAGTGCCAAGATGCAGTTGATCCTATTGCTTGGCAGCCCTTTTCCCGCAGAGAAGACTCGTCCTTCGCTCACATAAAAAAGGCCTTTGTCGAGCGTCCCGAGCCATATTTTTCCGTCCGCGGTTTCAGCCATCGAAATGACCGCCGAGTTCGGTTCGGCAAAACGATGAGGCACAACACCTGTCGCCCAACTTAGCCGGCTCGAAAAATCGTCGGCGAGTCCCGCTGATGCCGTGTTCGCGGATGTCGCAGGCTGCGACAATGAAAAAATCGCCTCAAATTTTCCGGAATCATACTTAAGCCCCCCAGGGCGAGAGAAGAGAACAACGGCGTTCCGTCCCTTCGTCTGCTGATAGCAGTAATGCCAGCCTCTGCTTCGTCGCGGCCCAGTTCGAATTTTCCGTCGTGATAGCGCAAAATTTTTGTGCTCTGCAAAAGGATCCACAGATTTCCCTGCACGTCCGCAATTAGGCTTTGGACAGGGCCGATGGGAAACGAGGCTGGACTTGCTTGCTGGAACGGCCGAAAGCTCAGGCCATCGAATCGAATCAATCCCTTCTCGGTACCAATCCATAGGTACCCGTCGGCGGTTTGTGCAATTGCAGTGACTGCTCCCGCCGTGAACCCTTTTTCGCTTCCCCACCGCTCGCGGATGTACTGCGAAATCGTGCGATTCGGATCAATCGCGTGTGCCGACGCCGTGAACAACACGGCGGCTAGGGCGGCGATTACAGTTTTGAAGATCAACGTTCCTTTGAATCGCCGATCACGGAAGGTATGCAAATTTCTCAACTACAACCTCATTTTCTTTTTGCAGAGGATTCTTTTCGCTAGCGACAACGTAGAACAAAAGTTGAAACGTTTCCTGGCCCGGCGAAGGTACACCGGAAGTAAAAATGTGCTCGGAAACCGCGGGTACTCCAGCAATGGAAGGACCTCGGACAGTTTTGAAAGTCGCCCGCCCGGATTCCCAATGCATGGAATGCGTTAGCGTACCCGAAGGCACCTTGAACGGAAATACATTGCCCGGGACATAGAAGGGCTGGATACCATACTGCGCGTTGTTCTTGTTGGCAGCGTCGCCCCACCGACTCATCTCAACATCCAGTTCACGGTAATGCTGGGCTCCTCCCCAATCGTCGAACGTGTTCATACTTAGAACCGCCGCGGGCTCCAAATGGGAAGTGTCACCCACCACCACGATGTAGGTTCCGTACCCGAGGCTCCGCGTGAGCTCCACTTCCGCACATGACCACCTGCCCGCCTTTTTTCGGATGCGCAGATGAAGAGCACCACGCGAATCTGTCCAGGCGTTATCACCGTCGTACAGATTATTCAGACCTCCACGATCGCCCGCGATCGTGCGAACTTTCCAATCGTACCCGCTGAAATGAAGCGGCTTCGTGGGCGCGAGCGAGACGGTTCCAGTACCCTTAACAACGTTCACGGCAACGACGCCGCCGCCCGGCGCAGGAGCCACATCCATCGTCGCAGCTGGACGATAGCCTGGCTCCACCAAAAGAGCTGCATACTCAAAACCCAAATGGGTCTCGGTGCTCCAGGTCGAGTCCGCTTGAATCGGAATCAAGGACTCCGGCCACGGCTGTACCCACCATGGTCCACTCCTGGCGTAAATGACAATTTGTTGGCCCGGACGCGCGCCAACAACGCGACCGGAAATGGTATCCACTCTCTCGCGACCGCCCTGTGCTGCTGGTGGAATCTTGGCGAACTCAATCGCCGGGTCGGCGGAAGCTTTCTGCGAGCGGCAGCCGGTCAGCAAAACAGCGACGATAAGCACCGTGGGAATCGAAGATAGGAGCCCGCTAGAAATGACCCGCCAGCGGCGGCGGCCTGCACGTTGATCAGACATCGCCGCTGGCTCGCACATCTGGCGTTCAGTCGTCTCGTGCTTCATCCAGCGCCTCGTTTTTTTTTGAAGTGGAAAGCTAAAAGGATTCCAGCCCAAACGTGATCTTCGGAACGCCTGATTCTATCCGCTTGGTCTAAAAATAGAAGCTTTTTCCGGGCCGCAATCCTATTTTAAGTTGCAAATCCAGCTTTCGTGTTTTGCGCGTCAGGCTCGTACAGCTCTTTGGCTCGCGCGTCACAAAGCGTTCATCACCAAGCGGGCTTCACAGCCGCGGCGCCCCTGCCTATTTTCGACAGTCAGCGAGCCACCATGGGCTTCCGCAATCTGTCGACACAAGAGGAGTCCGATTCCCGACCCCCCGGGCTTCGTTGTAAAAAATGGCACGAACAGGTTCGTCGTATTCGACAATCCCGGGCCGTCATCGATGATCGAAAGTTGAAGGCGCGACCGCTCGAGCGACCACTTGATGAGCACCTCTTCTCCGCATTCCAGAACCGCTTCGGCGGCATTGCGGAGCAGATTGATCAATAGTTGTTCAAGCTGATCGCGATCCGCAGAAATCATCACCGGGGGACCTTCGAGGACTTGAACGCGCACACGCTTTTCGAGTCCAGCAACGCGGCGAACCAATTCGTGGAGGTCGACGGGCGCAAGCGTTGGCGGCGGCAGTCGCGCCAGCCGCGCATACGCCGCCATGAAGCGACCAAGAGCTTCGGTGCGAGATCGAATGATGGCTAATCCCTGGCGAAGATCATCGAGGACAGTGTCCGTAGTGTCGTTGATTGAAGCAGGCGTTTCCATTTTTGCACGCTGTAGACTGGTTTCCAGGCTTTGTGCGACCGACTGAATGGGAGCGAGCGAATTATTTAGTTCGTGCCCGAGAACGCGGATCAGGCGCTGCCAGGCCTGTCGTTCCTCTTCTCTTAGCTCGCGACTGAGATCGCTTAGCACAATCAGGTCATGCGGAAGCCCGTCCTGACGGAAGCAACCACGGCGCAATCCCCATCGGCCCCCGCCACCTGGAAAAGCCAGCTCCACCGTACGAGCCGGTTCTCCTTCAAGGCAGGCCGCGAGACCGAGCTCCCCAGCAGTGAAGCCTATGAGCCTTTCCGAAGGGCGAGCGAGGAGTCGCTCTCCGGCGCGATTGACGAGCTTCAGAGTGCGAGAACTGTTGAACGTGAAAATCGCCACGTCGATTTCTTCGATTACCGTGCGCAGCAGAGCCGTAGCCTCCAGCGCGCCCAGGCGCTGTTCGCGCAGAGTCTCGCTCAAAGCGTTTACTTCGAGCATCACTTCGCCGAGGGCGTCGTCGCTGCGCGCGCCCCGCGCGCGGATGGAAAAATCTTCCTCGCGCATTGCGGCGAGAAGATTGGACAGAGTTTGCAGAGAGAAGACAACGCGTTGCCGGAGGGAAAACGCGAAGCCCAGCCAAAAAATAACGATGAGGATCGTAAACGTCCAGGCTGTTTGCGAAGAATAGTCACCAAACCACAACAAGAGGATCGCGATCAGCGATCCCGGGAAGCCCGCGGCCAGCCCCAATAACTGGATGCGACGCTCGTACCTGAGGCGCTTCATTCGAGACCGTACTTTTGTAAGCGACGGTACATGGCGCTTCTGCTCAACCCAAGGGCTCTTGCGGCTTGGCTCACATTGCCTTCGTGACGACCAAGCGTGCGCTGGATCAGGTGACGTTCCACCTCTTCGAGACTCATTTCTTCCAAACGCCCAACGCCGCCCGGTGGACTCGATCGCAAACCAAGATCTGAGATCCGAACAAGTGGACCAGTCGAAAGCAGAACGCCGCGCTCCACTGCGTGATCGAGTTCGCGCACGTTGCCGGGCCACGGATGCTCCTGCATAACCTGCAACGCGGCAGGCTCAAATCCAACAAGGTTCTTGCGATAGCGTTGTGCATAACCGCGGAGAAAATGAATGGCCAGCAACTCAACATCACCGCGCCGCTCGCGTAACGGCGGAAGATGAACCTCAATTGTGTTCAGCCGAAAAAGCAGGTCCTGCCGGAAGCGGCCAGCTTCAGCCTCCGCATTTACGTCTGCGTTTGTTGCAGCGATGACACGCGCACTAACGCGTCGAGTATGTGAAGAGCCGACTCGCTCCATTTCTCCCGTCTCCAACACGCGAAGCAGCTTTGCTTGCAAATTCAAAGGAACGTTTGCGATCTCGTCAAGAAAGAGCGTGCTGCCATCGGCAAGTTCAAAACGGCCGATGCGGTCAGCGCGCGCGTCAGTGAAAGCGCCCTTCACATGGCCGAACAGCTCGCTTTCGAAAATACCCTCGGAGAGGCCTCCCGCATTAACCGTCACCATGGGCTTATTGGCGCGCGACGATAAAGCATGAAGGGTCTGCGCGATGACCTCTTTGCCAGTACCATGCTCGCCGGTAATGAGAACGTTGGCATCGGAGGGCCCGATGCGAGAAATCAATTCCAGTACAGGTTGCATGGCCGCAGATTCGGCGATCAGGGTTGGACGCGACTCCGCGCGGAGAAGCCGGTTCTCGGCTTCGAGGCGCGATGCATGGCGTAGCGCTTGGCGAAGGTCGATCTGAGTGCGCAGGATGCTGAGGAGCCGCGCGTTTTCCCATGGTTTCTGAAGAAAATCGCGCGCGCCGCGACGCATTGCTTCGACGGCAACTTCGATGCTGCTCCAGGCAGTCATGACAATGACTGGAAGCGCGCCGTCCACAACTTGGATTCGGCTTAGCAGGTCCAGTCCTTCTTGTCCGGAAGTGGTATCGCGCGTGTAGTTCAAGTCCATCAAGACCGCATCAAATTCGCGGTTCTCGATGGCCGCAAGAGCCTCGGCAGGCGAAGAGGCTGGTTGCGTGTCGTACCCTTCGTTCTTCAGCAAAAGGCGGAGTGCGTCGCGAATGTCTGGCTGGTCGTCCGCCAGCAGAACTCGATAGCGATGAGTGTTATCAGTCTTCATGAGAATTGGAAAGTAGCGCCATTCTACTGTGATTCACGAAAGACACATCCCTTTGCGTTCGTGGGGGTCGAATCTCGGCTACCGCCGCGTTTCTGACCTGATGCGAAGAATTCATTCGTAGCGCAAGGCCACGATAGGATCAATCCGTGCCGCTCGTCGTGCCGGTACAAGACTCGCTGCTAGAGACACAGTGGCAAGCAAGACGACCACAGCTGCAAACGTTGAAGGATCGTTCGGCGTAACGCCAAAAAGCAGTCCCGTAAGCAGTCGAGTGAGTGCAAGGGCGGCTGCAATCCCGATTAACACGCCAGCTGACGTCAGCTGCAGGCCTTTACCGACGATCAGACGTAAAACATCGCGATACTCCGCGCCCAGTGCCATACGCACCCCTATTTCGCGTGTGCGCTGAGCAACCCCGAAAGAGATTTGTCCATAGAGGCCGATGACTGCAAGAATCAGAGCCAGCACGGCGAACCCTGTGATCAAACGCGAGGGAAAACGCCGCAAGAAGACCGCATATGAATCGGAAATGACCGCTTCCATCGAACGCGGTTCGATCATGGGAACTCCCGGATCGATTCCGCGTAAAGCGAGGCGGGCACTGGAAATCACTATCTGGGGATCCTCGGGCGTGCGCATCACGACGTAAAACGCCGAGTCCGGGCCCCGCTCAAACGAAGAGTACATGATTGGTTGCATGGCCGCATCGAGGCCTTCCGTGCTTTCGTTCGCGACGACGCCAATAATTTCCTGGTAAGGCTGCGAATCCGAAAAGGTGAAACGCACTCGTTTCCCGATGGGATTTTCACCCGCCAGATAGCGATCCGCAAATGCCTGGTTTATTACGATCCGCTGCGGCGCTGAGCTTTCTGCGTCTTGGGGCTCGTAGGTACGCCCCTTTAGAATTGGAATCTTCATGACGGAGAAGTAGCTTGTGGAAACGTCGCGGATGCTGCCTTCGTCTTCGGTACCTTTAGGTTTTGGGCGACCTTCGATTAGAAACCGAATTGTGTTTCCATTGCCAGTAACCGGCAATTTGCTGATGACGGCCGTTTCCTTCACTCCCGGAAGCTCCTGAAGTGCATTGCTCAATCGTTTTGCGAACTGCCGAATAGCAGGGTCATCCTTATAAGACGCCTCGGGCAGATTGACCACAAATGTCAGCAGGTTCGTTCTGTCGAAACCAGGATTCTGGTGCAATAGCGCACTCAGGCTTCGAACCATCAGCCCGGCGCCTGTCAGCAAGACGATGGACACGGAAAGCTCAGCCACGACAAGACCATCGCGGAGCCATGTGGAGCGGTTTCCCGCAGAGGTTCTGGACTCTTCTCTAAGAGTGTCGGCGCACTCTGATTTGGATACTTGCAGTGCTGGCACAATGCCAAACGCAATGCCTGTCAACACGATTAACACGAGCAGGAAGAAAAGCGTCGTCATGTCGGCATGTACAGAACTCAGGTACGGCATTTCCAAACGCGTGCGCTCGGGAACGAAGGAGATGAGCGCGCGGATGCCCCAGACGGCCCACAACAAACCTAACGCGCCTCCGATCAAGGAAAGCAACAGACTCTCGGTTAGCAGCTGGCGCACAATCTGAAAGCGCCCGGCTCCCAACGCGACTCGCACCGCAATCTCCTTTTTACGCGTGGTAGCTCTTGCCAATGTCAGATGCGCGACATTGGCACACGCTATCATCAAAACAAAACCAACGGCTCCAAAAAGAACGAGTAGCAAGGGTCGAATTCTGCCTGTAATCGACTCGCGCAGGCTGCGCATTGCGATTTGAATAGACCCATTCTCGCTGGGATGCGCTGCGGCCAGTGAAGCATTGATCGTTTGCATTTCGGCAAACGCTTGTGAAAACGAAATGCCCGATCGTGTACGGCCCACGACGCGGAGCCAGCGAAGACCTCGTCGTGTGGCCATGTCGCCCGTGGCGTTCAGCGGCAGCCAGAGCTGTGGAGAACCAGCGGGAGCAAACTCAAAGTTTTTCGGCAAGACACCAATGATATTGTAAGCAGCTCCATTAAGATGAAGCACTTGTCCCAGCGCTGTGGAACTATTGCCACAGTGCGACTTCCAAAATTCGTGCGAGAGAATGACGACTCGGGCGCCTTGCCCTAGATCGTCAGCAGGCTGAAAATCTCTCCCTATCACGGGCGAAACGCCAAGTGTAGGAAAGAAATCCGGAGTGACACGCGCCACATCAAGACTTTCGGGAGCGCTGCTGCCAGACATAGTCAAGCTGTATGGCGTGTACCCGGCAAGTGACTCAAAAGATTTTGCCGCTCGCCGCCAATCCTGGAAGTCCGGATAAGAAACCGCCACATCCACCTCTTCCATTTGCTCTCGGGGTTCACCCAGCACGTATAGTCTTTCCGGCGATGCATATGGAAGAGGCTTCAAAAGAGCAGCATTCACAAAACTAAATATCGCCGTGTTGGCTCCAATGCCCAGCGCCAGCGTAAGCACCGCAACAGCGGTGAAACCCGGATACTTGGCGAGCATCCGTATTGCGTAACTGAAGTCCTTGAAAAAATTTTGCATCAGAGCCTCCTACTCGTAACGCAGCGCGACAATTGGGTCGACACGCGATGCACGACGGGCCGGGAACCATGAGGACATCAGAACAATGACGACCAGCACTGCGCATCCAGAGAGGAAGGTGCCTTCGTCGAAGGCACTGACGTGAAAAAGTAGGCTAGCCATAAGATGCGTGAGAGCGAGTGCACCCAAGAGACCGATGGTGATGCCCGCCACAGCGAGGCGCATGCCTTGACGAACGATCATTCCGAGGACATTGTCAGGCGCGGCACCGAGCGCCATGCGAATCCCGATTTCGTGATTTCGCTGCGTCACGGAATACGCCATCACGCCGTAGATTCCGACTCCCGCCAGAATCAGCGCGAGCCCGGCGAACGAACCGATTAAGGTGACAGACAGACGGCGCGATGCGGTGTTTTCGTCGACAATTTCGCGAAGCGGTCGGACCTCATATAAGGGCACGTCAGGATCAACGGAGAGAACCGCGTCGCGGACACTGGATGCCAGAATAGCGGGATCATCTGTCGCGCGGATGAGTACGCTTCCGCCGCTGGAAGGATATTGCGCTTGCGTGATCAAAATCTCCACACGCGACGGTTGATCGACGCCATAATTTTTAACGTGAGTTACGAGCCCGACGATGGTCAACCAGTCTATCTTCTGACCCGCGGCCGGAGGACCGTGCAAAAAGATTTGCTTGCCTATCGGGTCCTCGCTGGGGAAGTTCTGTTTCGCGAACGTTTCATCAATTATGCAAACATGCTGAGCGTGCTCGTTATCCTGTGCGGTAAAGAAGCGGCCTTTCGCAAGCCTGATTCCCATCGCGGCCATGGCATCCGGGGTGACACGCGCAATGTCAGCCGACGGATAGCGACCCGGCACGGGAAGCGGCCTTCCACCGATTGCGTACGCGGATTGCCATCCTCCGAGAAGGGGATTCTTGATACCGGCAAATTCCACGCAGGGGATTGCCTGAAGTCTTGTAGTGAGCTGATTTATAAATGCTCG
>WNGG01013557.1_pt1 | contig 10767 bp, 7 predicted proteins | sample 5400661 | NCBI WGS metagenome assembly WNGG01 (sample SAMN13153372, study PRJNA577476) | soil metagenome | isolation source: 100 cm soil or saprolite under Garry oak tree replicate 1 | place: USA:California | collected 2016-06-15
CTCGATCTGGTGGTGCGCATGCACCGCCATCTGCGGCGTAACAAGATCAAGTACGAGATGCCGTTCATTCCCGACCCCGTGGCGTGGACCGAAGTGCCCGAATCGTTCAAGATCCTGTCGCGCCAGCGAGAGCGCTGGCACCGCGGCCTCATCGCGGCCATGTGGCAATACAAGGGAATGCTCTTCAATCCCCGCTACGGTAGAATCGGATTTCTCGCGATGCCGTTCTTCGCGTTTGGGGAGATGCTCGCCCCGGTCATCGAGCTGCTGGGCTACATCATCACCGCCGTCGGACTCGCCTTTGGTCTCGTCAATGTGTCGTTCGCGCTGCTGTTCGTCCTCGTCGCGTGGGGATACGGCATGCTGCTCTCCATCTGGGCCGTGGTGCTCGAGGAAGTGAGCTTCCGGCGCTATCGGCGCTTCATCGATCTGTTTCGGCTGCTGCTCTTCGCGTCGCTGGAAAACTTCGGCTACCGCCAGATGACCGTGTGGTGGCGGCTCAAGGCGTTCGCGAACGTGGCGAAGGGCGTGCACGTCTGGGGCGACATGACGCGCAAGGGCTTCGGCAAGCCGAGCGTCGCGGCGCTGCTCGCCTTGTGTCTCGCGACGCCGTGTCTCTCGCAAACTCTTCGGGTTTCCGCATGGAGCTCGTACGAAGCCGTGACCGCGAGTCAGGATTGGACCACGCTCGGGGCCCAGCTCACGCTCACGACCGCTCGTGGACACGCGGGCTGGGTCGCAGCCGAGTACTACAGCCGCTACGGCGAACGGGATGTCGCGGAACGCATCGGCGGTGTCGTGCACCCAACGCCGCGGTTCTGGCTCACCGCTGAAGCAGGCACGTCGCGGCGGCCGGTCTTCACACCACAGAACACGTGGGAGACGGACGCCAGCGCGCTGGTGGCTGCTCGCACGTCCGTGGGACTCGGGTACCGCCGCTGGAACTATGCGGTCGGTCCCGTCGACGTGCTGATGCCCCACCTCGCCACGGAATCACAGCGCATGTCATGGAGCGTGCGGGTGTACGTCTCTCGCAATCCGTCAAAGCGCACCGATACGGCTGCTTCCCTTCGCGCCACAGGGTCCCTGACGCGCCGCACCACCGTCTCCGTACTCGGCGCGGCGGGGCGCGAGAGTTATCTGGTCGGCGGGGCGGTCCGATCATTGGAAACGCTGACAGGGGTGGCCGGCATCCGTTACAACGCGGCCGGCGGTATGACGCTCCGATTCGATGTGAGCGTTATTCGCTCGCGGCCGGTGTTGTCGCGCAGCGGCGTGTCGATAGGCCTAGAACGCGGGCTGTAAATAGCCACGTGCAGGCTATGTAACGCTCACCATCCCGCGGTGACGCGCTTCACGTTACCGCCGGCGATCGCCGCGACATTCGGCAGGACCGGCGCGAGCGCCGGCAGGATGTACGAGCGGGTGATTCGACCGCGGCGCGGCAGGAAACGCGCGACATCCGGCAGGACAAGCGCGATCTGCGCAACGACCGGCGCGATCTACGCCGGGACCGTCACGACACTACGCAGGCGACCCCAAAAACTCCGTAGGTTTGGATCGTGTGGGGAAAACAGGTAGGGGCGCAGCATGCTGCGCCCCTACTGGTTTCTAACTCTCACCTACACGCGAAGCTGCGGATGCTCCAGCAACCGACGCTGCAGCATCGGATGCGTCCGCCATACCTGCCACCCCATCGCAAGCACGGCCAGCACATTCGCAACGGCCACCGACCACCAACCGATCGTCCCCAGGACCCACTGGGCCCCCACACCGATGGTGGCGAGGAAGAGTCCCTCGAGCAGGATTGCGGTCAGTAACACGAGCAGCGCCATCGCGGGGGCACGCTCCACCTGCTCGGCCAGCCCAACGAACACCACCCCGGCGATGATGAACGCGGCGACGTGCATGACGGTGTAGACCGCGACCAGGCCGATGCTGACGACGATGTCCCCGGGGCCGGCGACTCCGAGGAACAGCGCAGAGCCGAGCGCTGCCGGTGTGCGGAATGCCGTCCCATTGGCGACATCCAAAACGAAGAACCAGACCGCCACCACGGCGGCTCCGATGAGGCCCGTGACCACGCCCCGCGCCAGCGCGGGATGATCGTGGAGCGTCGTGATTCGCAACGGCCGCGGATCATGCTCGGCGTAATGCAGGTAGGCCATGAGCACCAGGCCGGCAGCGATGTTGGCGCCGACGACGTGCGGCCACGCGATCACGCTGAGGTGCTGCGCATGCAGGAGCAGCAGCCCGACATAGAACGTCGCTTCCTCATCGCGAAGACCCCGAAGTGCAGCACCGTGTAGACAGCGACGAGTCGGAAGGTGACTTCCGTGAACTCACGGTTCAGCAGCACGCCAGCGAGCAGTGTGGGCGTGCGGAAGGGATGACCTGCCAGCGTATCCGCAACGAGGAACCACAGCGCGACTACGAATCCAGCAAGGAGTCCACCCGTCACGCCATGTACGACCACTGCTTGTGCGGGTCGCCGCATCTTCCCGACCTCGCGAAAAGGGCTGCTGACAACATGGCGGCCAGGGCCGCGACTGTCTACTGGTGCATCCGCCGCATCTCGGCCGCGACTCGTTCAGCCTCCCGCATCACTCTCAGCGTATTCAGGCCCGCGACTTTCTTCACATCAGCTTCCGTCCAGCCGCGCCGTAGCAGCTCGGCGATCAGATCGGGGAACTTGGACACATCCTCCATGCCGACCGGCACTTCCGTGATGCCGTCGAAGTCGGAGCCAATTCCCACACAATCGATCCCCGCAACCTGGCGGATGTGCTCGATGTGATCGGCGACCTGGGACAGGGTCGCGTGTGGCCCTGCGGCGTCCCAGGCCTTCAGGGAGTCAGCGCGCGTGGCCGAATCGGCGCCGGCGGCCCGCAGTCTTTCGACGCGTGCGTTCACGGTGTCGCCCCAAACACGCACCGCCTCCGACACGAAGCCCGGATTGAAGTTCACCATGACCACGCCGCGGTTCACCGTAACGAGCTTGAGGATCGAATCGGGAACGTTGCGCGCGTGATTGGCGAGCGCGCGCGCCGAGGAATGCGAGAAGATGACCGGCGCGCGCGAGGTATGCAGCGCATCGGACATGGTCTGGTCGTTCACGTGCGACAAATCCACCAGCATGCCGAGCCGATTCATCTCCAGTACGACCTGTTTGCCGAAGGGCGACAGCCCGCGCCGGGCAGTATCGGTGGACGCGGTCGCCCAGTCGAGGCTGCGCCAGTGCGTCAGCGTGATGTAGCGCGTGCCGAGCTTGGAGAACATGCGCAGCGCGCCAAGCGAGTTCTCCATCGCGTGGCCGCCTTCGATGCCGATCAGGCAGGACACCTTTCCGGCGGCAAAGTTGCGCTCGACGTCGGCAGCCGTGTACGCCATCGCCAGGCTGCGGGCGTTCTTGCTGCAGAGGCGGTGCACGAGATCGATTTGCTCGAGCGCATAGGTCGCCGGGTGGATCCCGGAGTCCATGGTCGTCACAGGCACATACGCGGCCCAGAACTGACCGCCGACGTGGCCGGCACGGAGTCGGGGGACGTCGGTCATCAGCCTTGGTTGGCGGACGGCGAAATTGATGGAGTCGAGTCCGCCCCGTTCGCGAATCGCGTCCGGGATGTCGTTGTGGCCGTCGATGAGCGGGACGGTACTGAGGATGCGAATGGCTTGAGCGCGGTAATCCTGGGCGGACAATTGGAATGTTGGAATGATGGAAAGCAGCGCGGTCGCTGAAAAAAGAGCTTTGATCATGGCAGGAAGCTGGCGTCACCCGTACCTCTTATCAAGATTACGTCATGGCCACGATCACCTTCGAGGTGAATGGTGAGCGCGAGGAAGTAGCGTTCGCACCGCATAAGACGCTGCTCGAGGTATTGCGCGAGGATCTGGGACTCACCGGAACGAAGCACGGCTGCGAGTTGGGCGAGTGCGGTACCTGTACCGTGCTGCTGGATGGAACGCCGGTCCTGTCGTGCCTGGTGCTGGGTCTCGCGTGCGCCGGCCACGCCGTACGAACCGTCGAAGCGATGGCGCAGGGCGGCAAGCTGCATCCCCTGCAGGAGACGTTCGCCGACCTGGGCGCGGCGCAATGCGGTTACTGCACGCCCGCCTTTCTCCTCGCCGCGGAAGCGCTACTCGCCGCCAATCCCAAGCCGACACGTGACGAGATCAAGGACGCTCTGGCCGGCAACCTCTGCCGCTGCACGGGCTACATCAAGATCTACGAGGCCGTCGAGCTGGCGGCGGCACGCATGCGGGGTGAAAGAGCCGAACCGAAACGGGAAACGCTGTATGGCCACGCATAGGGTCATCGGGAAGGCACTGCGGAAGGTCGACGCCGTCGCGAAGGTGACGGGCGCGACGCGATTCGCCGACGATCTCGCGTTCCCGCGCATGCTGTACTGCAGGCTGCTGCGCAGCACCCAGCCCCACGCGCGCATCGTTTCGATCGATGTCACCGCCGCGAAGCAGCTGGACGGCGTGCAGGCCGTGCTCACGGGTCCCGATTTGCCGATTCCGTTCGGGATTCTGCCCATCTCGCAGGACGAGCACGCGCTCTGCGTCGACAAGGTCCGTTTTATCGGCGATCCGGTCGCGGCGGTGGCCGCGACGACCGAGGAGACGGCGACTGCCGCGCTCGATCTCATCAAGGTCGTCTACGAGCCGCTCAAATCCTTCGACTCGGCCGAAGCCGCCGTCGCGCATCCCGAGCCCCAAATTCACGACTACGCCGATAGCGGCAATCTCCACAAGCTGATCAATCTCGAGTTCGGGGACGTCGAAGCCGGCATCGCCGAAGGTGATCTGGTGCGGGAAGATCTGTTCTTCTTCGAAGGCAACACGCATCTGCCGATGGAGCAGCACGCCGCAGTAGCGATGTGGTCACCGGATGGGAAGCTGACGCTGTGGACGTCGACCCAGACACCCCACTACGTCCATCGCGCGCTCGCCAAGGTGCTGGAGCTCCCCGCCGCGCGCATTCGCGTCATCGCGACGCCGAACGGTGGCGGCTTCGGCGGCAAGAGCGATCCTTTCAATCATGAGATTGCGGTCGCCAAACTCGCCATGATCACCGGCAGGCCGGTGAAGATCACGCTGACGCGCGAAGAGGTGTTCTACTGTCATCGCGGCCGCCATCCGACGCTGATGTGGGTGCGCACCGGTGTGAAGCGCGACGGCGCAATCACGGGCATGCACTTTCGCTCGCTGCTCGACGGTGGCGCCTATGGCTCCTACGGCGTTGCGAGCACGTACTACACGGGCGCCCTACAAACGGTGACCTACAATGTCCCTCGCTATCACTTCCAGGGCGCGCGCGCCTTCACGAACAAAGCGCCCTGCGGCCCCAAGCGCGGGCACGGCACGCCGCAGCCCCGCTTCGTGCTCGAGGTGCACCTCGACAAGATCGCCGAGCAGCTGGACATCGATCCCGCGGCGTTGCGCCTCAAGACACTCGTGCCTCCCAACTCGCTCACGGCAAACTATCTGCGGGTGGGCTCGATGGGGCTCGGCAAATGCATCGAAAAGGTGGTCGAAGGATCGGCGTGGAAGAAGAAGTTCCGCAAGCTGCCCGAGGGACGCGGCGTCGGGCTCGCGTGCTCGAGCTACATCTCGGGCGCCGGCCTGCCGATCTACTGGAACAACATGCCCCATTCGGGCGTGCAGCTGAAATGCGACCGTGGCGGCGGCGTCACGGTCTTCTGCGGCTCGACGGAAATCGGACAGGGATCCGATTCGATTCTCGCCTACATCGTCGCCGAAGTGCTGGGCATCGATCCGTTCGACATCGCGGTCGTCACCGCCGACACCGATCTCACCCCGGTCGACCTCGGCAGCTACTCGAGCCGCGTCACGCTCATGACCGGGAACGCCGCGCTGCAAGCCGCCGAGCGCGCGCGTCAGATCCTCGCGCTACATGCGGGGAAGAAGCTCGCGGTGGCCGTCGAGCGGCTTACGTTTGCGGACGGCCGCGTCTTCGATGCCAACGATCGCAAGCGCGGCATGACCTTCGCCGAGGCGATCCAGCTGGCCGAGGCCGCCGAGGGAACCATCGGGACGGTCGGTTCCTACACGCCGCCGATGAGCGCCGGGAAATACCGCGGCGCCGGCGTCGGGCCATCGCCGGCGTATTCGTACAGCGCCTGCGTGGCCGAAGTGGACGTCGATCCGGAAACGGGCATCGTGCGCGTGCCCACCATCTGGATCGCGCACGACGTGGGCCGATCGATCAACGCCGCGTCTGTGATCGGCCAGGTCGAGGGCTCGATCTACATGGGCCTGGGCGAGGCGCTGATGGAGGAGATGACTTACCGCGGCGATCTCAAAGTGGTCCACAAGATCCCTTCCCTGCTCGAATACAAGAGTCCTACGACGCTCGAGATGTGCGATGTCGTCACGTATCTCATCGAGGACCCCGACCCGAACGGCCCCTTCGGGGCGAAGGAAGTCGGCCAGGGCCCGCTGCTCCCAGTGATGCCGGCGGTGGCGAATGCCGTCTACGACGCGGTTGGAGTCCGCGTCGACGAGGTCCCAATTACGCCCGAGAAGGTGCTTAAAGCACTGCGGGGAAAGGGGAAAGGGGAAGCGGGAAGGTTTGGACCCACCAGCTTCCCTGACATTCCCTGGCCGGAGCCAATGCGAGTTCCAACCCCGTGGGAGGGGGGTGACGGAAAAGCCGTGACGGCGAAGGTCTCCCCGGCTGTGTAGCTCGACCCGTCTTCAGCGTCTCTCCTGGACATCCCATCCGGAGCGACCATGCCTGTCTATCCCGTTCGACTCATCCTGTTGCTCATCGGCGCGCTCATCGCGCCAACAACCCTCGCCGTCGTCGAAACCGGAAGTATCGCGGGTCACGTGCGCGATGCCACCACCAGCAAGCCCATTGTCGGAGCCAATGTCGTCGTGGTCGGGACTTCCCTTTCGACGGTGACCGACGGCAACGGTCATTACGTAATCGCGAACGTTCCGGTCGGGACCTACACGGTGCTGGCGCGGTTCATCGGCTACACGTCCGGCGAGAAGAAGGGGATTCGGGTCGCGGCAAACGCGACCGCGGTCGCGGATCTGACGATCGCGTCGAGCCCAGTCGCCTTGCAGGAAGTCGTCGTGACTGGACTCTATGGGGCCCGTGCGGCAAATGGTGTCGTCCGCGTCCGCGGCGCCACCGCTCTCGGATATCTGGGGTCCGAAGCCGACGCGCTTCCAGCCCAGCGATTCGACAGCACCGAATCCTGGCGCTACCAGCGCCAGCCCGGCAACCGCGAGCAGTACGACGAGATCGTCGAGAATTCCTTCATCGCCGTCGCCGCCGATCCCCTGTCGACCTTCTCGATCGACGTCGACCGCGCGTCCTACAGCAACATGCGGCGCTTCATCATGCAGGACGGCCAGCTGCCGCCGCGCGACGCGGTCCGCATCGAAGAGCTCGTGAACTATTTCCCATACGACTACGCCGAGCCCGACGGCGACGACCCGCTCGCGATCCACACCGAGGTCGCGCCGGCCCCCTGGAAGCCGCAACACCAGCTGGTGCGCATTGGCCTCCAAGCACGACGCGTCAAGGTAGAGAACCTGCCAGCGTCGAATTTCGTGTTCCTGCTCGACGTTTCCGGCTCGATGATGCCGGCGAACAAGCTGCCCCTCGTGAAATCGGCGATGCGGTTGCTCGTGAATCAGCTCCGCGCCAAAGACCGCGTCGCGATGGTCGTGTACGCCGGTTCGGCGGGCCTGGTGCTGCCGTCCACCCCGGGCGACCAGAAGGACAAGATCCTCGACGCCATCGAGCGGTTGGAGGCCGGGGGGAGCACGGCGGGCGGCGAAGGGATTCGCCGCGCCTATGACGAGGCGGTCGCCAACTTTATCCGCGGCGGCAACAACCGGGTGATCCTCGCGACCGACGGCGACTTCAACGTCGGCCCTTCGAGCGATGCGGAGATGGTCCAGCTGATCGAAGAGAGACGCCGCACCGGGGTGTTCTTGACCGTGCTCGGTGTCGGCGAAGGCAACCTGCAGGCGGCCAAGATGGAGAAGCTCGCCGACAAGGGTAACGGCAACTACGCCTACCTCGACACCATCGCCGAGGCGCAGAAGGTCCTGGTACACGAGCTCGGCGGCACGCTCTACACCGTCGCGAAAGACGTGAAGATCCAGGTGGAATGGAATCCGGCGCGGGTGCGCGCCTACCGGCTGATCGGCTACGAGAACCGGATGCTGCGCAACGAGGATTTCGCCGACGATAAGAAGGACGCCGGCGAAGTCGGTTCCGGCCACTCCGTCACCGCCCTTTACGAAGTGGTGCCGGTCGGCGTCAACACCGACGTGACGATCCGGATGCCGGATTCGCTCCGCTACCAGCATCGCGATGCTCAGTCGACAAGTGCTGCCGGTCCCGAGCTCTTGTTCGTCAAAGTCCGTTACAAGCAGCCCGACGGCGATCAGAGCCGTCTGATCTCGCAACCAGTGCTGGCTCAGGCAGGTCAGGCGCCCTCTGTAGACTTTCAGTTTCAGGCGGCGGTCGCCGAGTTTGGCCTGTTGCTGCGGAATTCGGACTTCCGCGGGAAGGCCGACCTCGGCCATGTGATCGCGGCCGCCCGCGAGGCGCGCGGGAAGGACGCGGACGGCTATCGCGCCGAGTTCGTGAAACTCGCCGAAGCGGTGCGCGGCATCGGTCTAGCCCGTCGCGACGGGCAGCACTAAGGCCGGACCCAGGGGTACTCAGCGCATCCAGGGGAGGCGTCCAATGAAACGATTCACGCATCGTGCCGTGCTGCTCGTGGCCGTCATTGTTCTGGGCGCAGTGATCGCGCAGTGCGGCGGATCGGCTCGGAGCATCGCCAGCGGAGGTTATGCCGCCGCGTCGTACCGCATAGATCTCGTGCAGCGGGAGCCAGGGAATCGAGAGCAGTACGACAAGATCGACGAAAACCCCTTCATCGCCGTCTCCACAAATCCACGGTCCACGTTCTCCATCGACGTGGACCGCGCGTCGTATGCGAACGTGCGCCGTTTTCTGATGGAGGGAAAGGCGCCACCACGGGACGCGGTACGAATCGAAGAACTGATCAACTACTTCCCCTACGATTACGCCGAGCCTGACGGCGACGCACCGGTCGCCCTCAACGCCGAGGTTGGACCGGCCCCTTGGCGCGCCCAGCATCGCCTGGTTCGCATCGGTCTTCAGGCGAAACGTCTCGATCTGGGCGAGGCCCCACCGGCGAACTTTGTCTTTCTGCTCGATGTCTCGGGCTCCATGCAGCCGGCAAATAAGCTGCCGCTCCTGAAGCGGGCGTTTGGATTGGTGGTAGAGCAGCTCCGGCCCAAAGATCGCGTCGCGATCGTCGTCTACGCCGGTGCGGCGGGCCTCGTCTTGCCCTCTACACCGGGCACGGAAAAAGGAAAGATTCTCGAAGCCATCGAAGGCTTGGAGGCAGGAGGGTCGACCGCGGGCGGCGCCGGCATCCGGCGCGCCTACGCCGAAGCAGTCGCGAACTTCATTCCGGGCGGCAACAACCGCGTCATCCTCGCGACGGATGGCGATTTCAACGTCGGTGTCTCGAGCGATGCCGAGATGGTGCGCCTCATCGAGGAGAAGCGCGCAAGCGGCGTCTTCCTCACCGTGCTTGGCTTCGGAGAGGGGAATCTGCAGGACGCCAAGATGGAAAAACTCGCCCAACACGGGAACGGCAACTACGCCTACATCGACAGCCCGCTGGAGGCGCGCAAGGTGCTGGTCCACGAGTTGGGAGGCACACTCTTCACCGTCGCCAAGGACGTAAAGATTCAAGTCGAGTTCAATCCCCGGCGCGTACGCGCATACCGGTTGATCGGCTATGAGAACCGCCTGCTGCGAGACGAGGATTTCGCCGACGACACCAAGGATGCCGGCGACATCGGCTCCGGACATTGCGTGACGGCGCTCTATGAGGTGATTCCGGTAGGCGTGGAGTCCGACGTCGCGGTAAGGAGCGTGGACTCACTCCGCTATCAGGACGTCCGGTCGGAGCCGCGCGGCGATAGCGGGGAGCTCCTGTATGTGCAGGTGCGCTACAAGACCCCGCAAGGCGAGCGCAGTCAACTGCTCTCCCTTCCGGTCGTAGACGATGCGAATGCCGCGCAGTCGGCGGACTTCCGCTTCCAAACGGCCGTCGCGGAGTTCGGCCTGCTCCTTAGGCAGTCGCAATATCGCGGTGGCGCCGACTGGGGACGGGCGGCCGAAACGGCGCGCGGCGCGCTCGGTCGGGACGCCGAAGGTTATCGCGCCGAATTCGTGCGGCTCGTCGATCAGGCGCGCGGGATCGAGCTCGCCGAAGGCGGCGGGCACTGAGTCTAGACGAGGCTGCGTCCGCGGCGTAAGGTCACCTCATGCCGCGGCTCCTCGCGCAGGCCATCGCGGGCGGTGTGCTGGTTGTTGCCCTCACAAGGCCGGCCGCCGCCGCTCAGACTTTTCGGGGAGATGTCCGGGCTCTCGAGACGAACCTCCCCCTTCCCTTCAGCACCGTCGTCCTCCTACCCGGCGTCACGGGTCGGTTCACCAATGACTCGGGCGTTTTTGCATTTCGCGATCTCGCGCCCGCCGACTACCGGGTCATCGTTCGCGCCATCGGGTACCTCCCCTACGATACGGTGATCACAGTCGCGGCCGAGCCGATCGTGCTTCACGTGGCGCTGCGGCCGCTGGCGATCGAGCTGCCCCCGGTGACCGTGGTCGCCAGGCGCGCGTGCCTCCAACCAGGACCACCGGCTCGCGACTCCGAGCCCGAGCTG
>WNGG01014615.1_pt1 | contig 10767 bp, 12 predicted proteins | sample 5400661 | NCBI WGS metagenome assembly WNGG01 (sample SAMN13153372, study PRJNA577476) | soil metagenome | isolation source: 100 cm soil or saprolite under Garry oak tree replicate 1 | place: USA:California | collected 2016-06-15
GCCGCGATCTCGAAGCGGACACGAGGGCTGCGTAGCCGCGCGGGCCGCCCGCGTAACGGCGCGAGCACCGGGAGCATCACAACTCCGCGAGCCCGGTGTTGGGCGCGCTCGAAGGAGAAGGGGATGACGAATGCTCTCAGGGAGACGGGCTATGTGGAACGACTGCGCCCCGGGCGAAAAGCTTCTGACGAAGGGCGAAGTTGCGCAACTGTGTCGCGTGGAAATTCGCACCGTTGACCGATGGGTGGCTGCTGGCAAGATCACGTGCTACCGGACCCCGGGCGGCCGCCTGCTGTTTCGTAAGAGAGATGTGCTGAGGGCGAATGATCGGTGGCAGGAGCGCGTCGTCCAGAGTGGCCGATGATCAATCGGGCTAGCCCAGCCAGTCGCGAACTGTCTCCAGCAAGAGCCATGCGTTGAGGCCGGCGATGAGGAAGGCGACCGCCCACGCCAGCGCCTTGGTCCACGCCAGCTCGATCTGCGTGCTGCCGTACACCTGGGGCGGCTCGCGACCGTCGTCCCCCGGCCGGCGCCGGTAGCGAATGATCGCGTACATCGTCAGGCCGGCCACGACGACGAAGATGACCGTGACGATGACCAGCACGAAAAAGGACAGCTCGCGGATGGCGAAGGCAGGCGTGGACACCGGCGCGAACACGCTCGGTGTCGGAGCGATCCCCGCGGCCGCCGCCATGAGACTCACACTGCGTGCGAGAGCCCGAGGGGGGCGCGCAGCTGTTCCGCGTTGACCACTTCCTTGGCATCCATCCGTGGCTCCTACGCGTTGTCGCGACTTCGCCGCGGCCGGCACCCACACGCGTTCCCGTCCGCAGACCCGCGGCCACGCCGAGCGCCGCGCCCGGCGTAGGCGTGGCTACCGATGGCGCCGAGCGCGTCGCCGAGTCCCGTGCCAGGAGCCTGCCGAGCCGCGTCCCCTCGGCGGTGCTCGCCGTTGCACAGGCACCGAATACGAGCCCACAGATCGTGACGGCTCGGTGCACGTTGCGGCGTCCCCGTTCCGACGACGACGCGGCAGCGGACGCGACGGGTTCGTCCGTTTTCAGCAAGAACACGACATGAGCCACGCGGCGTGACAAGGACGTGCGCCCGACCGAACTGCGCAACATCCGGGCGCGACCCTTGGTCCGCAGGGGCGGTGCGGTTGCGGGTTCCTGCTGAAATCTTTGTCGGTCTCGTCGGAGTGCGGGGCGCTCGCATCGAACGATTGGGGAAACTTCAAAGGAGGGGGCGCAACATGCGTCATTGGACGATCGGATTGGTGGTGGCGGGCACTCTGGTTGGAACGCTTGCCGGGATGGCCGTGGCGCAGGGCGACCAGACTGACGCGACCGTGACGTTGTCGGACGGGTCAGTGGCGGTCGGGCTCGGGTTCACCTGGGGCGGGGGCACCCTCAACTACAAAGGAAACACGTACCACGTCAAGGTCGAGGGCCTTTCCGTCGGCGAGATCGGGGTGACCCGCGCCACGGCGAAGGGGAATGTGTCGAACCTCACGAAGCTCGACGATTTTTCGGGGAACTACGTGGCCGTGGGCGCCGGGGCGACGGTCGGTGGAGGCGCTGGCGTGACCCTGATGAAGAATCAGAACGGGGTGGTTATCGCGCTGACGAGCACGACCCAGGGCGCGAGTCTCAAGCTCGCCGCCGAAGGCCTTCGGCTGACGCTGCGGAGGTAGGAGCCAGAGACAGGGTGCCCGGGAGCAGCACACGTCGAGGCAGAAGGCCGTGAGGTGTGAGGTTATGCTGGCGGTCGTGACGCTCACCGGCAGCTGGCACGTCGCGATCACGGCGACGAGAGACGAGGCAGACGGAGAAAGTGGGCCTGAGCGGCCCGATCCTGCTGCAGGATCACTACCTGATCCAGAAGATGCAGGCCTTCAACCGCGAACGCGTGCCCGAGCGCGTCGTTCACGCGAAAGGTGGCGGCGCGCTCGGCTACTTCCAGGTGACGGCGGACGTGACGCCGTGGACCAAGGCCGCCTTCCTCAGCCAGGTGGGCAAGCGCACGCCCGTGCTCGCCCGCTTTTCCACGGTGGCCGGCGAGCAGGGCTATGCCGACACCGACCGGGACCCTCGAGGCTTTGCCCTCAAGTTCTACACGGAGGAGGGCAACTACGACCTGGTCGGCAACAACACGCCGGTCTTCTTCGTCCGCGACCCGAGCAAGTTCCAGGACTTCATCCACTCGCAGAAGCGAATGCCCGACACCGGCCTGCGCAGCAGCAACATGCAGTGGGACTTCTGGTCGCTCTCGCCCGAGTCGCTCCACCAGGTCGCGATCTTGATGTCCGACCGTGGCACGCCGCGCACCTGGCGCCACATGAACGGCTACGGCAGCCATACCTTCATGTGGGTCAACGCCGGGGGAAAGCGGGTCTGGGTGAAGTACCACTTCAAGACGGAGCAGGGCATCCAGAACTTCGCCGCCGGCGAGGCGAAGGCGATGCGGGCCGAGGACCCGGACTACCATCGCCGCGACCTCTACCAGGCGATCCAGAAGAAGAGCTACCCGGCGTGGCGGCTGGAAATGCAGATCATGCCGTTCGAGGACGCCGCGACGTACCGCTTCAACCCCTTCGACCTCACGAAGGTCTGGCCGCACCGCGACTACCCGCCGATCACCGTCGGATGGCTCGTCCTCGACCGCAATCCGGAGAACTTCTTCGCCGAGATCGAGCAGGCGGCGTTCTCGCCGGCGAACATGGTGCCGGGGATCGGGCCCAGCCCGGACAGGATGCTCCTCGGGCGTCTGTTCAGCTACCACGACACGCATCTGCACCGCATCGGGACGAACTATGAGCAGCTTCCGGTCTACCGCCCGCGCAGCGCGGTGCACACTTATAACAAGGACGGCGCGATGCGCTACGCGCACGGTGTCCACCAGCCGGTCTATGCGCCAAACAGCTACGGCGGGCCCCGGGCCGATCCCCGCCGCTTCGCCGACCCGGGCTGGCTGGTCGAGACGGGAGAGATCGTGCGCACCGCGGCGGCGCCCCACGCGGAGGACGACGACTTCATCCAGGCGGGCAACCTCTACCGCGACGTGATGTCCGCGATCGATCGCCACCACCTGGTGGGCAACATCGTCGGTCACATGGCCGATGGCGTGGAGCGCCAGGTGCAGGAGCGCGCCGTCGCGCTGTGGCGGCGGGTGGACCCGGACCTGGGGGCACGAATCGCCGAGGGCCTCGGCCTCGTCGCCCGCGCATACGCCCCCGTGGAAGCTGACGCGCGCTGACGAAACTCTTGAGAGGAGCATGAAGCCAATGCGAATCGCCGACCCACTGACTCGACGCTCCCTGTACGCGGGGCTCATCATCGGCTTGCTGCTGGCGACCGGATCGGTGTGGGCGGCTCGCGAGGAACGGCCGACGACCACGAAGCCCGTCTGCGCGGACGATAACGGTGGCATCACGCTGCCCGCCGGGTTCTGCGCGACGGTGTTCGCGGACAACATCGGCCATGCCCGGCACCTCGTCGTCGCGCCGAACGGCGTGGTGTACGTCAACACCTGGAGCGGCCGGTACTACGGCAACGACACGCCGCCGACGGGCGGATTCCTCGTGGCGCTCCAGGACACCACCAGCGACGGCCGGGCCGACGTCACGCTTCGTTTCGGCGACAGCGTCCAGACCGGCAGTGGCGGGGGCACTGGCATCACGCTCTACCGCGGCGCGCTCTTCGGCGAGGTCGACGATCGCATCGTGCGATACGCATTGCCCGCCACGGGGATCGTGCCGACCGAGGCGCCGACGGTGATCGTGTCGGGACTGCCTCTCACTGGTGATCATCCCATGCACCCGTTCGCCATCGATGCGCGGGGTGCGCTGTACGTCAACAGCGGCTCGGCCACCAACGCCTGCCAGGTGCAGAACCGGATGCCCAACTCGCCCGGGCACCAGCCGTGCACGGAGCTCGAGACCCGGGCCGGCATCTGGCGCTACGACGCCAACCGGACGGGCCAGCGATTCTCGCCCGCCGAGCGTTTCGTGACCGGCATCCGCAACGCGGGCGGCCTCGCCGTCGATTCGACGGGCATCGGCATCTATGCGACCCAGCACGGCCGGGACCAGCTCGCGGAGAACTGGCCAGCCCTCTATAAGCCCGAGCAGGGCGCCAACCTGCCGGCGGAGGAGCTCGTGCGGGTCGAGCGCGGCGCCGACTATGGGTGGCCCGAATGCTACTTCGACGACACGCAGCAGAAGCTGGTCCTGGCGCCTGAGTACGGGGGCGATGGCGGCAAGTCTGTCGACGTCTGCGCGCAGAAGCGAGCCCCGGTCGCGGTCTTCCCGCCCACTGGGCGCCCAACGACCTCGTGCTCTACTACGGCAATCAGTTCCCTGAGCGTTACCGCGGCGGTGCCTTCATCGCATTCCACGGCTCGTGGAATCGGGCGCCATTCCCGCAGGGCGGCTACAACGTCGTGTTCCAGCCGCTCGCGAACGGCAAGCCCACCGGGAGGTACGAGGTCTTCGCGGACGGCTTTGCCGGCGCCGTCAAGGAGCCGGGGCGGGCCGCGCACCGACCGGCAGGACTCGCCGTCGGGCCCGACGGCGCGCTCTACGTCGCGGACGATGCGCACGGCCGGGTCTGGCGCATCGTCTACACGGGTGACGTTGCGGCGACACGCGGCGCGCCGGCATCCGCTCCATCCGAACGCGCCGACGCTCCCGCGGCGGCGGCCCCCGCTGAACGCGTCGGGCCGCCCGAGGGCATCCATCCCGACGCCGGCGCCGATGCCGCGGGCTTGCCGACGCCCAGGGGCGCAACGCCGGCGATGGTCGCGCAGGGCGACCGTCTCTATCACGCGAACACGTGCGTCGGATGCCACGGCTCCAACGCCGAGGGCACGCCGCTCGGATCCGACCTCACGAAAGGCAAGTGGCTGTGGGGCGACGGCAGCCTCGCCGCCATCGCTCGGACGATCACCCAGGGCGTCCCGAACCCGAAGGAGCATACGGGCGTGATGCCGCCGATGGGCGGCGCGCAGCTCTCTCCATCCGACGTCTCGGCGCTCGCCGCGTATCTCGCGGCGCTAAACCAGCGAACCGAGCGTTGAAAGGAGTCGGGCGAAGATGACGCGACATCTCGTCATCGTGCTCGCGATGCTGGGTCTTGGGCTGCCGGCGATGGCCCACGCCCAGTCGGCCCGGGCTCAGCTCGAAGACGCCCAGGCGAAAGTTGTCGGGACCGCAACGCTCAGCGAAGTCCCAGGCGGCGTGCGCGTCAGCCTCCGGGTGAACGGGCTCAAGCCGGGCGAGCAGGGGTTCCACATTCATGCGGTCGGGAGGTGTGAGCCGCCTGACTTCATGTCGGCGGGTCCCCACTTCAATCCGTACGGGAAGCATCACGGTTTGGCCAATCCCGACGGACCCCATGCGGGAGATTTCGCGAACCTCGAAGTCGGAGCTGATGGAACGGGCTCCCTCGACACGATCGACTCGCTGGTGACGCTGAACGAAGGCCCGAACTCGCTCTTCCGGCCGGCAGGAAACTCAGGCGCCCGAGTGTCCTGCGGCGTGATCGAGCGCTGACCGGCTCCACACTTCGGCGCGCACGCCGAGCGCTCGTGTGACGCCGGGGCTCCAACAACCCTCCAAACGAAAGAAGACCTCGTTCTGGGAGGCATAGATGACGCTGAGACGCCATGTGCGGGGGCGCTGAGTCACGGTGAGATCCTCGAGCACGGTCCAGCCGCGACCGACCGCCAGTGGCACACCACCCGGCGACAGTTCATGAGCGCCGCAGGCATGCTCGGTGCCGGGATGGGACTCCACATCGCCGACGCTGGCGGCAACGCCCTCGGCGACGGCGATATCCCCCGGCGATCGCTGGGTCGTACCGGGGTCCAAGTGTCGGCGCTGGGTGTCGGCGGTCACCACCTGGGCGATCTCGCCACCGCGGACGAGGCGATCCGCCTCGTCCACGAGGCGGTGGATGCGGGCATCACCTTCCTCGACGACGCTTGGGAGTATTACAACGGCAAGACCGAGAACCTGCTGGGGCGGGCACTGCGGGGCCGGCGGGACAAAGTCGTCCTGATGACCAAGGTCTGCACACACGGCCGGCGCGGGCAACTCGCACTCGAGATGCTCGAGGAGTCGCTGCGGCGGCTGCAGACCGATCACCTGGACGTGTGGCAGATTCACGGCATCGTCTACGACAACGATCCCGAGCTGGCGTACGCCAGGGGCGGCGTGCTCGAGGCGTTCGATCTCAATCCCGACGGCGTCCGGAACCAGATCGAAGGCAACGTGGTGCAGACGGTCAGCCGCACGCTGAAGGAGCAGGTCACCTTCTACGGTGCTGGCCTCTATCGAGCTAATTCCTGCGCGCACCATCGCAGCGAGACCCGGTCGAAGACTCCGGTCGCGTAGCGAGGTCCAGCAGCACGACGTCGGGCGGCGTCATCCGCACGATCACGAGCGCTTCCGCGCCGTCGACGGCCGTGCTGATGTCATAGCACAGGCCCCCGAGGATGTCGGTTAGCACGTCGAGAATGTCGGGCTCATCATCGACGACGAGGACGCGGCCGGTGCCCATCGGTCAGTTCCACCACGGCGCGCGCCCGGTCACGCCGGATCTCGAATTCGCGGCCGAGGTGCGCCTTGGCGAGAGGCCACGCGCGCTCCTCCCAGGTGTGGCTGGTGAGCAAGCGAGCACCATCGTTACTCGATTCCAGCGTCCTGGGGCGATGTCATCAGTGAGAGATCTCCGTCTCTCTTTGGGCCTTGTTCCCCGCATCGTAGGCCGCGGACCGATCCGTTAGGGCTTTCATCTCGAATGCGCGTTCTATTTCCCGGTGTGGACCAATATCCCTCCCAATATCCCCATCACTATCGCCACGGTACTCGAATGCGCGTTCGAGTCCGGTCGCGGGGACTGCCTACCGGCCATCGCTCCAAAACATTGCCGGCCGGCGAGATCTAAACACTATGCGTGCTTTAGCTAGCGCCGGCGGCCAGCTTTTCCTGCCACGCGGCTTCCTTACTTATATCAGGAGCACCCTCCAGTTGGACGGTAGCGATGTTGCCCCGGGGCCGGCAGCAGGGACGCCTCGGCTGCGCCTGCCACTCCACCATGTAGCGCGGCCAGGCCCGCCGCACCGGCGCCACTACCGAGTCCCATCATCGTGAGGGCAGCGCGCCGTCCGGGCGCAGTATCTATGATACTTCCTCTAATAAGAGGTCAGCGAGCGATGAGCGCGTCGATCGACCATGCGCCCGCGCCGTCGACGATCAGCGCGACCGCCGCGCCAAGGGCGAGGAGATGGTACTCGACGCCCTCGCCCTCTTGTGTACCCAACCAGTTCATAAAGAAGCCGTGCTGCCTGTGAACGAGGATCGCCACGAGCATGACGACCGCGATGCCGAGCGCCGCGACGCGCGTGAGCAGGCCGAGCGCCAGCCCGAGGGGGCCGAGAAATTCGGCAAGCACGGCAAGGAATGCCAGAGGCGGCGGGAAGCCAGACTTCGTGAAGTACGCCATGGTGGCCCTGAAGCCGTAACCGCCGAACCATCCGAGCGTCTTCTGCGCGCCGTGGGGGAACATCACAACGGCGAGGGTCAGCCTGAGGATTAGTGGAACAATGCCACCATTCGTCGCGACGAGCCAGTCGATCATGACGACCTCCACGACACCTTCGGGAATGCCCGAATTGCCTCTTTAGAAGGGGTCGACAGGACGAGCCGGTGTTCAGCGCGAGCCGCACGCCGTCGGCCTTCCATCATGCTCGGCTCGCTGTAGGGTCAGCGGTCAAGAGGATCGTGGCCACCACCGCCGAGTAGTCGAGATCGGCCGCGCCGTGCCGAACCGCTTCGTCGAGCCAGGCGGAGGCGGCGCGCGCCTCCTTCAGGTCGAGGCTCGCAGCCTCGGCGGCCTCAGCGACAAGCCGCATATCCTTGGCCGCGTGCCGGAGCCTGAAGCTCGGCGGATAGCGGCCCGCCTCCACGTTGGCGCGCTTGGCGCGAACTGAGGGTCCGATCGGGGACTCGGCCAGCACGTCGAGCACGGCGGTGCGGTCGAGACTGAGTGACGTCGCCAGCGCGAGGGCCTCGCCGAAGGCGACCATCGAGGCGCCGAGCGTCGCGTTGACCACGAGCTTCATCGCCGCTCCCGATCCAGGCGCACCGACGTGCCGCACATCCCCGAGCGACTCGAGGATCGGCCGCACCCGCTCGAAGTCATTGTTCGTCGCTCCGACGAAGATGTGGAGGCGGCCCGAGGTTGCCTCCGGGACACTGCCTCGCACAGGCGCGTCGACGGCGCCGACGCCCTCAGGCAGCCGGACCGTCACCGAGCCGAACGCTTTCGGACCGATCGTGGACATCTCGATGAGGATCTGCCCTGGAACGAGCGTCTCGGCGAGCCCACTCGGACCGAACAGGACCTCGTCCACCGCCTCGGGTGTGGCGAGCATGGTAATGGCGAACTCGACGTCGGCCGCGGCGTCGGACGGGGACACCGCGACGCTCGCTCCTCGTTGGGACAGTGCCACGGTGCGATCGGGGTTCCGGTTCCACACACGAACGTCATGGCCGGCCTCCAGGAGCCGCATCGCCATCGGCGTCCCCATCTGCCCCAGCCCGAGAAACGCGATCTTCGACATCAGCGATCCTCCATCAGCTGCGGGGCTGATCCGCGACGGGTAGGCGGCGGATCCGCTTGCCGGTCGCGGCGAAGATTGCGTTACACAGCGCGGGAGCGAACGGCGGGACGCCGGGCTCGCCGACCCCGCCCGGCGGCTCCGGGCCGCCGACGATGTAAACACGCGTGTCGGACGGCTCGGGATACGCAGCGAACCCGCAATCCACCGCCATGTCGACGCGTGGCACCGAGACCGTGCCGTCCTTGCCGACGGCGGCTTCGACCACGATAGGAGTTTTCAGGCCCACGAGACCGAGCTGACGCATACGCCACTTTGGATGTTCTGGGACTAGGAGGCGTTACAGGGCGTTGCCAGTCCAGAAAGGGGCTGCTCGGCTAAGGATGCTTCCTCGCCGGAATGAGGACCGCGTGCACCGTCGGTGCCCTATGTGACGTCCCAACGCTGAGGCTGTGAGTGATGGAAAAGAACGAGACGTGGCTAGCCGGAATCCTCTGCTCCTCCTAACGGCCCTGTTGCTGGCCGCGACGCTCGAAGTGGCGTTGCCGAACCTCCAGGTCGAGGTCCCGGGTGCCGAGGTCGAATCCCTCCAGAGGGAGGCGATCGCCTCGCCGCGACCGACGATGCACGAGACAGCGAGCGGCAGCATTCATCAGCGTCGGTGATACCGCTCTAGGTCGGTGTGCGTGCCTCCAATCGAACCAGAGAGCTCGTTGACCTGGCAGGACGCGTTGTTGTTGCTGCGCTGCGTGGGCCCCATCACGAATTCTTGCGCAAATCTTTGGCGTCGGTAGCGCACGTGTCGAGGGTAGTCATCTCAAAAAAGAGAACGAGCTCAGCGTAAGGAGTCTCTTCACACGCTTGGAGAAGGGGGAGGGCGCAATGACTCGAATTCGAGGGACCACAGTCATCATGGGACTTTGTGTCGCGCTGGCCGCCAGTGCCGGGCGGGCTGAGAGCAGCCCGTTCGTCGGCCGGTGGCACTGGAACCGGGCGCAATCCACTTTGCCACCCGGCGAGCCGTCGCCGAATGATTTGGTGAGCGAGATCTCGCGTGCGGACGGCAACTCGGTGACATGGTCCGTAACGATCGTCACGCCAGACGGTCAGCCCCATGTTGTGACGCTCGAGGCTGGAGCCGACGGCGAGTTCCATCGCATCAGCAGCGATACGACCGCGTCGGTCCGTCTGATCGGTAGCGGTCTGCAGACGACGTTCAAGGGCCCCGCCGGTCGATCGGACGTCCAGACGTGCACGGTCTCGGCGGACTACCAGAAGATGACGTGCAAAGGCGTATTGACCGACGGAGCCGGCCACAGCGCGAGCTACGTCGATGTATACGACCGGATGTAAGGGGGGCAGCGATGAATCGTAGGAGAATATTGACGAGAACAATACTGGTGCTGCTGCTGGTCGGCGTCGGTTTTGGCCTGTCCGCTTGCGGGGAGCCCGTTGCTTACGGGCCCGACGTTTACGGCCCTGACGTATACGTCGATGGCTGGTTCGGTGGCTGGGATCATCGCCACTTTGATCATGGCGGGTGGGGCCACGGCTCCGGACCTCGCCAACCACGGTTTCGCCAAGACGGCCGAGCAAGGAACGCGAGGCGCCTGGAGTCTTTCCACCCGCACGCTCCAATTAGCCACTGGCGTCAGCTCGTCCGGCACGGTGTCTGCGAAGGTGAACGTAACAACACGATCGTCTCGCTGGCCGGGCGCCGATGCGCCACACACGACGTTGGAGGACATCTCAGGACGTTTCGCGCCAATCGCCGCCGTCCCCCTTGCGCGAGGCCGGCGTCAGGCGGTACCAGTGCGCTTGCGATGCTGTTGACGAGGTGCAGAGCTTGGCGTGATCGAGGCCCTCCGAGCCCGGGGCCCAATGAGATTTCACTCCAACTCCCGCGTGCTTCTGGATCGTCGTCGCAGAAACGGACGAGGAGGCGATCATGAATCGGCGAGCATTGATCGCGTTATTGCGAACGTCGGCTATCGTGGTGTTGGCTCTGAGCGTCGCCACTCAAGCCGTCCCGGCCCAGAAGGCCGCGCCGGTCAAGGCGGTGCCGGCCAAGACGGTGCCGGCCAAGACGGAAGGCCCGCCGACGCCGTATAATCCGTATCCGTTCGGCATCCTCCCGGCCGA
>WNGG01046156.1_pt1 | contig 10767 bp, 10 predicted proteins | sample 5400661 | NCBI WGS metagenome assembly WNGG01 (sample SAMN13153372, study PRJNA577476) | soil metagenome | isolation source: 100 cm soil or saprolite under Garry oak tree replicate 1 | place: USA:California | collected 2016-06-15
TGTTCTATATATCTCCGGGTCATGATAGCTGGGTCGTGGGGGATGAGCCGTATGTGCCGTTTCATTTTTTTGGTGCGGAGAAGTATGCGGTGGGAAAGAAGGGCTGAGACCGCATGAGCACGGACGTTTGCCCAATGACAATGCGTAACGGTCATGCATGCGGCAGAATTTTTCACGCGGTGGCGGTATTGCCGGTGTGGATGGCGATTGCGGTGATGAGCGCGTCGAGCATTTTCGTGGAGAGCGGCGCTTTCGGGCAGAGCGAGCGGGATGCGACTGAGAAGCAGTGGAACGCGCAGTGGATTACCGCTCCGGGAGTGGCTGAGCGTGACAGCGCGGTGCTGCGGTTTCGGAAAGTGGTGGACCTGGCGCAGCCCGTGGCGCATTTTATGGTGAACGTCAGCGCCGACAACCAGTTCATTTTGTATGTGAATGGGAAAGAAGCTGGCAGAGGGCCGAGCCGCGGGGACCTTGGGCACTGGAGATACGAGACCTACGACATTGCAGCGCTGCTGCATGCGGGGAGAAACACGCTTGCGGCAACGGTCTGGCATTTTGGGGCGCATGCCGCGATCGCACAGATGAGCGAGCGGACAGGATTCCTTTTGCGCGGAAAGGGCGACCGAGAACGCGCGGCGGACACCAATGCGACCTGGGAAGTGGAAGAGGAGAAAGGAATCGAGACTCTACGGCCACATGTGAAGGGGTATTACGCGGCGGAGCCAGGCGAACGGACTGATGGCGCGAAGGTCGATTGGGGTTGGAGTGATGATAGCAACGCTGCCAATTCAAGAGGGACGTGGACCAAAGCGGTGACACTGGGACGCGGGGCGCAACGCTACGAGCAGGATGCGCCAAACAACTGGCAGCTTGTGGTGGATCCACTCCCAGCGATGGAAATGACAGAGGTTTCGGCGGGAAAAGTGGTGCGAACGAGCGGCATCGCCACGCCATCCGGATTTCCAGAAAAGGGCTTTCAGGTTTCGGCACATACCAAAGCCAGCGTGCTGCTGGACAACGGGCAATTGACGACCGGATTTCCGGTGCTAACCGTAAGCGGAGGGCAGGGATCGACGGTGCGGCTGACATATGCAGAAGCGCTGGTCGACGATAAGGGAGAAAAAGGAAACCGCAACGAGATTGCAGGAAAACATATTGAAGGAGTGATGGATGAGTTTCTTCCCAGTGGTGCTGAAGTGGCTCGCGCGTTTACGCCGCTGAGCTGGAGGACTTGGCGATACCTGCAACTGGTTGTGGAGACGGCGGATCGGCCAGTAGACATCGAGGGAATTCGAACGTGGTTCAGCGCGTATCCGTTCGTGGAAAAAGGATACTTTCGGTCGGACGACGCCGGGCTGACACCGATCTGGAATATCGGCTGGCGAACGGCGCGGCTCGATGCACACGATACGTACATGGACACGCCTTACTGGGAGCGGCTGCAATACATCGGCGACACGCGGATACAGGCGCTGATCTCGTACACCGTTGGCGGAGACGACCGGCTGGCGCGGCAAGCGATTGAGGCGTTCAACGATTCGCGGATTTCGGACGGGCTGACGCAAAGCCGGTATCCCTCATCGCTGGTGCAGATGATTCCTACGTTTTCGCTGATGTGGGTGGGCATGGTGCATGATTTCTGGATGTACTGCGGGGATGCCGCATTTGTGCGCGGGCAGATTTCCGGGACACGGACAGTGCTGGACTGGTTTCTGCGGCGGCAGCGAGCGGATGGATTGCTGGGAAGGATTCCGTGGTGGCCGTTCGTCGACTGGGGCGCGGATTTTAAAGACGGAGTTCCGCCGCAGGATGAGGATGGAGGTTCGGCGGTTCTGACGCTGCAGTTCGTGGAAGCGCTACGGGATGCAGCGGAATTGGAACGCGCGCACGGAGACACGCACATCGCAGAGAATTACGAGAAGGCGGCAGAGCGGGCTGTGGCGGCGGTGCGCAAGCTTTGCTGGAACGCCAAACACGGCCTGCTGGCCGATACGCCCGCGCAAAAGCACTTCAGCCAGCACGCGAATATTCTTGCCGTGTGGCTGGATGTGGTTCCGGCGGAGAAACAGAAGGAATTGCTGACGAAGATATTGTCACGAAGCGATTCAGGATTCACGGCGGCAGCGGAAGTTCCGACGATGACCGCGGCGACGTATTATTTCCGGTTTTATCTTGCGCGCGCGCTGGAGCACGCCGGCATGGGAGAGGAGTATCTGAAGCTGCTTGGGCCGTGGCGCGCGATGGTGGGATTGGGATTGACCACGTGGGCGGAATCGCCAGAGCCGACGCGGTCTGATTCGCATGCGTGGAGCGCGCATCCGAACTTCGATTTGTTGAGGATTGTGGCGGGCATTCGGCCGATGAGCGCGGGATTTGAGAAGGTGACGATCGAGCCTCACCTGGGCGCGCTAAAGGAAGTGCAGGCTGGGATGCCCATTCCGCAAGGGATGGTGGAAGTGGAATATAAACGTCGTGCGGAGGGAGTTCAGGCTCGCGTTAAATTGCCGGAAAGAGTGAAGGGCGAGCTGGTGTGGAAGGGCCGCTCGATCGCGTTGCGCTCGGGGAAGCAGACGGTGGCGCTGCCTTGAGGTTTATGTGTTAACACCCGCAGATTGGAACGAAGAGCCGGGCTGCAGCCCGGCACTACATGGGCGAAGAGAAGACCCACTCTTGCGTGAACCAGCAAGGGATGGGGCACCCGCGGAAGAGAGGGTCAGTTGTGTTTTACGAATTCGCCTTTGTGGCCGGTGAGTGAGTTGTAGAGAGTTTCGATAAAGACGTCTGAGCTGACGAAGCCATTGGACCATTTCTCCCAGGTTGCGAGGATTTTTTCCTGCTTCATTTGATCGAGTGTTTTGTGGGCGTCGATGGCTTTCTGCACGACCGCGGACGTTTCCTTGAGCATCTTCACGAACGAACGGACATCATCGAGATTGGAAAGCGCGCCGTGGCCGGGAATCACCTTCACATCGGCGGGGAGTTGCGCGGAAGCCTTTTCCAGCGCATCAATCATTCCCTGAACGCTGCCGCCGCTCGAGACATCGATGAAAGGAAAGCCGTAACGGACAAAATCGTCGCCCATGTGGACGACATTGTTTTTAGGGAAAAAGATGATGGCGTCGCCGTCGGTGTGGCCGGAAGGAAAATGGAGCGCGCGGATATCTTCGCCGTTGCTTCCATCTTGAGAGAGCCGCCGTTGCCTGCTGCGCCGCCAGTCACGAGGCGCTTCCGAACATTATCCTGCGCGATGACGGTGGAGCCGGAGTTGGCGAAAGGAGCGTTGCCGCCGGAATGATCGCCGTGATAGTGGGTATTGATGACGAAGCGGACAGGTTTGTCGGTGATGCCGAGGCTCTTGAGGGAGACCTGAATTTTTTCGGCGAGGGGCGCGAACTGGTCGTCCACAATGACGATTCCGTCTTCACCCACCGAGGCGGCGATGTTGCCACCCTGGCCTTCGAGCATATAGATGTTGCCGGAAACTTTGGAGGCTTTGATCTGGACCTTGGACCAATCGGGCTCCTTCTCCTGGGCGGCGGCGCGGCCGCAGAGCAGTGCGGCGGCTAGCGCGGCGAATACGACTGACTTAGGAATCCTGTGGTTCATTATTTTCCTCCGGAAGGCGGTGAGGATTCTACCACTCGAGTGAGGAGTCTGGCCCGCCAGGCATGGAACGAGGTTTAAGGATGTGGTGCGATTTCGCGCGTAGAGAGCCACCAGTTGTTGCCGGCGAACCAGCAGGTTTCGTCGGGCCGAGAATTGCGATGCAAGGAGCGCACATGTCTGTAATTGCCGCGCTTGAATGCCGGGGACAATTTCCGGGCGGTGTCTTCGTCGCGGGCCCCGGTACAGTTGATGAAAATGGCGGAGGAGACGAACTGGGCGTGAAACGGAGCGGTATTGGCCGAGGCCGAGGGACGACTTACCAGGAGCATTGCGCCCGCGCCAGGCGCGCCGCTGGGGCTGTCGGAGGGCGTAAGAGGAAAAAGCAGGCGGCCGTTGAAGCGCAGAGCATCGAGCCAAACGTCGAGTGGGGCGGTGGCTCCGGCATTGACGTAGATCGCGTCACAATCGGGCAGCAGTCCCTGGGAGCCCGAGCGGTGATACACAGTTACGTTCGGATAATCTGCAAGATTGATGGCGGCACGCTGCGCGAGATCCTGTTCAATTTCGTAGGCAAGAATCGATCCCGTCGAGCCTACGAGTCTGGAGAGTATGGCAGTGTAATAGCCGGTTCCTGCGCCGATGTGGAGAACTGTTTGGCCTTCGGCTGGATTCAGAGCCGCGAGACAAATCGCGTGAAGTAGCGGCTGGCCGTTATTGATGTGGCGGTCAGCGGCGAGCGAAACGGTGACGTCCTGATAGAGGAATGCAGGATCGTCGGATGGCGTTTCGAGGAGGCCGGACGAAGTAAAAATCTTCCACGGTCCGGGCCCCACGAAGCGTTCACGGGGGACGGAGGCAAAGGCATTGGCGAGGCGACGATCCTTCTTGGGAATTCCCGCGCTTGCGGTGATGAAGTCCGCAAAAAATATTCTTTGAGCTTGCAATCGATCCACGGCGAGATCTCCCAGGCATCGTTCTCCCGGACATCGTTCTTCCAAATGGAACCCTCACTTTTTCCAGAATTTGAAGACGGCGGCGTAGTCGAGGTCTTCTTTTGAAGATCCTTCAACGGAACTATAGATTTCGCGGGCGGCTGCGGTGGCGGGAAGAGGGACGCCAATCTGGTTGCCAAGATCGAGCGCGAGGCTGAGGTCCTTGTGCATCAGGCGTAGGGGAAAACTGGGCGTGTAATCTCCCTTCAACATGACGGGAGCTTTGACATCGAGGACACCGGAGCGGGCCATGCTGGCTTGCATGACTTCAGTGAGTTTTTCGCCAGCGAAGCCTGCGCCAGTGACCAGCGCGAGGGCTTCGGCGAAGGCGTCAACTTGCAGCGCGAGAAGCAGGTTCATGGCGAGCTTGATGGTTTGACCGGCGCCGTTGGGGCCGAGATGGAAAAGTTTTTTGCCCATGGCGGAAAGAATGGGGCGCGCTGCCGCCAGGTCGGCGGCTTCTCCACCGATCATGAAGAGGAGTTCGCCCTTTTCGGCGCCCCAGGTACCGCCAGTGACAGGAGCGTCGAGAAAATGGATACCTGCGGCGGCCGAGGCTTGGGCGATCTTACGCGCGAGAGCGGGCGAAACGGTGCTGGAGTCGATATAGATGGCGCCTTTCTTGAGGGAAGCGAACGCGCCGCCGGATTTCGGGTCGGAACTCCAGAGAACTTCTTCGAGCGCGGGTGGATCGCTAACGATGGTGATGAGGATGTCGGCAGCTGCGGCGGCTTCTTTGGGAGAAGCGGCGAGACGCGCGCCTGCGGCTACGAGCGAGTCGGCGCGAGAGGCGGTCCGGTTCCAGACGACGAGCGGGAACCCGGCTTTGAGAAGGTTTTGACACATGGGACGGCCCATGAGGCCGAGTCCAATGAAGCCGACAGTAGGTTGTGGCACGATTGCCTCCCGACGACGCAGAAATCAAAAAAGCAGACGAATGGTTAGTTTAACGCACAGGCTTGGCTGGACGCACGATGCCTCGGCGAGAACAGTTTGGCATGGCGAGAGTTCTGGAACTTCACGAGCGGACAAGCAGCTGAATCAGGCGGTTTTGGGCCGTTGAGTCATCGGAAGGAGTGCTGCGCCTGCAGAAGCATGGGCTGCGTTGGCTTGCAAGGAGCGCTCCGGTGAGGGGTCCATCGCGTCGGCTTCCCTGGCTTGGACCGGCGCGGGTTCCTGGAAGACTTCAATTTCTTCAAGGCGAACGATGCACTGGTAGGGAATTTCCCAACGGAAATTTTTGGGCTGGCCGTGCTGCTCGTAGTGCTGCTCGAGGAAGATGGAGCGGCCCGAATCACCAACGAACGTGCCAGAAGCAGGAAGACAAATATCCCCGGCGCGATACTGAACTTCGACAGAGCGGCCAAGAAAAGCAGAGTAACGGGCCATACATTGAGTTTCCTCAGGGTGAGTCCTAGGGTCAATAGTACGAAAGGACTTATGAGAAAAATTTTGTGGAAATTGTTCCAACTTGAAACTAGCCGGGCGGCTAACGCGACAAATCTGCGAGAACAGCTTCAGCGGCGCGGCGTCCACTGAGCATTGCGCCGTCGATGGAGGCGTTATCGCGGTGGTCGCCACAAAGATAAATGCCGGGCCGGACCCGCACGGGGCGCTGCGGTGGTTCGAGAGCACCAGGAAGTTGCTGCGGCTGCGCGTGCGGGATGCGATAGCTCTTCAAATGACGCCAGGAACTGGCGACGGTGCCAAACCAATTTTTCATTTGCGCGATGATGAAGCCGCCGAGCTGCTGGTCGGTAAGTTGCTGTGTGCCGAGGACGGTGACGGAGACCAGCGATTTTCCAGCCGGAGCGTAGGACGGAGCGACCTGGCTGATCACGGCGAAGTTGTTGACAGGGCCAGCTCCGTCGCCGTTCAGGACGAGCATTGGATGGGGCACGGGCGGCTCGTCCGCAGAAAAGTAAAAACACGTGACGCTGCGCGAGGCGGGTTCGGCTTCGCCGACCAGATGAGCGGCGCCCGGGCCATCGGCTGCTACAACGATTGCGCGAGCACGCAAAGATTCGCCGCCGGTAAGCGTGAGCTCATTTTCGTGAAGCGATTCGGCATGGGTGTTCAGGCGAATGGCGTCCGCGGGCAGGTGAGAAGCAAGCTGCGCGGGGATTGCCCCCATACCGCGGGTGGGAACGGCGATGTCGCCCTCAGAGAGCATCTTGAAAACGAATTCGAACATGCGGCTGGAGGATTTCAGTTCACCATCAAGAAGAATGCCGCCAAAAAAGGGCCGAAAAAAGCGGTGAATGAATTCTTCGGAAAATCCGGCTGAAACCAGAGCGTCTTTGGTGGAACGTTCTGGGTGCTTGAAAATTTGATCGATGGAGGAAGAGCGAAGGCGCGAACGGAGACGCAGGATACGAAGCTTATCCAAAAACCCGCCGAAGTCGGAGCGCAGAGCCTCGCTCCATCCTCCTGGTGTGCGCCACGGATCGACCAGCTTGTTCATGCGCCCGGCGAACCAGGAAAAAGCACCGGGAGTAAATTTTTTCAGCTCGAGGGCGTGGTAATCGAGCGTGCGCTGAGCTTCAGGATATGCGGTGAGCAGGACTTGGAAGCCGCGGTCGAGCAGAAATCCGTCAAATTCGTCAGTTCGAACGCGGCCGCCGATTCCGTCTGAAGCTTCGATCATCTGAAAGGAAACTCCAGCGTCGGCGAGATGACGGCCACAGGCGAGGCCAGCAAGCCCCGCACCGACAATCAATACATCCGGACTGGTGGACATTCCGCGCGATTCTCCCGGCAACGCTGAACAAATGCAGCTGCACAAAGTTCCAGACAGATATGGGTGAAGTGGATATGCTCGCGGATCATGAGGCTGTCGCTAGTTTGAGATAGTCTGGGCGGTCGGAAACCAGTTTGTGGCGAAACGCAGTCTTGATTTGATTGTCTTGCAGAAGGAAAGCGCCCGGCATGCGCTGGACATCTCCCGCCGGCAGCAAGGCAAAATTGCCTTCCATCCAGGACATCAGCATGCGATAGATGCTTTCTCTGTTCAGATACTGGCGTAACTCGGCGCGCGCCAGCCCGAACACTTCGTAGAGCTTTCCGTCAGGGTCGGCAAATCGCGGAAGATCGTCCAATTTGTAAGGAGCGAAGAACTTCGCCGCGCGCTCCTCGGTGCCGAGGTGTACAAAAGCGATGCGTGTGCCCTTGGCCTCAATTTGTGGACGGAGATTGGCGAGCTCGGCGACCGCCTCGCGGCAGAACGTTCAACCAAAATGCCGTAAGAAGACGAGCAGCAGGGGATGCCCCGAGGAGAGTGACTCAATGGTTTCGCCAGACGGCGAACGATAGGACAGCAAGAGTTCCGAATCAACGCGCTTTGCCTGGAACATCGTGAGCTCATCTTTACCGATTTCGGCGAGAGAGGCAAACACGAGCGCATGGAGTGTGAACGGATCTTCAGGAAACTACGATTCGAACCGAGAGGTCTTTCAGAGCAAGTCGGCGAAGCAGAACTGCTTTTTAGCGGCCCGGAGACGTGAAACCACTTGGATTCGAGCTGTAAATAATGGCGCCAGCAACCAGAAGGCTCAGCAAAATAACCATTACAATGCCTGAGATCTTTCGAAACATGCGGCGCCGCTGCAAATAATCGCGCGGAACAGCCGGTAAGCGATAACCGAGAAAAAAACGAGAATGGTGGACCTTGGTGCTCATAAAAGCTCCAGAAAATCGCAAGTCTCTAATGTGGGAGCTGGCGGCGTTCAGGGAAGAGGGGGGTGAGGTCCCTGCGCAGCGATTCTAACAAAATTCCCATGTCGGGTAGAGTATTTCTTTGTGTGACGTGGCTGCAAGAAATTGGGGGGGTCGCAGATGGAAATTCAGGGAAATCAGTCAGACCTCACGGCCATAGCAGCCCTTCGCTGTGCTGCGCGGATTGCCTTGACATTTCCTGCTGACCAGCTATTTTGAGCGTTCGGATTTTTCGGGTGTATCTTGGAGGAAATGCAGAAATGCAAATAATACGAAGGTTCACGGTGCTGGCCGCCTTGTGTGTCTTGGGACTGCTGCCGGCAATCGGGCAGCAGAAGAAGGCGTCCAAATCATATGTGCTGAAGGCTGCGAGGCTGTTTGATGGCAAGAGCAATTCGCTGGTCACGCCCGGAATCGTGGTCGTCACAGACGGCAAGATCGCGGGAACTGGATCGAGTGCGAGTGTACCCACGGACGCCGAAGTGATCGATCTTGGAGACGCTACGCTGCTGCCGGGGTTCATCGACGCGCACACGCACCTGACCATGACGTACAGCGAAGATTACGCGAGGGCGGCACTGGACGCCCTGCGAAAGCCAATTCCAGAAATGGCGTTAGACGCAAGCGTCAACGCTCGGATTACGTTGCTGGCAGGGTTTACGACGGTGCGCGATGTCGGCTCCATGCAGTATCTGGACGCCGGCTTACGTAACGCAATCAATCGCGGAGTCGTTCCCGGTCCGCGAATGCTTGTGGCCGTACATGCCATTGGCGCAACAGGTGGACATTGCGACGATACGGGATGGCGCGAAGGCGCAGTTGGCAAGGAGACTGGTCCTGAAGTCGGCGTAATCAACGGAGCTGATGAAGCGCGACGCGCGGTGCGCCTGGCTCACAAATACGGCGCAACGGTCATAAAGACATGCGCAACGGGTGGCGTGCTTTCACTCGCGGACGCGGTGGATACTCCCCAGCTCACGCAAGCCGAGCTCGACGCGCTGGTTGACGAGGCGCACGCCCTGCGCTTGAAAACCGCAGCGCATGCGCACGGAGCCGAAGGAGCAAAGCGGGCCATTCGCGCGGGCATTGACTCGATCGAGCATGGCTCCTTCCTCGACGACGAAGCGCTCGACCTGATGAAGCAGAAGGGTACTTACTACGTGCCAACACTGATGGCGGTACAGGGACTGTCCGAGCAGATTCAAAAGGGGGTGCCAATTCCGCCCGCAATCAAGGTGAAAGCGGATGACGCCATTGCGCACGTCCACCAGGCGTTTCAGAAAGCAATTGCGAAGGGCGTTAAAATCGGACTTGGAACCGACGCGGCTGTTTATCCCCACGGCCGTAATGCCGAAGAGTTTCATCAGATGGTGGATCTGGGCATGAAGCCGATCGACGCGCTCAAAGCGGGGACTTCAAGCGACGCGGTTTTGCTGGGCCTCTCCTCCGAGATCGGAACACTTGAAACGGGTAAGCTGGCCGACGTCGTGGCGGTACCGGGCGACCCACTCCAGAATATCCGGCAGACGGAGCATGTTTTCTTCGTGATGAAAGAGGGGGTAGTTTACAGAAACGAAAAGCCACAATAAGTCCGGCCACCTCGTAGAGCGAGAAAAGAATGACTGATCTTGCAGAGGTCATTGCCAAAGACCTTGCCGATTACTATGTGATGGTGCGCGATCAGGTGCATCATTGGGTCGATCCACTCACCCAGGAACAAATCTGGAAGCAGCCGTTCGCGCATGGTAACACCGTTGGCCATTTGCTTCTCCACATGACCGGCAATCTGAATTACTACATCGGCGCGCGCGTCGCGGGCACGGACTATGTAAGAGATCGCGATCGCGAGTTCACGGAGCCCGAGCCCCGGCCAAAAGCAGAGATGCTGGCGGCGTTCGATCGCGTAATCGCGCTAGTGATCGAAACGATCGAAAGGCAGTCCGCGGAAGATTGGCTAAAGCCCTATTCCGCAGTGCGCGAATCCGAGTCGAAAGAGCGATTGGCGATTTTTCTGCGTTGCGCGGGACACGCCTATCATCATGTGGGCCAACTTATTTATCTTTCCCGCGAGCTGACGAAGTAAAAGTTGCCTGCCGGCACATGGTTGAACAGCGCGAAGCGAACGTCGCGCGGTGAATTGCCTTCCGGTTACAATCGCATGACGCGCAGATGAGCGATTCGCCTCTCCCTCTATCAACAATCTCGCCCAAATATCCCGTTCGCGAATGGGGAATTGCGGCGTTCGTCTCTTTGTGCGTCTCGTTGGCCGTGGTTGCTCCGTTTTTCCACCTGGGAACGGCGTCAGGCCACGACGTTGCTTTTCACATGGCTTCGTGGCTCGATGTGGCGGGCCAGTGGAAGCAAGGGATTCTTTTCCCGCGATGGGCCGAATTCGCAAATTTTGGATTTGGTGAACCGCGATTTATTTTTTATCCACCGCTGTCCTGGCTTTTTG
>WNGG01009256.1_pt1 | contig 10766 bp, 11 predicted proteins | sample 5400661 | NCBI WGS metagenome assembly WNGG01 (sample SAMN13153372, study PRJNA577476) | soil metagenome | isolation source: 100 cm soil or saprolite under Garry oak tree replicate 1 | place: USA:California | collected 2016-06-15
TTTGCTGGACGGACGGTCCCTCACGGTGCCGCTCGCGTGGTTTCCGCGCCTGCGCGATGCGACACCCGAGCAGCGGAGCCGCTACGAGTTTTCCGGTCACGGCTACGCGATCCACTGGCCGGAGCTGGACGAGGATATCTCGGTCCCCGGGCTGCTCGGTCTCCCGGACTGAACCTACCGGATCTCGAGCATCCGGTCGAGCGCGACCCGCGCGTGGCGCGCCGTTTCGTCCGGCACCTTGACCACGTTGACGAGCCGGCCCTCGGCGAGACTCTCCAGCGCCCAGGCCAGGTGCGGCGGGTCGATGCGGAACATCGTGCTGCACACGCAGAAGCAATCGTCCAGGCTCACGACCTCGCGCTCGGGCCGGCACTCCCGCGCGAGCCGGCTGACGAGGTTCAGCTCGGTGCCGACCGTCCACTTCGTGCCCGGCGGGCTCTCCTTGATCGTCTTGATGATGCCCTCGGTGGAGCCGATCGCGTCGGCCTTCTGCGCCACCTCGAACCGGCACTCGGGGTGCACGATCACCTTCACCCCCGGGATCTGCGCGCGCCGGCGGTCCACCATGTCAGGGGTGAACCGGTTGTGGACGGAGCAGTGGCCCTTCCAGAGGAGGATGCGAGCGTCGCGGATCTGCGCGTCCGTCAGGCCGCCGCGATCCTCGTTCGGGTCCCACACGACCATCTCCGACAAAGGGATGCCCATCCGGTAGCCGGTATTCCGGCCCAGGTGCTGATCGGGGAAGAACAGCACGCGTGGCTTCGACCGGAAGGCCCAGTCCAGCACGGCGCGCGCGTTGGATGAGGTGCAGACGGCGCCGCCCTCACGGCCGACGAGCGCCTTCAACGACGCGGCGGAGTTCATGTAGGTGACGGGCACGATCTCGTCGCCCACGACCGCAGTGACCTGCTCCCAGCAGTCCTCGACCTGGCCGATCTCGGCCATGTCGGCCATCGTGCAGCCGGCGTCGAGGTCGGGCAGGATCACCTTCTGGTGCGGCGCGGAGAGGACGTCGGCCGACTCCGCCATGAAATGGACGCCGCAGAAGACGATGTACTCGGCCTCCGGGCGGGTCGCGGCGAGCTGGGCCAGTTTGAACGAGTCGCCGGTGAAGTCCGCGTGCCGAATCACCTCGTCGCGCTGGTAGTGGTGGCCGAGGATGACCACGCGGCGGCCTAGCGCCCGGCGGGCGGCGACGATGCGCTCCTGGACGTCCTCGGCGGCCCCCGCCACCGGCAGCGTGGCCTGCGCCATGACGAACCTCCCATCTTTAATTATAGGGCGCGCCGCCAGTGCCCCGGCGGCCCCAGCCACGCCCCTATAATCGAGGGATGGCGTCGAAGAAACGACGCTGGCAGGCGCCGGAGGGCCTGCGCGTTCACCACGACGGCACCTGGCGCGTGGGCGACGCGCACGTCCTCCATCCCCCCAGCCTCCGATACTTCAAGTCGCACCTGGTCTTCGAGGAAGGGGGCGCCTTCATCGTGGACGGCAACCAGCGGATGAAGGTGGACGTGGAGGGGCCGGCCTTCCAGGTGACGAGCCTGGTGCTCGACGCCGACAAGGGCGAGGCGCGGGTGGTCCTCGACGACGGCACCGTCGAGAGCGTGACCGACGACGCACTCGGGATGAGCCGGGAGAGCGGGCGCTTCGAGACCCGCGTCCGCGAGGGTCGCGCGGCCGCGCTCCTCGCCCGCGGCCCGCACCAGACGCTGATCGAGCACCTCGAGGAGGACAAGGGCCGCTTCTTCCTCCGCGTTGGCGAAAGGCGCATCAAGGTGCGGACCTGATGCTCATCGGCGCGCACGTTCCCACCGCCGGCGGCGTGCCGATGGCCCCCGGAAACGGAAGCCGCATCGAGGCGACCGCGATCCAGATCTTCACGCGCAGCCAGCGGCAGTGGAAGGCGAAGCCCATGACGGCGGGCGAGTCCGGCGCCTTCCGCGCCGCCCTCGGCGGCAGCGGCGTGAGGGCCGTGCTCTCGCACGCGTCGTACCTCATCAACCTCTGCAGCATCGTCCCCGACTTCCTGGCCCGGAGCCGGCAGAGCCTCGTCGACGAGCTGCGGCGGTGCCACGCCCTCGGCATACCGCACGCGGTCGTGCATCCCGGGGCCCACATGGGAGCGGGAGAGAAAGAAGGACTGGCCGGCATCGCGCGCAGCCTTGACGACGTGCTGCGCCGTACGCGCAAGAGCGCGGCGGGGCCGCTGCTCGAGGTCGCCGCCGGGCAGGGCTCCTGCCTCGGCCACAGCTTCGAGCAGGTGGCCGAGATCCTCGCGCTCGTGAAGGACCCGTCCCGCGTCGGCGTCTGCCTCGACACGTGCCACCTCTACGCGGCCGGCTACGACATCGCGACCGAGCGCGGCTACGAGCAGACGCTGGAGCGGTTCGACAAGGTGGTGGGCCTGCGCACGCTGAAAGCGATCCACCTGAACGACTCGCAGAAGCCGCTCGGGAGCCGCGTCGACCGGCACGCGCACATCGGCGAGGGCTTCCTCGGTCAGACGACGTTCGCGCGGTTCGTGAACGATCCTCGTCTGAAGAAGGTGCCGATGGTCGTCGAGACGCCGGGCCCGATCGAAGTCTGGAAGAAGGAGATCGCGTTGCTGCGCGGCCTCGTGGGACGGCGGCCGCGGGGCTAGCGCGGTTGGATCCCCGGGCGCTGGCCGAGCGCGCCAAGGCGCTGGCCCTCGAGGCCGGCTTCGACCTGGCCGGCGTGGCCGCCGCCGACGCGCCGCGCGAGCTGGCCTTCTTCGCCGAGTGGATCGCGCGCGGCTACGCGGGGGAGATGGCCTATCTCACCTCGCAGGCGGCGCGCCGCGGCGACCTGCGCCGGGCCTTTCCGTGGGCGCGATCGGTCGTCTCGGTCGGCGCGCAATACGAGACGCCGCATCCTTACTCGACCGAGGCGGGCGCCGAGGCGGGGTGGATCGCGCGCTACGCGTGGGGCGACGACTACCACGACGTCATGAAGGCGATGCTGGAGCGCCTCGCCTCCGCGCTCGAATCGGAGATCGGGCCCTTCCGGTCGCGCGTCTACGTGGACACCGGACCCATCGTCGAGCGGGCCTACGCCGCCGCCGCCGGCCTGGGCGCGTGGGGCAAGAACACGTGCCTGCTTCACCCGGAGCATGGCTCGTGGTTCTTCCTCGGCGAGCTGGTGACCGACCTCGACCTTCATCCCGACGCCCCGCGCCCCGACATGTGCGGGAGCTGCACGGCGTGCCTGGACGCCTGCCCCACCGGCGCCTTTCCTGAACCCTACGTGCTCGACGCCACCCGCTGCATCAGCTACCTGACGATCGAGCTGAAGGGAGCGATCCCGGAGACACTGCGGCCGGACATGGGCCGGCAGGTCTTCGGCTGCGACATCTGCCAGGACGTCTGCCCGTGGAACAGGAGGCGTCGGCATCACGGAGGCGCCGCCTTCGAGCCGCGCCCGGGACAGGCCGCGCCGGACCTGGACGACCTGGCTCGGCTCGACGAGGAGGGATTTCGCGCCCGCTTCCGGGGCAGCGCGGTGAAGCGGGCCAAGCGGCGCGGCCTGCTGCGGAACGTCGCGGTTGCGCTCGGCAACTCGGGCGATCCCGCCCATCGTCCGGCGCTCGAGCGGCTGGCCGAGGACCCGGACCCCCTCGTGCAGGAGCACGCGCGATGGGCCCTCGGACGCTTGTGCACGTAAAACACGAGCTAAAGCTAAAAGACGACGCCCGGCCCGATCAGTGAGCCGGGCGCCGGACGAATCGGAGAGGCTAGAACCGAACTCCGTCCTTCACGCGAACCGTCCAACGCGAGCCCGCGGGCAGCTCGACTTCCTTGCCCTTGGTGCCGAGCACGGCCCCGGCGCCGGCGAGCCCGCCGATGATCGCGCCCTTGCCGGCGCCCTTGCCCCCGCCGGCGATGCCGCCGATGATCGCGCCCGCGGCGGTGCCGCCGCCGATGATGGCCGCGTCGCGCCCGTGGCTGTCGCCGGCCACGGCCTCGATCTCCGTCGTGTCGAGCCGCTGCGTGCGGCCGCGGACGACGATCTGGTCGAAGGCCACGATCACGCGGGCCTTGCCCGACACGCGGCCCGAGCCCTGCGCGTCGAGCACGTGGCCCTTCAGCACCGTGCCGCCCGGCAGCAGCACGCGGCCCTCTTCGCTCGTCGCCCGCTCCACGCGCGCCTCGACGCGGTCGCCGGCGCGGCTCGTCTGCGACGATAGCGGCGTCTCCAACACCAGTGAGAGCTGGGTGCCGGCGGGGATGCTCACGCGCTCCTCGCGCTCGGCGCGGTTGACCTGCTCGTCACGCGAGCGCGGCGTCTCGCTGGTCTCCACGGGACGCTGGCCCGGATCACGCTCGGCGCCGACGCGGCCGGGCTCGTTGCGGCCGAGCACCGGCGGCGGATCCGAGGTCTGGCCCGGCGTGGCCGCGCGGGATGCCGCACGCGTGGGCGCCGAGGACCGGGCCGCGGTGCGCGGAGCCGGACGAGCCGGGGCAGCGGGAGCGGCGTCGTGGAGCTGCGTCTCCCACGTCGGCTCGGGGGTCGCGGTCGCCTCGACCGCCGGCGACGGCGACGCCTTCTGCTGCTCGAGCTCGGCGACCCGCTTCTCGAGCTCCTGGTTCCGCTGCTGCAGCTCGGCGGTGTTCTTGTCCGCGGACTGGCACGCGGCCAGGAGCCCTCCGAGCGCCACGGCAAGCCCAAGGTTCCAACGCGTCATGGATGCACCCTCTCTTTCACGGCCACTATGTCAGCAAGCGCTGTGCCATCGGGACCCTCCGGGCCCGCCTCGCAAATCCTTGGACTATCGCCTGTTGGCGGAGCAGATCTGCGGCAGCGGTGCGCGCGCTCACGCGTCCACGGCCGGGCGGCTGTCCTCTCGGCGGGACGCCGCCTCCGCAATGAGACGGTTGTTCTGCCCGAGGACCAAATACTCGCGGTAGAGAGCGACCAGGCAGACGAGCAGCGTCGCCCAGGCCGCGGCGTGGTGGATCCAGGCCGGAACCGCGCGGGTGTGCGCGGCGGCCCCCAGGATGAAGTTCGCGATGACGAGCAGCAGCGCGAACGTCATCGCCGGAAACACCCGCGACTTCATGGCGATCGTGCGCCGGCGGAACGAGTCGCCCCAGCCCCTCGCCTTCTCCATGTCCTTCAGCTCCACGCCGGTCGCGATGAGGAAGAACATGATGAAGGAATGGGCCATGACCAGCAGCGTGGTGCTGCCGAGGGCGAGGAGGAAGTGCTGTCTCATCCGCGCGGCATCGCCCGGCACCAGGTACCCGAGCGCGGTGGTCGCGGCCAGGGCCAGCGTGCCGACGAGGGCCAGCGTCAGGAGCGCGATCGACATGTCACCTCGCCGAGGCGACGCGCGGCAGTCACCCCGGGCGCAGGGGGGGCGCGGTGTCGCCGGCCAAGAACAGCGGCGGCGGCACCTCCAGGTGCGCGGCGAAGGCCTCGAAGTCCGCGCGCCGGAAGCCTTCGCTGACCGACTCGATGCGTCCCTGCGGCGTGACGAGGAAGAGCGTGGGCACCGTCCCCAACCCCAGCCGGGAGGCGAGTGGGTACGGGTCCGGCTCCAGCCTCACCGGCAGATCGAGCCCCAGCTCCTCCACCAGCGCTCGCGCGTCCTTCGCGTCGTCCTGGAGGACGACCACGACGCCGGCGGCGGGGGCGCGCCGAGCGTGGATGCGGTCCACGAAGGGCAGGCTCAGGCGCGTGGTCCCGCACTCGCTGTGGCCGACCGCGACGAGCGCGCGGCCGTGCGCCCACGCTTCGGAGATCGGCCGGCGGCGGCCGTCGAGCCCGGGCAGATCCACATCCGGGAACGGCGAGGGAGGGCCGAGCGGCGCCATCTCAAGCGGGAACGAAATCCACCGCGACGCGGTTCGGGATGAGGCCCGCGGCGTGGCCGCGGTCGAGCAGCTCCTGCACCGCCTGCCGGCCACGCTCGCCGCAATCCACGGTCATGTCGTTGACCCACATTCCCACGAACCGGTCGGCAACCCGCGGGTCCATGCCCCGCGCGAACCCCAGCGCGTACTGCAGGGCTTCGGGCCGGTGCACGAGCGAATAGCGCACGCTGTCGCGCACCAGGCGCGTGAGCCGCGACACGAGGTCGGGACCGAGATCGCGCCGCACCGCGTTGCCGCCGAGCGGCAGCGGGAGGCCTGTCTGCTCCTTCCACCACGCCCCCAGGTCCAGCACCTTGCGCAGGCCCTGCCCGGCGAAGGTGAGCTGGCCCTCGTGGATCACGAGCCCGGCGTCGGCCCGGCCCTCCCGCACCTCGTCGAGGATCCGGTCGAAGGCGACGACGCGCGTCCGCGTCCGGGGCGCGAAGAGCTTCAACGCGAGATAGGCCGTCGTCAGCGTACCCGGCACCGCGACCATGACGCCGGGGGCCTGGAGCGCGGCGGGCTCCATCGCCTCGCGCGACACGATGAGCGGTCCGTACCCGTCGCCGATGCTGCCCCCGCACGGCATGAGCGCGTAGCGGTCGGCCACGTAGGGATAGGCGTGGAAGGAGATCGCGGTCACCTCGTGCACGCCTTCGCGGGCCTGGTGGTTGAGGCTCTCGATGTCCCGCAGGACGTGGACGATCTCGAGCCCGTCGGTGGGCACCTTGCCCTGAGCGAGGCCGTAGAACATGAAGGCGTCGTCGCTGTCCGGGCTGTGGGCGAGAGAAAGCTTGCGGGCCACCACCCGATCATAGTGCCCGGCGGGCGACCTCTCCAAGCCGCGTGGTACACTCCCGCCGTGATTTCGAGGCTCACCCGTCTGCTTGCGCTCCTGCTCCCGCTCGCCGTGGGCGCGTGCGCCTCGGCTAAGGTCAAGTCGGGCTCGCGGGTCGATCTGAGCGCCGCCCGGCAGGCAGTGGAAGAGGCGCGGAAGGCCGGGGCCCCGGCGAAGGCTTCGGACATGTTCAAGCACGCCGAGCGCCACCTGTCCGAGGCCGAGTCGGCGGCGGGCGCCAAGGACCTGACCCCCGAGAAGTCGGTGCGGGCCCAGGGGCTGGGCGAGCTGGCGGCGACCGAGGCGCACTGCTCGATCACGCTCGCGCGGCTCGCGACGCCGCCCCCGGACGTGGAGCGCGCGAACACGCGGGTCAAGAAGCTGGAGGAGGACAACAAGCGGCTCGAGGAGCGCGTCGCGCTCCTCCTCCACGACCTGGACGTCACCGAGACCGAGATCATCCGCACCAAGACCCGGCTGAAGGGCATCGAGACGAAGGCCGAGGCGTCCTCCGCGATCGCGGAGGCGCGCATCCTCATGGGCCGCCTCGACGCGAAGGCCAACGCCACCACCTTGAGCATGTGCGAGGACTCGCTGGCCAAGGCCGAGAAGCAGCTCCAGCAGGAAAACTACGGCGCGGCGCTCTTCTTCGCGATGAAGGCCCAGGACGCGGCGACGAAGGCCCGGGAGTCGCCCGACTCCCGCCGCGCGGCTCCCACTCCCCCGCCCGACTAACGGCCCGCGGCTTTTTCCGTCACCGGCGCGGCCTCGTCTCCCGCCAGGACCACGCAGTCGCGGCCGCGCGCCTTGGCCGCGTACAGCGCGGCGTCCGCGGCGTCGACGATCGCCCGCCCTCCCTGCCCGTCCTCCGGGAACGTGGCCACCCCGATCGAGACCGTGGTGAAGGGCTTCTCGGTCGCCGCCGGCCGCGTCGGCCGGACGTTGATGGCGGCGCGGATCTTCTCCGCCACCGGCAGCGCCTGGTTCTTCGGGCAGGAGGGCAGCAGCACCGCCAGCTCCTCGCCACCGTAGCGGAACGCGGAGTCGGTCGTGCGGACGCTCTTCATCACGATCGTGGCCACGCGCGACAGCTCGGCGTCGCCCTCCGTGTGGCCCCAGCGGTCGTTGAACTGCTTGAAGTGGTCGAGGTCGAGGAGGAGAAGACTGAGGGGCTTTTGGTCGCGCCCGCTGCGCCGCATCTCCTTCTCGAGCGTCTCCGCGAAGTGGCGGCGGTTGTAGAGCTGGGTCAGCTCGTCGGTGATGGCCAGCGACTCCAGTCGCTGCCGCGCGTCGCGCATCTTGGCCGACATGTCGTTGAACGTGCGGGTGAGGTCGGCCAGCTCGTCGCTGCCCGCCACCGGCAAGAAGACGTCCGTCTCGCCGCGGCTGAGCCGCTGGGCGCCCTCGGACAGCAGCAGCACGGGGCGGAGCAGGTTGCGCGCGGCGAAGAACGTGATGAGGAGCACGACCGCCAGCACGAACACGCCGAGGATGAGCATGCGCAGGCGCGCCTCGTCCAGCGAGCGGTAGGCGACCCGGGCCGGGATCGTCGCCGCCAGATAGCCGCCGGACGGGCCCGCCAGGCGGCGCACCCCGTACACGACGCGCCCGACGGTCGGCAGCATCGCTTCCACGACGGGCCCCGTCTCCTCGGGAGAAACGGGCTTTACGACGGGCAGCTCCTCCGTCCCCGGGTTGGGCGGCACCTGGCCCGTACGCAGCAGGACGCGCCCACTGTCGTCGAGCAGCCAGAACTCCGGGGCGGGATCGCCCACCGCGGGGTTCAGCAGGAGCAGCAGCTCGCGCAGGTCGGGCCGCTCCACGAAGAAGCCCACGGTCTTGTCGTTGCGGCCCTGTATCGCGTGCATGGCGAGCAGCGTCGGACGGCCGAGGAACGCCGAGCGGTGCAGCGGGCTGACGATGCCGGCCTTGGCCGCCTCGGGCCTCACGAGGAGGGGATCGGCCCAATCCTCCCACTGCTCGTCCCTCGTCGAGGCCAGGATCCGGCCGTGGGCGTCGGTCACGAACAGCGATTCGTACGCCTGGTAGTGGCCGAGGATCGACGCCAGGTACTCGTTGAGGTCGCGCTGGCCCCGGGCCACGTACCCCTTCTTGAGCGTCAGCGCCTCTACGCCCTCGAAGACCACGAACGACGCGGACCAGCGCGTCACCTCGCGCGTCCGCTGCCACATCCAGTCGTCGATCTGGCCGGACTTCCGGAAGAGGTGATTCGACAGCGTCTCGCGGACCTTCTCGGAGAGGATCTCCTCGTTGCGGTCGAGGAGGTAGGTGCCCATCAGCACGACCGGGATCCCGACGCACAGGAGGACGATCAGGAGCAGCTTGGTGCGCAGCGTGAGGCGGAACAGCTTCAGTCGGCCACCTCGCGTGGTGGAGGGTGGGGGATCATACCGCAGCGCGGGGGGGGCGAGAAACGGAGCCTCCCCCCATCCGGCGCAGGGCCCCCAGGTTCTGGAGGAGCACGCCGCCGAGGATCAACGCCCCTCCCGCCCACTGGCGCGGGCCGATGCGCTCGTGGAGCAGCGCGGCCGCCAGAGCGATCGTCACCAGCACCTCCAGCGAGCTGACGACCGCCGCCCGGGCGGGGCCGATGCGGGCGAGGCCGGCCAGGAACGCGCGGATCGGGACGACCGTGCAGAAGATGGCCATGAAGGCCACGAGGCCCCAGGCGAACGGGGCCGGCGGCAGCCACAGACTGCCCCTCAGGAGCGCCAGGGGGACGAAGATCGCCGCGCACGCCTGCGTGACGTGGAGGGAGACGGTCTCGGAAGGGATGCCGGCGGCGAAGCGGCTGCCCAGCATCACGTAGGAGGCGTAGATGACGGCCGTCCCCAGCGCGAAGACCACACCCCGCGGTGAGACGCCCATGACCGCTTCCGCCGTGATCGCGCAGCCGGAGACGGCCATGATGGCCGCGGCCACGCCGCGCACCGTCAAGCGGTCCAGGCCCAGGAGCGCGGAGATGAGGGTCACAATCACCGGGTACGCATAGAAGATGAGGGACGCGGTGGAGGCCGGGATCGTCAGGAGGGCGCCGAAGTAGCAGATCGTGTTCCCGACGAAGACGACCCCCAGGCCCCACAGCGTGAGCTGCGTTCCCCAGGTGAGCTCGGGGGCGGGGCGGGCCAGCAGGACGAAGAGCGCGCAGGCCCCCGCGAAGCGCCAGGCGAGCAGTCCCGTGGTGCGCACGCCCGCGGCGAAGGCGAGCTTGGCCAGGATCGGCAGCGAGCCGTAGGCGATGGTCGACAGCACCACGTACAACAGCCCTCGGCCGTCGTCACGCGAGCGCGGAGTGAATCCGCGCTCGCTATCAAGCTGGGGGGTCCCTTCGGGCCCCCCCAGACCCCCCAATGCCTCGCGCGACGACTGGCTCACAGCGGGCCCTATAATCCCGCAGTTGAGCGAAAGCGCCATCCAGCTCTTTGGAGTCACCAAGGCGTTCGCCGGCCACGTCGCGGTGAGGGACCTCTCCCTCGCGATCCCCCGCGGCAGCGTGTTCGGCCTGCTCGGGCCCAACGGCGCCGGCAAGACCACGACGCTCCGGATGGTCATGGACATCCTGGGCGCGGACGCGGGCACGATCGAGATTCTCGGCCGGCCTGCCGACCGCTCGACCCGCGACCGCATCGGCTACATGCCCGAGGAGCGGGGCCTCTACCCGCGCATGGTGGTGGAGGAGCAGCTCGTCTTCTTCGCGACGCTCAAGGGCGTGTCGCGGTCGGAGGCGCTGCGCCGGGTCGGCCCGTGGCTGGAGCGCGTGGGCCTCGCCGACTGCCGCAAGCGCAAGCTCAACGAGCTGTCGAAGGGCATGCAGCAGAAGGTGCAGTTCGTGGCCACCGTGCTCCCGGACCCCGAGATCCTGATCCTGGACGAGCCGATGAACGGCCTCGACCCGGTGGCGGCCGACGCGATGCGGCAGACGCTGCTGGACCTGAGCCGCCAGGGCAAGACGTTGGTTCTCTCCAGTCACCAGATGGAGACGGTGGAAAGGCTGTGCGACTCGATCGCGCTCATCGACCGCGGGCGCAAGC
>WNGG01022770.1_pt1 | contig 10765 bp, 9 predicted proteins | sample 5400661 | NCBI WGS metagenome assembly WNGG01 (sample SAMN13153372, study PRJNA577476) | soil metagenome | isolation source: 100 cm soil or saprolite under Garry oak tree replicate 1 | place: USA:California | collected 2016-06-15
AACGCCCACCCACGCTGACCTGGCCCGGCTGCTCGCGGCATTCCACGGACTCAGCGGCTGCCCGTGCGACATGCCGGGCTTCGACCCGCTCCGGACAACCGAATCCCGCCTCGCAGCGCCAGACGGCGTCACCCCCGAGGACCGTGAATTCCTGCAGGCACGCTGCGGCGACCTGAACGAACAGCTCCGCCACCTTGAGTTCGCCCTGCCCCAAGGCCCGATCCACGGCGACGCGCACACCAGGAACCTGCTGACCGATCACGGCCAGGTCGTCCTGCTGGACTTCGAGTCAGCCGCGATTGGTCCCCGCGAGTGGGACCTGCTCCCGACCGCGATCGCCCAGGAACGCTACGGCCTGCCCGAGGAGCAGTACCAGGAGTTCGCCGCTGCCTATGGGTTCGATGTCCGAACCTGGCTGGGCTACCCGGTGCTGCGGGAGATCCGCCAGCTGACGATGACGACGTGGATCATGCAGAACATCGGGGAGTCCCCGGCCGCCGCGGCCGAGTTCGCCCTGCGAGTCGCATCACTGAGGGAAAGAGATTTCGAGCGTGCCTGGAACTTCTTCTGAGCAGCCCTCGAGCAGCTCACGCCAGCCGACGGGACCGGCCGCGGGAGCTTCCGTTCCGCGCCGGATCCGGATCACCAACATGTACGCGACGCCCTGGCACCTGACGGACGACAGCAACAGCGGTCAACTACCGGACTACCTGCGGCTGTGGCGTTTCGAGCGCTATTACAGGCTCTCCGGCGACCAGCTGCCGAGGGTTTTATCTCGCGAGGCGCTGGACGTCAGCGCGCTGAGGTTCGAGCGCTGGCAGAACGCCGAGCAGGTGACCGGAGCCAGGATCTGGCTGTTCCGCCTGCCATCGGGGCAGATCGTGGCCGCCCTGAGCCTGGACGTGCAATGCGAGCTGGCCGACACCATCGACCTGCTCGAAGACTGCTACTTCGGCGACGTGCAGATCGGCGACGCGACAGCCGAGGGATACGCGCACACGCTGGCCGCCCAGCTCGGCGCCGATGCCAGCCCTGATCACAGCTTCCTTCCCGAGCGCCACCAGGTCGTCTTCGACGAGAAACCCGCGCCCGAGGACTGCGATGACCTGGTCCAGCGGCTGATCTATCGCACTGACCTGCCGTACCGCAAGGAACATAGCGCCATCCGCTATCCCGGCGAGCTCAACCGCCGCCCGGGATGGCTGGCCGCCGTCGGCCCGTATGTCAGCGTGATCTGCGGCCACCCGGACTTCATCGAGAACGCCGTCTTCCTGTCCGCGGTGCAGGCCGTCGGCGCGGCCGCGCAGCTGCGCGCGATCCGCCAGGCCGCCTACGCCGACGTCCGCCAGTTCCGTGACCTGGAGGCCGCCGGGGGAACCACCCGGGACCGGCGCCGCATCCTGGAACGGATCGCCGACCAGCTCGGGGACCTGGAACTGGAACTGTCCTACAGCGTGGAGGCCTCCGCCGACCTTGGCCTGCTGGTGCCCTCGCTGCGGGTGGAGAGCTTCCACCACGCGCTGTACGAGTCAATGAGCCTGGCCGGCAAGGCGGTCACGGCCGGGCGGATGCTGCAGCGCCTGGGCAGCGCGATCCGCGCGGAGCTGACCGCGGTCGAGAGCATCGAGCGCCGCGGCGATGAGAACCGCCGCGTCCGCTACGCCGTGGCCGTTGGGTTCGTGTCCGCGGTGGCGATCCCCGGCAGCCTGATCCTGGCGTTCCTGGGCATCAACGCAACACAGGTACGGTCCACCCGGTCGATGTTCAGCCACCAGTACCTGGGCATGTACCTGACCGTCGCTGCCGTCATCGCCCTTGGTGCTGCTCTTTCCCTGGCGCTGTACGTGCAGCAGCGCCGCGACGCCCGCCGCCACCTGGCCGCCGTCGGGAGGTCCCGTTGGACGCTGGCAGCTGATGAACCCCATATATAACGGGCCTACCCGATCCATCCCTTCCGCTGGGCAGCCGCCCCCGCCGCGAACCTGCTGGTCACATTCAGCCGGCTCACGATGGCCACGATGTGCCGCCGGACCGTGGTGATGCTCAGCCCCGAGCGGCGGGCGATCGCGCCATCGTTAAGCCCTTGGGCCATCAGTTCCAGGACCGCCTTCTGCGCCGGCGTCAGCCGCCCCGCGGAAGCTGCGGCGCGTTCTGGCTTGAGCGGGGTAGCGCGGTCCCACAGCATCTCGAAATACTCCCGTAGCGCGGAGATGATCACCGGTGCCCGGATCACCAGTGCCCCGGCCGTGCCCGTCGGGGTGAGCGGCAGCATCGCCGTGGTGTAGTCGGCGAGCTTCATCTTCATCGGCACCCCCGGCAGCAGCCGCGCCTGCTCCCCCGCAGCCGCGCACGCCTGGATGACCCGCCGGGCCACCGGGAACTCCATCGCCGAGGCATCGTAGATCGACCGGCACCGTACCCGCCCGCCGTATGCGGGCAGCGGCGGCTGAGCGAAATCCTCGGTGACCGGCATGTCGGTATTCAGGTTCTCCAGGGTCATCCAGTCCCTGCGCGCGGTGTTGGCCAGTGCTGCCGACAGCTCACTGATCTCGGCCCGGTCGGAGACCACGCTGACCATGTGCTCGGGAAACCGGCCGCTCATGCCCGCGCCGAACCTGGCCTGAGCATCGGCCAAGCGCCGGTGCCCGTCAACGAGGAGTTCCTGTTCACGGGCAAGACGGTTCTGATGGCCGGCCAGGACGCCCTGCAACGCCAGGTCCGGCGACGCTGGCCGCAGCCACGCCGGATCGGCCGGAGTATGCGGCAAGATGTGCGCCATTCCCCGGTCGGTAAGCGCCCGCACCAGCCCTGCGCCGACCACCGCCTCGGCCTGATCCTTCGCGCACCCGTCCTGTGCCAAAAGTCGGTCATACGCGCTGATGACCTCCGCAGGCACCAGGCCCTCGAACAGGTCCCGGATACCGTTGCGGACAGGGCCTGCCGCTACCACCAGCCAGCACCCCAGACAGGGCGCCAGGCCCGGCAGGCAGAGCAGCGGTCAGTCGTGGGCCGCCGACCCCCGCGTAAAGGGTCGCCGTCGTGCCGCCCATGGCGGCGACGCTCCGGCCTTCTTCGGGCAAGTACAAAGCCGTACTGGTTGCCTGGGGAGCCGTGAACGGCCAAGTTGAGCAGCGCAGGTCCCTATCCTTTCTCGCTTGCGGCGCCGCATGCCGGGATCGCGCTCGGCTCATCTCCCGGTTCGTCCGCCTGTTCTGTATTCAGCTCGATCCAGACCGCCTTACCGGCGGCGGTCTCGCGCACCCCCCACTTGTCGGCCAGCGCCTCCACCAGCACAAACCCGAACCCTGACTCGTCGAGCCCGGACGGTGCGCGCGGGCGCGGCGGCCTCGGGTCGCCGTCGGACACCTCGATCCGCAACCACGTGCCGGCGGCCTCCAGCCGCAGCTCCAGCCGAAACCTTTCGGTGTGCGCATGACGCACGGCATTGCCGACTAGCTCTGACACGAGCAGCGTCGCGGTCCCCAGATCCTGAAGGATCAGCCGTCATCACCCAATCGCCTCGACCTCGTCGTCACGGAACATCACGTGAGGCCATGCAAGCCGACGGTCACCGATGTCGGCCAGTGTCGGCCGGGACCGCCGACAATCTATTGACAATCAAGGCTGTCTTGTTTCACATGGCCGACAGGCGAACGACGAGCAGCTCTGCCGGGACAGGTGCGCCCAGTCAGTATTGGGCTGGACATGGAGATAGTCAGCGGCCCGTCGGAACTTACCCCGCATCTCGAGCTTCAGGCTGCGGGCAGCGTGGTGGCAGGGCCGGGCCTGAGCGGGCCTGCGGCCAGGGCGTAACCCCTGGCCGCAGGCGCGGCGCTACTGCTGTGTTAGCAGCAGATCCGTGTTGTACTGGACCGATACCGAGCCGTTGGCCGGTACCGTTACCTGCCAGGCGAGCCCCTCGGACGTGTCATGATCGTCGGCCCGGACGGTGTCCGAGAACGGGTTACCAGCCGCGATATCGGACCACAGGTCGGCGTAGTACTCCTCGACGTAGGCTGACCCGCCGGGCCCCGGGCGCAGGCGCAGGGTCCGCGCGCCGCTACTCGTCACATTGTCCGACACGCACGACACTGTGCCACCGGACGAGGTGCCGGTTCCGTTGTCGCTGTCTCCGGGGAAGCAGTCGAACGCGTGGTACAGCATTAGCTGGACCGGCGAGCCGCTGGTGTTAGTCAGCGTCGTTGCCGTGCTGACAGTGCTGCCGCCGACCGCGTAGGTGTCGGTCTGGCTGACGGCGATCGGCGACCCGTCCGCGGATGCGTCTGTCGTAATTCCCTCCTGCCGGAATACCGGAGGGACCATAGAGCTGTCCGCCCACCGCGATGATCGTGCCGCAGGCGTGGCCGCCGTAGATCTCGCCGTCTGCATCGCCTGCGGCGAGCATGGCGCAGTCCAGATCCGGGCTGACGTCGTACTCGGTGATGGCATCCGGTGCTGTCTGGGCCGGGTTGACCGTCAGGCTGAACGTTCCGATCGCCGTCTTGCCGTCAACGTCGGTCACCTGGGCGGTGAACTGCGCGGTTCCCTGTGAGATCGGAGTCCCGGAAAGCTTGCCGTTGTTGCTCAGCGTGAGGCCAGGGGGCAGCGAGCCGTTGACGATCGTCCAGTCGTAAGGCTCAGTGCCGCCCGAGGCTGACAGGGTCTGGTCGTACAGCGTGCTCACCTGGCCGTCGGGCAACGTGCCGCCGTTGACCGTCAGCGGCGGAGATTCCTCGCAGTTGGCCGGGAAATACCAGGGACTCCCTGGATAGTTCGGCTGGCCGGTCAACGCGCTGAACGTGATCTTGCGGTCGATGCTCCAGCCGCGCAGCCACGCCTTCGCGGTGAGACCCAACTGCAGGAAAAGTCCGGCGCTGGTCTTGAAGCACGCACTGCGGTCCTGCGGGAACTGTGGTCCGAAGGTGGCATTGAGGGGATCAAACTCGCCGCTGAGGCCGGCGATAGCACCGGCGGTCCCCGGGTCGCCAGCACCGGGTCCCACGACAACCTGACCGCCGAGCTTGACGCCAATCGAGCCACTTTCCGATATCTCAGGCGTCAGGGGCCGAGCCGTCAGGATGTCGCTGCCGGAGAAATGCGCTCCGCCGCTGACACCGAGAGTGCCGGAGAACTGGACGCCTCCGGTGACAGTGGCGCCGAGGTTCGACTCCTCCAGAGCGCCGTCAATGCTGATCTCGGCTCCTGGCGTGAACAAGACAGAAATCGGGACAGGATCCGCCGTAATGATCTTGAGGACTTTGTGGTATGACAGCTTGCACCTCAGGCTGGCGCTGGTCTTTACCGACATCGCGCCGGTGACAGTCGCCGTCAGGGCCATGGAAAGCGACGCGCCCTTGGGGACATGCAGGAATCTGGTGGTGTTGATCGCTGCGTGAAACGAGCCCCCCAGGCGCAGTGACGGGCTGTAGGTGATAGTTCCTGACGAGCTGCCGCCGCAGCTGGCCTCGGCGGTGCTGGACCGGGCTCCGTTCGCGTTATGGGCCGAGGCCGGTGTTAGGGCCATCGCAGCGCTGGTGTAGTGGGGGATATTGATGTCGTAATACGAGAAAGCGTCGTTGAGACTTGCCGGCTGCAGCGTCACTGTGGATCCGTCGGCGGAAATGCTGCTGACCTGGCCAATGTAACCTCCGGGCAGGCTGGCCGACTGCGGCAAGACGACCGCGGAGCCGATCACGGGCGTCGTGACACCCGGGCTCAGCGTTGCCTGCACTCCGGACCCCGTTGCCGTGGCCGCATGGACTTCGGCGGGTGTGGCCAGCACTGTGCCCGGTGTGGCGACGAAGGAGGCGGTCTTGCTGCCCGCTGCAGCTGACGTTCCGGCGAGGAGGGTGATCGGGCCGGCCCACCGGCTATCCAGATGGGTGAATAGCGCATAGGTGTACTGCTTCCCTGCCTTCAGGCCGGTGTCGACGGCCGTGCGGCCCGCTACATGAACGGCGGTACCAGCCCGCCGGCTGGCGGCCGGCCGGCTGCCAGCGGTCCTGCGCAGGGCGAAGGCGGCACCCTTCGGAGCGGACCACGCCAGCGAGATGCTCGTAGTCGAGATCTTGGTCGCGTGCAGCGAAGACGCCGACGGAACCTTGCTGAACCTAACCGTGATCCGGGCTGGCCTGCCGGGCGCGACTGTCACGGTCTGATGGCTCGCGCTCTGGTACAGGACGCCGTGGGCGACGACCGGTTGCGGCCTGACGCGGTAGCGTCCGGCCGGCAGCCGCCTGCTCACGCGCTTGCGCGTGCCGCGGGCGGGCTTGGCGAATAACGCTTTGCGCGGCCCCGTCAGCGCTACGTTGGCCGCTACGCCCTTGGGCGTGCGGATGGTCACGGTGACCTTGCCTGTCGCGGCACTGGCGCTCACGGCGGAGGCCACGCTAGGCGCGCTGGACAATGCCACCAGCGCAGCGCTGATTACCAGCAACACTCCTGCAAGTAAACCGATGAGACGACGCATCACATAACACCCGTTCTTGTCAATGTCCCCGGGGCCGGAGCTGCGGCGGCATATATGCCGTTAGCTTGCTTATGGCCCTGCCGGAGAATAGACGCCGTGGTGCCGCGCAGGGTTTACAGCGCGGCCTCCCCGAGGTGCCCGAGAGCAGCCTCTCCCACTGGGCACCACGGCCGAATCGGGCGACGACAGCGCCGCGATAAAATAGCGCATTCTAGCCCAGACTAAGGCGAACCGCCGCTGGAAGCACCCGCCGCAGCTGGCCACCCGGCGGACCATATTCAGACTCAACTTGCTCGTACATCAAGAGCTACCTCACCATGTTCTACTAACACGAGCTACTTTCGCCACGACCGGAAAGCATCGAATTGTGTCGCGAAATGGGAGAGTGTACACAGATAATCCTTTTGGCACTGCACCTGACGGCGCGCCGGCCGGCCAAGGTCGCCGCGCAGATCGGCTCGGTGTGCGTCCCGACGCCGACCTCTTCAGCCCAGAGCAGCTACGTACCGTGACAAGCTAACCGCCGAAGAGCCACCCGGTGAGGACGCAGCAGGCACGATCCCGATCGCAGTCCGCCGACACAACGGCTGACCTGGCCGGCGGCCTTCCGCTAGTCCCTGGCCAAGGCCGCCACGGCCTCGCAGCACCACATCGTCGGTTCCCGCTCGCTGGTGCGGACGTACCTCATCACGGCTAGATGCGGACATCCAGGAGAGGTCTTCGAGTTCACCGCCTACATTTGGGCGCTGGACCATGAGCACTACGCAGCGTCACTAGGTCGGCCACTAGAGGTCAGTAACTGGGCGCTTCAGGGCTGGGTCGGCTCATGGGCAGTCATCAGCAGATGTCCGGCAAGTCTTATTGAGCACGAGACCGCGGGCCAGGGTGTGTGCCAGCATACGGGAATGAACCAGGTTGTAGACATACAGTGCCCCAAAATGCTTGATCATCAGCAAGACACCTGATCCGCACGGCGCCCGCTCGGCGTCGCCCGTGAGCCGGGTCTCGGGCTGGCTGCGTTAGTCACATGCTCCGACGCCGCAGCAGCACACCCTCGCGGTGTCCCAGTTGGAAAGGCATATCTCGTCGCATTGCAGGCACGATCAATTTATGAGCAGTGCGCGGTCGACCCTGTTCTCAGTCGGGACTGCGCCGTAGTAGCCGTTAGTCAAGTTATCTGGAGGTCTGGTGGTGCGGGGACTGCGTCGAAGTTCAAGGAGCGCAGCTGAAAAGGCTAGCTATGAGACGCTGAAGCTTGAATACGAGCAGATCTGTAGTAGTCACCAGGCGATAACCGACTTCCGGGGAAAGCTCTTGGGGCTGCTTCCCCTCGCCGCTGGTGCTGGCTTTTTCTTGTTGCTTAATAGGCCGTCCTCGACGGAAGCGCAAACGCAAGCTCCAACGCTCTTGGTCGCAGCGGGCGTGTTCGGGGCGGCTGTAACTATTGGACTGTACTTCTATGAGTATCGCGGCATGGCCGAATGTCACTTGCTCCGAGAGCGCGGCGCAGAATTGGAGCGCGAGCTACAACTCACTAAGGATTGCTCACGGTTCCAAGGCAACCGGCCAGGTTTCGTCGGGCCGCATGGAGCCGGCCCGATTGTTTACTTTGCGGTCGTTGCCGGATGGGTCTTTGTTTCTGTTCACGGGTTCTTGGGATCTAGCCCAGGTTGGGAGCAAGTGGCTGGGTCGCTGATCGTCGCGGTGTATTTGTTCATGGTATTCCGTGCCTTTCGAAAACAACGTCGTGCTGCGGGCGTGCCCAGGCCAAGATGAAGAAGACTGCAGGAAGGAAGGGTAATACTCCGAGGCTGTTGAGAAGGTGGAAGATCTTCGGCCATGCCACGAACGAGGCGGAACAGTCACGCGACTTGTCTCTCGCCAGTCGCGGCATGTGCGGCTGTTACACGTATTGATCGCATTTCCAGCAGTCTGTTCATCGCGGCGCTGTCCGCGAGCGAGGTGGCGATCACTGCCTCGCTCGCGTAGAGTTCGCAGATCGCAGTTGCCAATTCTAATGAGTTTGTCGATCAGCGCTTTAGCTCGTGCTAGGCTCTCGCGTCCTGTTTAGCTGTGACGGAGTTCGACGGGCAATGTGATCACCGTTGTCTAGCTCAACAGACCAGGGGTTCAAGTGCGTTGAGCATACGCTGGGTGAAGTTAAGGCCGTCGTGGCACATGGTCTTGTATGCGGTGATCGGCCGTTCACGTCGGCGCCTTGCACCGCGGCCTCCTACTGACTCAGGTGTCATGTCCAGTTCGTGGGCGATCTCATTGCGTACTCGGAATAGCGGATTCAGCGACTTTGCATCCTTGAACAGCGCCCGCTCGTCTTGCAGACCAAGAGCGCTCATTGCGGTTGTCACCTGGCTCACCGACTGAAGACTGGATCCCGTTAGTTTCTCTATGTATGCATCCATCAGCGTTTGACCTGGATGCGCAGCTGTCAAGAGGACAGCAAGCTGGCGCGCATCAATGCTGGGTCCGACTTGGATGAAGCGAGTCACGAAGTCCAGATACTTTTCATGGGCCCCTTCGGACCGCTCGACCTGGATGGCGATACAACCCCGCATAGCTTCCTTAAAGACTGTGTCCACCCCCGCTCCAGCAAAGACCACAGCGGCTCGAAAGATGTCCTGCTCAGCATGGGTTAGCCTGCCCCGCGAGCCGGTTCGCTGCGCTCTCAGAACCTGATAGGTCTCCTCGCAGAGGCTCAACACCGAATCGTAAGCGCTGGCGAGGTAGCGTTGCGAGCGGTGCAGGGGTGAGTTCTGTTCAACAGATGATGGCCCCAGGCCGGGAAAAGTCACCGTTACTCCGTTCCGTTCATCTTGTCTATCAATTATCTAGAAGGGAAAAGCCAACAGACTTCAGGTAGTGCATTAACGGCGAGGCAACGAGACGCTTATCCTCGCTGGTGTGACTTATGAAGTAATCTCACCTCATGGCCAAGGCCCCATCAGATGCCGGTCCGTAGTTGTGTGGCAGCATACAACTCGACGGGCGGCCGAGAACTATCGATCTGTGCAGGCGGACGGCGACGGCGACCCGCTTCGTTGCGGACGTGCTGCTGAACGCACGCTTATCGGCATTCTCTGAACAATCAATGTGAACTTGATGTTTCGAGTTGTCGTCGCAGGTCACGGTGGCTATACGAACGTTGCGGACCGGTTGTGGCTGACGTCAGCAAGCAGCACCGAGGAGGAGGTAGGCGACCTGTTCGGCACCAGATGTCCGCTCTCTGCAGCGCCTGCGCCTGCCGAACACGACATTCCGGTCAGCAGCCGGGCCCTGCGCCAGTGCACGCCTAGCCGTCTGAGTGGAGTATCGCCGAGCGTGATGTCACAATGGCTGGCTGACGGAGGGTGGCCCGGGGATTGGGCCGTAGGCGGACTTGTCGATGGGCACGGGATCGTGCTCGGACAAGTCGTACCTGCGAGATTTCAGGAGTGCGACGGCTTGCTGGGGGTCCGTTTCGCCGGTCCACCAGGACACTTCGTGCCATGGCCCGTACTTCCAGGTGACCTGCCCGGCGCGGTAGGAGTCGCCGCCGTAGCGGCGCAGCAGGACGCCGTCGCTGCGCAGGAGCAGTTCGCCGCAGACGAAGCCGCCGCCCAGGTCGTCGGGCATGTCGTACCCGAAGGACCACCGGCCCGCGATTGCGGTTCCGCTGAGGGGATCGCCGGGAGGTAAGCCGGTGCTTTCGCTCATTTGCCGGGCCCTCCAGTGGGGTGAGCTGGTCTGTCGTAGTCCTCAATCCTTATCGCATCGCCGGCCGGGAAGGCTACTGCGGCCCAGGCAGGCGCCGACGGACCTGCTGCACAGCTCCGGCCTGCTGCCTGTCAGTCCTCCGGTGCGCTCACGTGGCTGGACACCCTGACGATGATGAGCCCTGTCGATCGGCAGCCGGCTGGTTGCTTCTGCTCACCTGGCGACTATTGACCAGGAACCAGGCGAGTCCTGGCCTCGCTGCCTGCTGTCGTGTCATGGCTGGCAGTCGCGATGTCGCCCGCAGTGTGCCCGCTGCTGAGATCTGATCAGCTCCCGCCCGCAGTGACGTGAAGTCGTCATTGGCGGGTTTTGACGTCTACCGGCTGGCGGCGGGTGGCGTTTGCGTGGGCTGTGCACCGGGCGATCAGGACGCCTGGTGGCTTTCCCGGAACGTGACCCAGGGAGCAGCCCGTGCTCAAGTGGCTCGCCGCGACCGCCGCCGCTGTCGTAGGTCTTTCGCTCAGCTTCCTGTTCCTGGTCAGCGCGGGAGCGGTTCGGAGCGAGGCGGGCATCGGCCAGGGCGGC
>WNGG01030099.1_pt1 | contig 10763 bp, 6 predicted proteins | sample 5400661 | NCBI WGS metagenome assembly WNGG01 (sample SAMN13153372, study PRJNA577476) | soil metagenome | isolation source: 100 cm soil or saprolite under Garry oak tree replicate 1 | place: USA:California | collected 2016-06-15
GTTAGCTTCATGCGGCTGTAAGAGCGTTGAAAGCATGGTCAGAAGAGGACTGGTAATACCAATAGTTAAGACGACCAGCAAGAGCGCCATGCCTGCAACCTTCTTGCGGGGAGTCTTCATGACCGGTGATAACTGTGAGATACTTTCAAGACCTGAAAATGCCAGGAATGAGGCCGCAAATCCGGTCAGAAGGTAAACAGGTGTAATCTTTTGATGCACAAACATTGCAGGAAACAGTGATAGAAACTCGGCGAAGGAGATATGAGTAAAGACCGTGAACAGGATGGCCAGGTCGCTCACAAAGGCAATGACCGCTCCTACCAGGCTTACTTTTGCGCTTTCGCTTATACCTATCCAGTTCAGTATGCCCAGGAGTATGAGGATACCAATGGTCACCTCCAAAAACCTCGGACCAATGGCAGGCACTACGACGCTGAAGTAAAGGACGCCTGAAAGGCAACTGAGAGCAGCCGTGAGAAAGTAGTCAACCAGGATAAACATACCCCCGAGCGCCCCGACCCAGTGATTGATGGCCTGTGCCGCGACAGTTACGACACCACCACCCTGGGGGAAGCGATGGGTTACTTCTGCATATTTTAACGTGAGTAACACGAACACTGACGTCGTCAGGAGAACAAAAAAACCTGCTAATGTTCCAAAATTTCCATAGAGGATGCCCGGGACATAGTAGACGGAAGTACCAATATCGGCAAAGACGACTGCCCAGCAAAGAATAGGACCAAGTAAGCTTCCACCATGGCTATGCTCATCCCCATGTGCCTGGCTTGACGCTTCTTGTACCGTCGCTTCCTGAGTCATACTAATACGATCCTTTATATGTATATCTAGGGAAAGCTATTTGCCTGGCACCGTGGCCCCTGTTTAATGTAGAGTCAAACATGTACATAGTGTAGCATAGCCATAAAACCCTGGCAAGCAAATTCACTATCCTCCTCCCTTGCCGCTCCAGGCCGCATGGCTGGGAACCTGAATAGTTACCATGTCTCATAGTATGATCATGAGAAGCTCAAGAAACACTCAATAAAATGACATAAACTCTAAAAGTTTTCTCAAAGAAAGCTCCAAGCGAAAAGTTTTCGCGGGATTTTCCCCGCCTCTCTATGTTCTGATATCCTACTATAGTCCATCCCTTGCGACTGCTTCTGGCTGGCTCTCATGTGGCCGTTAATTTGGGCCAAACTTAGGTACTAGAAAAGCACTGGCGTAGCATCGTGGAAAGCAAGGAGATTGCGCGAATCCCTTCCTGCATTTAGGCGACGGAAACAAGTGGTAAGGTTGCCATCAATTGTCCATGAATGTAGCCGGTGACGGCGCCTGCTTCTCCAGGTACAGGATCGATGCTCTCATCACCATCGATGTCAACGCCATGAAAGGCGTGATCTGAAAGCGTCACCATCTCCTGTACCTTTGTCGTGTTGCCGGGATTAGTGAGCAGGTTGAGCGCATCTTGCTCGACGGTCGTGACCCAGCCATTGATGTTGGTCATAGCGATCTCGACGTGATGGGCATGCAGGCGGATGTTGTCGGTAGAGTCGGTTTGGGTTGCGGCAAGGGAGGCATGTTGTGATGCTGTGGAAATATAGCCATTGGTGCCAAGAAGACCAAAGCCATCGCCCACGGCGGTGATATTCTGATTGGCACATGTTGCTGGAAGCGGTTGATAGTGGGCTCCTTGTGTGCCTTCAGTGATATCAATGATACTTTGAGCCAGACATGGGATAGCGTTTTGATTCTGGTTGGCTACGGCACTTTGCAGTAACACAGCTTGAGCATTCAATAATTGTGCCTGGTTTAGCACACCAACCAATAGCCCGATCTTGCCTGGGGTTGTCGGAAAGCTGAAGAGCAGGTGCTTGATATGCACGAAGGCCTTGGGAGGAAATGTGCCAGCGAGTATGATTTTGCCGGTCGGCAAGGTAACATTTCCTTGTTCCAGGGTGATTTCCAGTTTGTCGCCCGCGCCGAGAAGGTTGGTGCCAGGCTTCCCGTTCTGACTATCGCCGGCATAGCTGACTGAAAACTGGCCGTTCTTTGCGACGAGTGTGCCAAGTGCTATTGCCTGTTCACTCTGGCCGTTGACGAGCCAGGCGTCATACTGAGAGCCTGTAGGAGGCGCTCCCAAACCGGTGATGCCTATTTTAAGAGCATCGGTGTGCCCGGTGCTGTTCTGATTATCGATAAAGGCAACCTGTCCACTCGCATGCGCTGCGACGACACCTGGAGTATTGGTATTTTTCACTGGAGTATTGGTATTCTTCAAAAGGGAGATGAGTCCTACTGTGCCGCCTGCAACGATCACCAGTATCAAGGCGGCGATCAGAGCTATGCGTCTGAAGTTGCCTCCTGGAGGGCGGCCAATTGGTGCTCCAGATGGAGTCCGTGGCGGGGGGGTGTCAACATGGCGGGGTTTATCAGTTGCCGGTGCGCGGCGCTGGCTCTGTGGGCTCTGTGGGCTCTGTGGCACAGATGGGGGCGCAAAAGAATTGATAGGTGCTGCGCTGGGGGGCCGGTACATCGTCGATGGACGCTCAGCGGGGCGCGTTTCAATTCCTTCGGCTCCTACGGGATTTCCATCTGCTTGTGTTGCATAACTGATGACTGTTTCCCCAGGCTGTAGCGGCATTATTTGCTTACCGCAATTGCCACAGAAAATCGTATCACCATCAACCGTTGCATTACAGTGTGGACACCGCATCGTTTTATTCCTCCCGGGCCATCCTGGGCGCAATGCATTGGGAGCACTGCGTGGGGGCCTCTATTTTCTTTTTAACATGCACCATTGTACCCTTATATGTTTCCTTCAAACAGAAGTATATCACTATTAGCCAATTACGTGGAGTACATTGGTAAGCGATTCTAGAATTCCATGATAAAGAATGATGAGCAGCGCAAGGCATGCTAATACTATGTGGACATAGCGCCAGACACGTATGATGAGCCGGGCGCGGTTCTGCCGTTGCAGCGATTGGACTAAGCGTGCATAGGTGGTTACTGTCTCTTGCGCACGTTGAAAATCAGCCTGCTCGTTTGGTGCGAGATTGGGTATTCCTGGATTACTTGCATGCTCGAGGGCCTGCATGCAATAGTTTTTGAATGCTTCCGACTTGCCTGCGCTCAATCGCTCAACGGTGTATTCGAGTTCCAGGATGCGCTGCTCGATGGCTTGCACAATGCCCACGCCGTTGGTGCTGGCATCGCGAGCAATGCCATGTGCCTGCCATACATCAAGGAGGCGACCGGTGATGCCACTTGCAACCAGCAAAATCAATGCAAAAAGTGCACTGGTTCCCCCGTACGCCTGTGTAAAGCAACTCGCGTTCTGACAGTAATCACGGAGGATGTGATCGAAATTTTCGTGCAACAACGCTACTAAGACCGCTGTAATTCCTATCCATATGTGCATCCAGAGCCAGGCTCGCGCCATGCCCGGCAGTCCACGCACGAAGCGACGACGTAACGAGTAGGTAGTTGCTACCAGCACCAATACCAGGGCGAGGATGCCAAAACTGCGCAGGGGGTCGCTGAATGGTCCTGCAAAGGGCTGCGTTTTGATAGCGATGAGATAGACTGCCAGGATAGAGCCATACAGGAGAATTGAGAACGCGAGCCAGATCCACCATGCTTTTGAGATTGGCGCTTTCCAGATGCGGCGTGGTGCTTGTATAGATGATTTGGTTGCAACCGACATATGAGTATCCTCCTTCCGAGCCGCTAAATCGGCACTTACAGGGCTCTTTGACGTAGAATGTCTTCGGTTGAGCCGAAGAATGTTGTGGGCTGGACGCGAATGGCGGCACCCGTTGGGCAGGCTTGCACACATGCCTGGTTGTCATAGCCTGCACAGAGGTCGCATTTGATGGCCAGTTTCTTGCGCATCTCACCGTAGGCATCCCTGGGTCGATGGGTATCGAGGGGCCCCGGAGCGGCCTGCAACATCGGTAGAGATTTGTGTCCTCGTTCTTTGCCTGCACCTTTCGTGAAGAAACCGCTGAACCGCTGCCAACTCGAATTGGTATCAGCAAGCCGACCTCCGGCGGACTCATCTTCAAGGTTCATGATCGAGATGTTGTCGTAGGGACAGCGCTCGGCACAGATGCCACAGCCGATGCAGCTTTCGGTGATGTAGACCTCTCCACTGGGTAGACGGGCAATGCCAGCACGACTACAGAGCATACATACGGGGTCCTGACATTGGCGACAAGCGGTGGCGATGCTGATATTGCCGACGACCATGCCTTTGCGGTTCATACGTGAATGCCCGTGACGGCGGGCGCAGGCTTCTTCACATTCATTGCAGTGGATGCACTTGTCCAGGTCGATTACCAGGACTTCGGTTCCTTCAATTACTCCTCCACCCACCAGCGAACGCAAACCAGCACGCGCTTCGGCATCCGAGAGTGATTGGACTGGCTCGGTGCGTGTATGCGCGAGTGGGTCAAAAATGCCGGTCTGTGCGGCAGCAGCTGCATCCCGATATTGTTGCAGCCGCATGCTAAAGCGCTGGCTGACTTCGGGATAGCGCTTAAAGAGAGCGGACAGGACCGGGGAGGGGATCTCGGCGATGCGCGTACGCGTAATGGAGGTAACGCTGACGGCGCGGCCATCACCCAGCAGGTCGAGTCCGCCTGCAAAGTAGTCTCCTCCCTGACGGTAGGCGATGATGCGCTCATCAGTCTTGTCGCGTCCAGTGCCTGCTGTTGTACGACGGGCTACCTTCACAAAACCCTCTAACACAATATGCAGTGATTCACGCGCGGGGCCTGCAGAGTCAGGCTCACTGAAGAGGCGGTCGTCACGGTCGTAGCGCTTAACCTGAGCCTGCTCGGCAATCTGGCGGATGTCGGCGCTCGATATTCCTTGAAACAAGGCCATACGCTTGAGGATTGACTCGATGGAACGGGCATCATTCAACTGTTCGAAAAAACGGCGCACTGCTGGCACCAACTCCATCATGCGCTGCATAACCTGCTCCGGTACCTCCAGCACCATGCCTGCCGTTTGGGCGCGAGCGGTCGCTTTGCGCTGTTGTCCGGTGAGCATGCCTTGCTCGCCCATGTACTCTCCACGGCGCAGGACGGCTACTGGCAGATCTTTGCCTTCTGGCCCTGCTGAAGAGAGGGAGAAGCGACCCTCCAGAATGAAGTAGGTGCTGCGACCAAACTCTCCTTCACGTATCACCACCTCGCCTGGTAGTAGTGACAACATCTTGGAGGTAGCAGCCAGGTGCAGAAGGTAGTTGTCTGACACTAGTTGCGCGTCGCTGAACATTGGCTGCTCTCGCAAACGACTGAGTAATAGTTGGGGGGTCCACCCAGGCGGGAGATAGTTCAAGATGCGACTCATGTCGACGGTGCCATCCCAGGAGACGCCGAGGCGCTGCTTGAGCGAGAGCATGAGTAGATCGCGATGGTTATTCACGGGACAGACGGGCACACAGGAGCCACACATGACACATTCGTCGGTGAAGCGCGCCACGTGGAGAGGGACATCATCGGAGATCGTGGCTCGGTTGAGGTCGGCGATGTTGACCAGTCTTCGGTCAATGGCTTGAGGTCGATGCGGTGTTCAATACCGACGACGAGAGGCGATTTTTTTGAAGATGGTATCTGCATAGTGCCTACCTCCTGGACGGAACTGGGCGACCGCAAGGGTCTCCCCTACATTTCATGCTCGCGCAGGCGAAACACGATCTAAAGGTGTACCACAGTTGGCACAGAAACGCGCTAAGGGGGCATTCGACGTACCACAATTGGGACATGGGAAGCTGTCCGCTGGTTTTGGTGAATCAGTAGAGGATGACCGGGCAGGTGCATTATCCCCTACCCTGGACGAAGCTCCCGCGTCGAGGAAATAGGTGCTGATGCTGCCTATCGTGAAGCGGTCGCCGTGTACCAGGAGATAAGGATTGTCGATCCGAGTTGAATTGACGATCACGCCGTTGCTGCTTCCCAGGTCGCGAAGGTAGAAACCGCCAGGGCCTGGAAACACTTCGGCATGTTTGCGCGATGCTGCTACTTCTGGAAGGACAATATCATTCCCTTTACCTCGTCCGATAGTGAGGCGCTTGCCCTGCTTTAAAGGGAAGACTTTAGGCTTGCCTTGCACTATTACAATGAGTGCGGCTATCTCCTGCAAGGTAGCAACAACGGAGGCGGGAACAGGGCTTGTTGCTCCAGGCAGCATGAGCGAGCCATCGGCATTGAGAATGGGCTGGCCTGAAGGCGGCTGAGGCTGACCGGCGGCTAAGGGGTCGTAGAAGCCGGTTGCCATCGAATGCAGTTTTGTCATGCCTGGCGTGCTTTTGCTCCCTGTGCCCATCGTTCCTGCTTGCCCATCCACGCTTCGTGCCCGGAATGCAAAGAGCACCTTGCCAAAGCATATCTGGTCACCCGACTTGAGTATATGTGCGCTGTTAGCCTCCAGGCGCGTGTCGTTCACAAACGTGCCATTAGAACTTCCCAGGTCACGCAGCACGTATTGGCCATTGACATAGGCAATCTCAGCGTGGTGGCGTGAGACCGAAGGATGATCGATGAGGAGATAAGTGCCTGCCTGGCGGCCTATCGTCATCACTTTGGTTTGACTGAGGATTGTCTCTTTCAGAGAAGATGCAGGAAGTTGCGGGCCCTGGCCCCCGCTCGGAGCAACAGGAACAAGCAGAGCCTCCATGACTGGCTGGGGTTTCAATATGGTTACACCGACCGCTGCTCCTCCTGCATAAGCGACCTGCTTGACAGCCACAGCGCCTTCACGACTCACACTCAGGATTGGTGGAGGCACTCCCTGCGAATCGAGCCAGGCATCAAGTTTGAAATCACTGGCAAACAATTTGGAGGCGACTGGCAGAAGGTTCACGCCTGCATCGATGGCGCGCTTGAAGGCAAGCCCACCCGAGCGGTCGCCAAGAAAAAGCATTCCGACTGCTACGCCATCTTTGAGCAGCACTTTGCGATAGGTACGCGGCTGCGGGTCGGCTATGATTTCCTGATATTTAGAGGACCGATCAATCGGCGATGGCCGCTCAGCGGAGCGCGTTTCAATTCGTTCGGGCCCTTCGGGGATTTGGGTGAGTCCGGCCGAGGCGAAATCAAGACCGTACAAGAAGGTGGCATTATAAAATGTGCTGGAACGAAATGGGCGACTGGTATTAAGCAAATCGAGCATGCTATAAGCGGCGGCGCGAGCTTGCTGAATAGCGGGATACCATTGACCAATAATACGTACACGTCCAGTGGTAGTATCAGTCGTTTCGAGGACATCCCCGGCGGCATAAATATCGGGGACGCTGGTTCGCATGCCAGCATCCACCTTTACACCGCGACTGCAGGGAATACCGCTGCTTTTAATGAAGTCGACGATCGGCTCGACACCAATGGCAATGATGACCATATCGCAGGAGATGCGCGCTCCACTAGTGGTTACAACCCCGGTCACCTGCCCATTCTTGCCGGTCACTTCCGCAATTTCTTCTTCGAGATGCACATCGACGCCATCGCGCCTCTCCTGTTGCAGCGCAAGGTCAGAGGCGGTAGCGTCCAGCACTTCCGACCAGAGCGTGCGACGACGCAAGAGATGGGTCACCGAGTAGCTGCGGTGGCGAAGCGTCTCGATGGTCTCAAGCGCGAGTGTGCCGCTGCCACTCACGACAATATGGCGTGCCGTTGAAAGGCGATTCTGCACTGCTTGATAATCGGCAACCGTACGCAGCGTGGTAACACCTGCCAGATCTATACCAGGGCACTTGAGGGTGCTGGCTCGTGCGCCACTCGCAAGCAGCAACTTGTGATACCCAATCTGTCGCCCATTTTTGATCTGTACCGTGTGTTGACCTGCCTGGACGCCTATGACACGCTCGGAGAGGAAGCGAATATTGTGGTCCTGGTAGAAGCTATTTGGGCGTGCCCAAAGTTTATCCTCGTGTACGCGCCCCGCCAGGTAATCCTTAAGCGCAGGGCGATAGTAGACCGGAAAAGGATCATCGGCAATGACGGTGATATCCGCTGACGAATCCTCGTTATGCAGAATTTCAGCAGCGGTCACACCGGCAATGCCATTGCCGATAATGACGTAGGAGATCGGTTGATTTTGCATGAATAAACGCCTCCCGCAATGGAACGTAGGGGCCGAACGAATTGAAACGCGCTCCGCTGAACCAAGACAACTTGCCAACGACGCTGCCGCGTCTACTGCTGCGCAGTCAGGCAAGTTGCAAGGAGTGCGCTCCGCTGAGTGCCCATCGCCTCTTTGCATTAGCCACAAGGAGGCGTCTTCCTTGCGTTAGCCACAAGGAGTGCGTAGCCGAACGTGGCGTAACGCATTTAAAACCTGCCGAACGTGGCGTAATGCATTTCAAGTCCCGATTGATCGGCCCCATACATATTATCCTGTTGTGATAGTGCCATCGGCATTGACCGCGATTTTTACTGGCGCAAGTGGCGTTGGTGCCGGTCCGCTCACAACGGCAGCGTTTTTGGCGGGATCAAAGACCGCGCTATGACAAGGGCATTCTAGCAATTTGTTTTGCGAATTGTAGCTCACCGCACAACCAGCGTGGGTGCAGGTAGAATTGTAGGCAACGAATTGATTATTGGGTAAATGAATAAGCAGACCAGGGTTGCTGCTATTAGCAATGGGAAACTGCTTAGCGCTGTTGAGCGGCACATCGGATGTACGGGCTAAAACGGTGCCTGCGTGTCCGGAAGTATTCGTTGTCTGCGAAGGCGATTGTGCTGTAGGCGTTGTAGGCGCTGTATTGCCTGCCGGGAAGTGGCTTGCGATCACTGCAACTGCGGCGACAGCCACAGCGCCACCCCCTCCGGCAGCAAGCAATGTCAGGGCACGACGGCGCGAGATGCGAGTAGCTGGGCGCTCAACCCTTCGTAGGGGCGAGGGTGGCCCAGTGGGGGAGAGTGGGCCTTTATGGTCGCCCGTAGGCGGGGTCACTGGGCGCGGCGGAGCCATGACAAATGCCGTGCGGCTTGTATCATTGGGGGCAACGACCTGGGCATAGGCATTGGCGAGCGCCCCCGGCTGGCTGAAGCGTCCTGTGGGTTCCTTTGCCATGGCCTTGGCAATAATACCATCCAGTCCCGCTGGGAGACCACTGCGCCAGGTACTGAGTGATGGAACGAGCACGAATGCGTGTTGTTCAGCAACCTCCTGAAGGGTTTTCCCTCGGAAGACGCGATGGCCTGTGAGCATGCGATACAGAACAGCACCCAGCGCGTACACGTCGGTATAAGTATCGACGGGCCTGCCCTGGACCTGCTCTGGGGCCGGAGCGCTGGACGCGCTCATACCATAGAGCGGGTCGGTCTTTGGATCCTGCCTGGTCAATTGGAGCATGCGCAAGACCCCAAACTCGGCAACGACCAGGTTTCTATCTAAAACAAAGATGCAGTCGGTGGTGAGGTTGCGATGGAGCACGCCGTGCTCGTGTGCATGCTCTAGCGCGGCAGCTATTTGATCCAGGTAACGACTGATTCGAATGAGGTCCATTGGCCCCTTTGCAAGCTCGGCGTTCAGTGGCTTCATGGGAGGATGTGCCCAGACCAGGTAGGGCATGCCACCTGAATTCCCGTAGTCAAACAGCGGGAGGATAGAAGGATGATGTAGGGCAGAGATCGAGTTTGCCTCTTGCTGAAAGCGCCCAAGGTAAACGATGCGCTGTTCTGATGGCAGATCGGCTGGCAACGTCAAGATGTTCAGGCGATACATTGCTCCGGTTGTACTGTTACGTGCTAGAAAAACGGGTGCCAGGCTTCTGCCTTCGAGCAGTTGTTCTAGGCGATAGCTTCCCAGTGTTGTCCCAATTAATTTATCAATAGATGGAGGCTCAGGCATGCTTCGTCTCCTACGATTTGTATCAGCATATACATACTATTTGATTTCCCAACTCCAATAGAAGTATATGCTCATTCGAGCTTTCAATGCGTGCGTAAGATTACCCATTTTTACCTGGTACTTTTCTGCTGAAAGGGAACAAGGATCATCGCTTTTTGTCTCAGCTACTACAAGTATAATCAAAAAACATCAGTTTGTCATCGTGGAAGCGGAGAAAATCAAGGCAATTGAAAAGTCATCGCACGAAGAAAAAAGGGGACGCAGTCCTCCTGCACTCCCCTTCTTTCTCGCCGCCGCAGGCGGCATGAGTTGGGCACCTGAACAGTTTCTATGCCTCATAACATGCTCAAGAGACGCTCAATAAAATGACCAAAATCCTAAAAAATTCTCAATGCATACTTCAAGCGGAAAGTTTTCGCGGAGTTTTGCTTGCCTCTCCCTGTTCCAATATCCTACTATACTAATGATATACACCAGAATTTTTAAAAACGACCAGCCACTAAGCCGGATGACAGGTAGCCATCGAAAATAGGGAAACAGAGCCAATGGACGAGAAAGACGATCAATCGAAAGTGAGTGGTGATGTTCAAGCTTCGAGCGAAGAAAAGCCAGGTCTAATCTCTGACGATGACCCCACCTTTCTGGTTCGTCCTGAGGTGCGCAAAGGCAGGTTAATTGGGGACGAACGTGTGCGTTATGAAATTTCACGGCAATCGGCGTTTAAACGAATAAGCGCCGGATTGCTAGAGGCCACAAAAGTAACGCAAGCCCCACACGGTACCCTGGACCATATCAAACGCTTGCTCATCGGCACTCCACTTGCCACTGCCCAGGCAGAGCAGGAACGGCTGACAAAATTCAAAGCCTTGGCCGTCTTCTCATCCGATGCTATTTCTTCA
>WNGG01009263.1_pt1 | contig 10762 bp, 9 predicted proteins | sample 5400661 | NCBI WGS metagenome assembly WNGG01 (sample SAMN13153372, study PRJNA577476) | soil metagenome | isolation source: 100 cm soil or saprolite under Garry oak tree replicate 1 | place: USA:California | collected 2016-06-15
TTGGGCATCACGGCGAAGATGTTTCGTTCAATTCGATCCTGAAAAAATACAAGCTCACAGATCCAGCGCTCGTTTTGCTGGGTGAGATCGTGCGCGCCGCTGATTCGCATCCTACGAATCCGCATCCAGCCGGAGAAGGGCTACGCTGGATCGCTGCCGGCTTCGGCGCCCTCGGACTAAGCGATCACGAAATTCTCGAACGCGAATTTATCGTTTACGATGCACTTTACGCAGAATGCAAACGCCAGGTCAGCCGCGGTTGAGTCGCCGAAGCAGACTGGCTGACTTCTTCGGGCTCAAACGCAATCTGGTCGTCCTGCTCATCGCCATTTTTGTCATTGGCGCGGGCGAAGAGCTTTGGATGCGTTTTGTGCCAAAGTACCTGCAAGCGGTCGGCGCGACGGTTTTTGTCATCGGTCTTTACGACGCGCTGCGCACTTTGCTCGGCGCAATCTACGCATATCCCGGCGGAGTCTTAGTGGATCGTTGGGGACATCGGCAGTCATTGATAATTTTCCACGTCGTCTCCATCGTCGGCTACTTGATTGTCCTGCTTATTCCGCATTGGGCTGCGGTGATCGCTGGAATGTTTCTCTTTCTATCCTGGACCTGTTTTTCTTTGCCGGCGACGTTCTCTTTAATTGGAGCGGCGCTCGAAGCAAATCGCCACTCCATGGGTGTGGGCGTCCAATCGGTAATCAAACGATTGCCGATCATGATTGCGCCGTTTTTCGGCGGAATCCTAATCGATCGATTCGGCATCATCCCCGGCGTGCGCATCGCACTCGTGGTGTCGGTGTTCTTCTCTGCTGGCACAATTTTTCTACAAAGACAATTACGCGAAGAGCCAAAAGAGAGAGTTCAGAAAAGCGATCGTTGGAATTTCTGGCGAAGCTTGCGCGAGTTCAATTCGCCCATGCGACGTTTGCTCTTAAGCGACATCTTAATTCGTTTTTGCGAACGAGTTCCCTATGCGTGGGTGGTAATCTTCGCGATGGATTACATCGGCGTTAGTGGCCGGCAAGTAGGCATCCTAACAGCGATAGAAATGCTTGCTTCGATGTTATGCATCATCCCCGCCGCGCATTACGCCGATCGATACCGCCGCGAGCCATTCGTGATCGTGACCTTTGTCATGTTCACGCTTTTTCCGATCAGCCTGCTGATGGCGCGAAGTTTTCCGGCGCTCGTCATCGCATTCTCCATTCGAGGCCTTAAGGAGTTCGGCGATACATCGCGCAAGGCGCTTATCATTGGATATAGCGACTCTGAGCGACGCGGGCAAATGATCGGCACGTACTATCTTGTTCGCGATTCAATAGTCAGTACCGGTGCAATCGTTGGCGCCTGTCTGTGGAACCTCGGACCTGGGCTTAATTTCGTAGGAGCAGCGGCTCTCGGCGCTGCCGGAACGATTTTCTATGTGAAAACGATTAGCCGGAACCGGCAATCAGCGTTGAACGATCTAAAAAAGCAGTTGGAGATGCGCCGAACTCGCTGGAAATGAATTTGCTTTAGTTTGATTAAGACACGCTAAATGTCTCAAACTCGCTCAACATGACAACGATTCGAATCGCAGCTGGACTTTGTTTTCTGGCTGTTGCGCTGGGAGCCTTTGGAGCGCATAGCCTGAGATCGACTCTTGAACAGCATGGGATGTCGGATGTGTGGAACAAGGCGGTCCTGTATCATTTCGTTCACGCGATCGCGCTGCTCGTTCTCGCGCTTTATGGTACGATCAATCGCGGCGCCTGGTGGCTACTCCTTGTGGGGATACTCCTTTTCAGCGGGAGCCTGTACGTCATGGCATTAACAAATATGCGCTGGCTAGGATCTGTTACTCCCCTCGGCGGGCTCTGTTTCCTTACAGGCTGGGCCTGGTTAATGATCGTACCAACAAAGTGATCATGGCAGAGCCGCCTGTGTCGGCCGCCTTTGTTCCTAGGCCGCGTAGGCTCGTCCAAGCTTCAGCGTGGCAAGCGAACTGCTTTCTGATATAATTCCGCCTAATGTTCAACGCACTCCCCGAACCAGAGCTAGACGCGATCACGGTCGTCGTGTTTATGGGGACGTTTTTTGTCGCGCTTGGAATTGGGCGATTTTTAAAGCGTCGCGCCGGTGTTCAGCTTGGCCTGCTGTTTCGGCTCTTCTGTCTAACTCTCGCTTTCTATGCCGCCATCGCGGTGTATGGCGTGCATGCTCCGTGGCGGCATCACGTCGGCGCAGCGGCGATTTTGCTGAGCACTGCGCTGGGCGTCGCGCTGGTAAATCGGTACATTTGGGATCTCTATTTTGAGAAGAAACGCCAAACAACGATTCCGCATTTTCTTCGCGAGACTGTCGGTGGACTAATTTTCCTGCTGGTACTGCTCCTTGTGTTGAGCTACGGCTATCACGCTGAAGCGCAGCTGAAAGGACTGCTCGCGGGCTCCGGAGTCGTCGCAATCGTCGTCGGCTTTGCTGGGCAGAATCTGTTCGCCGGAATCATCGGCGGCATCGCGATTCAAATTAACCGGCCCTACAAGCTTGGGGACTGGTTGAAGGTGGGCGACACCTACGCCGAAGTGCGCGAGATCAACTGGCGTTCCACTCGCCTGTGTACGAATGACGAGATTTACCTCGACATTCCGAACAACGAGATGGTGGGCCACCAGATCGTCAATCTCCATTACCCGACCGAACTTCACGCCATGCGGATTCGTGTTGGCGTTGAATACAAGAACCCACCCAATCTCGTCAAAGAGGCGCTCGCGCGTGCGGCGCAGAGCGCCAAAAACGTTGTTCCCGATCCCCCTGTGAGAGTGTTCCTGGTCGACTTTGCCGATTACGCCGTGATCTACGAGATCAAATACTACATGGGCAATCACTCCCGGATCAACGAGACTAACGATGCCGTTCGGACCAACGTTTGGTACGAGTTAAAGCGACGGGGCATCACTATTCCGTTCCCCATTCGCACCTTGCAAGTGCAGCGCAAAGCGGCGCTCCCAGTTCAGGAAGAAAAGGCCGAGGCGTTGTCTATTCTGCGCGCGGAACCACTCTTCGAGTCTTTGTCCGAAGAACAACTCGACCATGTGGTCCAGGAGGCCCGCCTCAAGCTTTTCGGTCGTGGCGAACCGGTGATTGAAGAAGGGGCCGAGGGCGATTCGATGTTCGTGATGCTGCGCGGCGCAGCGAACGTTTTCGTGTCGAAAAATGGATCGCGAATCCGAGTCGCAACCCTGGGCGCAGGCGATTGTTTTGGCGAAATGTCGCTCCTGACTGGCGAACCCCGCAGCGCAACAGTGCGCGCCGATGGCGATTGTTACGTGATGGAAATCGGCAAGCCCGTCATGGCAGAACTGCTGCGGGACGCGCCCAGCTACCTTGAGAAGTTGAGCGGGTTGCTTGCGCAGCGAAAAATGGAAACCGAAGGGATCCTGAAAGAGGCTCCCAGCACCGGCGAACATGTCTTAAAGCGACGTCAATACACCGCGACGTTCCTCAACCGGCTACGAACATTTTTTGAGCTGTGAAATTTTTGCCTTTGTATCGGCAAAATTCCAGCTACAAGCGAACAATCGTCCGAACTTAAGGACTAGGAAATTCGACTGACCATCGGTCGAGATCGGTGGCCGGCTCGCCAGAAGGCTTCGATCTGCTCCAGAGTGCGCCCTTTCGTTTCTGGAACGAGGTAATAGGCAAAGAGCCATGACGCCACCGACGCAAGCGCGTAGAGCAAAAACGTTGAGCTCGCGCCGAGTTTCTCGACCAATGTTAGAAAAGTAAGCGAGACGATGAAATTTGACCCCCAGTTGAACGTGGCTGCCGTCCCTTCCGCGAGGCCGCGAATTTTTAGCGGATATATCTCAGCGATCAACAGCCAGAAAATTGGCCCGAGGCTGATTGCAAATGAGGCCACGTAACCCATCAAACAAATCACCGCGATCCACGCGAGCTGTCCGGATGGATTTGAGATTTGGAAACTTAAGCCGAGCGCGGTAAGCGTCACGATCATTCCGGCGATGCCGACGAGCAACAACGGCCGCCTGCCGGCACGATCAACCAAAAACATTGCCACGATTGTCATGCCCACATTTACGACGCCGACGCCCACGGTCGCCAGAATGGCGCCGGAAGCTGAATTGAATCCGGCGGCCTGAAGAATTTTGGGCGCATAGTAAATGACCGTGTTAATCCCGGTAATTTGCTGGAAGACGGCGAGGCCTAAACCAACAAGGAGAGCTGGGCGCACTTGCCGACGCAGCAAATCTGTCCAACGTCCACTTTCAGTTTGCTGCGCCAGGCTCAACTTGATCTCTTCGATTTCGAGACTCACGTCCGCCAGCTTGCGGATGCGTACGAGAACGCGGTGCGCACTTTCATGGTGACCACCGCGGATGAGCCAGCGTGGAGTTTCCGGCAAAAAAAACATGCCGATCCAGAAAACGAACGCCGGAACGACAGCCAGGCCGAGCATCCATCTCCACCCCTCAACACCGGCAAAAGCGTAATCGGTCAGATACGCAACCAGGATGCCGACGGTGACGGCGAGTTGAAAAAGCGATACAACCCAGCCGCGCGCGTGCGGAGGCGCAACTTCGGAGAGATAAACGGGAACGTTCGTTGAGGCGAGACCGATGGCCAAACCAAGAACTACGCGGCTGGCGATCAGGATCGCAGGCGACGGCGCCGCTGCGCTGGCGAGCGCGCCGATTGCGAAGATTGCCGCGGTCACAAGCAAAACTCTTCTTCTGCCAAAAAGATCGGCGGCTTTTCCACCGACGATTGCGCCAATGGTCGCTCCCAGCAAAACGCCACTGACGACAATTTCTTCGGCTGCGGTTGCCAGGCCAAATTCGCGTTTGATAAAAATGAGCGCACCGGAGATTACGCCTGTGTCGTAGCCGAACAGAAGGCCGCCTAATGCGGCGAACACCGCCGCGACGTAAACGAACCTCCCAGTGCGCAGCTGTGCATTGCTCAACGCGGCATTCTCGTTAGCCATAATTGCCGATCTTACTCAGGGAAGCTCACGTATGGTATCGCAAAGCAATTGGACGGCGCGGGAATTTCGGTGTACGGGTGCCCGGGCCGTTGCGAAAATGAACGATAATCGAACGAGGGATTTATACAGTTCCGGCAAAAGCTTGCGTATTCTGGTAGTCGAAGATCATGGCGACACGCTGCAAGCGTTGTCGCGCCTTCTCAGCCATTTCGGCCATGAAATTTCTGTGGCCGATGGCGCGCAAAACGCGCTGAATGCCATCGAATCGGAAGAGTTCGACGTCGTTCTGTGCGACATCGCTCTGCCTGATGGGAGCGGCTACGACGTTGTGGCTCATGCGAAGCGCAAAGGGCCGGTAACAGCCGTGGCGCTCAGTGGATTTGCTGCGACTGAGGACATCGAGCGCGGGCGACAGGCCGGCTTCGACTTTTATCTCGGCAAACCGGTCGATTTTCACGAGCTGCGCAGCGTTCTGGCCCAGATCGCGGCCTGAAAAAGCTGGTAGACAAACGCTGTAGCCACGGGCCTGTGCCCCGTCTGTCCCGGCAAAACACGGCCCGCAGGGCCGTGGCTACAAGTTGACGCGTCTCAATTGACTCACTAAATTGTGTCAATTGAATAAAGATCATCCGATGTTATGAAAACGGCGACCCTCGAAAGAAAAACAGCCAGCCCGAAAGGAATGCATCCAACTCATCTAATCCGGCGAATCCAAAAAGGGTTGCCTTTCGCGGATTTGCAGGCGCTGCGAAAAGACCTTGATCTCCCGCTCGATCAGCTAGCGGGCAAGCTTTCGATTTCCAGGGCAACCCTCCACCGGCGCAAAAACGCCGGGCGGTTGTCGCCGGACGAATCGGACAAAGTGATGCGATTTTCACGGCTGCTTGAGCAAGCAACGGACCTTTTTGGTAATCTCGAAAGAGGACGAGCCTGGCTGAAATTTCCGCAATACGGTCTCGGAGGTGCCGTTCCGCTGGATTACGCAGGTACGGAAGCCGGCGCTCGCGAAGTCGAGAATTTGCTGGGTCGTATCAAATACAGCGTCTACTCCTGACGCCCGATGGCGGCGGGCTGGCGCATTATTTTAGCGAGCGAAGCATCAACTGCGTTCGCAGGTGAGGGTGCCCGTCGCTACGGAGGACGATGGAACTCGCCAGGTGTGCGTGCAATTTACGTGAGCGAGCATCAATCCACTGCAGCGCTGGAGGTATTCGTCAATCACAAGCCGTTTCTTCCGATCTATAAATTTAAAGCCTTTCACTTGGAGTGGCCCGATAACATAGCGGAAGTTGTTCCCGCGAAAGCGTTGCCCGCCAATTGGCGGAGCCATCCGCCTCCGCTGGAGACGCGCGAAATCGGCGACCGTTGGGTCAGAGAGCGCCGATCTGCAGTGCTCGCTGTGCCAAACGCGATTACGCCCGCCGACACAAATTTCCTTCTCAATCCCGAACACCGGGACTTCAAACGCATTCGCATTGCACCACCAATCGACTTCGAGTTCGATCCCCGCCTGCTCAACCGCTGATAACAGCTCAGCCAGTCGGCGGGCCTTGAAAATAGAACAAAACGAAGCGACTCGCGTCGAAGAGTCCGTGGCCGATGATCACCGGCCACAGATTGCGGCCTGACGCAAGAACGATCAGTCCCATCAAAACACCCAGCGTGCCGGTGATCGCGATGCCCAGGGGATTCTGATAAGCATGCGCCACCCCGAAAAGTGCACCTTGCAAAAGGCATGCGGCGATCCACGCGCCGCGGCTTCCCCCGAAGCACATGGCCACGCCCTGCATGAGAAATCCGCGAAACATGAATTCCTCATAAAAGCCCGCTCCGATAAATGCATAGAAAACGCCGAAAAGCATGAGTTCCAGATTTCCCTGGACATCCTTGAACTTGCTAAGGTCGCGGCGAAATCCCGCCTTTTCCGAAAGGTACATGGCGATGAAAACAATCGCGGCGAACCCAATCCCGATCATGAACGTGCGCATCCAACTCGCCGGCCGCTTCAGCCCGATGTCGGCCAACCTCTCGCCGCGCAACCGGACCAATCCCCAGGCGACCCCGACCAGTAGCATTTTCCCCATCGCATCGAACACAAATCCCTTTTTCCAATCGATCGGCGCACGAATAAAAGCACCCAGGACTGCATCGAGAACAAACGTCACCGCCACCAGCGCGATGATGTCGATGAGATAACGAAACCGACGCGGCCCGCGAATTCCTCCGGTATGCTCGATTTGGTTTTCCGTCATCCTCCAGACACTTACCGCCTAAGCGACCGACATTGCAAAAATCGCTTCCGCCTTTGCCTCCGGAACTGGCTGGCGTTCACCGCGTCGCGTTACTGTTCGCCGTCTTGGGCGCGAGCGAGGCAGCGAGTTTTTGGAACTGCGGATCGTTCCGCAGCGGATCGAACATGGGATCGAGCCGGAGCAGCGCAGGAGTGAGGGGCGGCCCCTCGGCGAGTACGCCAGTGTACGGTATTGAGAGTAGATTCTGTAAAGCGGCGACGGCGCGGTCGGGTTCTCCCATGCGCGCCGCCACGCGAGCTAGGATCTCAATTGTACCAGGACCAGTCAAGGAGTCCTTTTTGATTGGCACCGCGTCCATACCCCGATCGATCAATTTGAATGCGGCGGCCTTGTCGCCGAGGCCCATATTCGTCAGCGCGAGATCTCCAATGAGGATACGATTTTCCGGTTGTTCTTTGAGAAAAGGTTCCAATTCGCTCCGCGCCTGAAGCCAACTTTCCTTTGCGGCCGCATGGTCGCCGGCGACCTCTTGTGCCCAACCTAACCAAAAGCGCAGTTCGCCATTAAAGTAACCCAGAGCTGGATCAGGCTGGGCCAGTATTTCCTTGATCCGAGGGATGACCACTGCAGGACGCCGCTCCAGGATTGCTTGGTAAACTTGCGCTTCCAAGGCTTGGGCGTCGTCGGCGTTTGGATGCAGCGGCGCGAGAAGCGCCGAGGCGCGCGGAAGGTCACCCTCGGCTTGCGCGATAGCCGCCTTTAACGCAAGGGTATCGAGGTCGTCCGGCGTAATATCGAGAACCTGATCAAGCTTTCGTAGGGCTTCGGGGAAACGACGAAGGTAGATATAGGAAAGCGCATGCTGGGTGAGCATGTTGACGTTACGTGGATCGAGCCGCTCGGCTTCGTTGAAGTAGGACTCGCTCCGGTCCCATTGGCCCCGCCTCCGTGCGACATAGGCCATGGATTCGGGAATCCGGCTGTTATTTGGCAGGAACTGACGTGCTTGCTCAAAGTAACGCACTGCCGTGTCGTAGTCTTTGAGACAGGCGTAGTTGTAAAAGCCCTTGGCCATCAGCGCCTCGCCGAGATTGGGCTGAAGAGTCAGCGCGGTTTCGGCTGCCTGCCGTGCCTCTTCACTCAATGCAACCGTTGGTTGAAGAGTCAGTGTAATATAGCCTAGCGCATCAACGTATGACAGCAGGGCCCACGCAAGCGCAAACTTCGGGTCCAACCGCACCGCTTGTTTAAGATATTTTTCTGCGCCGAGAGAGCTGGCGGGTGTGGTTTGCGTTTTTAGTGTATAAGCCAGACCACGCAGATAGGCATCGTAAGCCTCAGGATTGTCTGTCGGCTTAGCAGCGATGACTTGCTCTTCCTGACCGGTTAGCTTCGCCTGCAACTGGTCAGCGATGGCTTTAGCCACTTCACTCTCGACCGAAAAGATGTCGGTCAGTTTGCGATCAAAGGTATCAGCCCAAAGATGGGAATCATTCGCTGCTTTGATTAGCTGCACGTTCACACGCACGGCGTTGCCGCTCTTTTGCACGCTTCCTTCCAAGATGTGGGCAACTCCAAGTTGCCGCGCTATCTCAGGCAGGTTTTCCGGTGCGCTTTTATAATGCTGTGTGGAAGTGCGCGAGATCACCTTCAGATCGGCGATCTTGGATAAGCGTGTCAAAATCTCATCCTGGATGCCGTCGGCGAAGTAAGCGTTCTGCTTTTCGTCGCTGAGATTTTCGAACGGCAGCACCGCAATGCTTTTTTCCGGCGCTGCCAGCATCGATCGCACCTGATAACGGGAAAACATTGCGATGCCACCGACGATTGCCGCGAGTGCGAGCAACGCTGCTATCACCGCTGCCCAGCGCAGACGCGTCCGGCGTTTCTGCACGCTCTCGAATTTCCGGGGCAGCGTCTCGTTGCCGAATTGATCGTCATAGAGATTCACGGCCGAGACGCGCACGCCATGTTTCACTTCGCACGAACCAAGGTCATGCAGGAGTGGTCGCCACTGTTCATATTCTTCGAGATCATCAGCGACACGCTTCGAAAGCAGAATGTGCCCGGCGTCCCCGCAATCCATCACCCGCTGCGCCATGTTGATCCCGGCACCAGCTACGTTTGCCTTTCCGGTAACGTCGATCACACCGCTCACTGGACCGCTATGTACTCCCATGCGAAGTTGCAAGCGCTGGTGTTCTTTAAGCGCACGACTGATTTCGATCGCGCATTGCGCAGGCGCCTCCGGGCTCGTGTAAAAGACAAGCGCCATCCCGTCGCCAGTTGGAATCTTGATTAAGCGATCCGAGGCGTCGGCTTTTTGAAACTGATCTGAATTACGAACCACCTCGTTTAGCTCATCGATCGCTGCATGCTGCTCGTTGATCGACCGCTTTGAATAACCAACGATGTCGATGAAGAGGACATGCGCGATCTCAAGTTGGATCTGTTTTTTAACTTCGGTCGACATGTTCCGGTGCACGTTGCAAGCGCGCCGGGAGCGATCATTCACATTTTGGGCTACGGGTCGAGCGGATAAGATCTACAACCCTGACCCGCAACGTAATGATGTCCATGCGCGTGGTTGCAACTATTTCCCCGAAGCAAGTTTTTGGAAGCGCGGATCATTCCGAAGCGGATCGAACATCGGATCGAGCCGGAGCAGCGCGGGAGTGAGCGGCATAATTGTACTCAGTGAGCCGGCGTACGGTATCGAAAGTAGTTTCTGTAAAGCGGTGATGGCGCGGTCGGGCTCTCCCATCTGCGCCGCCACCCGGGCGAGGATCTCGAGCGACCAAGGACCAGTCAAGGGGTCTTTCTCGATCGGATTTGCGGCCATGGCCCGTTCCGACAGAGCTAAAGCGGCGGCTTTGTCACCGAGACCCATATTGACGAGCGCGAGATCTCCAATGAGGTAATAATTTTCCGGCTGTTCTTTCAGAAAAGATTCCAGTTCACTGCGCGCCTGCCGCCAAGTTTCTTGAGCGCCCGCATGGTCGACGGCCACCTCTTGCGCCCAGCCTAAAAAAAAGCGCAGCTCGCCATTGCTATAACCCAACGTTGGATCGGGCTTGGCGAGTATTTCCTTTAGCCGAGGGATGACCGGTGCCGGGCGGCGCTCCAAGATCGCTTGGTACACTTGTGTTCCCAAGGCGTCGAGGTTGTCGGCGTTCGGATGCAGCGGAGCGAGTAGTGCAGCAGCACGCGGCAGATCGCCCTCGGCTTGTGCGATAGCCGCCTTATACGCGAGCGTATCCACGTCGTCGGGCGTGATGTTGAGGATCTGATCAAACTTTCGCAGTGCTTCGGGTAAACGACGATGGTGGAAATATGTAACCGCGTGCTGGGTGAGTAGGTGAAGGTTGCGCGGGTCGAGCCGCTCGGCTTCGTTGAAGTAGGCTTCGCTCCGGTCCCACTGGCCTCGCCTCCGCTCCAAATAGGCCAGCGATTCAAGAATCCGGCTGCTATTGGGCAGGAGCTGGCGTGCTTGCTCAAAGTAACGCACCGCGGTGTCGTAATC
>WNGG01013841.1_pt1 | contig 10762 bp, 9 predicted proteins | sample 5400661 | NCBI WGS metagenome assembly WNGG01 (sample SAMN13153372, study PRJNA577476) | soil metagenome | isolation source: 100 cm soil or saprolite under Garry oak tree replicate 1 | place: USA:California | collected 2016-06-15
ACCGTGGGTCTCGCCGGTGACCCAGGCGATGATGCCGAGGTGATGCTGGCGCAGGCGATAGCCCAGCGACACCTCGCAGGCATCGATGTCGACGGGCTCGCTGGCCAGCAATTCGCGAACCCGGGCCGCGCGAACCGCGGTCTGCGTGAGCAGCCAGCGGTCTCGTTCTCGCTGGTAGGTGGTGATCACCTGCTCGGATATGCGGTCGATGTAACGGAAGCTGACCTCGACCATACGGGCGGACACGGCGCCCGCGAGCTCGGTCGGTAGCGCCTTCGCCGTGATCTCGTCGACGCAGCGAGCCAGGAAGCGTCCGTGTCCGACGCGGTAGGCGCGGATCAGCGCGGTGATCGGCACGCCGCGCTGGGCCAGACGTTTGGCGTACTCGATCGCCGCGGCGGGCGCGTCCACATTCTCGGCGGCGGTGCCGTGCTCGAAGACGTGCAGCAGGGTCGTGACGTTCTCCTCGATGCTCGCCTCGAGGAGTGCTTCGACGATGTGGTCTCCGCGTAGCTCTGGAATGTCGTCGGTCAGCAGACGCCAGATGTCGCGTGTCAGCTCGAGCAGTCGCGCGCCGGCGGCGGCGCCGACGGCGGACAGCTCTTGCTCAACGGCGTCGACGCTGCTCGCCATCGGCTAATGGTAGGGCTCCGATCGCCGCGCGGAAGAGCGTCCGGCGCCGGTCGGACAGACCGAAGTGCGCCGGCATTGTTGTGTCGCGCGCACGGTGGCTTGGGGCCCGAACCGTCCTAGCGTCGAGGAATCCAAGAAAGGGGTAATGCCATGAAGGCACTGTCCGAGCAGCTCAGCGAACTCTCCGATCGGGCGAAGAAGGCCGAGGACTTCGTGACGATGGCGCGGGCGAAGAACCGGGCCGCACTGGACTCCCAACGCGAACTGCTCGAGTCCTCCATCCGTGAGAGCAAGGCCAAGGCTGAAGCGAGCGCCGCCGCGGCGCAGAGCAAGGTGCAGTCCTGGTGGGACGACACGCGCTCGAGTGTCGACGGGCAGTTCGCGACGCTGCGAGCCCGTCTCGACCAGCGCCGCGCGGAACACGACGTCATGCAAGCCCAACGGCGAGCCGACGACGCCGAGCAGGACGCGGTCTACGCGGTGGAGTTCGCCATCTCGATCCTCGACCAGGCCGAATACGCCGTAGCTGACGCGATCATCGCGCGCGGCGACGCCGACGACGCGGCGGCCGCGCAGTCCGGCTGACCACCCGGCGCATTCCGAGCATGAGCACGATGACTCACGCCACTGCCCGCCAGCCGGCGGCATCGACCCATCCCGTTGTGGCGGCCGAGCTGCGGCGGCGCCGTGAGGACATCCAGCTGCGGGTTGCCGACGCCATCACGGCGTTCGCGGGGTCGATGAACTTCGTCTACTTGCATGCCGTCGTGTTCGCGGCCTGGATGATCTGGCTGGAGAAGAGCCCGTGGCCGACGTTGACTCTCGTCGTCTCGCTCGAGGCGATCTTCCTGTCGACCTTCGTGATGATCGGCCAGAACCGGCAAGCCGCCTTCGCCCAGGCCAAAGCCAATCACGACTTCACAGTCGCCGAGCACGAACTGCACGACAACACCGAGATAACCCGGCTGATCCACGAGCTGACCGTCGAGATCCACAACCACTACCTCGGCGTAGCCCGTGGACGCTCGTCCACGCCCGCCGGGAACGGAGGCAACCCATGACACGCTCAGCGCTGATCGACTCGCAGAGACGTCCGCGCGCGGACCGCTCGGCCGGCTCGCCGTGTCGGCCACCGACAACTGGTGGGTGCTGCTGATCACCGGCATCGCGTGGACAATCGTGTCGATCGTGATCTTCCGATTCGACTACTCGACGGTGGCTGCCGTCGGCGCGCTGTTCGGCATCGTCGCCCTCGCATCCGCGGCCAACGAGGTGCTGGCGGCGATGGTCTCCACCCGAGGCTGGCGGATCGTGCACTTCCTCCTGGCTGCGCTGTTCTTCGTGGTGGGCATCGTCTCGTTCGTCCATCCCGGCGACACGTTCGTGGCGCTGGCCGCCCTGGTCAGCTTCTTCCTCGTGTTCCGCGGAACCTTCGACCTGATCATGGCGTTCTCGCTGAGTCGCGACATGCCCGGCTGGTGGCTGCTGGTCATCACCGGCATCGCGGAGCTGCTGATCGGGTTCTGGGCGGCCGGCTCGTGGACCTGGGTCGGCGCCGCAGCGCTGATGCGCGGGATCACCGAGATCATCGGTGCGTTCCAGCTCCGCGACATCAACCAAGCGGCGCGGACGTCTCGGCTCTAGCCGAGGAACTCGCGCAGGTCCCCTGGGGGGTCGATGCCCTCGGCAGGTCGATCACCGAGCCCGCATGGCGCACCAAGCCCAGCCGGTACCTGATCGCCACCGACGGCCGGATGATTCCCCCGCCCGCGCAATGCGCCATGTCCGAACGGGGCCGGATCGACGGTCGTCCAGGCCCCGGGCAGCCACTCCATGTACGTCTCCCAGCCCGGCGCCGTAGCCACACTCATCCACGAAGCCGGCACAGCGGTGCGCACCTGGCCGTAACCACCGCGGGCCCTTCGGTTTCGCACCGGCGCGCGGCTGGGCAGTTCGTTCTAGCCACAGCGGCCCCGACCTAGTGAAGGAACTCGCTCACTCGGGCCGCGATGTCGGCCGGGTCTTCGAGGATGAACAGGTGCCCGCCACCCCGGATCACCTGCAGACGGGCGTCGCGGATCAAGCGGGCGAGGATGCGGCTGTTGATCAGGGGCACGATCGGGTCGTCGTCGCCGGCCAGGACCAGCGTCGGCTGCTGCAGGCGCCAGAGCCACGGTGTGCTGGTCCACCCGGCGATGGAGTAGATCTGTCCGACATAGCCTCGCACGGTCGGGCGGTGGGTGAAGCGGGCCAGCGATCCGTGCAGCAGCGCATCGGGATCGCGGCGGGCCGCGCCGCCGTAGAGGACTCCGGCGATGCGCCGGTAGTAGTCGGGCTGGTAGTAACGGCGTGGCGTGGCCAACTCCCACAGCACGCGCGGCGAGCCCGGCACGCCACCCAGACCCGGTCCGGTTGCGGCGAGTACGAGTCGACGTACCCGATTCGGCGCCTGGTAGGCGAGCTGCTGCGCTACGACGCCGCCGAGCGAGACACCGAATACGTCGACGGTTGCGTAGCCGAGGGCGTCGAGCAGGCGCTCCGCCGTTCGCGCGACTCGCCGCATCCGCCGCGGCCACGGGTACGGGGTGGACCCCCCGACTCCGGGCGCGTCGTAGCTGATCGTCTGGATGCCGAGCCGATTCAGCTCCCGCTCGAACGGCGCGGCCAGTTCCAGGCTGGCGCCGAGGCCGGTGATGATCAGCAGCGGCGGGCCGGTGCCCGAGACCGAGGTGTGCAGCCGGACCCCGTCAACGTCGACGAACCTGGTCTCACGCAAAGGCACCGACACCGGTGATGTCCCGTCCGACGATCAGCGTCTGAATGGTCTCGGTGCCCTCGTAGGTGTGCAGCGCCTCGATGTCGGCCATGTGCCGCATGACGTGGAAGTCGAGCAGGATGCCGTTGCCGCCGAGGAGATCGCGGGCCTCGGCGACGACCTGGCGGGCCTTGCGGGTGTTGTTCATCTTGGCGATGGCCGCGATGGTGTCGGTGAGGCTGCCTTCCTCGATCAAGCGGCCCAACCGGAGGCAGTACAGCTGCATCGAGCAGACCTCGGCGAGCATCTTGACGAGCTTGTCCTGCACGATCTGGAAGCTGACCAGCGGCTTGCCGAACTGGGTGCGTTCGGAGCAGTACTGCGCGGCGATCTCGTAGGCGGCGGTGGCGTGGCCGAGCGCACCCCAGGCGACCGCGTTGCGGGTGCCTGCCAGCACCCGCCCGGTGTCCTTGAAACTGTTCGCACCGGGCAGCCGGTTCGACTGGTCGACCTGGACGCCGGTGAGCGTGATCTCGGCCTGCCACACCGCCCGGAGCGACCCTTTGCCGTCGATCTTTCGGGCCACGTATCCGGGGGTGCCCTTCTCGACGAGGAACCCCTTGACCTGCCGGTCGGCCTCGTCGCGGGCCCAGACCACGACGACGTCGGCGATCGAGCCGTTGCCGATCCACTTCTTGGCCCCGTTGATCGTCCAGGTGTCGCCGTCGCGGCGCGCGGTGGTCTCCAGCGCGACCGAGTCCGATCCGTGCGTGGGTTCGGTGAGCGCGAACGCGCCGATCTTGGTCAGCTGGGCCATGGCCGGCAGCCACCGCGCCTTCTGTGCCTCGGAGCCGAGCATGGCTATCGACTGCATTGCCAGGCCGGCTTGGACGCCGAGGAACGTGCCGAGGCTGCCGTCGCCTCGGTTGAGCTCCATGTGGATCAGGCCGCAGGCGATCGGGCTCATCGGCGGGCAGCCGTAGCCCTCGATGCCGTCTCCGACGATGCCGAGCTTGGCCAGCTTCTGGACCAGCTCGTACGGGAATTCGGCCCGTTCCCAGTAGTCGTTGATGACCGGGAGTACCTCGTCGTCGACGAAGTCGCGGGTGCGCCGCCAGTAGGCGCGTTCCTCGGCGGTGAGCTGGTCGGCGATCCGGAAGAAGTCGGTGCCGCGCGAGCGGCCGATGGTCTCGTACATGGTCGTTCCCCTAGCTGTCGAAGACGTAGGTGCCCGGGGCCTCGACGATCGGCCGGAGGCCGCCGCCGCCGAGCTGCTCGGGGGCCGGTCGCAGCGCGCCGCATCGTTCGGCCAGCCAGGCCGAGGCGTCGTTCCACCAGGTGCCGGCCTGCGTCTCGGCGCTCTTGACCCATTCCTCGGGATCGGCCGGATTGGCCTTGTTCACCTGAAAGCTGGCCTTGGGATTGCCCGGCGGGTTGACCAGCGCCGCGATATGCCCGCTCGTCGAGAGCACGAACCGCGTCGAGCCGCCGAGCAGCTGCGTGGTGCGGTAGCAGTTCTGCCACGGCGTGATGTGGTCGGCGATGCCGGCGACGATGTAGGCGTCGGTGTCGATGCGCGACAGGTCGATAGGAACGCCCAGCACGGTGAGCGCCCCGCCGGTGACCAGCTGATTGCCCATGGCCAGATCGACGAAGTCGGCGTGCAGCCCGGCCGGCATCCGGGTCGTGTCGGCGTTCCAGAACAGGATGTCGAACGCCGGAGGCTTCTTGCCGAGCAGGTAGTTGTTGACCCAGTAGTTCCACACCAGATCACCGGGCCGCAGCCAGGCGAACACCTCGGCCAGCGCGCGTCCGTCCAGGTAGCCGCGGCGGCGCGACACCGCCTTGGCGGCGTTGGCCAGGCGCCGACTACCCAGCGCGGACGCCATGCCGGCATGGGCGTTGTCGATCACGGTCACGGCCAGCGCGAACGCTGCCAACCGGTCCGGCCGGCCGGTGGCGGCGAGGTAGGCGGCGGTGATGCTGGCCAGGATGCCGCCCGAGCAGATGCCGGCCAGCACGGTGCGGTCGGTGCCGCTGACCCGCTCGACGGCGTCGAGCGCGTCGAGGATTGCCTGGACGTAGGTGTCGAAGTTCCACTTGGCGTGCCGCGCGTCCGGGTTGCGCCAGGACATGACGAACACCTGCTGGCCCTCGCGCACGAGGAACTCGACCAGGCTGCGGTCGGCCGCCAGGTCCAGGGCGTAGTACTTGTTGATCGTCGGCGGGACGACCAGCAGCGGGACGTCACGCACCTGCTCGGTCTGCGGGGTGTACTGGATCAGCTCGAACACCTCGGTGCGCAGCACGACCGTGCCGGGCGTGACGGCGATGTTGTAGCCGACCTCGAATGCCGACCGGTCGACCATCTCCGGGATCCGCGGCGATGAGCCCAGATCGCGTAACAGCTGGGCCCCTCCCCGGGCCAGGTTCGCCCCAGCGGTATCGATGGTCGCCTTGGCCGATTCCGGATTCATCAGCGGAACGTTGCTCGGCGCCATCGCCTCGATCAGGTTCTCGGTCAGGAAACGCATCCGCTGCTCGTCGCGCCAGCCCAGCCCGGCGTCGCTGACCAGCTGCTCGGCAGTCTGCCCGCCGGCCAGGTAGAGCTGCACCAGGCGCCGCAGCGCGGGATTGGCCGTCCACGCCTCGTCGGCGAAGCGGCGATCGCGCCGGGACGGGGCGAGCGTCGAGGTGCCGCGCAGGATGCGGCTCGACTCGGCGGCCAGCGAGCCCAGGCGGCGCGCCGTGGTACCGGGATGGCGGGCCAGGCCGGCGAGCAGCTTGGCGGTGGAGGCGTCCGGCGCGAAGCGGCGCGCCGGGCCGAGCGCGGCGTCGATGAGCAGCGCGTCCAGCGGTGCCGCCTGATCGGCCAGGTCAGCGGCCTGGTCCGGCGTGATCGAGGCGCTCATGACGTCGCCTCCGGAACCGTGATCTCGCGCTTGAGGATCTTTCCGGTCGGACCCTTGGGCAACGCATCGACGAACCACACGCGCCGCGGGTACTTGTAGGCGGCCACCTGCGCCTTGACGAAGCCGCGCAGTTCATCCTCGCTCGCGAAAGTACCCGGCTTGAGCACCACGGCCGCGCCTACTTCCTCGCCGAGCTCAGCGTGCGGCATACCGACCACGGCTGCCTCGGCCACCGCCGGGTGCTCGTAGAGCACTTCCTCGATCTCGCGCGGGTAGATGTTGTACCCGCCGCGGATGATCAGGTCCTTCTTGCGGTCGACGATGTAGTAGTACCCGTCCTCGTCCACCCGGCCCACGTCGCCGGTCCGGAACCAGCCATCGGCCGAGATCGCGTCAGCGGTTGCCTCCGGCTTGCGCCAGTACCCCTTCATGATGTTGTGGCCGCGGATCGCGATCTCACCGACCTCGCCCTGCGGCAGCGCGTTCCCGGCCTCGTCGACCACGCGCATCTCGACGCCGCGGATCGGGGTGCCGATCGAGCCGGGCTTGCGCTCGCGGTCCGGGTGATTGAAGGACGCCACCGGAGAGGTCTCGGACAAGCCGTAGCCTTCCAGCACGATGCACCCGAACGCGTCCTCGAACTGGCGCAGAACCTCGACCGGCATCGCCGCACCACCCGACACGGCCACCCGCAGCGCGGACACCTCGTAGTCGGCGCGATCGGGCACGTGCAGCAGCGCGCTGTACATCGTCGGGACGCCGGCGAACACCGTCGCGTGATGATCGGCCAGCATCCGCAGCGCCTGCGCCGGGTCGAACCGCGGCAGCACCGTGAGCGTGGCTCCGGCCGCGACGGCCGTGTTGAGGGTGCAGGTCTGGCCGAAGGAGTGGAACAGCGGCAGGCCGCCGAAGATCACGTCGTCCGGGCCGATCTGCAGCAGGTCGCGGCCGGTGACCTCGGCGTTCTTGATCAGGTTGTCGTGGGTCAGTTCGGCGCCCTTGGGGTGCCCGGTCGTGCCCGAGGTGTACAGGATGACCGCGGTGTCGGCGCCGGCCCGGTCGACAACCTGGGGCGCCGGCACCGCGGTCGCGAGCCGGTCGCCGAACGTGGCCGGGTCGACCACGATCGCCTCGGCGTCGGCCTCCTTGGCGCCGACCTCGACCTCGGAAGCCGCACCGTGCCAGGCGAAGATCACCGACGCGCCGGAGTCGCCGAGGTAGTAGGCGACCTCGCGGGCCTTGAGCAGCGGGTTCATCGGCACCACCACGCCGCCCGCCCGCAGCACGCCGAAGTAGACGACAGCGAACTGCGGGACGTTCGGCAGCATGAGCCCGACCGGGTCGCCCGGCCCGACGTTGCGGGCGCCGAGCAGGCCGGCGACACGGGCGCTCGCGTCGTCGAGGTCGCGGTAGGTAAGGGTGTCCTCGCCGAGTCGGATGGCCACCCGGTCCGGGTGATCGGCAGCGGTGCGGGCGAGGCTGTCGGCGAGGTTCATGGCGGGTTCCTAAGCGCGGAGCGGACTGGAACTGACCCGACAATCATCTGGCCGCAGGGGGCTTGAGCACGATGGGCGCAGGCACCAACACCTCGGCTCGCTGGTAGTGCTCGCGCACAGTGGCGGCGACCTATGCTCCCGTCCATGACGACGCCGGTGGTCGATCCCGTAGTGCGCGATCTCAGCCGAGCGTTGCTACCACGGGTCGACGAGTTCGCGCAGCGGATGGCCGAACGCATCAGGTCACAAGAGCCTCTGTACGCCGAGGGGCTCGCCGTCACGCCCGACGAACTACGCGAGTCGTGCCGGGAGAATCTGCTCTACGTCTTCGGTCGACTGGCCGGCGAACCGAACATCGGCACCGAAGCGCCCCGCGCCACCGGCAGCCGGCGCGCCGAGGCCGGCGTGCCCCTATCCGCGCTGCTGCAGGCGTTCCGCGTGGGTGGGCGGCTGGTCTGGGACCTGCTCGTCGAACACGCCGATGAGCACGCGCAGGACGCGTTGCTGCGCTGCGCAGCCGACATCTGGGCGGTGTCCGACGACCTGGCCGCCGCCGCCACCGAGGCCTACCGCGGGACCAGCGCCGACCGGGCCCGGCACGACCGGCAACTACGATCGGCGCTGCTCAACGGCCTGCTCGACGGCAGGCTCGGCGACGGCAGCCACCTGTGGGAATCCGCGGCCGCGCTCAACCTCCCCCAAGATGGCACGTTCCTCGTCGTGGCCGCAGAGTGCCCGGCCCCTGGCGAGGAAGCGCTACCCGGCATCGAGGACCGCCTCCGCCGCCACGACGTAGTCTCAGCCTGGCGCCTTGACGCCCAGCAACAAGAAGGCCTCGTCGTACTCCGAGCACGCTACGGCGCCCCCCGGCTGTGTGCCGAGTTGGCCGACCATGCACTCGGCCGGGTCGGCGTCAGCGAGCCGTACGGCATCCTCGAGCACACCGCGCCGGCACTCCGCCAAGCCCGACTCGCCTGCGCCGCGGCGACACCGCACACTACCGACCTGGTGCGTTTCGACCAGGAACCCGTCGCCGTCCTGCTCGTCAGCGCGCCTGACGCCGCAGAATCGACCGCACGCCGCATCCTCGGCCCCGTACTCGACCTCCCCGACGACGACCGCGCAGTCACCATCGACACCGCCCGCGTCTGGATCGCCTCCGCCGGATCAACCTCCACCGCAGCGACCCGACTCCACTTGCACCGCAACACGGTCCGCTACCGGCTGCGCCGCCTCGAGGAGCTCACCAACCGCAGCCTCGCCAACCCGCTCGACCTCGCCGAACTACACGTCGCCCTCGAATGCGCCCGCATGCTGGGCGTCGCCTGAAGAACGCCGTATTCACCTCGGCTATCGCGCCAACCGGCGGGCGGTACCTAGCCCGAAAACGCGTACCGGCGATGGTGTGATCGAACACCGCAAATTCGCGCGCACCCGACTACATCAGCGACCTTGATCAACTCGACGGGCGCCGCTGGCGCATGGAACCCCCAGAAACACTGGGCTGGAAGCGGAGCCGACGCGCGGACTCGAACCGCGAACCGCCCGATTACAAGAAGCGTTGATCGCTTGTATGGCGCGTCTAGCGCTGAAGATACGGAACTCAGCTATGGCTGTTGATGCGTTGCGTGGCTCTCGGCGAAACGAGTTCGATGACACCACCGATGACAGACCGTCCACAGTGGACGGTATCGAACCCAGACCCTTGCCGGATCTGCCTCTCTCTTATACCAAGGCGCGGCCTACCGGCCGCGCAACCGCCCCGGCTCACGGCCTGTGGGCGGACACCTTCGGCGCGCCATCCTCGGCCGCAGGCGGGCGGACACACCAGTTGGCCGGACCAACGACAGATGCCAACTCGCGTGTATGTCTGCCCTCCGCGCACAATCGTCCACGGCAGCTCGGCCGGGCAAGGCGGCAGCTACGAAGGGCACGCCGGGGGACTCAGCAGGCGCCCCAAGTCGCCGATCCGCGCAAGGACGTGACCGCCCATGCCGTCGCACCACCACACTGGCCAGCCATCCTTCGAGTCCGGTGATGACTTGGCTACCGCCTGCTGATCCTCATGTTGGGCGCATCGCGGCCAGATGATGCGCTCGATTTCGGCGAGTGTGTCTTGTACTGACCCGGCTACCGTCAGGAGAACTAACGGGATGTCGGTTCCGAGATGGTCCACGGTGATATCTGATCCGCCCCAGAAATTGCCGTCCGGCAGCGCAGCAATGATCACCGGATCGGAGGACGTGCCCGCGTTGGCGAACAGCATCGTAAGCCGACCGAGTCCGGATCCATTGAGGTCGCCTTGCACAATCGCCAGGGCCTCACGCGCGGCCGGGCCGACTTCGACCGGCGTCGCGAGGTGGCGGTCCAGGTCGCGGAGAGGTTCGGGCGCCGTCGCAAGGTGGCGCTCCAGGTCCCGGAGAGCCTCGCGGAAGGCACTCTCGTACTGGGCTCGGTCGAACACGAACGGTCCAACCGGCAGTCGTCGTTCGGGACGGCTGGCGTAGTACCAACGAAAGTTCGACCAGCACACCGAGTCGGCGTCTACGCTGATGTCCGCCAAAAGCGACTCGGATTCCGGCTGCCCGGACCCGTCGGCCAGCAAGGCAGTGTCGTTACCGTCGAACCAGCCCCAGCCGGGCCGGTCGTCCTCCCAGCGGTCGGGGCCCTCGAAGAACTGATCGGTTCGCAGCAGACGCGCCGGCGGGTACACCCAATCCTGGACACCCGTTACGACCGGCGGAAGCCCAGCTCTGACCGCAATGTCAATCAACTGACGACCATTGACGCTCAGCTCCAGGTCGACGTCATAGGGATGGATGTGTCTGATGAGCCTCACCGAGAGAGCGTCGATCATGCATCGAGGGTCGCACGGCTCTCGGCGCCGATGCGCCCATCGCTGTGCCATCACGCCGGGGCTCACAGTAGGCGCCCGTCTGGGGTCCTAACTGGGGGACAATCGCGGC
>WNGG01019018.1_pt1 | contig 10761 bp, 10 predicted proteins | sample 5400661 | NCBI WGS metagenome assembly WNGG01 (sample SAMN13153372, study PRJNA577476) | soil metagenome | isolation source: 100 cm soil or saprolite under Garry oak tree replicate 1 | place: USA:California | collected 2016-06-15
TCCTCCATCGTCGCGGCGCTTCCATTCTGCGAGTCGGACGAGTCCTGAGAAAGCTCGAAATCAGACAATCCAGTAGGCCACCACCTTGTGTTATTGGAACTCGTTGGTCGTCAAGTTGTTAGCAGGGGCGCGAGTCACTGTGAAGTATAGCAACCTGCGTTTGTCATCATTCCCGAAAAACGAGTTCCAACGTAGACGTCGATGCCGATACTTGCCTAAACTAAAACTGTCATGCTGCACTGGCGGCGCGACCGGACGGCATTCGCGATTTCCGGTGGTGGGGCACGGGGAGCCGCCCAGGTTGGCATGCTGCGCGCCCTCATCGAGCGCGGCATCACGCCGGATCTGATCGTTGGCGTCTCGATTGGCGCCTGGAATGGTGCCTGGATTGCCTACCGGCCTCAGCTCGATTGGGTGAGGCAGCTGGAGCAGGTCTGGCGCCAGGTCAGCCGCCGGACGCTGGACATGGTCTGGTGGCGGGCGGCCCGGAACATGGTGCGCCGCAGGCCCTCCCTTTACGAAGGCGGCGGCCTTTCCCGATTCGTCGCCCGCCACCTCCAGGTGCATGACTTCAAGGACCTGGCGGTGCCGTTCCACACCGTGGCGATCGACCTCACCATGGGCACGAAGGCTGTTTTCTCGCACGGCGCGCTCGCGCCGGCCGTCCTTGCCTCCTCGGCGATCCCGGGCGTCTTTCCCCCGGTCGTCATCGAGGGGCGGCAGCACGTCGACGGCGGCATGGTCGATCCAACGGGGCTGGACACGGCCATCGAACTAGGGGCGCGGCGCGTCTACGTGCTGGACTCGGGCTATGCGGGACGGCTACCGGCCCCGCTGGGGTCGATGAACGCGATCGTTGACCACACCTTCCAGATCGCCGCCCAACATCGCACCCGCTGGACGATCCAGCAGATGGGTCGCTTGGTGGAGATCATCCATCTGCGCCCGGATGCCGGATTCATGCGCCATTCGATGGATTTCGGCGCCACAGACTTTTACCTGAACGAGGGTTACCGCTTCGCCTGCGAAGTCCTCGACACACGAGGCAAGCGCCGCCGGGCTCCCGAGCTGGCGCCGATCGCGGCGCCCGTCTACCGCTAGCTTTTCAAGCTAACGAGCAGGACGACGCGTCGGCGAATAGCTACCAGCCGTTCCATCGGGCAAAGTCCTCCGGTTTGACGGCTCCGCGCTTGAGCGACGGCGATGGAGTGTCCGGAAGCGGGTAACCGACCGGCATGATCCCGACCGGTGTGAAGTGCTCGGGGATGTTCAGGGCCGACCGGATCAGGTTCATGCCCTTCGGATGTGGAAACGGCCCGGCGAACCCCGAGGCGATGCCGTCTTCCAGCTTGTCGGGCTGCTGGTAACGCTCGTGGTAAAGCCGTTCGCTGATACACGGAATGAACTGGGCGCCGCACTGGCTGACCCAGCGGTGGTACCCGATGTCCGCGTAGCTCTCTTCGTCGGCCCCCTCGGCGACTCGCCCCATGAGCGCCGGGTCCGTGACGATCAGCAGACGCTGACCCTGGCTGAAGCCAGCACTTGGCGCCCGCTTGGCCGCTCGCGCAATCCGCTCGAGGGCGTCTTTTGGAACCGGATCCGTGGAGAAGCGGCGAACCATCCGGCGCTGCTTCAGGAGGTCGGCGAATTCCAAAGGGCTAGCGGGCGACGCGGAAGCTGAAGTCGAACGCCTTGACCGACTGGGTCAGCTGGCTGACCGAGATGTAGTCGACGCCGGCCAGCGCATAGGCTCGCGCGTTATCGAGGCCGACCTTGCCGGTGACCTCCACCTTGGCGCGGCCCTGCACCAGCGCGATCGCCTGGCGGACCTGGCCCGGCGGGAAGTTCTCGAGCAGCAGGACGTTGACCTTCGCCGTCAGGGCCTGGTCGAGCTCCTGCATGTTCGTGACGGTCAGTTCGATGCGCTTGCCCTGGTGGGCCTTCCGGAGCTGGCGGACGATGCTCGGAACACCCTCGCTCAGCGCGAGGTGCGACTCGGTGACGACCAGCCGGTCGGACAGCCCCTTATGCAGGCTGACGCCGCCGCCGACCTCGACCGCGTATTTTTCGAGGAATCGCAGACCCGGGGTGGTGCGGCGGGTGTCGAGGATGCGGGTCTTGGTGCCCTTCACGGCGTTGGCGAACTTGGCGGTTTGGCTGGCGATCCCCGACAGGTGCTGCAAGAAGTTCAGGGCGGTCCGTTCCGCCCGAAGGACACTGACCGCCGGGCCGGAAATGCGCGCCACGAGCTGGCCGCCGGCGAGCGCCATCCCATCGGTCGCGCGCGGTTCGAAGCTGATGTTCTTGTCGACCAGCTCGAAGACCCGCTTGAAGATCGGCAGGCCGGCGAGCACGCCCTCCTCGTTGGCGATCAGCTTGCCGCGGGCCTTGACCTTGCCCGGGAAGAGCGACTCGGTGGTGAGATCGCCGTCACCCACGTCCTCGGCGAGCGCCTCCTTGATCAACTTGTCGACCGCGCTCATGGGAAAGCGCATGGTGACGACGGGGATGGCAGCCGGGCGCGGCTGCGGTGCCGGCGCAGGGTGTGGGACGGGGGCCGGGCGCGGTGGCATTCCCGGCGGGCGACCGGCCGTCCGCCAGGGCGAGCCGAGGCCGAGGATCGTCGGCCGGGGGAACGGCATGATCGGAACGCCCGGAGCTAGCGGCGGCTGAGCCGGCGCTGGTTGAGCCGCCGGCGGGGTGCTCACGACCGGGATCTGGGCCGGGGGCTGGCTCCGGGGAACCGCCGCCTTAGGCCGGGCGGCTGCGGCCGATGCCGGCTTTTTGGCCGCCGCCGACCCGTTTTTGGCGGGGGACGCGAGTTTTGGGCGTGCCGGCTTGGCGGTCGGCTTCCCTTTGGCTTTTGAAGTTGTGACTCGCCCCTTCGCCTTCGAGCGCCGTTCTGAACTCAGAGGCGCTCCGCTCCCAATACCACGTTATCGATCAATCTGATTGAGCCAAGTTTAACAGCGACCGCCAAAACGCTGCCCGGGATGGCACGCCGCGGACGACTCAGCGTGGTGTCGTCGACCACCGCGACGTAGTCGACAGAAAGGCCTTGCGTGGCCGCCAGGCGCTCACGGGTCACGCCCTCCAGCCGGAGTGGGTCCGTTTCACCGGCGGTGAACGCCCGTGCGGCCTCGGTGATGGCCCGGTGGACGGCCGGCGCGAGCTGACGTTGACCGTCGTCGAGATAGGCGTTTCGGGAGCTCATCGCCAGGCCGTCCGGGTGCCGAACGGTGGGCACGGCGACGATTCGGACGGGGAGGCCGAAATCGCGGACCAGCTGGCGCACCAGGACCACCTGCTGGAAGTCCTTCTGGCCGAAGTAGGCACGCTTCGGCTGGGTCAGATTGATGAGCTTGAGCACGACCGTCAGTACGCCGGCAAAGTGGCCTGGACGGCTCTTTCCTTCGAGGACCTCGGCCAGCGGGCCCGGATCGACGCGGGTCTTGAACGCCGGCGGGTAAATCTGGTCGACCGGAGGGTGGAAGATGGCGTCCACGCCAAGCGCCTCGAGCCGGGCGCGGTCCTGATCGAAAGGTCGCGGGTATCGCGCGAAGTCCTCGTTGGGGCCGAACTGCGCCGGGTTGACGAAGACGGTGACGATCACGCGCTGGTTTTCGCGCCGCGCCCGGGCGACCAGGCTATCGTGGCCGCCGTGAAGCGCGCCCATGGTGGGGACGACGCCGATGTCGTCGCCGGCGTGGCGCCAGGCGACCGCCTGCTCCTGCATGGCGTTCGCCGACTCGATGACGGCGGCCTTAGCGGGCGGAGTACTCGTGCTCAGGGGTGGGGAAGGCGCCGCTACGCACGTCCTGGGGACGCTCAGCACCTGCGTCACCCGCTGGCCGAGCGCACTGGGGATCGCCTCCAGCACGACGGCGAAAGCGCCAGCGTCTTCCAACGCCCTCGCATCGGCGAGGATCTGCTCGGCCGCCTCGTCGCTGCGGCCTTGCACCCGGTAGCCGCCAAACTGATTGACGAAGGTGGGCGTCAGTCCGAGGTGCCCCATCACCGGGATGCCCATCGCAGTCAGTTGCTTGGTGTAGTCGATCACGCGTCCGCCACCTTCCATCTTCACCGCCGCGACGCGGGCTTCCTGCAGAAAACGGCCGGCGTTGCGGATGGCGTCCTCGGCGGAGGCGTGGTAGGCCATGAACGGCATATCGCCGATGACCAGCGCGCCCGGCGCTCCGCGAACCACGGAACCGGCATGGCGGATCATGTCGTCCATCGTCACGCTGAGCGTGTCGGGGTAACCGAGCATCGTCGTTCCCAGGCTGTCCCCCACCAGCAGCACCGGGATCCCGGCGCGATCGAGCCAACGCGCCGTGCTGTAGTCGTAGCAGGTCAGCATCGTGAACCTGGTGCCTTCGCTCTTCCATTTCCGAAGGTCGCGGACGTTGGTCGTCATGCGGCCGCCTCCTTGTTTGCGCTGAGCAGTTTCGTGCGATCGGCGAGGAGCCGGTAGAGGCGCTGGAGTTCGGGATCGTGCTTCAATGCCTCGAGGTGCCGCTCGATCGTGCCCTGATCGCCCCGCGAGGCGGGCCCGGTGATCGCGTCGGCAGGCGCGAGGTTACGGAGGTTGTTGACCGCGCCGGCGAGCAGGGTCGTCATGCCCTGGCGCGCGGTCTCGGCGGGAAGCCCGGCCTCGATAGCCAGCGTGATCGCTTCCGCCAGCAGCGTCGTCGGGTAGTTCGCAGCGAAGACGGCCGCGGCATGGTAGAGGGCGAGATCGACCCCACTCAAGTCGAAGGGATGGCCATGCAGATCGCGCGCCATCTGCATCAGCTGGTCGCGCAGGGGCGGGTCGGCATCGATGCCGAAGTAGGTGCCCGCGACGTTCTGGGCGGCCTCGCGTCCGCGGCGAAACGTCTGGAGCGGATGGAAGACGCCGGTACGGAGGCTCCCCTGCTGCGCGAGCGGCCGTAAGGCGGCGCGATCCTGGGCACCGCTGAGGTGGACGGCCGCCTTGCCCGCCGCCGAGCAGAGGGAATCAACCATCTGGGTCGCCAGCGGCAGGATGACGTCGTCGGGGACGGCGAGGATCGTCAGGTCGGCCAGGTCGATCGTCGTCGCCGGGCTCTGACAGGCCCGGGCGCCCAATTCCTCCGCCAGGTTGCGGACGTTGTCCGGGTTGCGGCCGCCGACCGCCGCGATGGCGTAGCCGGACTGATGGAGAGCACGACCCAACGCCGATCCGGCGCGGCCGGGTCCGATGATGGCGATGGTCGGCTTCTGCATGGTTCCGTCTCGGTCCCAGGGATCCAAGCGGTCGCTTCCAATATAACGCGGAAGTGGGCGGTTGTCCTACCGTGCTTTAGGGCGCTCAGCGGCGAAGCAGGGCGGCCTTTCGCGTGTCGTATTCCTGCTGGTCGATCTCGCCCCGAGCAAACCGTTCGTTCAGGATGCTCAACGCCTTATCAGGCCGGATTCCTCGCGGAGAAACTCGAATCGCCCAGAGGACGAGCCACACCGCCAACACGATCAGGATGCCGTAGACCGCGAGAACAACGACCAGGGAAAACCAGTGGCCGAAGAACGGCACCCCCCGCCTCCCCTACGCCGGTGTCGGCTCCAGGCGGCCGGGCGGGATCTCGGGGCCCCGGTCGTCGGCCTTGGGCTGCGTCGGGGCCGGGCGCGGCGTTTCTGCCTTGGGCCGTTCCGGTACCGGCGGCACCTTACCGTCCGGCGAGTTGATGACGGCGTCCATCTGCCAGCCCTCGATCGTTTCTTCGGTCTTCAGGTACTCCGCGAGCTGCACGAGCTTGTCGCGGCGCTCGGTCAGGATTTTCTTGGCGCGCTGGTAGCCCGCATCGACGAGGCGATGGACTTCCTGGTCGATCTCCCCGGCGACCTCTTCGCTGTAATTCCGCTGCTCGCCAAGGTCGCGGCCCAGGAAGACGAGCTCTTCCTTGTGGCCGAAGGTGAGCGGACCGAGCTTATCCGACATGCCCCACTCGGTGACCATGCGGCGCGCCAGCTTGGTGGCCTTGCCGATGTCGTCCGAGGCCCCCGAGGTGATGTCGCCGAAGATGAGCTCCTCCGCAACTCGCCCGCCGAGGATGACGGCCATGTCGTCGTTGAGCTCGCTGCGCGACACCAGGTAGCGGTCCTCGGTCGGCAGCTGCATCGTCCAGCCGAGCGCCATGCCGCGCGAGATGATCGAGACCTTGTGCACCGGGTCGGCGTTGGGCAGCGACTTCGCGACCAGCGCGTGGCCGATCTCGTGGTACGCGATGACGTTCTTTTCGCGCTCGGTGATCATGCGCGACTTCCGCTCAGGGCCGGCGATCACGCGCGCGATCGCTTCCTCGAGCTCGAGCTGGCCGATCGCCTTTTTGTTGTTGCGCGCCGCAAGGATCGCCGCCTCATTAATAAGGTTGCTCAGGTCGGCGCCGCTGAATCCGGGCGTCTGGCGGGCGAGGACTTCGAGGTCGACCTGCCCGTCGAACGGCTTGTTGCGCGCGTGCACCTCGAGGATCGCGCGGCGACCGCGGATGTCGGGTCGGTCCAGCGTCACGTGGCGGTCGAAACGGCCGGGCCGCAAGAGCGCCGGGTCGAGGACGTCGGGGCGGTTGGTGGCCGCGATCACGATCACGTGGGTGTTGGTCTCGAAGCCGTCCATCTCGACGAGCAGCTGGTTGAGCGTCTGCTCGCGCTCGTCGTGACCACCGCCGAGACCGGCGCCGCGCTGGCGGCCGACCGCGTCGATCTCGTCGACGAAGACGATGCAGGGCGAGTTCTTCTTCGCCTGGTCGAAGAGGTCGCGGACACGCGACGCGCCGACGCCGACGAACATCTCGACAAACTCGGAGCCCGAGATGCTGAAGAAGGGGACGCCCGCCTCACCGGCGACCGCCTTGGAGAGCAGGGTCTTGCCCGTCCCCGGCGGGCCGACCATCAGCACCCCTTTGGGGATGCGGGCGCCGAGCGCGGTGAATTTATCCGGAAACTTGAGGAACTCGACAATCTCGGTGAGCTCCTGCTTCGCCTCCTCCACCCCGGCGACGTCATTGAACGTCACGGCCGGCTTGTCACCGCTGAGCAGGCGGGCGCGGCTGCGACCGAACGAGATCGCCTGGTTGTTGCCGCTCTGGGTCTGGCGGAGCATGTACCACATGAAGCCGCCGATCACCAGGAAGAGGATGACGTTCGGCAGGATGACGGAGAGGAGCAGGTTCGACGAGCTGGGCGCTTCGGTGTTGAAGTTGATCTTGTCATCGCGCAGGATCTGCTCGATTTGGAAGGTATCGCGGAAGATCGTCTTGTAGTGGTTGCCCTGGTAATCCCACGTGATCTCGGTGCCGTTTGACTTGATGGTGGCGTGGTCGACCTGGTGGGCGTCGGCTGCCGCGATCAGGTCGGCCGTCGTCTTATCCTGCGGCGCGGCGATCGTGTTGAAACTCTTGTAACTCGCCCAGATGATCGCCAGCAAACCCGCGAGCAGGATGAAGTAAAAGATGTTGCGGTTTCGGCCTCTCATGGCCACGTTATCTTAACACCGGATTTTTAAGAATCCTATTAACCAACACGAAGTAGAACGAGTTCAGCGAGCCTCTATTTCGAGATGGAGCTGGCGGCGTGTCGCGGAGGTGACGCGCTTGCTCTCCGCCACCGTGACGCCGGGGATCCAGACGATTTCTTCGCGGTCCGAAACCACCGGTAGGCTGTCACGGAGATGTCGCGGTACATGGGCGTCCACCAGAATGTCCTGGAGCCGTTTTGCGCTTTTTTGGCCGAGCGGCCGCATGCGGGCGCCGGGCTGTCGGGTGCTAACCAACAGCGGCAGCTGGACGAGGTCGCCATCGAGGTGACCGACCTGGTCACGGGCCTTGAACGACCCGGGATCACAGGCGCAGGTCGTGACCGCGAGACGCGCGGGCGCTTGGGCCCCGGCTGCGGGGCTCGCCGGCGGCTCGCCCCGACGAAGAGCTTCCACCTCGAGGAAGCCCGCGTCGGGGACCAGCCGGCGGACGAGGCGCCGCTGCAAGGCCGGCGGCAGCTCCGCAAACGCGGCGCGGTCGCGGACGAGAGCGTCAGGTAGGTGGGCAATCGCCTCATCGAGAAAGCGGTCTTCTTCGCCCAGGATGTCGGCGGTGCGTGCCAGCAGCTCGCGCGCGGCGGGGTCGAAGGCATCGATCGCCGGGAGAAGCTGCTGCCGCAGGCGATTGCGGGTAAATCGCGGGTCCTCGTTGCTCGGATCCCGCCGCGGCGCGAGGTGGAGTCGCGCCAGGTAGGCCTCGATCTCACGTCGGGAGATGTCGAGGAGCGGCCGCGCCAGGTCCCGGTCACGACGCCGCATCGCACCTAGTCCTCGTGAGCCGCTGCCTCGAAGCAGATGGAGGAGGAGGGTCTCGACCTGGTCATCCTGCGTATGGCCCATGGCGATGGCGGTGCTGTTGGTCTCGGCGGCGGTCCGGCGCAGGAACGCGTAGCGGGCGGTGCGGGCCGCGCTTTCGGTGTGTGGCGTCCCGTCGGCGGCGCGGGCGGTCTGAAACTCGTAGCCCCACTTTGCCGCCATCGACGCCACGAAGTCGCGGTCGTCCTGGCTATCCGGACGCCAGCCATGGTCGAAATGGGCCACCGTGAGGTGCAGGGGAACAGCTGGAAGGATCTCGCGCAAGACCGAGAGCAGCGCCAGCGAATCGGGTCCGCCCGAGACCGCGACCACGACGCGCTCGCCCGGCTCGAAGATGTGGTGAAGGCTGACGGCGATGGCGACCCGGCTGGGGAGCATCATGGAAATGGCGGAGGCAAGGATCGAACTTGCGACATACCGGGTATGGGCCGGTTGCTCTACCACTGAGCTACTCCGCCCAGAGCATCGGTTAGTTTAGCAAGGATGTCGCCGTCATTCGCTGAGATCGCGCCCCGCTATGACGCGCTGCGGCCACTATCGGCGGGCGATCGCGCACGGCTGGAAACCATGCTGCGCGAGGCGGCCCTGCAGCCGGGCGACCAGGTCGTCGAGGTCGGGTGCGGCACGGGCCGCTTGACGCTGCCAGTGTCGGCGATGACGCCGGCGCGCGTCACGGGCGTCGATGCGGAGGTGCGCATGCTGGATGTGGCGCGTGGCAAAGATGTGGCCGGCCGCGTCGACTGGGTTCGGGGCAGTGCCTACCGATTGCCGCTGGGCGAGGGGACGGCCGCGCTCGTGATGATGGTCATGGTCGTCCATCTGCTGCGCCAGCGAGTGCGCGCATTCACCGAGGCGCGGCGCATCCTGCGACCCGGTGGGCAGCTGAGCCTCTGGACGTTCACGCCGAGGCACGTCGAGGAGTTCTATCTGAATCCCTACTTCCCGAGCATCGCGGTCATCGACCGCGCGCGCTTTCCTTCGGCCCCGGTGCTGAGCGCAGAGCTGCGACGGGCCGGGTTCGATGAGCCGCGGATCCAGCTGATCGACGAGCCCCGGAAACTGGATATCGCCGACGTCGTCGATCGCGTGCGCGGCCGCTATATCTCGACGCTGGCGATGCTGCCGCCACTCGAGTACCGCCTCGGTCTGCAGCAGCTCGAGGAGATGCTGGCGCGCGATCGCTCGATCCGCCTGACGCAACGCTCCGAGTGGGCGATCATTACGGCTCGGAAATGAAAGAGGAGCCCGCGGGCTCCTCTGTTACTAGCTTGGTTGCGGCGGCGAGATTCGAACTCGCGACCTTCGGGTTATGAGCCCGACGAGCTTCCACTGCTCCACGCCGCGCGCAGCCTCACATCGAGGCGAGAGCGTCATTCTAGGCGCGTCCAATCGCCCCCGTCAAGCCGATGGCGGGGGGCTACTTAAAGCGGCCGCCTCGCTTGGCTTCGATATTGCGCTTGATGTCGAGCAGGCGCTCTTCGCTGGTCTTCAAAAACTTTGAGAGCTTCTCCTCGAAGACCGGGTCGGCGCCCTCCGGCAGCTCGCGCTTTCCGCGGCCGCCGCGACGGTACGAGCGCGGCAAAACGGGTGCGGACATTCCGACGGGACCGTCCGGTACGGCCGCCTGCTTCAACGACAGGTCCATCTTCCCGTTGGTCACATCCACATTGAGGACCTTGACCTTGACCTTGTCGTTCATCTTCACGTGGTTGTTGACATCGCGGACGTACTCGTTCGCGATCTCTGAAATATGAACCAGTCCTGTCCCCGATCCCTCGATTTGAACGAATGCCCCGAAGTTCGTAATCCCGACGACCGTCCCTTCTACTACCGTTCCAGGCGTTACTGCCACCTAACCCGCAGACCCTCCTAATGCCATAAGCTCCTCCACCAATTCGCGATTCTTCCGATTACGCCGCCGCCGTCCTGCTTGCTGACTGATGGCCTCGGACTCGGTGCCGTTGCCGGGGTACCCGATCCAACGACGGCCGCGGTCGCCGAGTCACTTGGCTTAACGATGACATAAACCTGCTCTCCCGGCCGAGCAAAGCCGGATTTGCGAGCGGCTTCCTCCATGGCACCGGGTGAGCCACCGATGGCGAGCTCCTTCTTCGTCTGCTCGTTGGAGGCGGCGAGCTGCGCGTTCCCATCGCGCAACGTCTGCACCTCGTGATTCAGCCGCAGGTTGAGCACCAGTTCCGATCCGAACGCCCACACTCCCCAGAGAACAATCGCCCCGACGACAAGCCAAATGAGCCGATCGGGCGCGGCAAGGTGGACCTTCGCGCGGGAGGCTTTGGGTTCGGAGGTGCTCAAGACGTGGTCTGGGATCGTTGCAAGATCAAGCCGGCCCGAAAACGGACCGATTATAGGGACGGTTCCCCGGGTTGGCAAGG
>WNGG01009266.1_pt1 | contig 10760 bp, 11 predicted proteins | sample 5400661 | NCBI WGS metagenome assembly WNGG01 (sample SAMN13153372, study PRJNA577476) | soil metagenome | isolation source: 100 cm soil or saprolite under Garry oak tree replicate 1 | place: USA:California | collected 2016-06-15
TCCGTTCGTCGGGCCGGCGGTGCGCGTGTCGATCTTCCTGTCACCGCTCGACGTGCACGTCAACCGGGCGCCGATCGCCGGCCTCGTCGTCGACACCGCGTACACGCCTGGTCGCTTCCTGGCCGCGTACGACCCCGATGCGGGCGAGCTCAACGAGCGCTGCGCGCTGCGCCTGCAGGGTGACAACGCGCGCGTCACCGTCGTGCAGATCGCGGGCGTCGTGGCGCGACGGATCGTGTGTCGGGTGGGGGCGGGCGACAAGCTCGCCGCGGGCGAGCGCTTCGGGATGATCCGGTTCGGCTCGCGGACCGATTGCTACATGCCGCGCTCCACCGAGGTGCGCGTGAGCCCGGGCGACCGGGTGCGCGGCGGCGAGACGGTCCTAGGAGTACTGAGATGATTCGCCGGCACGGCAGACAGCGACTCCGGCACCGTTCGTGGCGGGCGTTGCGCGAGCGGCGCCGCCGCGGGATCTTCCTGCTGCCGGCGCTGCTGACGACCGCGAACCTCTTCTGCGGCTTCTTCGCCATGGTCCTGACCACACGGCAGCGCTACACCGAGGCGGCGCTGGCGCTCTTCGTTGCGATGGTCATGGACATGCTCGACGGCCGTGTGGCGCGCCTGATGAAGGCCACGAGCCAGTTCGGCGTCGAGTTCGATTCGCTCGCCGACGTCGTCTCGTTCGGCGTCGCGCCGGCCTTCATGCTCTATGCATTCGCGCTCTCGACGCTCGGCCGCGCGGCGTGGTTCGGCGCCTTCCTGTTCGTCATCTGCGGGGCGCTGCGGCTGGCCCGGTTCAACGTCATCACCGGCGCGAGCGACCGGCGCTGGTTCGTCGGCCTGCCGATCCCGGCGGCCGCGGCGGTGGTCGCGTCGGCGGTCATCCTGCTGCAGGATGAGGAGCTCACGCGCCCGCTCCGCACGGCGCTCGCCGTCGGCACCTACTGCGTCGCGCTGCTGATGGTCTCGACGTTCCGCTACTGGTCCTTCAAGGAGATCGACTTCGCGCGTCGGCGGCCGGTCCAGACACTGCTGGTGCTGGTCCTGACCGCGATGCTCGTGGCCACCAAACACGACGTCTTCCTGTTCCTCGTCTTCGCCGGCTACGCGCTGTCGGGCCCGGTCGTCTGGGTCCTGAGGGGGCGGCAGCTCGCGCCCGCGCACGCGCCGGCGGAGGCGCCCGGAAAAGAACAGCCGTAGCAGAGGGGGGAATCACGGTGAGCAACGCTCAGAGCACCGATCGCGTCATCATCTTCGACACGACGCTGCGTGACGGCGAACAGTCTCCCGGCTTTTCGATGAACGCGATGGAAAAGCTGGAGATGGCCCGGCAGCTGGCGCGGCTGAACGTGGACGTCATCGAGGCCGGCTTCCCCATCTCGTCGGAGGAAGACTTCGAGGCCACGCGCGAGGTCGCCAAGCAGGTCGGCACCCTGGACGGCGCGCCCTCGATCTGCGGCCTCAGCCGCGTCGGGCTCGGCGACATCGACCGGTGCTGGGAGGCGGTCAAGTACGCGCGGAGACCCCGCATCCACACCTTCGTCGCGACGTCGGACATCCACCTGAAGTACAAGCTGCGGAAGTCGCGCGCCGAGGTGCTCACTGCCTCGGTCGAGGCGGTGAAGCACGCGCGCGGCTACTGCGAGGACGTCGAGTTCTCGCCCGAGGACGCGTCGCGCTCGGACTTCGACTACATGTGCGACGTGCTGGAGGCGGTCATCGACGCCGGCGCCCGGACGATCAACATCCCGGACACGGTCGGCTACGCCATCCCGCGCGAGTGGGGCGAGCGGATCGCGCGGATCCAGGAGCGCCTCAAGCGGCACGCGGGCAAGTACGTGCTGTCCGTGCACTGCCACAACGATCTGGGCCAGGCGGTGGCCAACTCGGTGACCGGCGTCATGAACGGCGCGCGCCAGATCGAATGCACCATCAACGGTATCGGCGAGCGGGCGGGCAACGCCTCCCTCGAGGAGATCGTCATGGCGCTCCGCACCCGCAAGGACTTCTTCGGGGTGGAGACCGGTGTCAAGACCGAGGAGATCTTCCGCACCTCGCGGCTCCTCTCCCACATCACGGGCATCCACGTCCAGCCGAACAAGGCCATCGTCGGCGAGAACGCCTTCGCCCACGAGGCGGGCATCCACCAGGACGGCGTCCTGAAAGAGAAGCTCACCTACGAGATCATGAAGCCCGAGGACATCGGGCGGCCGTCGAACAAGCTCGTCCTCGGCAAGCACTCCGGCCGCGCCGCGCTCTCGGCCCGCCTCAAGGAGCTGGGCTTCACCATGGCGGGCGGCGATCTCGACCGGGCCTTCAAGGGGTTCAAGGATCTCGCCGACCGGAAGAAGGAAGTCTTCGACGAGGATCTCATCGCCATCGTCACCGACGAGGCCACGCAGGCGAAGGCGGTGTACGAGCTCGAGTACCTGCACGTCATCAGCGGCACCGGGGTGATCCCGTCGGCGACCGTCAAGCTCAAGAAGGAGGGCGAGTCGTACCAGGACTCGGGGGTCGGCGACGGCCCGGTGGACGCGGCGCTGGCCGCCATCGACGCCATCACCGGCATGAAGGGGCGGCTCCAGGATTACGCGATCCGCGCCGCCACGTCCGGCAAGGACGCGCTGGGCGAGGTGGCGGTGAAGGTGGACTTCGACGGCACGCTGGTCTCCGGCAAGGGCTCCTCGACCGACGTCATCGAGGCGAGCGCGCGCGCCTACCTGAGCGCGCTCAACCGGATGCTGACCTCCGGCCAACGCACCAAGGAAGCCGGGGGAGTGTGACGCCCAAGCCATGAGCCACAGGATCGCGGTGCTCCCCGGCGACGGGATCGGCCGGGAGGTCACGCCCGAGGCCGTGCGCGTGCTCCGGGCGGTGGGGAAAGGCTCGGGGACGACCTTCGACTTCGAGGAAGGGCTCGTCGGCGGCGGCGCCATCGACGCGACGGGCGCGCCGCTGCCGCCCGCGACGCTGGCGCTCTGCCTGAAGGCGGACGCGATTCTCTTCGGCGCGGTGGGCGGCCCCAAGTGGGACGATCTGCCGCAGGAGCAGAGGCCCGAGCGGGGGCTCCTCGGCCTGCGCAAGCAGCTCGACCTCTACGCGAACCTGCGCCCGGCCAAGTGCTTTCCGTTCCTCGTGGACGCCTCGCCGCTGAAGCGCGAGGTTGTCGACGGGACCGACCTCGTGGTGATCCGCGAGCTCACCGGAGGCCTCTATTACGGCGAGCCGCGCGGGGTCGAGCGGGCCGCCGACGGCTCGGCGCGCGCCGTGAACACGATGGTGTACTCGACGGCCGAGATCGAGCGCGTCGCGCGTGTCGCCTTCGACGTGGCCCGGAAGCGCCGCAAGCGCCTCGCCTCCGTGGACAAGGCCAACGTGCTCGTCGTCTCGCAGCTCTGGCGCGAGACCGTCACGCGCGTGGGCAAGGAGTTCCCGGACGTCACGCTCGAGCACGTGCTCGTCGACAACTGCGCGATGGCGCTGGTCCAACGGCCGACGCATTTCGACACGCTCGTCACCGAGAACACCTTCGGCGACATCCTGTCCGACGAGGCCGCGATCCTGGCGGGCTCGATGGGGATGCTGCCGTCGGCGTCCATTGGAAGCCTCGCGGGGGCGGGTGGAAGCCTCGCGGCGGCGGGCGGCGGTCGCGTCGGCCTCTACGAGCCCGTGCACGGAACCGCGCCCGACATCGCCGGCAAGGGGATCGCCAACCCGATCGCCTCCGTTTTGTCGGCCGCGATGCTCCTGCGGTACTCTGTGAACATGTCGGCCGACGCGGACCGGATCGAGCGCGCCGTCGAGCGCGTGCTGGCGGCGGGTCACCGGACCGGGGATATCGCCCGGTCGGGAGAGAAGGCGCTCGGGACCCGGCAGATGGGAGACCTGATCGTGCGCGAGGTGGAGGCGCAGTACTGATGGCATCGGGTGTGACGGTCGCGGTCGTCGGCGCCACCGGCGCGGCGGGGCAGATGACGCTCCGAATCCTGGAGGAGCGGAAGTTCCCGGTGCGCGAGCTGCGCTGCTTCGCCTCCGAGCGTTCCGTGGGCAAGACCGTGTCGTTCCGGGGTGAGGCCGTGGGCGTGCGGCGGATCGAGCCCGAGGCCTTCAAGGGCGTGGAGATCGCCTTCTGCGCGGCCGGCTCGGCACAGTCGAAGGAATACGTGCCGATGATCGTCTCGGCGGGCGCGATCGTGGTCGACAAGTCCAACGCCTTCCGGATGAGCCCGGACGTCCCGCTGATCGTGCCGGAGATCAATCCGCACGCGGCCCGCCTGCACCGGGGTGTCCTCGCCTCCCCGAACTGCACCACGATCGTCGCCGTGATGCCGCTCAAGCCGCTGCACGACGCCGGACGGCTCACGCGCGTCGTCGCCACGAGCTTCCAGGCCGTCTCGGGCGCCGGCGTCAAGGGCATCGACGAGCTCCGCCGGCAGACGCTGGCGTGGGCGCGGGGCGAGGCGATCACGCCGCAGCACTTCCCGCACCCGATCGCGTTCAATCTGATCCCGCACATCGACACGTTCATGCCCGACGGCTATACGGGCGAGGAGTGGAAGCTCGTCAACGAGGCACGCAAGGTCCTGGAGCTGCCGGAGCTGCGGATCGCCCCGACGACCGTGCGCGTGCCGGTCTTCACCTGCCACTCGATCGCGGTGAGCGTGGAGACCGAGTCGAAGGTCACAGCGGCGCGGGCGCGCGAGGTCTTCGAGCGCTTCCCGGGTCTCCGCGTCTGTGACGAGCCGGCGGCGGGCCGCTACCCCATGCCCGTGGACGTGGAGGGGCAGGACGACTGCGTCGTCGGGCGGATCCGCGAAGACCTCTCGCATCCGAACGGACTCAATTTCTGGGTCGTGGGTGACCAGCTGCGCAAGGGCGCCGCCACGAACGCGGTGCAGATCGCGGAGCTGGTCGTGAACGGGTGAGAGTGCTCGGCCTCCGCCGCGCCCTCCGGCGGCGTTTCGGTCACCGCGCACGCTTCCAGTTCGCCGTCGTCCTGACGATCATGGCCGTCGCCTACGTCGCCGTGCCGCCGGTCGTGCGGTTCGTCGAGACGATGACCGGCTACAGCCCGCGCTACTACGAGCCCAAGGACTTCGATCGCGGCGAGTGGCTGCGCCAGCAGGAGCCCGGCGGTGACGCGGTCCTCGACAGCTTCTCGTCGCAGACGGTCTCGAGCGGGCTCATCTTCCTCATCGTGGCGGTCGTGTGGCTGACGCTCGTGCCCTATCGATCGCCGCGCCGCCGCCCGCCGCCGCGATAGTCCCGCGGCGCACGCTCCGCCTGACGCTCGCCTACGACGGCGCGCCCTTCCACGGCTGGCAGGTGCAGCCCGACGCACCGACGGTCCAGGGCCACGTGCTCTCCGCCGCCCGGCCGCTCTTCGGCGAGGACGCGCGCCTGGTCGGCGCGAGCCGGACCGATGCGGGCGTGCACGCGCTGCGCCAGACCGCGTCGCTCACGGGGCAGTCGGCGCTCCTCCCGGCTGCGGTGGTCGGCGCCCTCAACGCCGCGCTCCCGCCCGAGATCCGAGTCCTCGACGCGGCCGACGCCGACCCGGGATTCGACGCGCGCCGTCACGCCGCGGGCAAGCGGTACCTCTACCTGCTCGACACCGGGGCGGTGCCGTCGCCGCTGCTCCGTCGCTGGGCGTGGCACGTGGGCGCGTCCCTGGACCTCTCCGCCATGCGCGCCGCGCTGCGAAGCCTCCACGGACGCCACGATTTCGGGGCCTTCTGCGCCGCGGCAGGTCGCGACGTCGCTCCCGAGTGTCGCGTGCGCGCGCTGCACGTGCTCGAGCGGCGGCAGCGGGTGGCGATCCTCGTCTCGGCCGACCGATTTCTCCACCATATGGTGCGCGTGGTCGTCGGCAGCGCGATAGAAGTCGGCCGGGGCGCCCGCCCGCCCGCATGGCTCGCCGACGTGCTGGCCTCGCGCGACCGGACCCGCGCGGGTCCGACGGCACCGGCGCACGGGCTCACGTTGGTGCGGGTCCTCTACCCGCGCTAGAATCACGGAACCGTCATGCGGACGTATCTTCGTGTCAAGAACGGGCGTGCGCGCGAGGTCGCGGCCGATGTCGTCCGCGAGCAGCCGCTGACGCTCTGGGTCAACGGCGAGAAGTTCCTCACGCTGCTCTGCACGCCGCTGAAGCTGGAAGATCTCATCGTCGGCTACCTCTGGATGGAGAAGGTGATCGCCGGCCTCGAGGACGTCCTGAGCGTCGAGGTCTCCGCCGTCGACGGGCGCGGCGACGTGATCCTCCGGCGCCCGGTGACGCTGCCCGTCGAGCGCATCCTCACCTCAGGCTGCGGCGGCGGGATCACGTTCCGGATCGACCACCGGCTCTTCCCGCGCCTCGCGTCCGCCGTGCGGGTGCGCCCCGAGCAGCTCGGCCGCGGCATGAAGGCGCTCTTCACCGCGGCCGTCGAGTACCAGCGCTCGCGCGGGATCCACGGGGCCGGCCTCTGGGACGGCGAGCGGCTGCTCGTCGTCGCCGAGGACGTCGGGCGCCACAACGCCGTGGACAAGATCAAGGGCGAGGCGTTGCGCCGCGGGATCGCCACCGAGGACCTGGTCCTTCTTTCCACGGGCCGTATCTCGTCCGAGATGCTGCTCAAGGCGGCGCGCATGGGCGTGCCGGTCGTCGCCTCGCGCACCTCGCCGACCGAGATGGCGGTCGCCCTGGCCGAGCAGCTGGGCATCACCGTCTGCGGCTACGTCCGGTCCGACGGGCTGAACGTGTACGCCGGGGAGGCCGTGCTGCTCGGTGACGCCGTCGGAGCGCCCGGTGGCTGACGGCGACCATCCGGGCGGGGCCGGAGAATCGCCCGAGGCCCGCGCCTACCGGAGGGGGTTCCGCCAGAAGAGCAAACGGGACGACTACGCGCTCGACCTCTTCCAGCAGGCCCGGGACAAACTGGGCAGCGATCCTCCCAGTGTCGATCGGGTGCTCCGTGAGCTGTCGAGGCTCTACAACCCGCTCGTCAACGGGCCGATCGTGGATCTTCCGACCCATGCCCGGATCATGAAGCTGCTGGAGGAAGCCCGGGTGGGGGAGGCTGCGGATCTGCTGGACAAGTGTTACGAGTTGTATGCCCCGATCGACGACGCCGAGCGTCGCAGTCCGGGCGCCTGACCCTCCCTCTGCTCGCTCGTTCAGGAATTTCACAATGACGGCAGCGCCTTGCGTCACGATGATCTTGACACCGGGCGGTCTGACCACTTAGCATCCAAGGCAAGCCGCGCCACCCCCTGGTGGCCGAAGGAGGTCGGCGATGACCCAGAGCCTCACCGACTGGCTGCAGCAGAGCCGCCTAATCGTCGTCGCTGTCGATCCCGAGCGTGGTCGCCTGCGGGTCAAGGGTCACGCCGACGCCTGCACCGATCTGTCGTGCTCCGAGCACACCGTCGTCGTCACCGACGAGGGCGAGGGGCCGAGCCTGGCGGCGCTCAACCCGGGCGACATCGTGAAGATCGAGGAACGGGCGGGTCGCCCACAGCGCATCGTCGTCGTCCGTCGGGTCTGGGAAGAGCTGACCAGCCCCGAGTGGTGATCACTGCCGATCACGGCAAGGAGGGTTCTCATGAGCCTGTCCCGGCGTGACTTCCTGAAATATTCCGGTACCACCGCCGCCGGCGTGGCGGTCGGCACCGGGCTCGATCTCGCGCCCGTCGAGGCAGCGGCCACCTCGCTGAAGATCAAGGAGGCCAAGGCGTTCGCGGGTGTGTGCCCGTACTGCGCCGTCGGCTGCGGCCAGCTGATCTACGCCAAAGACGACAAGATCATCGACATCGAGGGCAACCCCGATACACCGCATACGCTCGGCCGCCTGTGCCCCAAGGGCGCGGCGACCATCCAGCTCTCCAACAACCCGCTGCGGCCGGTCAAGGCACTCTATCGCGCGCCGGGCTCGGACAAGTGGGAGGAGAAGTCCCTGGAGTGGATGTACGACCAGATCGCCAAGCGCTACTACGACGCGCGTGAGAAGTACTTCATCGAGAAGGAAAAGGACAAGGACGGCAAGGAAGTCACCGTCAACCGGCTGGAGGCGATCGCCTCGCTCGGCTCGGCTTGCATCGACAACGAGGAGTGCTACCTCCTCAGCAAGCTGAACCGGACGCTCGGTATCGTCTACCACGAGCATCAGGCCCGAGTCTGACACTCCGCCACGGTCCCAGCTTTGGGGACCACGTTCGGTCGCGGGGCGATGACGACGAACCTGATCGACATCCAGAACTCGGATGTCATCATGGCGACCTCCAACATGGCCGAGAATCACCCGGTCGCCTTCCAGTGGGTGATGAAGGCCAAGGAGCGCGGCGCCAAGCTCATCCACGTCGACCCCCGTTACACGCGCACGAGCGCCGCCGCCGACGTCCACGTCCCGCTCCGCTCGGGCACCAACATCGTTTTCTTCGGCGGCCTGATCCGGTACGCGATCGAGAACAACCTGTACTTCAAGGAGTACGTCGTCCACTACACGAACGCCTCGTTCTTGATCGATCCGGCGTTCAAGACGCCGACCGATCTCGAGGGGCTGTTCACCGGCTACGACCCGGCCAAGCGGACCTATGACCGCTCGAGCTGGAAGTACCAGGTCGACGGCGAGGGCAATCCCAAGCGCGATCTCACGCTGAAAGACCCCAACTCGGTCTTCCAGCTGCTGCGGCGCCACTACAGCCGCTACACGCTGGACACCGTCGAGAGGGTGTGCGGCATCCCGAAGGCGAAGTTCGAGGAGGTCGCCAAGCTGTATTGCGGCGCCTCCGGCCCCGAGAAGACCGGGACGATCACCTACGCGCTCAACCTGACCCAGCACACCAACGGCGTGGAGAACATCCGGTCGCTCTGCATGCTCCAGCTGCTGCTCGGCAACGTCGGCCGACCGGGCGGGGGCGTCACGGCGCTGCGCGGCCACGCCAACGTGCAGGGGGCGACCGACCTCGAGCTGCTCTACCACGAGCTGCCGGGGTACATGGCGATGCCGCTGCGTGACCCGCACCCCGATCTCAAGACGTACCTCGAAAAGGAGACGCCCAAGGGCGGGTTCTGGACCAACAAGCCGAAGTTCATGGTGAGCCTGCTCAAGGCCTTCTACGGCGACGCGGCCACCAAGGACAACGAGTTCGGCTACCAGTGGCTGCCCAAGCGCGCGTCGGCCGACGCCTACAGCCACCAGCACATGTTCGTGGATATGTACGAGGGCAAGATCAAGGGTTTCCTCGCCGACGGGCAGAACCCGGCGGTCGGCGGCCCGAACGCGAAGCTGGCCCGGGCGGCGATGGGCAAGCTCGACTGGATGCTCGTCGTCGACATTTTCCTCACCGAGACGGCGGAGTTCTGGAAGGCGCCCGGCACGATCAGCAAGGACATCAAGACCGAGGTGTTTTTCCTCCCGGCGGCGCCCGCCGCCGAGAAGGACGGCAGCCTGACCAACACGATGCGGCTGATCCAGTGGCACGACAGGGCCGTCAAGCCGCCCGGTGACGTGCGCTCGGACGCCGACTTCTTCTGCACGCTGGCGCACCGGCTCCAGAAGCTGTACGCGCGCAGCAAGAAGGAGCGTGACCGTGGCTTCCTCGCCGCAAGCTTCACGTACGGCGACAAGCCCGACGAGCCCTCGATGGTGGAGGTGCTGAAGGAGATCAACGGCGTCGCCACGGAGGACATCACCGACAAGGACGGTAAGGTCGTCTACAAGAAAGGTCAGCCGCTCAACACGTTCGCCCACCTCACCGACGACGGCAAGACCACCTCGGGCTGCTGGATCTACACGGGCGTGACCGTCGAGGTGGACGGCAAGCTCGTCAACAAGGCGGCCTCGCGCAAGCCGGCGGACGAGAAGGACTACCTCGCTCACGGCTGGGCCTTCGCGTGGCCCGCGAACCGCCGGATCATCTACAACCGCGCCTCGGCCGACCTCAACGGCAAGCCGTGGAGCGAAAAGAAGAAGCTGATCTGGTGGGATCCCGAGGCGCCGGGGCAGAAGCCGGAGGACAAGGGCAAGTGGGTCGGGATGGACGTGCCGGACTTCAACGCGTTCCTGGCGCCTTCCGCCAAGAACGGCGACAAGCCGTTCATCATGCGGACCGACCTGGTCGGCGGCTTCTTCGGGCCGCTCAACGACGGTCCGTTCCCGGAGCACTACGAGCCGATCGAGTCGCCGACGAGGAATCTCCTGTCCAAGCAGCAGAACAACCCTGTCGCCAAGATCTGGAAGGTGCCGGACCAGAAGAACGAGCTGGCGCCGGTCGGCTCGCCCGACTATCCATACGTGATCACCACGTACCGGCTGACCGAGCACCATCTCTCGGGAGTCATGTCGCGCTATCTGCCGATGCTCGCCGAGCTGTTCGCGTCGCACTTCGCCGAGATCAGCCACGAGCTCGCCAAGGAGCTCGGCATCCAGAACGGCGAGAAAGTCACCGTCGTCACTCCCCGCGGCAAGGTGCACGTCGCCGCCATGGTGACCCATCGCCTGAAGCCGTTCATCATCAACGGCAAGACGGTCCATCAGATCGGCGTGCCGTGGCACTGGGGCTGGAAGGGCGTCGATGCGCTGCCGGGTAGCAAAGGCGACATCACCAACGACCTTTCGGCGACGGTGGGCGACCCCAACGTCTACATCCAGGAGACCAAAGCCTTCCTCTGTAACGTGAAGAAGGGGGTGGTCTAGCCATGGCCCGCACGCTCGCGATGTTCACGGACACATCGCTCTGCATCGGCTGCCGCGCGTGCCAGGTCGCGTGTAAACAGT
>WNGG01011254.1_pt1 | contig 10760 bp, 10 predicted proteins | sample 5400661 | NCBI WGS metagenome assembly WNGG01 (sample SAMN13153372, study PRJNA577476) | soil metagenome | isolation source: 100 cm soil or saprolite under Garry oak tree replicate 1 | place: USA:California | collected 2016-06-15
CACGGCCAGGGTCGGATCGCCGCCGCCCACCAGCACGATGCGGCCAGTGCCGTGCCCGCCAGCGCCCGCCTTGCCGCCAGGGACGAAAACGACCCGCGTGCTGAACCTCGCCTCCGGCCCGAGGGTCTCCAGCGCCGCGACCGCGGTGGCGATCTTCGTCGTCGACGCCGGGGCGAACCGGGCCGCGGCGTTCTGCTCGTACAGCACCTGCCCCGTCGACAGGTCCGTCACCAGGGCACCGACCCGGGTTCCGAGAGCGCCGGACTTGACCAGCCCGTCCAGCCTCGAGGTGACACCCGTCGCGGTGGCAACGCCGGCGCCCGGCGAGGTGGCCGGCGAACCCGTCTCCGCGCGCAGCGCCTTTCCCGGTTTCGCCAGGCCGTGCCCCGAGATCGCCGGGAGCTCGAACAGCGCGAGCCGCTCAGGCATCAGCCGTGCCGCCGCGGCGCCGGCGCCGATCGTGAACAGGCAAAGCAGCGCCAGGATCAGCGCCATCATCCGCGCCAGCCGGTTCACCGTCGCTCTCCTTTGCCAGATGCCGGTCCTTCGACAGGCGCTGTCACCGAGGGTATACATCACTTCGGGGGTACACCCCAAGGCAGTCAGGCAATCATTCCACCGGGCAGGGAGACTAGGCCGTGGAGTTCGACGTAGTCATCGAGATCCCGAAGGGCCAGCGCAACAAGTACGAGATGGACCACCACACCGGGCGAATCAGGCTCGACCGGATGCTCTTCACCTCGACGAGGTATCCCGCTGACTACGGGTTCATTGAGAACACGCTCGCCGAGGACGGCGATCCGCTCGACGCGCTCGTCCTGCTCGACGAGCCCACCTTCCCCGGGTGCCTGATCAGCTGCCGGGCCATCGGAATGTTCCGGATGCGGGATGAGAAGGGCCGCGACGACAAGATCTTGTGCGTGCCGGCGACCGACCCTCGGCACGCGCACTTGCACGACATCGCCGATGTCTCTGAGTTCGACCTCCTTGAGATACAGCACTTCTTCGAGGTGTACAAGGCGCTCGAACCGGGCAAGGAGGTCGAGGCGGCGAGGTGGGTCGGCCAGCGTGCCGCCCAGGACGAAATCGAGGCCTGCAGGAAGCGGCTCGCGGAGGACGAAGGCCCCCAGAAGGGCGATCGCAGTGGCTGATCCCGGGGCACCAGCGAGCCGGCTGCAGCAACTCGAGTTCACCGACAACGACGCTCGCATCCTGATCAAGAGCTCGCTGCTGCGCGAGCTCGACGAGGACGACGCCGCCGTCTTCCGGCCGCACACCCACGTGGTGCTGCTGCCGCGCGGCGACAGGCTGTTCAACGAGGGCGACCTCGGCGACAGCGTTTACCTGGTGATCACCGGCAAGGTGAAGCTGACCAGGACGGCGCCGGACGGCCGGGAGAGCCTGGTCAGCGTGCACGGGCCCGGCGACATGTTCGGCGAGCTGGCGATGTTCGACCCGACGTACCGCACGTCCACCGCCGTCGCGATCACCGACGCCAGGCTGGCCGAGATCGCGCACAGCGACCTGCGGGCGGTGCTGACGACCAGGCCCCCGGTCGCGCTGTTGCTGATGAGGGTGCTCGCCCAGCGGCTCAGGCGGATCACAGAGGCGAACACCAACTTGATCTTCACCGACGTGCCGGGGCGGGTCGCCAAGGCCCTGCTTGAGCTGGCGGACAAGTTCGGGACGCCGACGGACGAGGGCATCCAGGTCAACCACGACCTGACCCAGGAGGAGCTCGCCCAGCTCGTCGGCGCGTCACGGGAGACCGTGAACAAGGCGCTGGCTGACTTCGCGACGAGGGGCTGGATCCAGCTGGCGGCGAAGTCGGTGCTGCTGATCGACCCTGACCGGCTCAAGCGCCGGGCACGGTAAGGCCACCGCCTCAGGTCAGATCGACGTCAGGCGGCAGCTCGCCGGACTGCGCCAGGTAGCGGAGCTGAGCCTTGACAGAGATCTCGGCGAACGGCCAGAGGGCCCTGTCCACGTCCGCGTAGACCCTGGCCACGATCGCCGCTCTCGATCTATCCCCGGCAGCAAGAGCGGCCCTGATCTCGGCGAGTCGCTCCGCGCGGTGGGTGATGTAAAAGTCAAGAACAGCTGCCGGGCCGGGGAGTAGCGGGCCGTGGCCGGGCAGCAGCGTGCGCAACGGCGCCGATTCCGCGAGCGCGCGGAGCCGGTCGAGGGAGCCGAGGTAGTCGGCGAGGTTGCCGTCATCGGCGATGACGGTGGTGCCGCGGCCGAGCACCGTGTCGCCGGTGAGCACGGCACCGTCGGCGCGCAGGTACAGGCTGACCGAGTCCGCGGTGTGCCCTGGGGTGGCGATGACCTCGATCTCGCAGCCGCCGTCAGCGACGACCGCGCCTGGGGGCAGTCCCTCGTCGCCGAGCCGGTGCGCCGGGTCAACGGCGCGCACGCCGGCGCCGGTCAGCTCCGCCAGCATGAGCGCGCCGCCCGCATGGTCATCGTGCCCGTGGGTGAGGACGATGGCCGCGATCCGCTGGCCGGCCTCCTCGGCGACAGCGACGACCCGCCGCAGGTGCGCCTCGTCATCGGGGCCCGGGTCGATCACAACCGCCGCAGCCGATCCGGGCTCGGCTATCAGCCAGGTGTTGGTGCCGTCGAGCGTCATCAGCCCCGGGTTCGGCGCGAGCACGCAGCGTGCCCGGTCGGTTCCCGAGCCATCGATGGGGTTCGGTGCGGCCGCCGCGGTCACAGCGGGTATTCCCGGTCGCCCGGCACCTTCAGCCAGGTCGCGTCCTCGGACACGACCACCTCGGGCAGCAGCGGACGCACCTCACGCTGGGCTGCGAGCACCGCGTCCACATCCGCGTGCTCACCGAGCTCGGCCAGCGTCATCGCGGTCGGCAGCCAGAGCTGGATCTGCCCGGCGCGGCCGGCGTCGAGCGCGTCGGCCGGCGCGATCCACTGAACGGCGGCGGCCTCGCCGCCCACATCCCTGGTGCGCTGGCCTTCCGGCAGCGCGGCGGCGAAGAACCTGGCGTCAAAGCGGCGCGGCTCGACCGCCGGCGTGATCCAGCGCGACCACGGCCGCAGCAGGTCGGCGCGCAGGATCAGCTCCCGCCTGGCCAGCATCTCGGCGAGTGACAGCGACCGGTCAAGCAGCGCCTGCCGGTCGGCCTCCCAGTCCTCGCCGGTGGTGTCCGCGACCACGGAGCCGACCGAAGGCCCGGCCAGCAGCACGCCTGACTCCTCGAACGTCTCCCTGACCGCCGCGCAGACCAGCGCCCGCGCCAGCTCGGGCGGGGCGTCGAAGACCTGGCCCCAGTGGTCGACGCCTGGCCCGGTCCAGGCGACCTCCTCGTCGGCGTCCCGCTGGTCGACCGACCCGCCGGGAAAGACGCAGGCGCCGGGCGCGAACGCCATCGACGGCTGGCGCCGCAGCATGTAAACCTCGAAGCCGGCGGTGGCAGGACGCAGCAGCATGACGGTCGCAGCGTCCCTGGGCGTGGCGGGCTGCCTGTCGCTCTCGACGAACGTGCGCGCGGCCTCGGCGAGGTGCTCAGGGATCCTGACCTGGCTCACGTCGCTCGCATTCAGTCGCTCACCTCGGCGATCAGCTCGACCTCCACCGGGGCGTCCAGCGGGAGCGCGGCCATGCCGACCGCGCTCCGCGCGTGCCGGCCGGCCTCCCCGAATACCTCGAGCAGCAGCTCGCTCGCCCCGTTGCCGACCTGCGGCTGCCCGGTGAAGTCGGGGGCGCTCGCCACGAAGACGGTGACCTTCACGATCCGCTTGATCGCGTCGAGCCTGCCGGTCACCGATACGACGGCCGCGAGGGCGTTCAGGGCGCAGGTCCTGGCCAGTGCCGCGGCCTCATGGGCGCCGACCTGCGCTCCGACCTTGCCGGTAGCGAGCAGCTGACCCTCGACCAGGGGTACCTGGCCGGCGGTGTACACGAGGTTGCCCGACCTCACGGCGGGCACGTAGGCGGCCAGCGGCGGCGTGACGACCGGCAGGGTCAGGCCGAGCGCGGCCAGCCGCTGCTCGGGTGAGTGCCCGGAGTCACGTAGCTCACCCAGCTCGTCAGCGCCGGCGCCGCCAGTCACGGCTTCGGCCGCTTCATGTAGGCGACGAGCTGCTCGGCGTTGGGCCCGGGTATGACGGCCACCAGCTCCCAGCCGTCGTCGCCCCAGTTGTCCAGGATCTGCTTGGTCGCGTGCACGAGCAACGGCACCGTCGCGTACTCCCATTTCTGCTGCATGGCCGTTACCTTAGCCGTCCGGGCAGGGCGCCGGTCGGCGTGCCCGCGATCCCTGGCCAGCCCCGGACGGACCTCAGCTGCCGGAAGTCTCGGCCTGGTCGCCAGCGCCGTTCTTGGACGGGTCAGCGCCCGGAGCGCCCGCGGCTCGTGAGTCGGGAACCCGAGCGTCAGGTATCGCGGGCTCGGGGATCTCGGGATCTGGGATCAGGGGATCCGGTATCGCTCCCTCGGCGACCGGCGATGCGGGGATCGGCGCAATCGGCGGGATCGCGAGCGCCTCGTCCTGTCCTATCGCCGCAGCGTCCGGCGGCAGCGGCTTGGTCTCGATCGCCGCTTCCGCGGCAGCCACCTCGGCGTCACCGGTGTCCTCCGGCATCTCCCCCGCATACTGCGAAAGCTGACCAGACCCGCGGTCGAAGAAGCGCAGCAGCTCGACCGGGATCGGCATCACCAGCGTGCTGTTCTTCTCCGCGGCCACCTCCACCACGGTCTGCAGCAGCCGGAGCTGCAGTGCCGCCGGGTCGCGCGCCATCACGTTCGCCGCGGCCGCCAGCCGCTTGGACGCCTGGTACTCGCCGTCCGCGGTGATGATCCTGGCCCGCCGCTCGCGCTCGGCCTCGGCCTGCCTGGCCATCGACCGCTTCATGCCCTCGGGCAGGGATACGTCTTTGATCTCGACGCGCTCCACCTTGACGCCCCAGGGGCCCTCGGTCGGCTCGTCGATGATCAGCCGGAGCTGGCGGTTGACCGAATCGCGCTCGGCCAGCAGCTGCTGCAGCTCGGTCTGGCCGATGATCGAGCGCAGCGAGGTCTGCGCCTGCTGGGAGACCGCGAACATGTAGTTCTGGACGTTGATGGTCGCCTTGATCGGGTCGATGACGCGGAAGTAGACAACGGCGTCGACGCGGACGCTGACGTTGTCCATGGTGATGCCCTCTTGCGCGGGCACGGCCATCGCGATGATCTGCTTGTTGACCTTCTGAATCTTGTCGCCGACCGGCCTGATGAACGTCAGGCCTGGCGGACGGGTCCGCGGCAGAACCCGGCCGAACCGGAACACGATGCCCTCTTCGTACTGCTGAACCTGCTTCACGCTCCGGCCAAGCATGATCAGCCCGCCGGCGGCGACAAACGCGACGAAACCCAGCAGAGCTTCCATTCGCCGACACCTTCTCACCAATTAGGCCTGACGTGACCGGAATTCCGGTCCGTGCCCGGCTCTCTCACTCCTCAGACTAGTCACCGCACGAACCGCAGAGCTAACGCCCAGATGACGGCAAGGCCACGGAACGGCGTCGGCGGCAACCCCCGCCTGCTCCGCTAGAACGCACGCGATCCCCGCCCGGTTCGAAGCCGGAACCCGGAGTGTCCGCCGTCCTTGAGCGGCGCTGGCGCTCGTGCGGCACCGATAACCTCGTGCACGTGAGCGTGCGTGATACGGACTGGGACGGCGTGCGGCTGCACGTCGTGACCGGCAAGGGCGGTACCGGCAAGACGACGGTCGCCGCGGCCCTCGCGCTCGCCCTCGCCTCGAACGGCAGGCCGGTGCTGCTGATGGAGGTGGAGGGCAGGCAGGGCATCGCGCAGGTCTTCGATGTGCCGCCGCTGCCGTACGAGGAGCGGAGAGTCGCGGTGGCCCCGGCCGACGACGGCAGGCCGGGCGGCGATGTTTACGCCCTGGCCGTCGACCCGCAGTCGGCGCTGATCGAGTACCTCGGGGTGTTCTATAACATGCGTCAGGCAGGACGCGCGCTCACCAAGTTCGGCGTGCTCGACTTCGCCACCACGATTGCACCAGGCCTGTCCGACGTCCTGCTCACCGGCAAGGCCGCCGAGGCGACGCGCCGGAAGTCAGGCGGCAACCGGGTGTACGGAGCCGTCGTGATGGATGCCCCGCCGACGGGCCGGATCAGCCGCTTCCTCAACGTCAGCTCGGAGGTCTCCGGCCTGGCCAAGGTCGGCCCGATCCGCGGCCACGCCGACACCGTGCGGAGCGTCATCGCGTCGCCGCAGACGGTCGTGCACTTCGTGACGCTGCTTGAGGAGATGCCGGTGCAGGAGACGCTCGACGGCATCGCCGAGCTGCAGGAGATCGGCCACGGCGGGATCCGGCCCGGCGGCATCGTCGTCAACATGATGCGCGAGGCCGAGCTCGCTGGCTCGCGCGCACCGGGCCGCGCCAGCCTGGGAAGCAAGACCCGCGACGCCGAGGCGCTGGAGGTCGCGCTCAAGGCGGCGGGGCTCGGCGACGACGGCGACCTCGCCTTCGACCTGGCAGACGAGGTCGCCGACGAGGCGCGAACAGCACGCGCGCAGCGCGCCCTGCGCCGCCAGCTCGACGAGGCCAGCCAGCCGTGCTACGAGCTCCCGCTGATCACCGACGGGATAGACCTGGCCGCGCTGTACCGGCTGGCCCAGGGCTTGCGCGAGCAGGGCGCAGCGTGAGCCGCGCGCCCGTCCCCATGGTGGTCGACCACCTCATCGACGACCGGCGGACCAGGATCATCGTCTGCTGCGGTTCGGGCGGCGTGGGCAAGACGACGATCGCGGCTGCCGTCGGGCTGCGGGCGGCAGAGCGCGGCCGCCATGTCGTCGTGCTGACCGTCGATCCGGCCAGGCGGCTCGCACAGTCGATGGGACTGACATCGCTGGATAACACACCCCGGCCCGTGACCGGGGTCAGGAAGAGCCAGGTCAACGGGACGGACCCGCCGGGCAGCCTGCACGCGATGATGCTCGACATGAAGCGGACGTTCGACGAGATCGTCGAGTCGCACGCCGACCCGGACCGGGCCGCGCAGATCCTCGCCAACCCCTTCTACCAGTCGCTGTCGTCCAGCTTCGCCGGGACGCAGGAGTACATGGCGATGGAGAAGCTCGGTCAGCTCCGCCGCGCCGATGAGTGGGACCTGATCGTCGTCGACACCCCGCCGAGCCGGTCCGCACTTGACTTTCTTGACGCGCCGCAGCGGCTGAGCCGCTTCCTGGACGGCAGGCTGCTGCGCCTGCTCGTCGCGCCGGCGAAGCTCGGCGGCAGGACCGGCCTGCGGATGATCAACGCCGGGTTCGGCATGGTCACCGGCGTTATCACCAAGATCATCGGCAGCCAGCTGCTGCGCGACGTCCAGACGTTCGTGTCGGCGATGGACACCATGTTCGGCGGGTTCAGGGAGCGGGCCGAGTACACCTACCGGCTGCTCCGCGCGCCAGGAACCGCGTTCCTGGTCATCGCCGCGCCCGAGCCCGACGCGCTCAGGGAGGCGTCGTACTTCGTGGAGCGGCTCGAGCGCGATGAGATGCCGCTGGCAGGGCTGATCATCAACCGCGTGCACCGCTCGCCGGCGGCGCGGCTGTCGGCCGCGCGCAGCCTGGCGGCCGCTGAGACGCTGCAAGGGCTGGACGAGAGTGAGTCGACGGCCCTGGGCATCGCCGCGCTCCGGCTGCACGCGGAAAGGATGCGGCAAGCCGAATCGGAACGCCGGCTGTCCCGGCGATTTACCGCCGCGCACCCGCTCGTGCCTGTCGCCCAGGTGCCTGCCCAGCCCGATGACGTTCACGACCTGAACGGCCTGCGCGTCATTGGCTCGGCGTTCGCGGCGCACTAGGGCACCCGGCGGGCAGCAAACCCGCCAGGGAACGCGATGACTAGCCAATCCGCTCTGAAGCTGCCGAACGGCCCGGCGCCATTCCCGTCCGCTGGTGTACGGACAGGGCTGAGCAAGAACTGGAATAGGCAGGACAGCCAGGAGCTAGCTGACACAGCCAGCACCGTTGCGGTGGCAGGCGGAAGCTAGCTGGCGACCAGTTCCGTCGAGGTGCTCTCGTACTTGTCCCTGGCGCTCTCCAGGAGCTCGCGCCACGAGACGACGTCGGACCTACGGCGGAGCAGCGCGCGCCGCTCGCGCTCGGTCATGCCGCCCCACACGCCGAACTCGATCCGATTGTCGAGGGCGTCGGCCAGGCACTCCGTCCGTACGGGGCAGCCGCGGCAGATCAGCTTGGCCCGGTTCTGCGCCGCCCCCTGAACGAACAGCTCGTCGGGGTCGGTCCCCTTGCACGCGGCGCGGGCGGTCCAATCCGTGATCCACATGTGGCCCAACTCCTCCTGATCGTCACGCCCGCGAGGGGTCGTCACGCCGGGTGGCGCTTTCGCTGCGGTTAATCGGGTGCGCCGCGCAGGCAACACCCCATGAGATGGTTGCGAAAGAGTAACTTACGGAACTCAAGCCGGTAGCGCTAGTCCCCGGCATGCCCATTTCGCGTATAGCCCTGATGGACTATACGCGATGCGGAACGTAGTCATGCCGCAACCGACAGCGACGATCCCCGCTGCGGTGCGGCCGAAGGCCACTCATATCCCCGTTTGGTTGTCCTCCCACGACTACTCTGGCGGGCAGCGTAACCTGTTCACGTGCTATCGCCAGTTCGCCACGCCGGCGTCAAGACCATTGGCATCCTCGCCGCCCTTGCGCTCACGGCTGGCCTGCTCAGCGCCGTCGCGGCACTGCCGGTCATCGGCATTGCCGGCGTCGTGGTCAAGAACGCCGCGCAGACCTTCAACGACCTGCCGGTAGCCGGGCTCGGCCAGGTCCCGTCCAAGACCGAGATCCTCGATCACTCGGGCAAGGTGATCGCGATCTACTACCCGCGCGACATCTTCAGGGACCCGGTCAGGTGGAACAAGATCGCGCCGGTAATGAAGAACGCGATCGTCGCGATCGAGGACTACAGGTTCTGGCAGCACGGCGCGTTCGACCTGCACGGCACGCTCCGGGCGGTCTACAGCGACCTGTCGGGCAACCAGGTGCAGGGCGGGTCCGACCTGGCGCAGCAGTACGTCAAGAACGCCTGCATCCTGACGGCGAAGAACCCTAAAGCGGCGCAGGCGTGCACGGCCTTCAGCCCGGCGCGCAAGATCACCGAGCTGCGGATCGCCGCCAACGTCGAGCGGGAGATGACCAAGCCTGAGCTGCTCACTGCGTACCTGAACGTGGCGTACTTCGACCACCAGGCCTACGGCATCAAGGTGGCCTCTGAGTACTACTTCTCCGTGCCGCCGAGCAAGCTCACGCTCACGCAGGCGGCGCTGCTGGCCGGCCTGGTGGAGTCGCCGACCAGGTACGACCCGGTCGCCAACCCGGATAACGCCCTGCAACGCCGGGCCCAGGTGCTGCACGCGATGGCCGAGCACGGCTACATCAGCTGGACGACAGAGCGCCAGGCGGCGAAGGCGCCGCTCGGCCTGAACCGGTCTACCGTGCCGCTGCAGACCGGCTGCTACCGCACCAAGCTCAAGGGCGCCGCCTTCTTCTGCGACTACGTGATGTCGGTGATGAAGAACAACCCGGCCTACAAGAAGGCCTACCAGCAGATGCAGACGGTCGGCGGGCTGAAGATCTACACCACGCTGAGCCCGCGCGACCAGCGCGCGGCTTACAAGGCCGTGAACGGGCTACGTGAAGGCCATCGCCGTGGACCGGCCGTACGGCTATGGCCCCGGCCAGACCAGCGTCGACTACGCCGTCGACAGCAAGTACGACGGCGGCGCCGGCGTGCAGACCGGGTCCTCGTCCAAGCTGTTCACCCTGGTCACCGCGCTCAAGCAGGGCTATCAGTTCGGCTACCACCTGAACGTGCACGACAACATGACCGTCGGCGGCTTCACCGACTGCCACGGCCGCTACGTGGCTCCGTTCACGGTCCGCAATGCGGACGGCAACGAGGGCGGCGGCATCCCGCTGTACTTCGGCACAACGGCGTCGATCAACGCGTTTTACGTGGACCTCGAGTCGCATGTCGGCCTCTGCAACGTGGTCAAGACCGCGGCCAGCATGGGCCTGCACCGGGCCGACGGCACCTCGCTGCTGAGGTCGATCGGAAAGGTAGGCACGGCGAGCTACGAACCGGCCGCCGACGGGCTCGCTTCGTTCACGCTCGGCTCGGTCAACGTCTCGCCGATGTCGATGGCGGCCGCGTACGCGACCGTCGCGTCGCGCGGCGTCTACTGCCGCCCGATCGCGATCCAGCAGATCACGGACCTGAAAGGCAACAACCTGCCGGTCCAGTCGGCTGGCTGCCACCGCGTCTTGCGCAAGGGGGTCGCCGACGCGGCCAACTACGTGCTCCGCGGCGTGCTGGAGAGCGGGACAGCGGCCGGCCGCAACATCCTCGGCCGCGAGGCGGCGGCCAAGACCGGTACCGCCAACGGCGGTTACTATGCGGCCTTCGCCGGCTACACGCCGACCCTGGTCGGCTACGTCTCTGTCTTCAACCCGCTGAACCCGACCAGCACGGGCGCGATGATCGGCTACCGGGCCACCTTCCGGCAGTTCCCTGGCGGCTATCCTGGCAACTCCGGTCAGATGTTCGGCGATGACGCACCGGGCGCCACCTGGGAGTACTCGTTCAGCCACGCCTTCCTCGGGCGGGCACTCGACTTCGTGCAGCCCTCGCCGTATTACTTCCAGCTTGGCTCGGGATCCGCGCCGATCTCTCCGCCCAAGAAGAAGAAGCCGAAGCCTAAGCCGGGTGGAGG
>WNGG01011412.1_pt1 | contig 10760 bp, 10 predicted proteins | sample 5400661 | NCBI WGS metagenome assembly WNGG01 (sample SAMN13153372, study PRJNA577476) | soil metagenome | isolation source: 100 cm soil or saprolite under Garry oak tree replicate 1 | place: USA:California | collected 2016-06-15
AGGCCTGGGTTCGCGCCGCGCAAGAGTTGCCGCTGGCAAAGGCCGGGCTCGACGAGATCGTCGCCCGTGCCGAGGCGGACGCTGAGTTCAGGGCCCGGCTCGTGGCCGATCTCGAGGCTGTGCTCGAGGCTGAAGGGTACGAGCGCGATCCCGCGGTCATCGAAGAGCTGAAGGTTCGCTTCAAGTCCAAGTAGCTCTTCGAGGACAATCCCCGCATGGCCCTGCTCGACCTGCGGTTGCGGGAATTCCTCGACGAGGTCGCGGCCGAGGGCAGGACGCCCGGGGGAGGGTCGGCTGCAGCGCTCGTGACCGCAATTGCTGCCGGGCTCCTGGCTAAAGTGGCTCGCGCGTCGGGTGAGACCTGGCCGGAAGCAGCGGGCATCGTCGCACAGGCGGAGTGCCTGAGGGACCGCGCCACTCCGCTCGCCGAGGCGGACGCAGAGCAGTACGAAGCCGCGCTGCGAGCCAGCGAGGAGGCCGGCGGCGAGCAGGGCGAGCGGCGAGACTTCGCCCTCGGCGAGGCCTATGCAAAGGCGGCCGAGCCTCCCCTGCAGATCGTTCGAGCCGCGGGCGACGTCGCTCAGCTCGCGGTCGCGGTGGCCGAGAACGGCAACCCGGCATTGCGCGCCGACGCCGTCACGGCCGCCCTGCTCGCGGCGGCGGCGGCGAGCGCCGCGGCAGAGCTGGTGGCGGTGAACTTGACCGCTTCGGCAAGCGACCCGCGCGTCCTAGAGTCGGCGAAACTGGCAGAAGAGGCCGCCCGCGCCGCGGAGGCGGCGCGGGCGGTGCGGGAGTAGATCAGGCGGTGCGAGCCGTTGGTCGCCGGGCGACGACGATGGCCCGGAGGACGGCGTTCCACCGGAGAGCTTCCGTTCGCGCGCTCACGGGCCGATCCGAAGCCCCCTCACGGATCTTCACGGCCAGTCGCTCCTGGGTCGCCTCACGTAGCAGGTCCGCGTGGCGGCCTCGGGCGATCTCTTGAGGCGAAAGCGGAAACACTCCATCTACCAGACGGCAGCGAGGGCTCTTGTCTTCCCGCGTACGCTGCAGGGGTGAGCGAGGAACTTCCAGCCTGGAGCCTGTCTGCGGAGGCGGCCGAAGGGATCGCCCTGCCGGAGGAGTGGCCTGGGGAGATCACCCGCGAGTGGGCCTGGGGCGGGGCGACCGGAGCCGGCGCGCGGGTGTGCGTCCTCGACAGCGGTATCGAGGTGGGCCATCCGCTGGTGGGCGACGTCCAGCAGTCGGTCGCAATCTCGATCGAGGGTGACGAGGTGATCCTCGAGGAAAACGACACCGAGGGAGACCTCTGCGGGCACGGCACTGCCTGCGCCGGAGTCATTCGCGCCGTCCTGCTGGAGGGGCTGCGCTGGGCGATCGAGGAGGGGTACGACGTCATCAATATGAGCCTCTCGACGACGAAACAGAAGTTCGCGTCCCTTTTGCACGAGCTCGCGGACACCGCATACTTCCGTCGCACAATGCTCGTTGCATCTGCCCACAACATGCCCGTCGAGAGCTATCCCTGGCGCTTCTCGAGCGTCATCTCGGTCGGGAGCCACGAGCAGGAGGATCCCTACGAGTACTACTACAACCCCGCCCCTCCGGTTGAGTTCTTCGCCCGGGGGGTCGACGTCGAGGTCGCGTGGAACGGTGGTGGGCGTCTCGTCTGTACGGGCAACAGCTTCGCTACTCCGCACATCGCAGGCATCGCGGCCCTCATCCTCTCGAAGCATCCCGAGCTGACCCCGTTCCAGCTGAAGAGCGTGCTCTACCTCACCGCGACGAATGTGGGAGGCGGGGCGTGAGCGACGAGCTCCGGGCGGCAGTCGCAGCCGGCGTGCTCGGCTCCGAGGAGCAGTACCGCGCGCTGCTCCAGTCCGTGGTGGACGTCGCGCGGGCGATCTTCAAGGCGAAGGCCTCCTCGATCCTCCTACTCGACACCGAGACGGATGAGCTCGTCTTCGAAGCTGCTGCCGACGAGGCGTCGGAGACCCTCATCGGCAAGCGCTTTCCATCGAGCACCGGCATCGCCGGGTTCGTCCTGGTCAGTCGCCAGCCGCTCGTGATCGAGGACGTGCTCGCCGATCCGCGCTTCTCACGCGAGACTGCCGAGAGCACGGGCTTCGTCCCGAAGGGGCTCATGGCCGTCCCGCTTCTCCACGAGGAGAACGCACTCGGGGTGCTCGAAGTGCTCGACCGCCCCCGAGACGCCAGGTTCACCCTGGCCGAGATGGAGCTGCTCGGGCTGTTCGCGAACCAGGCGGCGATCGCGCTCGATCTGCTCCAGCGGGCCCGGCGCGCCCAGAGTGCCTTGCGCGGTGACGGCGATCTCGGCGTCCTGGCGCGCGTCGCGGAAGCGCTCGAGAAGCGGGGCGGCGAGGAGGACGGCTCGCGGGAGAGCGCCCTGAGGCTGCTCGCCGAGCTGGAAAGGCTGCTCTAGAACGACAAGAGCCCGGCGCTGCCGGGCTCTTGTCACTTCGATCGAAGGCGTCGCCTAGCGGCGCTTGACGTGGGCCTCGACGTCGTCTGACTCGTCGGAGCCGGGCTCGTCGTTGGCCTTTCGCTTGTGAGAATGGGCCTCGACATCGTCCTGCGCGAGGTCGTCGTTGGCCTTTCGCTTGTGGGCCTCGACGGTCTCGTCCTTCGGCTCGAACCTATCCTCGGACATGAACTTCCTCCTTCTAGAAGGTGCTCGGCAGAGCGCCGGTTTCAGGTACTAGACGGGCCGGTCAGCCGGAATCTTCCCTGCTCCCCTTCAAATACACAAGCCGGGATGCCATTGTGCCCGAGTGCGGGGACTTCTGCGGCAGCTGGCCGAATCCGGCCGGGCGTTTCGTGACGTCTTTCGGAACCAGGCCCTGCGCCGAATCGAGCTTGCCTGGGCGGCCTCGGTCGTCGGCACCTGGGCGTACGGGATCGCGGTCGTCGTCTACGCCTACGAGCAGGGCGGCGCGACGGCCGTCGGCGTGATCGGGCTGGGCCGCTGGCTCGCCGCGGCCATTGCGTCCCCGTTCGCCGCGATCCTTGGCGATCGCTACGACCGCCGCTGGGTGATGGCCGGCTCGGACCTCGCACGGGCAGCCCTGATTGGAGGTGCTGCCCTGGCCGCGTTCGCCGATGCCCCGCCGGTCACGATCTACGTTCTCGCGGGCCTCGTCAGCGTTGCTTCGACGGCGTTTCGCCCGGCCGAGGCAGCCTTGATCCCTTCGCTGGCCACGACGCCCGAGGAGCTCACGGCCGCGAACGTCGCAGCGAGCACGATCGAGAGCGTCGGGATCTTTGGCGGGCCGGCGATCGGCGGGCTCCTGCTGGCCGCGGCGGGCCCTGGGGTCGTCTTTCTCGTCACGGGTGCGGCCATGCTCTGGTCGGCGCTCCTCATTGCCGGAATACGTCCGAGCGCCGAGCCGAAGGGTGAGCGCGAGGCGGTCTCGGTCCTCGACGAGTTGCTCGCCGGTTTCCGGACGATCGCGCGCGAGCGGCGGATGCGTCTGCTGGTGGGGCTTTTCTCGGCCCAGACCTTCGTGGACGGCATGCTCAGCGTGCTCATCGTGGTCATCGCGCTCAAGTTGCTCGACACCGGCCAGTCGGGTGTCGGATTCCTCAACTCAGCCGTGGGTATCGGCGGCCTGCTCGGGGCGCTCGCCGCGGCCGCCCTGGTCGGCCGGGGGCGGCAAGCCGCGGACTTCGGCCTGGGGATCTTCATCTGGGGCGTTCCCATCGCCCTCGTCGCAATCTGGCCGAATCAGGTCTTTGTGCTCGTTCTGCTCGCGGTCGTCGGCATCGGCAACACGATCGTCGACGTGTCGGGCATGACGCTGCTGCAGCGGTCGGCGCCGGATGACGTGCTGGCCCGAGTCTTCGGCGTGCTGGAGAGCGTCCTGCTTCTCACCGTTGCCCTCGGCGCCATTGCCGCGCCTCTGCTGCTCAACTGGCTCGGAACGCGCGGCGCGCTGATCGTCGCCGGCTCTCTGCTGCCAGTGGTCGTGATTCCTGCGTGGCCGGGGCTGAATGCGATCGACCGGGCTGCGGAGATTCCCGTTGAGCGGCTCGAGATTCTCCGTGCCAATCCGATCTTCGCGCCTTTGCCTGTGGCGACGCTGGAACAGCTTGCCGGCGCGCTCGACGAGGTGCGTGCCACGGCCGCGGAGGAGATCGTGCGGCAAGGAGAGCCGGGCGACCGCTTCTATCTGATCAAGGAAGGAACACTCGACGTGTACATCGACGGACAGCCCGTGCAGTCGCTCGGCCCCGGCGATTCGTTCGGGGAGATCGCCCTGCTCCGGGACGTGCCGCGGACAGCGACTGTGACGGCGCGGACCGAGGCCGCGTTGTATGCACTCGACCGGCGGCACTTCCTCGCCGCGGTCGCGGGGTTCGGGCCGAGCCTCTCGGCCGCGGAAGGCGTTATCGGGATGCGGCTGGGGACGGCTCGAGCAGGGATCGTCCGGGCCTAGCGAACTAGGACGGACGCGCGGGCAAAGCCCGCACGTCCTCGATGCGGCGCCGTCGAGTCGGCGCCTCCAGCGCCGCTTCTGCAAACGCCAACGTGCGTGCATCCGCGTCGACGGTCGCGGTGACTCCGAGTGGGATCGTGCAGAGGTGGTCGCCGTGGCCGAGCGGGAGGTTGTGCAGGATCGGAACGCCGAGCGGCTCGAGATGAAGTTCGAACACGTCCTCCATCGAGCGGCTCCGGAGCCACGGTTCGGGCTGCCGGTACTCCTCGCACTTGTACATCTCGCCGATCACGACGCCTGCGATGCGCTCGAGCTTTCCGGCGTTACTGAGCTGCGTCAGCATTCCGTCGACATGCCAGGGCGGGCAGTACACGTCCTCGAAGAAGAGGATCGCGCCGTCGAGGTCGACCTCCCACGGGGTCGCGAGCGTCTCGCGCAGGAGCCAGAGGCAGCCCCCGACGAGCGGTGCGGTTGCCTTGCCGCTGCCGATCGAGCCGATGTACGGATCGTCCGGCCGAGGGGGTATCTCGCCGAGCGGCTCTGGACCGGTCATGGCCCGCAGGAAGCGCTCCTTCGACCAGTCGCCGCGCTTAGGACTGCCCATCCCGGTGAAGCCGGGCCCGTAGAACGTGACGAGGCCGGTGCGCTGGCGGATTGCTACGTGAAGGGCCGTGACGTCGGAGTAGCCAACGAGCGGCTTCGGGTTCTCGGCGATCGTGTCGTAGTCGAGGTGGGGGACGACCTGCGAGGCGCCGTAGCCGCCGCGCAGGAGCTGGACGACGTCGACCTCCGGGTCGGCGAACAGCTGGTTGACGTCGCGTGCCCGAGCCGCAGCGTCGCCCGCGACGAAGTCGTCGCGGGCGTAGACGCCGTCGGCAAGCTTGACGCGGTAGCCGCGCTCCTCGTACCAGCGAACGCTGCGGTCGATCTCCGACCGCTCCTCGAACGGACTGGACGCAGCCGCGACGCCGATCGTTCCTCCGGGCGGAAGCGGCCGTGCCTTCATCGGCGGAGCTCCGTCGGAGACGTACCGGTGCCAGGCACGGGAACGAAACTGTGACACCGCGACGGAAGGCGCTGCATCGCCCCGGGAATTACCGGTGCCAGGCACGGGTACGACACCGTGACCGAGTTGCGCCTCAATCGAGCTTCGCCATCACGTGCTTGATCTGTGTGTAGTCCTCCAGCGAGTACGCCGACAGGTCCTTGCCGTAGCCGGACTGCTTGAAGCCGCCGTGCGGCATCTCGCTCACCAGCGGGATGTGGTCGTTGATCCACACCGTTCCGAACTGGAGCTTGCGCGCGGCGTTCAGCGCACGCCCGATGTCGCGCGTCCAAACCGAGGCCGCGAGCCCGTAGTTGACGTCGTTCGCCCACGCGAGCGCCTGGTCGTCGTCGGCGAACCGCTGCACGGTCACCACCGGACCGAAGACCTCCCGCTGGATGATCTCGTCCTCCTGGCCGACGTCGACTATCACGGTCGGCTTGACGAAGAAGCCGCGATCGCCGTTCGTCCCGCCACCAGTGAGAACGGTCGCCTTCTTGGCCCGGTCGAGGAATCCGAGCACGCGCTCTTGCTGGGACTTCGAGATCACTGGGCCCATCTCGATCTCGTCGCCCTCCGCGGGATCGCCGACGTGCAGCGACTCGACGGCCGGGACGAGCTCCTCGAGCAGGCGGTCGTAGATCTTCGGACCGGCGACGACACGCGAAGCGGCCGTGCAGTCCTGGCCGGAGTTCCAGTAGCCGCCAATCTTGATGCCTTCAGCGACGGCCGCGGGATCCGCGTCGTCGAACACGATCACGGGCGCTTTGCCGCCGAGCTCGAGATGCACGCGCTTCAGACTGTCCGCCGCCGTTCGCGCGATGATCTTGCCGGTCTCGACGTCGCCGGTGAGAGACACCAGCCCGACGTCCGGATGCTTGACGATCGCCTCACCGGCGGGCACGCCGTCGCCGGTGACGACATTCAGCACGCCGGCGGGCAGGATGTCCGCGGCAAGCTGCGCGAACCGAAGCGTCGTCAGCGGAGTCTGCTCGGACGGCTTCAGCACCTGGACGTTGCCGGCGGCGAGCGCAGGAGCGAGCTTCCACACGGCCATCATCAGCGGGTAGTTCCAGGGCGCGATGCCGCCGACGATGCCGATCGGCTCGCGACGCAGCCAGGAGCTGTAGCCGCGCATGTACTCACCGGCCGACTTGCCCTCCAGCACGCGCGCGGCGCCGGCGAAGAAGCGGATGTTGTCCGACGCGACCGGGATTTCGTCCCGCGCGGCCGACAGCGGCTTGCCCACGTTCTGCGACTCGAGCTCGGCCAGCTCTTCTCCGTGTTGGTCGAGTGCGTCCGCGAGCTTCAAGAGCATCTCGGCGCGCTCGCCCGGAGTCGCCTCGAGCCATTCCGGCAGGGCTTTCTTCGCTGCCTGCACGGCCCGGTCGACGTCGTCGGCGCTCGAGCGTGGCACTTCGGCGATCGTCTCGCCGGTGGCCGGGTTCAGCACTTCCATGGTCTCGCCGCCGGCGGCGTCGAGCCATTCGCCGCCGACGAAATTCTGATGCTTGGAAACGGTGGTACTCACGATTACCTCCTTCGCAGGATCCCTGTGTCGCGCGTCAGGCGCTGCGCGATCGTCACGGGAACCACGGTCATCACTATGACGAAAAAGACGACGACATTCACCTGGGGTAGCTGCTGGCCGAGCCGGAGATTCCCGAGGATCCAGATCGGCAGCGTGTTCTGTGCCCCCGCGGTGAAGGTCGTCACGATCACCTCGTCGAACGAGAGCGCGAAGGCCAGCAGCGCTCCGGCCACCAGAGCCGTCGAGATGACAGGAAAGGTGACGAAGCGGAAGGTCTGCCAGCCGTCGGCACCGAGATCCATCGAGGCCTCGGTCAAGGACGTCTGCGTCCGGCGGAGCCGGGCGACGACGTTGTTGTAGACGACGACGATGCAGAAGGTCGAGTGGCCGATCACGATCGTCCACAACGAAGGTGTCAGTCCGTGAATCGGGTTGTTGTTGAAGAACGAGTTCAGCGCGATCCCGGTGACGACGCCCGGCAGCGCGATCGGCAGAACGAGCAGGAACGTGATCGCATCCCGGCCGAAGAAGCGAAAGCGGCTGACCGCGGTCGCCGCGGCGGTTCCGAGCACGAGTGCGATTGCCGTGGCGAACCCCGCCGCCTTGAGCGACAGAACGAGTGCGGTGCGGGCTTCCTCGTTGTGCCAGGCCGTGTGGAACCACTTCGTGCTGAATCCTGCGATGGGCCAGCTCTGGATGTTCGAGGAATTGAACGCGTAGACGCAGATCAGGACGAGCGGCATCCAGAGGAACAAGATCACGAGCAGCGTCCAGAGCCCAAGAGACAGACGAGCCGCGCGCGTCTCCATCAGAGCGCCTCGAACGCACCGCTGCGTTTCGCGAGTGCGAGGTAGATGCCCATCACGATCAGCGGCACTGTTGCGTAGGCCGCCGCGAACGGGAGATTGTTCGTGAGACCGAGCACGTTGCGGTAGATGACGTTGCCGATGAAGTCGACATTGCCGACCAGCGAGGGTGTGATGTAGTCACCGAGCGTTAGCGAAAAAGTGAAGATCGAACCGGCGACGACTCCGGGCAGCGCCAGCGGCAGGATGATGCGCCGGAACGTCGTCCAACTTCGCGCACCCAGGTCGCGTGAAGCCTCGAGATAAGAGTCGGGGATGCGCTCGAGTGCCGCGTAAACGGGCAGGATCATGAACGGGAGCCAGATGTACGAGAAGACGATCCACATCGCCACGTTCGTGAACGCCCAGTTCTGATGCGGCAGGCCGAGGTTTCCGAGCGACCAGTTCAGCACGCCATCGGGGTTGAGGATCAGGCGCCACGCATAGATCCGTGCCAGATAGCTCGACCAGAGAGGCAAAAGGACGAGCACGAAAAGCAAGGTTCGCATTCGCGGTGAGGCGAGCCGAGCCATGAAGTAGGCGAAGGGGAGAGCGATGACCGCGTCAGTGATGGTGACGGCAACAGCCATCCAGATCGTTCGGAAAGCGATCTTCCGATAGGTCGGCTCGTGGATGATCGTGTCGAAGTTCGCCCAGGTCCACACGTGCGTGAGCTTGCCGGTGAAGGAGTCGATGCTCCAGAACGCCGACACGAACAGAACTGCCAGCGCTGCCAGGTAGAACACGACCATCCAGGTAAGAGGAGGCAGCAGTAGCGCGACTGCGCGCAACCACGGCCGCCGCCAGAGCGCCGCAGAGAGGCGACGGCGGGCCGACCGAGGTCGACCCGCCGCTTCATACGCCTCAGACGTCAACCTTTGATGTCAGTCCAGGCCGCAGACCACTTCGTGTAGTCCATGCAATTGCTCTGGCCGTTGCCGCAGTCCTTCACCGGCGTCTTCCAGAACTTGATCGAGTTGAAGTACGCCGCCGGAGCGTTCGCGTGGTACTGCGCGCAGGCGCCCTTGGACAGCTTGTCCATGATGGCGCACGCCTTGAGGTTGGCGGGCGTCTCGCCGAATGAAATCGCCTGTTGCGCCTGAACCTTAGGAGTGGAGACCCATTTGATCCACATCACCGCGCAGTTCGGATGCTTCGCCTTCGCGGAGATCATCCACGTGTCGGCCCAGCCGGTAGCGCCCTCTGCTGGAATCAGGTCCTTCACCGGGGCTTTCGCCGCCTGAAGGGTGATGGTCTGGTAAGGCCACGCGGAGCCGACCGTCGTACTCCCGTTTTTGAAGAGGTCGATCTCGTCGCCCGCGGATGCCCAGTACTTCTTCACGAGCGGTCGCTGCTTCTTGAGCAGGGCGACCGTCGCATTGAATTGGGCCTGATTCAGCTCATACGGATCCTTGATTCCGAGCGCAGGCTTGGTCTTCGAGAGGTAGAGCGCGGCGTCTGCGATCTGAATCGGGTTGTCGGGCACGGTGATCTTGCCTTTGAACTTGGAGCTGTACAACACGCCCCAGGTCTTCGGCGCAGGCTTGACCTTCTTCGTGTTGTAGAGCAGCGTGTTCGGCCCCCACTGGAGCGAGATGCCGTAATGCACGGCCTTCACCGTGTTGTGACCCGGTGACTTGAGCTGCGGAATGAAGTTGTTGAAGTCGGGGATCAGCTTCGGATCGATCGCGCGCACGTCCTTGCCGAGGATCAACCGCAAGCTCGCATCGCCGGAAGCCGACACCGCGTCGTACTGGCCTGTCCGCATGAGTGTCACCATCTCGTCGGACGTATTTCCGACCTTCGTCTTGACTTTGCAGCCGCTCGCCTTCACGAAAGGCTTCACCCACTGCGGCTGGGTGTAGCCGTCCCAGGCGATCAGGTTCAGTGAGCCCTCGCCTTTGGCGATCTTCGTGATCATCGACGGTCCGGAGCTTCCCGAACTGACTCCCGACGCCGGCACGCACAACGCCGCGGCCAGTGCCGCCACCAGTACGTGAACCCTGCGAATCCTCCTCATGCTTCTCCTCCTCGTTGGATCTCAAAGGTGTGCTCGGGACGCCACTCGAGGCGCACCCGCCTGCCCCTCGACTCGAGCGCCTCCTGCGAGGACGTCTCGAGGTTCTGCCTGACGACGGTGAGCTCGCCCCCGGAGTCGAGTTCCACGACGTACCTCGTGAACATCCCGACGTAGACGACGTCGCGGATGCGACCCAGCTCGCCGTCGCCGGCCTCGTCGAAATGCATCCGGATCTTCTCCGGACGGACCGTAAACTTCCTCCCGCTTCGCTCGAGCACGTTCGAGACGCCGACGAAGCCGGCGACGAACTCGGTCGCGGGCCGTTCGTAGACGTCGGCCGGCGCGCCGATCTGCTCGATCCGGCCCTCGTTGAAGACCGCGAGGCGATCGCTCATCGTGAGCGCCTCCTCCTGGTCGTGGGTGACGTAGACGAAGGTGATGCCGATGCCGATGTCGCTGACCTCGCGCTGGATGCGCTTGAGCTCGATCTGCATCTCCTGTCGAAGCTTAAGGTCGAGCGCGCCCAGCGGCTCGTCGAGCAGCAGCACCCTCGGGGTATTCACGAGCGAGCGCGCGAGCGCGATGCGCTGACGCTGACCGCCGGAGAGCTGGACGGGCTTGCGACTTCCCAGCTCCGGAAGCCGCACGACCTTCAGGATCTCGTCCACGCGGCGCGTGCGCTCGGCACGCGGGACATGCTTCACGCGCAAGCCGTAGGCGACGTTGTCGGCGACGGTCATGTGCGGGAAGAGCGCGTAATCCTGGAAGACCGTGTTGACGTCCCGCTCGTAGGGCGCGCGGTTCGTGACATCGGCTCCGCCGAGCTCGATGCGACCCTCATCGGGCCGCTCGAAGCCGGCGATCA
>WNGG01009268.1_pt2 | contig 10759 bp, 18 predicted proteins | sample 5400661 | NCBI WGS metagenome assembly WNGG01 (sample SAMN13153372, study PRJNA577476) | soil metagenome | isolation source: 100 cm soil or saprolite under Garry oak tree replicate 1 | place: USA:California | collected 2016-06-15
ATGATGGGCCTCGGCTCCTCTATCGAATGGACTGAAGCGACTTGGAACCCGGTCGCCGGATGCACGGTGCTTTCGCCCGGATGCACAAATTGTTACGCAATGCGGATGGCGCGACGCCTTGAGGCAATGGGTCAACGAAAATACGAAGGAACGACCAGTATTTCAGGGGGACGCGCGAAGTGGAACGGAAGAATTGTGCTCGATGAGCATTCGCTGGAGCTGCCGAGGACCTGGGCCAAGGGGCGGCTAATATTCGTAAACAGCATGTCGGACTTGTTCCACGACACCATACCAGTTGAGTTCATTCAGCGTGTATTTAGAGTGATGCAGGAGACGCCGCAACACACGTACCAAATTCTTACGAAGCGAGCCGAAAGGCTGGAGGGAGTTGGCCGGCTCCTACCTTGGCCATCGAATGTCTGGATGGGCGTGAGCGTGGAAACTCAAAAGTACTGGTGGCGCGTGGACCACTTAAGGCGAACAAGCGCTCGCATTCGTTTTTTAAGCCTTGAGCCCTTGCTTGGACCGATAACCGCCATGGACCTCAGCAACATCGACTGGATTATTGCTGGGGGCGAAAGTGGACCCAATTCCCGACCACTGAACCCACAATGGGTGAGAACAATAAGGGACGCTTGCACGGCCCAAAACGTCGCGTTCCACTTCAAGCAGTGGGGCGGGGTTAACAAGAAGGCCGCCGGCCGTGTCCTGGATGCTCGGACCTGGGATGAAATGCCAAGATCATTGCGCATAGGTTTGACCGCTGCCTTCCAATGACGCTCTCCTCCCCCCGCTCGAAAGCTCCTAGTATCATGATACTGGAACAAGAACGGTGGCTCTCGACGGCCATTGACTTGCCTGACACGAACATGAGCGGCTAACGTCTCGAAATGGGGGAAAGGGTCACGTCGTCTCAGCCGAACGCGGAGGCTTTCATTGCGCGGTGGACGGCCCACGATGGTGGCGCCGAACGCGCGAATTATGCGCTTTTTCTTACGGAACTCTGCGATCTGATTGGTGTAGACCGTCCTAACCTGGCAGGTTTACAAACGGAACGAAACGACTACGTCTTCGAGCGTGCAGTTCGCTTCCGGCACGATGACGGCTCCACGTCGCCTGGGCGCATCGACTTATACAAGAAGCGCTGCTTTGTACTGGAAGCCAAGCAGTCGAAGAAACGCGTTAAAGGCGGGGAAGTGTACGAGCAACTCGCGTTCGCCCTTGAGGATGGCCGCGGCGGGGGGAACTGCTGTTCTTGAGCGACCGCGCGCAAGGGCAACGAGACCGTAGTTGGATGTGCTCGAATAGATCAGCTTCGCGTCAGGCATGAAACCAGCCCGGAGTGTGGTATCTTGAGCCGGGTATTCTGGTACAAGGCACCATGATCCCGCTGGGAACCGTGATCGAATGCGGCGGGCGGGAGTTCATCGCACTAGCTGGGCGCGTGTCCTAAGTTAAATCAGACGCCCGGTGCGGGCGTGTCCCCCGCCCAGGCGGATATAAACCGAGAAAAGTGCAGTTAACTGCACTTCGGCCTCTCGTCTTCCCGCGCACGCGAGGATGGAGCCAAACGCGACCGAACTCCCTCTGCGTGCTCTCAAGTCGATTTTGGAAAAAAGCGAAATTGCATATTGCACAATTTTCGTTTAGCGGCTATACTGGGCAATCAACGGATATGGACTCTGGGAAGTGGCGACGGCTCAACTAATTGCGGACGAGATCAGCCGGATAGGGGGCGTCCCTCCCTCCACCATCAGAACGATCGCCCGGCGGCTCGGTGAGGCAAGCCTCCTCCCAAGGGGAGGTCGCGGAAAACCGCCTCAGGAGTTGTCAGCGCGAGACTGTGCGCGCCTTATAATTGGCACTATGCGGATTGCCGACGGAATCAATGTTGCCGTCGCTCGAGTGGACCAGCTTGTGCATGACGTGGAACGCCTAAGATGCCAAGGGAATTTGTCAGCTGCAGAGACTGACAGCATACAGGCCCTTAACGCGCCGGTTGTTGTCGTCGAGCCAGGTTCGTTCGTCGAACAGTTAGCATCGCTAATTAAGCGCTTATCCTCGGCCGAAAAACCCCGGCTTAGGCAGGTCGTCGCAGCCGTAGGATTGACCACCGGACCCAATAGACTTTGGGGCTGGGTCGAACTCCGCCCCGAATGCGAGCACCTTGAAGGCGCCGCTCCGCACCTCACTAGTGCCTCCGGGTCGACCCGAGTCATCTTTGGTCGGCGTGATTTTGATTACAGCGGGCTGACCCGTGAGGTTCGAATAACCTCGGAGGCTTTGTGTGAAATTGCGGCTGCCTGGCGCCGCTAACTAAGGGTCAGCAATAGAGGGCCGCACTTTTGGGGCGGCCCACAACAGGGATGACGAGCGAACTGCGACATCAGCGACCGCCGGGATCATGAGCTGATCGAGTTCGAGCACGATCGCTTTGCTGAACCGACGGGGCGACGCTTTGCCCGCAACCGACTTAAACCAACGAAGCCGTGATGGCCCGGCAAACCGCATTGCCCCCAACGCTCACGCCCCGGCTCATCAGCCGGGAAGCAGCGGCGGCCTACGTGTCGGTCTCACCAACGGTCTTTGACGAGATGGTGAAGGATGGCAGGATGCCTCGGCCACGCCTCTTGGGCGGTCGCCGCAAGGCATGGGACGTTCGCGCGCTCGACATGGCCGTGGATAACCTGCCGGTCGAGGGCAGTGACATCACCGACGAAACATGGAGCGACATCGATGCCGCGCAAACTTCCGCCATTCGTTGAACTGTGGCGCGACCGGCATGGCAAGGTCCGCGTCTATTTCCGCAAGGGGAAAGGTTCCCGCCTTCCGCTGCCGTCAGACATTACCTCTGACGAGTTCAACGCGACGTACCAGGCGGCGCTTGCCGGCCACCTTGCGGTATTGGCGAAGCGCGGGCGCTGCGAACCGGACAAACCCGGCACGCTTGCAGCGCTGATCCGCTCCTACAAGCGCAGTGCGGCCTACCTTCGGCTGCGTCAAACGACGAAAGTCGGATACGTCTCACGGGTCGAAACTTTGCGTTGCGAGCATGGGCATCGCACGGTCGCAGGGCTGACGCGCGACCGGATCGTTACCGGCATCTTGCAGCCCTATGCCGATCGCCCGGGTGCTGCGCTCGGGATGCTCAAGATGCTTCGCGTGCTGATCCGGCACGCGATCGACATCGGATGGCTCGCGCACGATCCGTCGCTCGGCATCAAGCGCCCCAAGACGGAGGAAATTCGCTCGTGGACCGATACCGAGATCGAGGCATTCGAGAAGCGATGGCCGATCGGCACCAAGCAGCGGCTCGCCTTCGCGCTCTTGCTCTACACGGGGCAGCGCCGGAGTGACGTTCACCGGATGACGTGGGCGGATGTGAGCGGCACGACGATCCGTGTCGTTCAGCAAAAGACCGGAAGTAAACTCGCGATCCCGCTGCACCGTGAGCTGCTCGCCGTTCTGGCCCTGGCCGAGCGGGATCACGTGACGATCATCAACACCGTGTATGGACAGCCCTTTACGGTGGATGGCTTCTCCCAATGGATGCGCGACGCGATCACCACGGCCGGGCTCGCGCTTGAATGCCAGCCACATGGGTTGCGCAAGGCGGCAGGCCGGCGCCTCGCCGAAGCCGGATGCACCGCCAATGAGATCATGGCCGTGCTCGGTCACAAGACCCTCAGCGAAGCGGAACGGTACACGCGCGAAGCGGACCAAGCGCGGCTTGCTTCCGCTGCGCTGGCAAAGCTGGAAGGACGGAACGCGAACAGAATTGCCCAAACGGCTCCCGGTAAGTTTGGGGAAATCGCGAAAACGGAAGGACCGTCAATGTGATCGCGCTGGGGTTGGCGGTCCCGAGAGGACTCGAACCTCCGACCTTCGGTTTAGGAAACCGCTGCTCTATCCGGCTGAGCTACGGGACCATGACATTGATTCACAATAAAATTTCCAGATCGCGGTAGCGCGACGGAACGCTTCTGCTACCAGAAATGCTACCGAACCCGTTCACTGAGCGCTAGCTGAACCCAGTTATAGCAGTCCGATAAGCAGCGTCGAGCCTTTCAGCCGCATCGGTCTGCATAGTGTCGCTGACATGCGAATATAGGTCGAGGGTTGTGGTGATCGATGCATGCCCGAGGCGTTCCTGGGCAATTTTCGGATGAATGCCGCGCCCTAGGAGCTGTGTCGCGTGGCTGTGCCGGAGGTCGTGAAATCGCACGCGGGGCAGGTCCTTGATCCGCCCAATAAGGCGGGTGAATTGATGCGTAAGGCTCTGAGGCTGCAGCAGCTGGCCATCGCCCCGACCGCACACTAGCGTGTGGCCGCTCTGGCGAATTCCAAGCATCAACAATTCTTCTGCCTGCTGCCGCTTCAAGCGACGCAATTCTTCGACCGCAAATCCGGGCAGTGTTATGGCGCGGTGCCGATCGTTCTTCGGCGCCTTCAGGCGAAGCCCTGCTCTGGTCTGTTCAAGGCTCTCCACTACTCGCAAAATGCTGCGGTGTAGGTCGACGTTCTGCCAGCGCAAGGCCAGAATTTCCCCCCGTCGCATACCGGTCATCAATGCGAGCAGTACCGGCCAATAGGTTCGAGTGTGCCCGATCGTCTTTAACAGATGTGCCGATTGATCTGTGGTGAGAGTAGCCATCAGGTGCCGCTCGACCTTTGGTAACCGTTTTTTGAAAGCATCGGCTGGATTGCGCGCCAATACCTGCTGTTCGACGGCGCGGGAGAGTGCCGATCTGAGAATGCGGTGAATGTGCCGGCGGGTCCGCGGCGAAAGGCCACCGTCTTTGCCATCACGACGCCCGCTCGTCGCCCACACGTTATAAGCGTCCTGGATTTGGGTAGGAACCAACTTGGCCAAAGGCAGGTTACCCAGGGCAGGAGCGAGGAAATTCTTGATGACCTCGGAATACCTCTCGTGGGTTTTCGGTGAAACTTCCGCAGCTACCGTATCCAGCCAACGAGCGAGCCAGTCGCGGACGGTGAGTCTCGTCGGGTCCACATGTTCACCTGTATCGACCGTTCTGAGAAGCCGTCTTAGTTCACGTTCCGCGGCTTTCCGGTCGCCCCGAACCGTCGTGGTGACGATCCGGCGTTTGCCGGTCGCAGGATCGCTGCCGAGGCTGTAGCGCACTTCCCAAGATTTTGCGGATCGCTGGCGTATGTGGCCCAAATGACGCACGGAGTCTCCTCTCAATGAGTAAACACGGCCCTGATCGTTGTACCGTCGCTGCGCCCCGCCGCGCTGATCAAACAAGAATCAAGGCCCGGCGGATTTTCGTTTCCGGCTATTGAACAGAATTCGATGCTCGTCCGAGCAAAATTTCGCGTCCTGACGGCGGCCCAAGCTACCTCCAGCCGGGAACCATGCATCGCACTGAGCACAGCGCCGAATTGTAGAACCACCCGACAAAGCCTCGGCAAGCTGAAGCCACATTGCGTCCAGAAGGGTCGCAGGCACCAGCTTCAGCGAGCCCGCAACAGCCGTATCGCCGGTCTGCATTGTCAGATGGATCGATCTCGATTGCGGGGGCAATTTAGGTTTCTTTGCCTCAACGGCGCGCACCAACGATGCCATGGATTTGGCCGCTTCTATCGCGGATGCCACCTCTTCGCCTTGTGACTGTAGACCATCCATCGTCAGAGCGCCGAATTTCGTGATGAATTCCAACACTCCCACTGGGGTTTGCGGAATGCCTGCGAATTGGCCGAACAGATTTGGATGTCTTTCGAGTGGGTTATAGTTTTCTTGCATAGCCCCTGAAGCAACAACTCGCTTGCCGGAATCCCATAGCCGGTACCCGTTTACGTCGCGCGGCCATGTAAATTCGCGTAAAGCGTCCAAAATCGGCCTTGCCATCGCACTCTGTGTCGTGGTATTGGGATTTTGTCGTTACCCGTCACAGCTTGTCGCAGTTCCGCATTTAAGCGCAACACGCCGGTCTGTCAAGTTCACGCCGAGGGACTAGGGTGAAATGGACAATACGCAAAAAACCATGAGCGTTCCGGAAGCTGGCCGGGTCTATTTCGGTCTGTCCCGAAATGCGAGTTATGCCGCCGCGAGACGGGGGGAGATTCCTACCCTGCGCATCGGAGGCATATTGAGGGTCCCGATTTGCAGGCTGGAGAAAATGCTCAGCAATGATCAACAGCAAACCAAAGAGTCTCGTTTCGGAGCGTGATCTCGTGAAGATCGCTCGGCGAGAACCGGCCGGACCCTTACGATGGTCTGAATCAAGCATGCGCCTCCTAGCCGAGGGGCGCGCCCGGCGTGATCCGGACCGAATCGGTCGACATGCCGCCACGGTGACATTAGGCGTGACCGTCCGCACGCTCCAGCGATGGCACCAGAAAGGTTTTGGCCCCGCGCGCAAAAACCATCCGTGCTACCGGCCCATTTGGTACAGCAGGACCGAAGTCGAACAATGGGCGTCCCTGAACGGGTATGGAAGTTGAGGAGGCTAAATGTCCACTTGCAAGTGGCTGCACAATTCCACTGCTGCACCGATACCGGGTGGCAGAAGCTTCGATGAAAGGTCCGGTCACCGATGATGCCTAGGATGATAGATCACCTCGAAAACCCTGAATCCCTCCCAGAAGGATTACTTAAATTCCTCAGATGTGCCCCATCGCCAAAATCGGCAGTCCACCTGGAGGGCATGCTAAGGCGCATCTCGGCCGCGCACATGGCCAATGATACGAAACAGCTTAGATACTTGATCCAAGAATACCTGAGCTCATTGGACGCTAAACTGACGGCGACAAGGCAGGCAGCGCGGAAGATGGACGGAAAATACCGTCCCAAGGAGCTGGAAACTATCGCTCTAAATTTGAACGCTTATGAAGGGACGCAAGAAGAGGCCAAACTTTTCCTGAAGCGAAAAAGCCGCAACACGTTCCGCCCCACGCTGGACTTCGGGATTGAGAACCGCGCGCTTCAGTATCTCGTCGCCTCTGTCCTTTACGCGATCGCCGATGTGCACCCTCATCAATTCCTTATCCATGGAGGGACGCCTGCCGCCATCGCGCATGTGGTCACTGCCATGAAAACTGGCAATCTGTGGGCCAGGGAGACTGACATCAGCGATTGCTATCCGAGCTTCGACGCGGACAGGTTGGCAGACCTGATTCCGCTTCCGAAGAGGGTGATTGAGAGAGTCCTGATCTCCCAGCACCTGAATATTGTACTTGGTAACCTACCGCGTAGCTTACGAGACGACAGCGTACCGACACCGGACGAGGCACTGACTCCTACCACTGGCCACTGATGACTCCGGGTCCTGTTTCGGCCCCGCAGATACCCCAGACTGGGCGGCGCGCCTTCTCGAAGGGTATGTTGCGGATGCCCGGCGAGGCATTCCACAAGGATCGGCCGCGTCGCCCATATTAGCAGAAATGTTGTTAGCACCGCTACTGTATCAACTCCCTGCCAGGGGGACGGTGGCGGCCTACGCTGACAATGCTCTGCTATTATCACAACAAGAGGACGATGTGGTTGCGATGACTGAGAGCTTGCGGAGTGCCCTTCGGGCACACCCCGCCGGGCAATTACGGCCGAAGATTAGTGTTTTTCCAGTTGGTGGTCCAATTGAGTTCCTTGGCCACGACTTGCGGTTCCGTGATGGAACTGTCCTCATCAAACCCAGCCCGAAAAACCTCGAAAAATTCGAGCGCAGAGCCAAGAAGGACTTGGCATTCATCAAAAGAACCCGGCTACCCGCTGCGAAATTCGAAGAGAGAAAAGAGGACTTAATCGCCTACGTCCGTTCATGGACGGCCAACTTCGGGGCCTGTGATGGGATGGCAATTTTACGAGATCATTGGTTGGCCAAAATTGAAGCAGCTACTTACGAGGGATCGATGGCACAAGCTGGAAAGTCTTATGTCTCGCGGACCAAGAGGGTGGTGTTTTGGATGCATCCCGATCAGGAAGAGATCGTGACCACTGCGCTTGACTGCATAAAGGAGGAGAGCGGCACAAAATATCAGACCGTTGCTCTCGAATATCTGGCCCAGTCATACCTAGGTCATGGGATCGCATTTAAAGATTGGCGGCGGGGACTCATTTGGGCTCGAAAGCAATCCGACGATCCCCTGCTGCTTGCTGAGCAGGTCTCCGCGTTTCTCAGCGAGCTTTGCCCCGAGCTGCAGATCAAAGCTGCGATCACTCTTAAGGCCAGCGGCTCGTGACGCAGAGCCATGGGAGCCGCAACTGGCTCACATATGATACGCAATCTGATGCATCGCACCCCAGACATGTACAAGATGGACTCCGTACTGACTGAGATGCTCGCCTTTTATGAGCAAAAATACCGGGAGGATCATCCTGGTGCTGCAATAGACAGAACGGGAATAACGAAGGCTTTCCTGATGGCATTCCAGTCATTGGGCTTGGCTAGATTGGGCGAGGATGCCGGAGGTGGATTCATCTGGAAAGCGACGGACAAGTTGGTTGGCGAGCTCGGACCGGCAGCGAAGTTTCTCCAGTCAAATTCCGATCAGAGCTGACAAGTCAGGAGAGACACGTGGACGTGAGCTACATGAATTAGAAGGTCGCCGCCACGACCGCACGTCTCCTGCCGCGGGGCGCCGCTTAGGCGCTGACCTGGAGGCGGGGCACCGGATAGAGCGGCAATGGGCGACCGGCCGGACGCGCTCGCAATACGAGGCGGCGCTTGAAACCACCCACAGAGCGTTCTGGAAGCCGCATCTGCTTTGGCAGTACTGGCCCGAGGCCCTGAAAGCCGCTGGCCTTCTGGCGACCGCGCCAGCTCACGCGGCAGCGGTGAAGAAGACAGCGTGATCAGGGCGATGAATCCGCGTCGGCGACATGGGAGTGCATACATGCAGGGGCCAGAGTGAACTGGCCGTTCCACTGAGCCCCCAGTTCGCGCCCATCGCAAGCCCAAATTCCCACCGAGTCAGGTTGTCAAAGGAAGACACCGTTCAAGGATGCCGACGCCGGCACCTATCTTGTGCAGGTGGCTGCACCGCGCTCAAGGCCAACCGGAAGACCATCTGGACCTCGGCGATTTCGCGCTCTCTACTGCGAACGCAACCTCTCCCAGCCCCGTCAGCAAGTACGTCGGTTGTACCCGTCGTGAGTAAAAACAAGAACTGTTGGCACAACTATTGTCCGTTCTCACCACCCGCTCCACCCCAGCGGCGGGGGAGTGGCCGAGCGAGGAACAGTGGTTGACAGGAGAAATCGGAGCGGGCACGGCGCAGTCGCGTGAACATGAAATCACAGCCATCATCGCCTCGCTTGGATATGCAAAATCCAGATCAGTTTCTCGAACTATGACTGCGGCAATATCGACAAGGTGATCCAATTACTGACGCTCCTCGCCGCCGCCCCCTCCTCGCCAGTTAGCGGACCACGGCCGATGGACACCGCGCCAAAGGACGGCACGATGCTGACGCTGCTCGTGGACTATTCCGGCGAGAGCAATGGACACCCGCTATTCGACGCAACAACAGCGTGGACGGTTGGGTTTAACAATTTCGACCATGACGGCGATGATGCCTGGAAATTCGCGGGCTGGTGTTGGTCCCACGACCATTTCACCGAAGGCACCGGGAAGCCGATCGGGTGGCTTCCGTTTCTCCCACCACCGGACGGGGCAAAGATGCGGGAGGCGCTGCAACAGGCTGCCGAGTGGTTCCAGCAATACGCCGATGGACACACGGCGAAGGGCGACACAGATAAGGCGGCGAGAAATCAAACTCGTGCCGACGCCTGTCGTGTCGCGTTACGAGACGGGCTGGGTCGCTAAAAAGTTCAAATCGACCCATGGCTATTATCAACGTGATCAATCATACTAAGCCCATGAAAGTAGCGCCGAAAACCACGTTGATCGAAGCCTTTCAGCGAGCGGTGGAATGCGCGCTATTATGGGGCAATCTGTCAAACAATGCCGAGGCGGTAAGACCCTGGCTTCGACCCTATTTCTTGGCAGTGCCCAAAGCTTTGCTCCAGAATTCGGTCAAGCGGGTGAAGATCGTCGGAGAAAGCGATTTCAAGATCAATTCTGCTGACGCTGTATCGCCGATAAAGGTCGCTCTGTCGGTGCAGCCACCTGCACAAGATACGGAATAAACAGCATCCGTCGCCGCCCAAAAATGCAGTAGACTTGATGCAATCCAGCGATCGCATTTTAGGGGACCGACATCGCCATCCACTGAACGAGCGCACTGTTCTTGAATTCGATCAAACACTTGTTTGTTAAGTAACATGATTTAGTGTGACTCAAGTACCTAAATTTACAAGCTAAAAATACGCTGTAGCGAATGAAATGTTGGGTTTTTATCTGGTCAACGATGCCTAATCTTTCGATGCGCTCATCGAGTCTGCGTCAAAAACACCATGCTCTCCCCTAGATCCCACACCAGCTACGCACGAGGTGACGGTGGGTGAAATGGTCTGAGGGCGTCAGGACAAGGATTTCCGAATCCGGTAGCAAAGCGGACATGCTCAAGAGTGAAGGTCACTTCCGAGTTTGGACCCAACTCGGACATTGGGCAGGCGCTTTAATGTAGTTCTAGGAGCTGTTCGCCCCTTAACGAGACCCACTCATTCCAAGTCATCAGGCGCAGCCCGAGCCGGCCGTAATCCACCCGCAGATACCCGTCGGGTCCGCGCATGATGGCGTCAGGCACGATCTCAGCGACCTCCTGTGCCATCACGCCACAACATAGACCTCATCGCTCGAAATATATCGAAACCGGTAGAGGCCGATGCCGTTAT
>WNGG01014063.1_pt1 | contig 10756 bp, 8 predicted proteins | sample 5400661 | NCBI WGS metagenome assembly WNGG01 (sample SAMN13153372, study PRJNA577476) | soil metagenome | isolation source: 100 cm soil or saprolite under Garry oak tree replicate 1 | place: USA:California | collected 2016-06-15
AGGGCGCGCGCAGAAATAACTTCACATTTTGCTGCGGGCCCCCAGGCCCGCTGGCGAGGCGCGAGCGACGAGCTATACCCGGGGCGGTATGTGAGGAGCGAGCAACAAAGCCAGCGAGCCTGCGGGCCGCAGCCCGCAGGGGGCGCGAGCCCTAAGACGCAAAGACGCGAAAAGTCGACAGAAGCCTTCGCAGGTGCCCGGCACCCCCCGGTCGCATCGACGCCTTCAGCCGGTAGAGATCTTCAGGTCGATCGATGTCGTACCAGCCAGGAAGGAGGGAAAACCCGATCTCATTTTTCCCCAGGATCTCGAGCGTCTTGGCAAGCACTGACGAGCTTCCCCACTGAACGCCTTCGAAGGGCTCGCGCATCAATCGAGATGCGCCTATCAAGTAATAACCCCCATCCTCGGAAGGACCCAAAACAAGTGGCACAGACTCCAAAGCATGGAGCGCCTGCCCGATGCGCTCAGGAGGCAGATCGGGGCTGTCACAACCTATCACGACGACGCGCCCGCTCCCGAGGGCGAACTCCTCCCTCATCGCGTTGTGCATGCGCAAACCGAGATCCTGTCCCGCTTGCCGGCAGTTGTGGAATGGCTGTGACGCTTCCCGTATTCGGGAGGGCAACACCTCCGAGGCGCCGGCCCAGTACAGACACCGGCGATCAAACCCGGGCACACTGGACGCCAGCTCCAGTACGTCCATCAGCATTGCCTCGTAGATTGCGAGGCATTGGTCTTCGGAGAACCGCTCGCCCAGCCTTGTCTTGACGAGCCCCTTCTCAGGCGTTCGGGCAAAGACGACCAGGGTTGCTGGAGAATGGGCCATCAACGGACCGGCGACTCAACTTCTATTTCCAGTGGAAGAAAGCGCAACGGTTTGATTTCGGGGATCAGCCCGGCCTCGAAAGCCAACCGATAGAACTTTTTGAGTCCCTCGAGGTGTTTTGCGCCCAGGTCATAGTCGATATTGAAGTGAAGGTAATCGCGCAAGAACGGTGCCGGCAGACCCAAGCTCCGGCAATGGTGGTCTACGATGCTCTCCCGCGCGCCCAACCCCCACGCTTTGGCCTCACGGAAAGCCCGAGCCAATTCGACCGGCTGGTCCAGGCCGGGACGACAGGCCCAGAACGCGAAAACAAACGGGCATTTTTGCCACGCGATCCATTCTTCGGCGAGGTCGAGAATCCCGTATTCTTCCGGAGAAAGTTTGAGGGCCGCGTCCCCAATCAGAAGCGCCGCGTCGCATGCGCGCAGCATTGCGGTAAGGTCCGGCGGGTGCGGCACAAGGACAGGTTTGAGACCCAGTCTGAATTCGAGCAGCAGGCGAATGAGCGCGACGGACGTTCGCGACGAGGTGTCCAGCGCGAGCGATCGAATTTCTCTCTTGTTGCGCGGCCGGACCATAAGTACGCTGCGGACCTTGTTCACTGCCGCAACCGCGATTCCGGGAATAATCTGAAGCTCCGGTATTCGCTGGTATTCGATGCTCGGTATCAGTCCGATGTCGGCTTCGCCTGCGGCGAGTTGTTCCGCGCAGCGGGCAGGCGAAGAGAGAACCACTTCGTATTCTCCTTTGAGCGGCCCATGGAGAAAGGACCAACCCAAGGGAGCCGAGTTCAGGTAGTCTACCAAGGAGATCCGTATCTTCAACACGACGCCCCTTCCGCCAGGGTCCCGGCAAACTCAGCAATTTCTCGAGAATGATAAATGACAAATCCCCGGGGGGCAATCCGATCCGGTCTATTGGTCATTGGTCATTTGTCATTTCGAGTCCGGGGCGGGCCTGGAGGCCTTGGAGCTCCGCTCCCTGAGCGAAAGGATCACCCCTGCAAGCGACTTTGCGGTACCTCTTCTTTAGATAAGTGGAAATATCTGGCCGCGATCCGAAACAATTAACCTGCGCATTATAGAGGAGGACGCGACCAAATTGGAATGGCTGACAGGGTTGGAGTTCAGCCTTTAGGCTGCACTGCGCCCAGGCTAAAAGCCTGACCTCCGAACGGGCCGGGCGGGCGACCAGATAGCGGGTCGCCCCTACGCAGCACGACCGATTTTTCCGGCTTGGAGTTCAGCCTTCAGGCTGCACGACGCCCAGGCAGGCTAGCCTGAACTCCAAGCAGCGCTGAGGACACATATGCAAGAGGACAAGAAACGGCTGTGCGATACTCTGGAGCTGACGCTCATTCCCGGGATCGGGCTGGTAACTCAGGGGCGTCTGTGGTCCCTCCGCGGCGATATTTCACACCTTTTCAGCTGTTCCCCCGCGGAACTGGAGGCCCTGGGTGTTTCTCCGGATGCCTGTCGCGCTCTGCACTCCCGCCGCTACCAGCCCATGGCGGAAGAAATCTTGGAATGGACTTCGCGCGAGGGCTGCCAGATCCTGCTTCGCGGTACTCCCGCGTACCCTGAACTGCTGGAACAAATCCATGACCCGCCCCTGGTCGTTTACGCGCGCGGTCACCTTCCCGCGCTGGAACTCCCTTATCTGGCGATAGTCGGGACTCGCCGTCCCACCTGGTACGGCACGCAAATGGCGGAAGGCCTGGCCGCCGACCTTGCGCAGAGGGGCATCGGGATCGTGAGCGGCCTTGCTCGAGGGATTGACGCCGCCGCCCATCGGGGATGCCTGAGCACCGGCGGCCGGACGATTGCGGTGTTGGGGTGCGGCATCGATGTTGTGTACCCGCGGGAGCACAAACAGCTTACGCGCAAAATACTTGAGAGCGGGCTATTGCTTTCGGAGTTTCCTCCGGGTACATCCCCCTCTCCACAGAACTTCCCCGTGCGCAACCGGGTAATCAGTGGCCTGGCGTTGGGAACCCTGATCATCGAAGCCAGCGAGTACAGCGGATCCTTAATCACCGCTCGGCTGGCAATGGAGCAAAATCGGGAAATCTTCGCGCTCCCGGGAAACCTGACCGTGCCCCAGAGTTTCGGCCCGAACTTTCTGATCAAGCAAGGGGCCAAACTGGTGCAATCCTGGAGAGACATTGTGGAAGAATTTCCGCCCGAACTGCGCTACCGGATTCTGTCCAGGGAAGAAACCCGGGTGCAACCTTCGCTCGAATTGGATCTCCTAAACGAAAAGGAGATAAGGCTTTTGGAAGCAATGAGCACCGATCAGGCCACGCAGTTTGACCGGCTATTCAAGGTGTCCGGTCTGGAGATTTCCTCTTTGAGCGACCTGTTGCTAAACTTGGAAATGAGAGGCTGGATACGGCAGTTACCCGGGAATTTGTATGTGAAGGTTGCGAGGCCGAAAAATTAAAGTCTTGGATTTTTAGAAAAAGCGCTCTTATAATTTTCGCCTTTGTATGAGCAAGTCCCTGGTAGTTGTCGAATCCCCTGCCAAAGCCAAGACCATCAGCAAGTATCTTGGGCGTGGCTTCACAGTCAAGGCGTCTGTCGGCCACATCAAAGATCTGCCCAAGAGCAAACTGGGCGTCGATGTGGAAAACGACTTCGCACCTCACTACGGCGTCATCCCCGGCAAGGAGAAAGTGGTCAAGGAGTTGCGGGCTGCCGCAAAGGACGTGGAGTCTGTGTATCTCGCGGCCGACCCGGACCGGGAAGGCGAAGCGATCTGCCAGCACCTGGCCGAGGAGTTAAAAGGCAAAGGACGCAATATCTACCGGGTCCTGTTCCACGAAATAACCAAGCAGGCAATCCAGGAAGCATTCAAAAAACCAGGACACATCAACTCCAACAAAGTCGAAGCCCAGTTGGCGCGGCGCATTCTGGACCGCCTGGTCGGCTACAAGATCAGCCCCTTGCTATGGGAGAAGGTTCGACGCGGTTTGTCTGCCGGGCGCGTTCAGACCGTAGCCGTGCGAATGATCGTGGAGCGGGAGCAGGAAATCAGGGCCTTCAAGTCGGAGGAGTACTGGAACCTGGTCGCGCGGCTGGCGGGAGCGCAGCCCCCGGAATTCACCGCGAAGGCCCGGCTGTTCAACGGAGAGAAGTGGAAGGTCGGCGACGAAGAGACAATCCGTGGGATCGTCGATGGGGTGAAAGATGCGCAGTTCGTCGTAAAGCGAATCCACAGGCGGGAGAAGAAGCGCTACCCGGTCCCCCCCTTCATCACGAGCAAACTGCAGCAGGACGCGGCAAGCAAGCTCAATTATTCCGTCAAGAAGACCATGGTCCTGGCCCAGCGACTCTACGAAGGCGTGGACGTCGGCGATGAAGGGTCCGTGGGGCTGATCACCTATATGAGAACGGACTCCACGAGGGTTTCCGAGCAAGCCCTGCACGAAGTCCGCGACCTGGTAAAGTCTAAATTCGGCGAAGCCTACCTGCCGCACCACCCGATCTACTACAAATCGAAGAAAACGGCTCAGGAAGCGCACGAGGCCATCCGTCCCACCTCGGTGGATCGGAGTCCGGAAAGCCTTGCTCCGTATCTGGACCGCGATCTTCTTCAGCTCTACACATTGATCTGGCGCAGATTCGTGGCGTCGCAGATGAATCCCGCCGTCTTCGACCAGACAGACGTGGACATCGACGCCGGACGCGTCGAGTTCCGGGCCACGGGTTCCATCGTCAAATTCAATGGATTCCTCGCCGTGTATGAGGAAGCAAAGGCGGAAGAAACCCAGCCGGAGGAAGGAGAGCAGACGGTCGCGCTGTTGCCGGAGCTCAAAGAGGGAGAAATCCTGAGCCTCGTGGAGCTGCGCCCGACCCAGCACTTTACTCAACCTCCTCCGCGGTACAACGAAGCAAGTTTGGTCAAGGCGTTGGAAGCCAACGGCATCGGGCGGCCGAGCACTTACGCCACGATCCTGAGCACGATTCAGGACCGGGAGTACGTCGTCAAGCAAGATGGGAAGTTCATACCTACCGAGACAGGCGAAGTCGTGACCGAGCTCCTGGTCGACAGCTTCAAGGACATATTCAACTACGAATACACCGCGCGCATGGAGGATCATCTGGACCGGATCGAATCCGGGCGCGAGCGGTGGAATGATACGATGCGGAATTTCTACGAGGTTTTTTCCGAGCGTCTCGCCACTGCCCAAAAAGAAATGCGCGATCTCAAGAGCGAGGAAATCGAAACGGATGAGATCTGCGAGAAATGTGGGCGCAAGATGGTGATCAAGTGGGGCAAATTCGGAAGGTTCCTCGCCTGCACGGGATACCCCGAATGCAAAAACACGAGGGAAATCCCGAACGTCTGCGCCATTGACGCCAATGCTGCTCTTTCCGACGAGACCGAGGATTTGACCTGCGAAAAATGCGGGAAGCCCATGGTTTTGAAACGCGGGAGGTTCGGAGAATTCATGGCGTGCTCGGGATATCCCGAATGCCGCAATACCAAGAAAATCGTGAAAGGGGCCGGCGAAGTGACGGTCAAGCACGATATTGCGCTGGGGGAGCTTTGCCCCGTGTGCGGCAAAAATCTTGCGATCAAGCACGGGCGCTTTGGAGAATACACCGCGTGCAGCGACTACCCCGACTGCAAATACATCAAATTGAAAACCACGGGAGTCGCTTGCCCCAACTGTGGCGGAGACATCGTGGAAAGGAAGTCCAAACGCGGCAAGACCTTTTACGGCTGCTCCCGGTATCCGGAGTGCGACTTCGTGCTCTGGAACAAGCCTCTGCCCGAGCCCTGTCCACTATGCGGAGCACCGTTCATTCTGGAGAAGACCACCAAACGGACCGGAACGGTCCGCTCCTGCAACAAAGAGGGGTGCGACTACAAAGAAAAAGTCGCCGCCACCGCGTAATCGTCTCGCCTCACGCCCAGTTTGTTTTCCCCCAGGGATTCCATGGAACTCAGTTCGTGGCACGGGCGTCTTCACCCCGGCACTGGTGCCATGGCGCCATCCTATTCAGCAAATTACGCTTGGCACTCTGAGGATAAATTGCCAGGCTCCCATCCGCCACTTCGGTGCTATATGCGCCACGCCACGAAGATGTTGGTGGCACTAGCCTTCTCGTGCGATTGCAGAATCAGGTAGCCCTTGAGATGATGATTGCCGTGCCCTAAGCCAACCAAATCGGGCGCTAACCTTCACCCACAAAGGAAAAAAACTAAATGAAAAATGAAAAGGGCTTTTCACTGGTCGAGCTCATGATCATAGTAGGGATTATTGGCATTATCGCCGCTATGGCCATTCCCAGCTTGGTGACTTCAAGGATGGCTGCCAATGAGGCAAGCGCGATTCAATGTCTCCGTACCGTCGGTTCGGCCGAGCTTGCTTTCTCAGCCTCACACAACCAACAGTATACGAATTTGACATCCCTGGCCGCGGAGAGCTACCTGGATTCCCGGTTTTCCAGCACAGGGTACATCAACGGTTACACCTACACGGCGGATTGTGACGCTACCGTTTCGGGTGCGCCCATTACAGGAGCTCTGACTCCGCCGTTGAATTTCGGTGTTTTAGCTGAGCCTAACACTGGCTTGGGCCGATTCACCTATGGGATCTCTCTGGATCAGGTGGTCCGCTTCGAGGGTGTGGGTGGGACGGGCACCTATCCCCCTGGCTCAAGCGCGGGCTCCCCGATCGGAAAGACCACATAGTAGTCGTTCGTGGAATATGGCTTGGGGCGGCTCGCTCTAGAACAGCAGGAGGACCCGCAATATACTGAAGCCGGAAGCGACGAGGGCAGGGAGCCTGAACCACAAGGCGGCGAGCAGTTCCGTCAAGAGGTTCGGGGCCCGCGGCGCATCAGGCCAAGCAAACGGGCTTTGGTCACCGAGCGGAACCGGGATCGTGGCGATTCGAAACGCTCCAGATGTCGGTGCTGTCGATGCGGGGTGCAATCAAAAGTGGAGTCAGTAGCGCGCCCGGAGAAACGGTGAGAAAATTGCGTTCAAACCAATGGCATCCAAATGGCAGTGCTCGTTTTCGTGAAATTCGTGAAATTCGTGGCCAAGAAAACCGCCACGAATTCGACGAATTAACACGAATTAAATTCTTCACAGCTTCTGAGGAGTTCACGGCAGCGTGAATTGACTCCCACTTGTAATTACACCCGCGATGCGAAGGATATAGTTCAGGGATCGCCTCCAGCGGTACTCTGGGCTGTGCTATCCCCGCACCTCATCGTCATTCTTCTTTCCGCCCGGGGTCTCGCTACTCGCGCAGTCGCCCCAGCCCCTGATCTTCGACGGCGGCCTCGCGGCGCGGATGCCGGAGGGGATGGACCGTTTCCTTCCTTTTGATCTTTATCTAAACCAGATTCATCCACTTTTTGGTCTGGTCATATATTTCTGTCAGCTTGATTCTTCCTCCGGATGCCGCCAGGGAATGATCAGGGGGGCCGATGACAAGGATTTCATCCATCCCGACTCCCACAAAGAGGTAGACCGTATTGAGCCGGTACTCCGCATGCTTCTCAAATTCCTGCCAGAGGTAGTAATTGAAGACCTCCAGATCGACATAGGATCCCAGTGAGTCCATCTGGTCAGGAATCGGATTGCTGCTCTTTTGGTCTGTGTAAATCAACAGGCTGCTGAACGGCTTAATCTTATTGCGAATGCCAAAATGGATTACCGCAAGACAGGGGCGAGCTCGCCTGACAGCCTGGACGGTAGCCCATTCTACAAAGGTATTATTAATGAGAAGTGTTCCGTTGCCGCTCAAGAGAACGGAGCGTACGAACTCAGCGAGGAGTGGATCCGAGCCGATGTCCTTGGATACCATTCTGAGTTGTTTTAATTTTGCCCCTAACTGCCGGGGCCCGCGAACATCCTCCGTTTCAAGTATCTTGCGAACTTCGGCCATCAGTCGAGTTCGATAAACCTCTAAGTTGTCGTAGCTGAGCTGCACCAGACCGGATGATCGTCTGACCAGGGTTGAAAGTGCATCATTGGCCTCGATCAGCCAGGTATCATAAAGAGACTTTGCTTTGGACTCCGCATAAAGTTCAACAAGAGTCTTGCTGCCGTCGTTCCGCCTTCCTCCAGTGAGCAGCTGCGGAAGGTAATCTCTTACATCGTCCCCTTCGGCCAGATCAAGTGAGACCATCTTGCCCTTGTCTTTGAGACGGGTCCACATGCGGTCTGGACCCACTGGAAGTTCAGCCGGAGAAACAATGATCACCAAACGGGAATGGCCTGCCTTGGCAGTTTCGGCATCCAGCAGGGGATCTATCTGTGAAAAAATGTTCGCGATCACGTTGCGCCATTCCGGATAATGGGCTGACCGATTCAGGAAATCGACTTGATCGAGGGTGAATTGCCGTTTGGGCCAAACCTTCTCATTGACCCCCATCTTTCGTTCCACCCCGCGCAGGGGAGCAAACAATTCCTGCACCGCCTTGGGATCGGAGCGATCGATGAGTCCGAAGAGCCGCTCAAAGTAATTCTTCTCAGCCGGGAACAACAGTTCCCATTCTTTTACTTGTTCGAAGAAGAAAGTCGAAAAGGAAACCGGGAGCCGGTCGAAGATGCCTTTGTCGATGAGGGTCTGAAGGAGAGGTGAAACTTCGGGTTGACCGGGCATTGGACCAAACAAATCTCACGCGGCTTGATTTAGGATCTCACGGATGGGCTTTCCAGAGACTGCTCCAGTCTTCACACCGAGCAAGGCTGCCGCGGTAAGAGGTGTTAAGATCCCCGTCTCGCCCCAGTTCGGGTAAGACCAATAGCGTTGTCTTATCCTTGTAGTTAGGATTGCTCCGAATTTCCTCCCATAACATCCCCGTCAGCCGGTCCGTTCGAGTAATGGCCTGCAGGTACAGTGAGTAAGACCCCCAATGAGCCACGTCCATATCCCAAAAATTCACCAAGATAAGACGGGGGCCAAACTCGCGCATGACCTCACGTGTGATAAAAAAGGTCAACTCGTCACCTGACGTGGGCGCCTCCGGACCGTTGATGAACCCGATCAAGCCGCGCGTCAGGGTGTTGCGCACATGATGGTCCAGCTGCCGCCCCGCTTTAAAGATCGTCCATCCGACGCCTTCATACCCTTCGTTCAGAATTACCTCCAGTTGGTGAAGAACATTGTCACGGTTCGCCACGCCATGTTGGGGATTTTTCTTCACCACATCATCCACGGCCTCGAGCAGAAGCTGTTTGGGAAGCACCACATTCGCCCCGAAGGGCAATCCCCATTCGCGCTCCGACCCGGCGCCCATGGTCGAAAAGCTTTTATTGGTTGCAATCACCCATGCGTCCAAGGGGCCGACTCCCGTTTGCTTGCGGTAGTACTCGAAGAGCGTAGGGCTGGCAGGTGGCTGGAATCCGAAATCGTCGACTCGTTGCCAGTTGCCGGTGATAATGCTGGCCGTGGAGTTAAAGTGAGAGAGTACGCCGGCGTTAGTGCAACTCTTGAAAAAGAGTGCCTCGGCCCGCATTTTCGCGAGCTGAGGGATGTTCTTCAATCCCTCGGGAGAAAAGGTTTCTGAGTAGCGAACGCCGCCGCCAAAGGTCACAATAATTACTTTGCGGCCGGAATCCTCCGGTGGAGAGAAGGGCCTGGCCCAGAGCCAGTTGGGCAAAATGCGATTGGCAATCGTCAGACCCGCCAGTTGTACAAAACGACGTTTGCTGAGTGTGAACATAAAAATCGGACGCAGATGAACGCAAATCAGCATCATAGTAGCATCAATAAGAGCCTCTCGCACCGGCTCCAGTCCAAAGTTTTCGCAGGCCAATCACGAGAGTATCCAAATGGCAGTGATCGTTTTCGTGAAATTCGTGGAAATTCGTGGTCGGTTTTACTGGCCACGAATTCCACGAATTAACACGAATTAAATTCACCACAGCTTCTGAGGAGTTCACGGCAGCGTGAATATACTCCCACTTCAATTGCACTCGGCGGACTGAAGCGCTTGGAGCTCGTAGTAAAATGAATGGCAGCCGAATTCCTTGGAATGAGATTTGAATGAGAAAGGGGGACAGAACCCCAATGTCTTTCATCAATCGCCGTAAATTTCTTACTGCCGCGGCAGGGGCTGTGGCTGGAATGCGCGCGATGCCTTTTATTGCGGATGTCAAACAGGAATTGTTGATCCCTACGGATAAGCCGGACGAGTTTGGCTTTCGCATCATGTGGTATAGCCCGGTGCCGCCGATTGACCCCAAAACGTTTCTGTTAAAAATTGGCGGACTCGTGGAACGACCGCAGTCGCTTTCCCTGGAGCAGCTTCGTCGCTACCCTCAGGCGACTCAATCCTCTCGCATGAAGTGTGTCCAATGCTGGTCATCTCGCGCGACCTGGGGCGGGCTCCGATTGACTCATCTGCTGGAAACGGTGAGGCCACTCAAGACGGCCAAGGCAATTCGCATTGACTGTGCGGACAAGTGGTATGAGTACATGTCCATTGAGGAGATCCTTTCGCCTCGGGTCTTGCTAGTGCTCAGCATGGCAGGCAAGCCGCTCCCAGACCGTCATGGAGCCCCGTTGCGCTTGATTGATCCTTCAAAATACGGGTACAAGTCTGCCAAACTGATTACTTCGATCGAATTCGTCGCCGAGGGAAAGGGCAGCATGGCCTGTGATATTGGGCCTTACTACACTCCTGGTGGAGAGATCCAGCCAGGCTACGATAATCCTCTGGATCTGGGCCTTAATGTGCGCAAGAAGATCAAGGGCGGAGAGATTACAGAGTATTAAAGGACGCAGATCAAGGCCGTCCCCGGCCTGTTCGAGCGAGAGCGGCGCCCGCTCGGCTTCTGCAACATCCCGCTTGCGGGGCTTTGCCGCACCGCTTATGAGGCCGTGCGCGAGTCCTTCCAAGCGCTGTTTGACCGTGTAAGGACGTTCGGCCCGGATGTGTCTTCTCTATTCCGACG
>WNGG01009280.1_pt1 | contig 10754 bp, 10 predicted proteins | sample 5400661 | NCBI WGS metagenome assembly WNGG01 (sample SAMN13153372, study PRJNA577476) | soil metagenome | isolation source: 100 cm soil or saprolite under Garry oak tree replicate 1 | place: USA:California | collected 2016-06-15
GTGAAGGTCGGCGTGATCTTCGAGAACGCGAAAAACAAGAAGCGCGCCAAGGAATTCGTCCAGTTCTTCATGCAGGACGAGAACCTGATCCCGTACGTCGAGGGCTCGCTCGGCCGCTGGTACCCGGTCACGAAATCGGGCGCCGCGCGCGACTTCTGGACCTCGGACCCGCACCGCAGGATCGTGCACAACCAGTTCTCGGCCGGCACGCTGCCGTTCGAGTTCACCAAGAACTACAAGTTCACGATCCTCAACAACGAGAACGTGTGGGCCAAGGCGATCAACCGCATCGCCAACGACAAGTGGCCGGCGGAGAAGGCGGTCGACGAGATGATCGCGAGGATCAAGCAAGTCGCCGGCTGAGTCTCCAACGTGTCCGAGATTGTTCTGGCGGGGGAGCCGGCAACACGGGCAAAACCCCCGCGGAAGAGTCTTTCCACATGGCAGGTATGGGGCATCATCCTGATCGCCCCGTACCTGCTGGTGTTCCTGGTGTTCGTGCTCTACCCCGTCACCTACGGCCTGTGGCTCGCGCGCAACCCGGCGAGCTACCAGAAGCTGTTCGAGGACCCGGTGTTCCTCCGCACGGTGGTCAACACCATCGTGTTCTTGCTCGTCGCGGTAAACCTGAAATTCCTCCTGGCGCTGTTCCTCTCCGGCTTCTTCGTGCACGAGCGCGTGTGGATCCGCTGGCTCAGCGTCATTTTCATCATTCCCTGGGCGGTCCCGTCGATCCCGACCATCTTCTCGATCCGCTTCATGCTGAACCCCGAGTGGGGCGTGATCAACTCGCTCATCTTCCGCCTCACGCAGATGGACGGGCCGAACTGGCTGAACGACCCGGCGCTCGGGCTCTCCATGGCGATGGTGGTGCACATCTGGAAGGCGCTGCCGTTCTGGACGCTGATCCTGATGGCCGGGCGGCTCGCGATCCCGAACGAGCTCTATGAAGCGGCGAGCGTCGACGGCGCGAGCAGTTGGCAGAAATTCAAATTCGTGACGTGGCCGTCGATCCGCACGCTGTACCTCAGCTCGACCCTGCTCTCGATGATCTGGACGCTGGGCGACTTCAACAGCGTGTACCTCCTCACCGGAGGCGGCCCGGCGGACCAGACCCACGTGCTCGCGACGCTCGGCATCCGCTACATCCGGCTCGACCAGGTCGACCAGGCGATGGCCACCATCGTGGTGGCTTTGCCTTTCGTGCTCCCTCTGGTCTATTTCATGATGCGGCGCCTTTCCGGTGACGAACAGAAAACTTCTTAGAGAGGCGAGGCTGTGGCTGATCGCGATCCCGGTCGTGCTGTGGACGCTGATCCCGATCTACCACATCTTCCTGTTCGCGATCTCTTCGAAGGACTCGGCGTTTTCCGGCGCGCTGTGGCCCGATAAGCCTACGCTGCGCAATTTCGTCACCGTGTTCCGCCAGGAGCACTTCTACCTGCATCATTTCTGGGAGCAGCTCTGGAATTCGGTATGGATCGCGCTCGCGGTGGGCGTGCTGACGCTCGGCATCGCGACCTGCGCCGCGTTCGCGATCAGCCGACTGAAGGTGAAAGGCGGTCGTACAGTCATGAACGCGGCGCTGTTCACCTACTTCATCCCGGCGGCGTTCCTCGCGGTGCCGATGTACAAGGCGATGGGCGCCTACGGCCTGCTCAACAGCCGCTGGTCGCTCGTCCTCGCCATGGTGACCCTCGCCTCGCCCTATGCGATCTGGGTGCTCAAGCAGGCCTCGGACAAGCTCCCCTGGGAACTCGACGAAGCCGCGCGCATCGACGGCGCGACGCCGCTGCAGCTCTTTCGCCTCGTCTACCTGCCGCTCATGCTGCCCCCGCTCGTCGCGATCGGCACCTACGCCGTGCTGCTCGCCTGGAACGAATACCTGTACGCCTTCCTGCTGCTGTCGCACGAGAACACGATCCCGCTTGCGGTGGGACTCGGCCACTTCCTCGCCGCGGACGACTCGCCGTGGGAGCTGCTGATGGCGACCGCCCTGATCTACGCGCTGCCGCCGGCCGCGATCTATTACGCCTTCCGCCGCTACATGGTCGGCGGGCTGACCGCCGGGGCGGTGAAGATCTGATGGCCTCGGTTTCTTTCGAAAATGTCCAGAAATCGTTCGGAGGGACGAAGATCGTCCACGGAATTTCCCTGGACATCGCGGACGGCGAGTTCATGGTGCTGGTCGGTCCCTCGGGCTGCGGCAAGTCGACGCTCCTCAGGATGCTCGCCGGCCTCGAGGAGATCAGCGGCGGGACGATCGCGATCGACGGCCGGGTCGTCAACGACGTCGACTCCAAGGAACGCGACGTCGCGATGGTATTCCAGAACTACGCGCTCTATCCTCACATGACGGTGCGGGAGAACATGGGCTTCTCGCTCCGTTTGCGCAAGGAGAACAACCGGGTCATCGAGGAAGGGGTTTCCCAGGCGGCAAAAATCCTCAACCTGGAACCTTATCTCGACCGCTATCCGCGCGAGCTCTCGGGCGGGCAGCGTCAGCGCGTGGCGATGGGCCGCGCCATCGTGCGCGATCCCAAGGTGTTCCTGTTCGACGAGCCGCTCTCCAATCTCGATGCCAAGCTGCGCGTCGCGATGCGCGCCGAGATCAAGGCCCTGCACCAGCGCCTGAAGACCACCACCGTCTACGTCACGCACGACCAGGTCGAAGCGATGACCATGGCCGACCGGATCGCGGTGGTGAACGAGGGCCGCGTCGAGCAGCTCGGCGCGCCGCTCGAGCTCTACGACCGGCCGGCGAACCTGTTCGTCGCGCAGTTCATCGGATCTCCCGCGATGAACATCGTAGCAGGCGCTCTCGAGAGAACGGGCGAATCCTCCTGCGTGAAAGCGCTGGGACAGCGCTGGCCGGTCGAATCGTCAGGCGGCACCGACGGCGAGGCCGTGAAGTACGGCATCCGCCCGGAGCACATTGGGCTCGCCGGCCAAGGCAGCGGCGGCATCGCCGCCGAGGTGGTCGTGGTCGAGCCGATGGGTGCGGAAACGGAACTCGTGGTCCGGATCGCGGACGTCTCACTGACGGTCGTCACGCACGGACGGGCGAACCTGCGCCCCGGCGACGGCTTATCGCTTTCTCCCGAAGCCGGGCACGCGCACGTCTTCGATCCCGCCACCGGACGCCGCATCTGAGAGAATTCGGCTGGAATCCCGCAGGGCTTGAGTCCGCTGACGCCTTATCCTCTACCCGACGCTCGCCAGCGCCCCGAAGCTGCGCGATGGGCTGCGCCTCGCGCGGTTCCTTCCCAGACGCTCGTCCACCAGCGTGACGATCTCGTGCAGCGCCTCGGACTGGAGTCCCAGCTGGCCGGCGATCCGCCGGACCAGGCTGTCGACCCGCTCGATGTGCTCGGCGCCGCCGAAAAGCGCGCGCGCCGCGGAAGACGGCTTGCCCAGGCTCTCGGCCGCCTTGGCGTACTTCTCGAAAGGAACCAGGTCGGCGGGCTCGGCGCCGAGCCCGGTGCAGAGTTTCGACACCCAGTCGTAGATCTCCCGGGACTTGTTGATGTTCCCGTGCACCGCCTCCTTGATGGGGATCATGTCGTTCGGCCGGATGCAGCGGTAGTTGCCGGCGATCAGCATCGGCCATTTGGCGAGCGGCACGAAAACGGAATCGTGCACCTTGAGCTTCACCGGAATTTCGACGGCGTCGTCGCCGAACCGGACCATCTCGATGTCGGCCTCGAGACTCCGAAGCAGCGCGGTCGCCTCCTCGGCTTCGAAGCGCGCCGCCTTGAAGTTCGTCGGCAAGCCCACCTGAAGAACGTTCTTCGGCTGATCCGGCGGGCGAAATGCTTGGGCATCGGGACTTGCCAGCGTAGTCAGCCCGGGTTCGAAGCCTTCCCAGACTGCAGGATCCGCATAGCAAGCCTTCAGAGGTTCCGTCGAGAGCCTGGGAATGCGCTTGAGGTAGGGCAGAGGCGGCATGTTCATGATCGCGAGGCACGGTTTTCGCGCCCGGGCGACGCGGCCCATCAACTCCCGGACTCCTCGCGAGCCGTACTGAGCCTCCTGCATGGCGAGCACCACCAGGTCGAATGCGCCGGGGTCGACCGCGTCGGGCGTGCTCGCGGAAAGCATGCCCCGGAGTTCCTTCGAAGCGATCTCGATCAGCGACTCCCGGCCCCGGATCGGGAAGCGCACCCGGGTCCCTTCACGCTTGATCAGCTCGGCGGTGGGCCGGGTGCAGACGAGCGTTACCCTATGCCCGGCCATCGACAACTTGGTGCCTAGCAGGGAGCCGTAGGAGGCCCCCAGAATGAGAACGTCGTATTTCACGATTTCGGCCCTCCGCTCAGGCATGGCATGTACATCGGCGTGCATGCGGAGCATGATAGGCGCAGAAAGCGACAAATTTGACTATAGAAATTTCACAATGTTAATTTCACACCATTGCACGACCCCGCCATGACCCAGCACACCCGCAACAGCCACTTCCTCGGCACCAAGTTGCGCGCCTTGCGCAAGCGCAACGGCCTGACGCTGGAAGAGTTGTCGGCGCGCTGCATCCAGCTGGATTCGCAGAGCGCGCCTTCGGTCTCCTACCTCTCCATGATCGAGAGCGGCAAGCGGGTTCCGTCGCAAGACGTGCTCGGCCTGCTGTCGTCGTTGTTTCAGCGCGACCCGCGCTGGTTTCTCGACGGCAATCCGGAAATGGAAACCCCTGCATTCAAGCAGCGGGCGGGCGGCGCGGCGGGTGTGCCGCTCGAACCTGCGTTCCTCTTTTCCAAGGAACTGCTGCAGGCGGCGATCCCCGAGCTCTTGGCGCAGACCGGCACCACCGGGCGGCAGTTCGCGCATCTGCTGATCCGCTCGCATCAGGAGATGTCGCGCAATGACTTTCCCGATCTCGAGCGATCGGCTGAAAGCGTCGGCGAGCGCAAATTTCCGCTCGGCGCCGACGAGCTGACGCGTCTGTGCAAACACCACGGTCTGACCCTGCGCTGGTTCGACCGGAAGCCCGTGCTCGCGCGCGACAAGGATCGCGAGCTGCGCAGCATGGTGCGCTCGTTTTTCGAATCACCGCGCACCGTCTATCTGAATCGCGGCTTGCAGGCCGACCCGGCGCGCCTCAAGTTCGACCTTGCCTCGCACCTGGGCCACAAGGCGCTGCACGAAGGCGACGGGCTCAAGTCCGCGCATGCCACCGGCGGGGAAATGGGCGGGAGCCCTGAAGGCGGCGCGGAAGTCGCCGCCGGCATGAACGCGCAGGATGTGCTGCACGCTTGGCGCGATTTCGAGTGCAGTTTCTTCGCCGGCGCATTGCTGTGTCCCAAGGTTCCGTTCCGGCGCTTCCTGACGCGCGAGTCGTATCGGATCGAGGCCGGGGAGAAGATCGAGCTTACTCCGGCGGTGGTGATGCGGCGCATGACCAAGGTATCGCCGTATCCCTATTGGCATTTCTTCGACGCCTATCCGCCCGGGTATCTGCGCGCGGTGTATCGCGGCAACGGGATCCCGCTGCCCTGGGGCAACATGGCGCAAGTCACCGATCCTTGTCCGCAGTGGGCGGTTTTTCGCGTGCTCAACGAGAACCGCGGCGCCGACCGCGGCTCGCAGATTTCAGTGTTGCGCGACGGTGATCAATCCCTGCTGTATTGCTGTCACTCGCGGCGCACCAACGACATGGCGGGCAATCCCCATGTGCTGTCGGTAGGGATCGATCTCGCGCCGGCGCTGCGTTCGCACGGTGTCGATGCGGAAAATATCGTCGCGAGCATCACCGACGAATGCCTGCATCACCACGGCGAAGCCAGAATTTCCAAGGCCGCAGCCGAGGCGATCAAGGGAGCGGCCAAAGTACTGAACATTGCCTGGGTCGAGGATGCGTTATCGGTTCCCGCGCGCATCATCTGTCCGCGCAGCACGCATTGTCCCCGGACGGAACATTGCGACGGCGCCCGCGCGTCGCGCGCCCGTGAAATCACCGATGTGCGCGAGGAGATCATCAGCAGGGCCAAGCGCGGGCATTGATATGGAATCCGCCCGCTCCGACACGGCCGGAACGGCAAAAGCGCTACCTAAATACTGCGGAGGACTCGTCATGGAAAATGCGTCGGCCGAAACTGCGGTCACGAAGGTCGTCGACAGGATTCCGCGCGAAGGAATGGACGCGCAACTGGAACAGGCGATGAGGAACCTCATCGCCGCGGCCTTGAAATTTACGGGGCATCTCGGCGTGACGGTGACGCGGCCCTCGCTCCCGGCGCAGCCGGGATTCCGCATGGTGTACCGCTTCGATTCCTGCGGGCACCTGCGCGCGTGGGAAGAATCGGCCGAGCGCGCCCGCCTCGTTGCGGCGGCCAACCGCTACACGCAAGGCGAACCGCGCTACGACATCCTGACCGGCCTGGAATCCTGGTTCACCCTACCCGCCCAGCCCGCCATTCACCCGAAGCGCATCAGAATGACGGTCGTGACGTGGATGGGCATTTTTCCGCTGGTGTATCTCTATGCGGAATTGTTCAACCGGATTCTGCCGTCCGCCACGCCTGTCATCCTGAAAGTACTTGCTGTGACCGCGCTGGTCGTGCCGACCATGAGTTACGTCGTCGCGCCGCGGCTCACGAGGCTTTTCAAGAACTGGCTTTATCCCGGGCCGGGTTGAGGCCTGGACAACTCCCCGGACTTATTTCAGACCCATGCAGCTCGCGTAGTAGCTGACGGTGCCCGACCAGTCGGAGAAGATACCCAGGATCCCCACCTGCTTGGCCAACACGTCCAATGTGGTCATCAGGTCGCCATCGTTATGGAGGGCGTCCAGCGTGGTTTGAAAATAGAACGAGGGGCTGGACGTTCCCTTCGTAGGCAGCACTTCCTCGACGATGCGTCCGGAACGCTCGAGGGTCCAGGTGATGATGTCGAGCCCGGCCGCCTTGGCATCCTTGGCGTACTGCGAGGGCACGATCTTGCCGCTGGCATCCACCGCCAGCAGCGCCCACATCGGCGGCGCAACGATCCTGATGCCCTGGGCGGCATAGCCCTTCAGCTCTGCTGCGTTGGGCAGCTCGGCCGGCAAATTGGCGTCGTCCAGAAACACCGCCTGCTCGCCGAAATCCGGATCTTTGTTGATCCAGTACAAGATGTCGTCTTTGTTGAAAGACTGCGCCCAAACTATTCTGGGAGAGATGCCCGCCGCTTTGTAATCGTCAATCATCGCCTGGGCGTAGGCCGTCTGGCTGTCGAACACCGTTTCTACTTGCAGTTTGGCGGCGCGGTTCGGGCCCTTCAGCTCCGGGGTGTACTTGCTGCCCAGCTCTTTGAGAAGTTCGATGCTTTCCTTGTGTGTCAGTAGTGTTGCGCCGGTGGAATACAGGTCGGTGCGCCAGTTGGGGGTGCCACCCAGAAATTCCTGCGCGGTTCTGGCATTGGGATTGGAGGCGTCCATCTTGCCCTTGAGGGATTTGAATTCATCCACGGTCAGGTCACTGGTGCAGCACAGCGCTGTGGCTGCGATGAGCTTGCCGCTGGCATCGAAGTGAGCCGGGGAAAACGGCTGGGAACACCTGTCCGCCAGCGGCGTCACCAAAATATTGGTGGTGGTATGCAAATCGCACTGGTCGTGGCGGCAGACCAGTTCGCGGTCCTTGGTGAAAGTCACGTCGCATTCCTGGATGCCGGCGCCCATGCGTGCGCCCGCTTCATGGCTTTCCTTGGTGTGCTCAGGGAATTGCAAAGTGCCACCGCCCCGGTGACCGATGGAAAAATCCGTCTTGCGGAACGGACCCTTGCTGCACTGCTCAAGCGCAAGCTTGAGCGGGCCGGGGCTCATCTTGTCGATCAAATAAAAGGGACGCGGCCCGACCTGGACACCGCGGCCTTTGCCCGCATCGCGCTCGTGAGCGTCGTCGGCGGCGTAGGAAAATACGGGTAGCAGGCAGCTCGTCAGAACGAACAGCGCGGCTTTTTTGCATGTGAACATTTCGATCTCCGGTTCGGTGTAGAGAAAGGCTCGGGATCCGCCCGCAGCCGGACTGCTGCCGCGGGCGGCGCTTCGCTGCCAAACCAAACTACAGGGGAAGTGTGTCAAAAGAATGAACATCGCAAGACCCGGGCACCACGCGGCTAACGATACACTTTCGCGCACTCCGTGCGCAAGAAGCGGGGCGTCACGCTGTACTTCGATTCCGCCCGCGAACCAGTAGCGTTTCGGCGTCGTCCTGTCGCCGATCCTACTACCGCCGAACGGCGGACGGAAAATCACCGTCCTGTCCTATACTGTGCGCGCCGCCACATTGTGATGGCGTGCGTCGACTTTCCGGAGGAACACTTATGATCAGAACAGCTCGATTGGCACTTGCCAGCGCGATCCTCGCAGCATCGTGCACGGCAGCTACGGCGCAGACCATGCGGGTGCGCGGGACCATCGAGAAGGCCGACGGCAACGTGCTCACTCTGAAATCCAGCGACGGCGCCGAGCTCAAGCTCACACTCACCGACAATGCGATGATCATCGCCGTGGTCAAAGCCTCGATGGCGGACATCAAGGAGGGCACCTTCCTCGGCAGCGCGGCAATGCCGCAGCCGGACGGCAGTCAGAGGGCGCTGGAGGTGCACATCTTCCCCGAGCAGATGCGCGGCACCGGCGAAGGCCACCGGCCGTATGCGCCCGTGCCGAACAGCACCATGACCAACGGCGCGACCTCAGGCGCGACGGTCGCCGGCGTGGATGGCTCGACGTTCGTGGTCAAATACAAGGACGGCGAGAAGAAGATCGTCGTTCCGCCGAGCGTGCCCATCGTCCGTTACGAGATCGGCGGCAAGAGCGATCTCAAGGCGGGCGCGCGGTTCACCGTGCTCGCTGCAGCCAAGAAGCCGGGCGGCACGCTGGAGGCAAACCGCATCAACGTCGGCCGCGATGGCGTTGTGCCACAATAGGGCGCGCCGGCCGCGTGGACTGGCGCCCAATACCACGAAAATCACCGGGGGAGGACCATCATGAAAACCGCAGCTATCGCCGCCGTGGCTGTCGCGTTGCTCTTCTCGGGCATGGCTGACGCCGCAGAAATCAAAGTGCTATCCACGCAGGCCACCCAGGAGGCCTATCTCGAATTGGTGGCGCAATTCGAGAAGGCGTCGGGGCACAAGGTCACGACGGTTTTCACGGGAACGCTCAACGTCCAGAAGCGTCTCGCGGACGGCGAGGACTACGACCTCATCATCATGGCGGGCCCGGCGATCGACGATCAGATCAAGCTGGGCAAGGCCGTCGCCGGCAGCCGCGTCGATTTCGCAAAATCCGGCACCGGGCTCGCGGTGCGCAAGGGCGCGGCGAAGCCCGACATCAGTTCGGCCGGCGCATTGAAGAAGGCGCTTCTGGCGGCGAAATCGATCGGCTATTCCACCGGCCCGAGCGGGATCTATATGCTCGGCGTGTTCGAGAAATTGGGTATCGCCGGCGAGGTCAAGGACAAGCTCAAGCAGACCCCGTCCGGCGTGTTCGTCGGCACCCTGATCGCCAGCGGCGAGACCGAGATCGGCTTCCAGCAGATCAGCGAGCTGGTGCATTTCGCCGGAATCGACTACGTCGGCCCGCTGCCGGGCGAGCTCCAGCGCATGACCATGTTCTCAGCCGGCATCCACGCCGGCGCGAAACAGGCGGAGGCGGCCCGGGCGCTCGTCAGATTCATCACCGCGCCGGCCGCAGCAGCGGTCATCAGGAAGCACGGCTTGGAGCCCGCCTGACCCGGTTGAAAATCCTCGCCGCTGGTGGGATAGTCACCCGTGGCTGCAGCCAGAAACCAGAACGCCGCAGGGGGAACGGAATGAAATACGGAGTCTTCACACTGGTGCTCGCGCTCGCCGCGGCCACCGCTCACGCGCAGCAGACGGACCTCAACGAAACGCAGCGGCTCGGCCGCCAGGTGTTCGCGCAGTCGTGCGGCATCTGCCACCTGCAACCGTCGCTCGGCGTGAAGACCTACGGGCCGGTGCTGAACAAGACGGCGGCCGCCGGGAACGACGAGGTCATGCGCGCCTTCATCGTCAACGGCACCGAGCGCATGCCCGCGTTCAAGTATTACCTCAAGCCGGCGGAGATCGACGCAATCATCGCCTATGTGAGAACCGTTCCCGTGCTGGCGAACGAACCGCAGAAATAAGGAGACCCCGATGAGCAAAGCGCAGTCCTTACTGTTCGCATGCGCAACGTCCCTATTCGCAGTGACCGCAGCGCACGCTGCCGATCGGATACTGAGCGGGGCGATCGCGGCGCAGTCCGGCCAGAAGCTCGAAGGCGTCACGGTCTCCGCCAAGCTGGAGGGCTCCACCATCACTACCAGCGTGTATACGGACACCGCGGGCAATTATTTTTTCCCGCCCCTGCCCGCGGGCAAATACCGCGTGTGGGCGCAGGCGCTGGGCTTCGAAGCAAGCAAAGGCTCGGTCGACCTCACCGCCGCGCGGCGAGCGGATTTCACGCTGCAGGAGATGACCGACCCCGAGCGGCGCTTCCGCCAGTTGCCCGGCGAGATGATGGTCGCGGCATTGCCCGAGGCGAGCGCGGACGACGCTCGCGCGAAGAAGATCTTCATGAACAACTGCACCGGCTGCCACTCGACGAGCTACGCGCTGCAATTCCGCTTCGACGAAGACGGCTGGAGCAAGATCATCGACCTGATGAAAGTCGTGCCCGTCACAGGCGTCTACCCGGGGCCGAATGCCAAATCCAACCAGATCATGGAGCGCCACCAGAAGCCGCTCGCCGCCTACCTCGCGCGCGCGCGCGGTCCGGG
>WNGG01009281.1_pt1 | contig 10754 bp, 10 predicted proteins | sample 5400661 | NCBI WGS metagenome assembly WNGG01 (sample SAMN13153372, study PRJNA577476) | soil metagenome | isolation source: 100 cm soil or saprolite under Garry oak tree replicate 1 | place: USA:California | collected 2016-06-15
CTCAGATTTGGAAATCGGTTTATCACAAGTCATTGCAAGGATTTGATATTCCTGTACAAAGGGATTTGCGGGGTCAGTATATGCCTGCTCCTGGTCTGCAAAGTAGTCATCAGGATGTGAGCTGTAGTACTGGCTAATGGGGTCGTTTCCTAATGCTAAAAAAGCGTAACCTTCTTGTCCACGTCTCGCTGCTCTTCCGAATCTCTGTGTAAGTCTGTTGATTGGGACTATGCTCGATATAATAACATCAACGTCACCAATATCAATTCCGAGCTCCAACGTTGGTGTTGCAGAAATTGCCATGAGTTTGCCGTCCTTAAATGACTGCTCAACTACTTTCCGCACAGAAGGTAGAAGTCCAGCTCTGTGCACTTTAATTTTAATTCCCAGTCTAGATAAGTAAAATGATAAAAGTTCAGATCCAAGATGTGAATTGCTAAATGCAATTGTTTTATGGCCTCCTCCGGTAGCTCGTTTAACTAGATCTATAACGAGTGATCTGTGGGAACGCAAAGATGGAAATAACATTACAAAATTAATCTTTCCCTTTCTGCCTTCGCCTTGGATAACTTCAATTTCTCTCCCAAAAAGTGTACTACAGAATTGAGCAGCGTTTGGTAGTGTCGCCGAGGCAGCTATTATTTGCAATTTATTCTTGCACAACCTTTCAAGCCTCTTTACAATGTAGTGAACATTTGCTCCAAATACTCCTGTATAAGTATGAGCTTCATCAACGACCAAAAATTTAGAAGTTCTAAGTAAATATGAAAATTTTGTTCTGTGCCAAAGATGGTAGTGAAGAACATCGAAATTTGTAATGATTATCTCCGGAGCAGCTGATAATATCATATTTCTTTCATCTAGTGGTGTGTCCCCATCAAATATGCCAACACGTATCCCGACACTTTCTGCAAATTCTCTTATTTTTGGAAGTTGATCTCTTGAGAGCGCTTTAGTAGGGTACAAGAATATCGCTGATACTTGAGTTCTTGTCGTTGTTGTTTGATTAGTGAGCAAATATGAAGAATTTGAACCTTTTGATATCCTTTGTAGTATTGGAATACAGAATGCTTCAGTTTTGCCTGATGCCGTTGGTGCTACTATAATTGCATCCATTCTAAGCAGAATTCGGTTAATAGATTCTTGCTGAAATCCATACACGTGCTTGATGCCTTTTCTGGACAATACGGAGATAAACCTGTCATCGAGAGGAAGTTCGCTAACTGGACTTCCTAGTATACTATCTGAATCTTGGATTAGTCTATATTCTACGACATAATCTTCCTGAGAAGACAATACTTCTTTGAGTAACTTATCTGTTGTTCCTTCGTTACTTTTTTCGAGTAATCTCTTGATTTCTGATGACGGCCTTAGGATTCTTTCCTGCTGCATTATTGCGTTCAAATCATCACTTTTGACAATACGCCCATTGTCGTACAGATCTAGGAATTCAAGATATCCTGAATCAGGAGCGTCAGTATCAGCATCTTTCGGAACTAATGCACAGATATTACATTTTGAACAACTAAACAATAATCGTCCATCAAAAATTCTACTGACATTGACTGAGTTGAAAAAATTGCAACTAGGACATCGGTATCGAGACACGAATTCCAGTAAGCACCTGCGAAATAAATTGCTTCGCCAACTGATAGATAGAAATGAAACCAAATTCGTAGTCGAATTTGCATAAGAAAATAGCACGTCTTCAGATATCAAGTAGACCATATGACTTGCCACGGGTATGCCATCATTTACAGAATATAACCATGAGCAATAGGTAGTGGTTGGAGTTACAAACATAAGATTGGTGAGCGAGTAACAAATATCCGATCATCTTTCAAGGACTAACAATAGATCCGAAGAAAATTCTTCATACAAATTAGATCGGCCAGGCAGAACTACAAGTAATCAAGGGGATTAGTTTAATATCTTATAGAGACAGAATCCTCAGGAGTTATATCATTCCAAGATAATTTGAGGTTTTATTAATGAAGGAATTACTTGTTATTCCAAATTCAGATTATTCAATTATCATTTATCTAATGTTCTTGCTTATGGTATTAATACTTGGGATAAGGAGATGGAGAAACCGGAAGACAAAGTTGAGAGCAATGATTGGCATGCTTCTAATTATTACATCAACATACGTATGGTTGTCTTCGCATACTTTGCCTCATTATTTGACTACAGTACAACAAAAAGCCATTGCAATATCGCTTGTGTTCTTCGCTCTGGCAATCCTGTATCATGGATCGGCACGCATTAAGAAACAGAATAGGCTTTCTTTTCCAGGTGGTGTGAAGGAGGTAGTCCTCCGTAAGCAAAAGTATAGGTGTGTCGTCTGCAAAGAAAAACTCGAGCTGTACGGAAGAGACTTTCATCATAAGAATGGTGATAGATCCAATAATAAACCCTCTAACTGTCAAGTATTGTGTCCTCAGTGTCACAGGAGAAATCATGCAGAAGAGCTAAAACTAGATGCTAAGTAAAATGATATTTTGCATAGTATCAATCATTAACTTGATCTATCCTAGGTCAGATTGTCGTAGGACTTCTAGCCTTTGATTTTGATGTATTGCAATAGAGCCAGTTATTATTGTAATCAAGACAACGATTATCTAGTAAAAATGTGTCACATATTACCCTTATTCTTTTACAGAGTAAACAGCCATATTTACTTTGTTGTCTAATAACAATAATAACCTAAAGGTAGATCTGGCTTATAACGCAGGATATATATTCAAATAATTCGACACTTTAGTTTGCAGACTAAGTTTTGCCTACAGCTAACGAAATAAAGAAGCGGCTGGAAGAAAATTGGATTCAATTCCGTAAGAAAAATTCTGCTAACCTGTCATCAAAAACACTTTCCGGCGCTACTCCACCTTCCGTGTTTGTTGGTCGATATGGTTATCCTAAAGTAAAAGTTGGGCCAATGTTGCCACCATTACATGGAGACACAACAATACTGGACAAGCCAGAGATGTGGCTTGGCAAAAGTATAGAGGAGATTGTTAATTATCGTTTGTCTCTTGTGCGAGGAGTATCAAATATTGATATTCATAGCACGTCTGGAAAGTACGTAGAATCTTTACAAGAACTAGCTATGACCAGTAAGTCGGTCGAAAGTGAAGCAACTTTCGAAAAGACACCTATTGCAGATATAGAGCAAGAGAAAGCTTTAGGTTTAGATATTGATTCAGCCCCCTTCGGCCCTATTGCCCCCTTAAAGACTTTTAAAACCTCATCCTCACTCTCTGTAGATCAAAGACTAGAAAATGTTTTTTATGACAAGGATTTGCGTGCAGCTGAAGGTATAGTCAACCTTTATCAAGGTGGAGTAGAAGTTAGTAGAATCCACCGAGTTCTCAGCATGGGGATGTTAGGATTGCAAAGAAACCGAAGGTTGGTGCCTACAAGATGGAGTATCTCGGCTACCGATGACGTCATTTCAGCTAGTTTGATAAAAAAGATCGAGACATTTCCAACAATTGATTTCTTTAACGTTTACAAATATACTCATTTAGGTAATTATTATTCGGTAATTTTAATTCCAGATGACATTTGGAGTTTCGAAATGCAGGAGGCGTGGTATGATAATAATGGAAATTTAGGAGTTGGAATAGATTTTGAGAATGCTAACGGTTTAGATCATTATCCTTCTATAGCAGGCGCATATTTTGCTGCCAGATTGGGCGTAGCTGAACATCTTTTCAAAATAAGACATAAAGCGGCGGCGTTGATTCTAAGAGAAATTCGTCCAGAATATGTCATCCCTGTCGGAGTCTGGCAGATAAGAGAGGGAATAAGAAAGGCACTTGATGGAGAAGCAAATCAGTTTGACAATTTCGAGAAGGCATTGTCGTGCGCGTGTATTAATCTCTCCGTATCTAAAGGTGAATGGATTAGAAATAGTGAAATGTACAAGAATATGAGGGAACAGATTAGAATTACAGATTTCCTTAACTACAATTTTGAAGACGTAGCTGATGTGAAAGAGCATTGAATCTGACTTGATCAAAATTGACGATTGACGATCACTCCACCTGTGCAGCTGATAATTACATAATAAGTCATTGGTAGGAATTAGTGCATGTCGGTGGGGAATTTCGGGGTAAATTTTCTTCAAGAAAATTGCGCGTTTGTGACTAGCAAGACTAGCAATTTATAAATGAATATCACTCATTAGATTACTGTTTCCAGACGCCTCCGTCCCGGCAACCTTTTGTTGTGATTGGTAGTAGGAATGAGCTAATCACTAAGAAGGTGTTTCTGTGTCTCTTTTATTTGTAATTCAATCTGTTTTATTGTTTGAGATTGTGTCTCCATTAGTATTCGTATATGTTTCCTTAATTGATCAAGAATAGCCTTTTTGTCTACATCAGTACTTATTATCTCAACAATAGCCGAACGTTTTTCTTCTGGTTTCTTACAAGTATCATGAGGTTTCTTAACTGTCGCAGTGACTTGTTCCTGATTCGTTGTTGGTACTCTTGTTTGTTTTTGATCTACATTTTTCTTCTTTGTGAACTTAAACCAATTCATAATATCTAGATAATCGTCCTTAACAAGACCTATTCCCATGCCTGTGAGAATTGCCGCGGCAGCGGCAGTTGGACTTGAGGTTCCTCTTAAGAACAAAGCAGATATTCCCAACAATGCGCCTATTTCCCCATGATGTATTCTTCTATTGAAAAAATATACTTTGGGAGGTGGCGATTGATTATGTCTCGAATGCCAGCAAGATGTTAATAACTCAGCCGTTGTGGTGCCGATAATCAATCCGCCTCTAATCCCAAGGCTGCATAAAAGTCCGAACAACATCACTTATCGCTCATCGTGATATAAAAAATAAGAATAAATATGTATGTGTGCATCTTAGCAATTACCCTCTAGTTTAGATTCGTTTTCTAGGATATGTATTTGTCTTTTAAAGAATCTCCTTGGCGATCTCTTTTATTTCGTTCGCTGTAGATGAAGTGCTATAATCTCAACATTGTTCCGTTGGTCATATTACCACTTCCGCATATAACCGCCTCTAAGATGCAACTATGCGACTCGTTTATCGCCCTCCCTATTGGTTGTAACATACTTAGTGTTTGATTAACAATTTTATCTATTTTGCCTTTTTCTTGTGGTGTAGGGTAATGAACACTCACTTCGTCTATGAGCGTCATCAACACTGACTGCCTTGTAGTCTTGTTAAGATGAAATATGCTAGCTGTGGCAGGAGAAGCATTAGAATAAGTAGTAATAGCATTAACCACAGATAATTGTGGCGGTGATAGTGATTGCGATCTTTGTTGAGCAAAGGCTATATGAAAACCGTATATAAAAATAAGAGAATCTAACAAAAAAACAACCAAGAACATCGTCAGAACTTCCCTTGAATCTAATGAAAAGATCAAATCTCGCCTCCGTACCTTCTTCACCAAGACTATATTTGAGGTGCTTCACAGCAAGTGCTAACAATCTAGGAGAATTTGATGGTATATTGAAATACTAATATATTCATTAGAACGAATACAATATGTTGTTACTATAACAAATTGCAATTTCTGCCAGCAGTGGGTATGTACAAATATTCCTAAGATAGTGACAGAAAAAAATTACGGTGCTTATCTTCTACGTGAGATGTCTATACCGCCATGTGATTAGGTTCTGATATGGTCTGATTCGGTTGTACCATATAATGCTAGCCACGAGGGTTCAGATAGTATATGTATCTACAAAAGACATCGGCAACTGCTTCAGGGATGCTTCTAACACTTTTTGTGAAAGACAAGGCAGAAATTGATAACCGTATTGATCGGAAGATTAAGTGGATTGAAAAATGATAAGACTAGGAAGATAGAGTAAAGCAGTATGGGTAATCTAATACTGGGGTGCTCTGGATGGAATTATCCTGATACTGCGGACAAGGGTGGTTGGACAGGGGTATTCTATCCTGACAAGGACACCAAGAGATTGCGATATTACTCTCAATTCTTTAACACGGCAGAGATGGATTCTACCTTTTACGAGAAATTCTATTCACATATGACGAGGGGCACATTTATCGGTATGACCAGAGCAACTCCGGAGAAATTCCAATTTTCTATAAAAGTGCCAGAAACGGTCACTCATGTCAAGAGACTCGATATCAAAAAAGGAGCCATGACCTCTTTCGAAGAATTTCTGGATAAAATATCTCCATTAAAAACAGCAAACAAATTGGGCGCAATATTATTCCAGCTTCCTCCAAGCTTTACTGTTAGTGAATTTAAAAACACTGAACAATTTCTGGATAGATTGCCTATTGCTAATGACTATGATTGTGCAATGGAATTCAGACATCCTTCTTGGGAGACTGAAGGCCCATGGGAAATGCTCAAGCATTACAACATCGCAGCAGTAATGACAGATTCTCCAGCGAAAGAAAATCTCCAATTCCTATCAAGGATAACGATCACAGCAGATCATTCATTTTTGCGATTTCATGGAAGAAATACCAAGGGACACTATTGGTATAATTATTTGTATTCAGAACAAGAATTGCAGCCATGGGTTGACAAAGTAGACCAAATAAGAAAACAGACAAAGACTCTTCGTGTATACTTTAACAATCACTATGGAGGAAAGGCTGTGGTTAATGCATTACAATTCAAAGCAATGACTGGTTATTCATTATCTGACATGGAATCGAAGGCATTAGAACATTCAATGGAATACTTGTCTACGCACGGGTTAATTAGCTCTTCTTCCGTCTATCCATCATGAACCTTTCTCTCGGTCTCTATATCTTTTCGGCGTTCCTGCCTGAGATCACACCACCACTTTTTGTTTTTCTTCCAAATCGTATCTCCGTATAGTGTACTGTCGAAGCCGAAATATCCTAATACTGTTTCCGCAGCCTCCAGCAGCATATCACGATATTTTTCTTTGTCATAATTATGTTCATCGCTAATGAGATCTAGTGGGATGACCCTGCGAAGTGGATTTTTATGAGCTGCAGCCGAATGGGTACTATGTGATTAGTACATATTTGGTACTATGTGATTAGAGTATCGATTTACGAATAAACGGTAACAATTTCTTAGAATTACAAAAAGAGGGAAATAAAATGAAAGTACGAATTTATTTTCGGGAAGATTAGACGATTGATTAAAAGTCTCGGGGAATCGGGATAGAAATTAGTCAGAAAAAGAAAAGAGGAATCCGCAACTTACTTCCATTCCCAGATATTCTCTGAAAAATTTCCCTCCGTGTCCACTTCGGCTTCAAAGAGTCCAACAACATCGTTAAGAAATGACAGCTTACCGGTTGACGATGTCCTATAAAAAATCGCTCCATGCCATATTGTTCCAGAAGAAGTGAGTCTTCCCACTCCTTCGCCAGAATATGCGGCCAAATCCGACTCTCCAGCCATTATTACTCCATGACCTTCGCCATGAAGCACTCCGCTGGATGTTAGTCTAGCAACATAAGTCAGCGTTTCAATGACTTGTATTCCCTTAATACTTCCCCTCGCTGATACACTTGTTTCTATCGTAGGCCCCTCCGCATCCAACACCCTTTGACCCATCATTTTTCCCTTTAATTCTCCAATTTGTTCTCCCAACATATTTTTAGTAGCTTATACTCAGGAATTTAATATAAGAGATGCTGTGCTGAGAGACGAATAAGATTACTCTTGTTATCACGTGAAAGGGAGGTGTATTTCGCGCATCGATCTAAAAAAAGCCCTATGGCTCTCGGCTTAATACCAATATTTCGTTCAACACACAATTCAATGTCTCGATTTCTGGCCTGATGGCAAGACTGTTACTAAATGACAATTTGCTGACTCAATACAAACATTTAACTTTTTTATTCAAGCATATCAATAATTGAAAAAATGCGCAGGCGTTTTCTGATGGCTCACGACCAACTGCCGACGATAGCTGTTCACCTGTCAACACGAATGTCCGATATCCAAAGGGACACATGATTTCGTGTAGATCCTATTTTAAGGATTTAATCTAGGAAATCAGATAGCGTACTTTGCTTGACGTCCAGGTCATCATGAGGAATGGCATCTTGTTCTTGTTCTTTTCCTCTATCCTCCCACTTGGCTTCCGGCAGCCCCAACATATTCCTAAATATGTTCGCAGTCCCAGGGCCAAAACCAGCGTAATGATTATTTGCTGTTACAATTGCAAGCTTAATCCGTTCATCTTGAACGGCCTTGATATTATCGCTCCACTTCTGCATCTCAAGTACTCTGTCGATCTGTATTCTCCCAAAGTCATTTTCTTCAATGCTCCTGTCACCTATCAATCTCAAATATAGAAAATCTGTTGTGAGTACCGACGGTGTTTGTAATTCTGCAAGCTGACTCCAGACCAAGCATATGTCATTATTCGCAAAGAAATTGTATGCTAAATCTTGAAACCACGACGCGTGCCTTACTTCGACTGCATATCTGAATTTAGTATCTAATCCGGCCACCATATCCCTAAGCCTCTCTAAGCCTTCGAAAATATGTAACGAAGGAGGCAGCTGTATTAATAAAGCCAGTGTTTTGTCAGCGAGTGGGCGCATTGCTTCAAAAAATCGCTCTAATTCACTGTCAACATCCTTTAGCCTTTTATCATGTGTTATGATTTTAGGAAATTTGGCTGTGAATCTGAAATTCTGAGGACTCCTCTTGTACCAATTCTTAACCATGAATATACCCGGAATCCTGTAAAATGAAGAATCTATTTCTACATAATCAAATACCTGTGAATAATATTTTAGCCATTTAGAATTATCAATCGTTGGCGGGTAGAATGGGCCCTGCCATGATGAATAGCTCCAGCCGGAGCAGCCTACGTAATACTGCAATGTGTGCTTGCATATTACTTATTCTACCTCGGGATATTTGAATTAAGATACTCTTTTCGGTGTTAGCGTTGTCTTGGGCGCTTCTAAGGCAAATGTATTAATTCAAAAGGGTCTTCCCGCGGAACTTGAGTCGGGTTGTCCTTATGTAAAATACTTGATACGGTTTGTTCTGCGTGAGAAAGGTCTTCATTGACATCTACTTTTGCCTTATTCTTTTTCTGCTTGCACTAGATTAGCCCATATTTTCTCATCCTTCGAGCAACTGCCCTGGTCACCTGAAGATTCCCAAGCAAATGTCCTAGGCGACGCCGAGATTATCAATACCGCGGCTAATCTTAATGCTATTAGTCGGATATCAGCGGCTTGTTAATACAACAATTAAGATATTTGACAAAGCTCCGATCGGCGACAGATTTCATTCCTCTGAGCTGCGTATATTACTGATTTTTTCAGAAATTGCATCGAAAGGACTACGAAAACAATGTTGATCTGTAATGGATATATAATTTAATGTGAATATATTTTAATACCATAAAAAACACGACAACGGCTCAAGGGACATTTGTTCCTTGGGCCGGATATGTTCTATAACACTTTTTCAATGACTCAAATGCAGTGAAAGGCACATTCCTCACAATAGTATCCTAGCCAGAGTATAACATCATAACATCGAGGCAGCGGGGACATTCAATTTCCTGCTCAATTGATAGATCTTTTTGTTCGATTTGAGAGAAAATCTCTTCTTTAGCCTTTTCTAATTGTGAGACTAACCTTTTTGACATTGTACGATGAAGTGGCCCGCTTCTATACATTGAATGACCAACAGAGGAGGGAGAGGGTACATAAATTTGGGAATTGAGGTGGGAAAAAATGAAAGAGGAAAAGAAAAAACGATTACAATGGTGTTTATATAATCATGTATGTTTTAGCTGAAGGATTTGACAAAACATCTTGAAATTAGTAGGTTACTAAGCGCTTGGGTAATAACATTGGCAATAGTAACAGTAATAGGTTTACTGGAGCATCAAGAAGTGTCAGCTGTTAATGGGGCTAATGGTACCAGCTCAAATGGTACTGCCGGCTTGAAAGGCGCTAATGGTACCAGCGGTCCTCATGCCCATGGTGCTAATGGTAATACTGAAAACGGTTTGAATGGGACTAATACTAATGCCGGTGCCTTGCCAAAATCTGGAATGTTTTTCGATTGAAGGAGAGATCCATTAGTTGCCTTATTGTGTCAATCAAGTAAGCAATTCTGTGGGTTTACTAAGAGTGAAGCAACCAAGCTTGCTGGTTGACGACAGGCAGCTGTTCTGTAAAAATTATATGTGTATTCCTTCACTCTGTAAGGTGATGAAAAAAGACTTTGTCATTTCAAAAATTGAAGCCTCTCAAGATGGCGCACCTTACGTTTACATCGCATTAAGTGATCCAAATGATTTCAAGCCCGGCGCCGAAAGGCCGCAAAACCCGTTTGGTCCAAACATGATGGCATTTACTTCACCAGAGGATATGATGAAAAACCTGCCAAAAGCAATGGCAAATATTTCTAAGGCCATGGGTGGAGGGGGCACGCTAACGGATTCCCCTACATTCAAAATCAGTATGAGGGAGTACGAGGATATGGCCATAAAAGTGGGCGATCAGATTACGATAGAAATTAAAAAATCAGATAGCAGCAGTGGGAGATAGATAAAAAAAATCCTAGAAAAACGTAAAAAACGGATTAAATTATTAAGTGGCACCAAACATTTAGGAAAAATATGAAAGTCCAAGGATATGCCGCCCACCAAGCCAAAGCGCCGCTCAATCCGTACTCTTTTGAAAGAAGAGAGCCTCACAATCATGATGTCGTGATCGACATTCAGACTGCGGGATCTGTCACACAGACATACACCAAGTAC
>WNGG01009283.1_pt1 | contig 10754 bp, 9 predicted proteins | sample 5400661 | NCBI WGS metagenome assembly WNGG01 (sample SAMN13153372, study PRJNA577476) | soil metagenome | isolation source: 100 cm soil or saprolite under Garry oak tree replicate 1 | place: USA:California | collected 2016-06-15
CGAGATCAAGACACCTGGAGCGCGCTGATGACAGGCGCCCTGGCGCATCGCACGTGCACCGTCATCCCTTCTACAAGTGACCAAGCGCCGGGGCTTCTGGCTTCTGGCGAACACCACCTGGGCGTGCATCACTCGCCCGACTTTTCCATGCGCAGCATGCGTTGAGCAAGGCTGTCGCTGCCCCGATGACCGCCACACAGCGTGCAGCCGACAAGGCCGTGACGACGGCGGAAGAGCGGCGCACCCGTGTGCAAGAGCATACCCAGAGTGACAGTGCGCACCCTGGGCGGCGTGGCCCCGGCCGCCCCCCAAAGGTAGCACCGACTCTGAAGCAGGCCCAGCAGAAGGTAGAAACAGCTCTCCATACGTGTCAACGCCTCACGCAATACCAGGAGAAGGTGGTGCAGAACATTCGAGCTATCGGCCACACGGACCACTTCGTCGACCTAAATCAGTCCACATGAGATTCGTACACTTGACGACCCGAGGACACTTATACTGTGCGCTTGCGCGAGCTGCCAGTGTGCCAATGTTGTGTGGTTTGATTTAGAGCGAGGCGTACGGCGCAACGGCAAGCTGATTGCGAGCGGATATCCAACATTAGATCGACACGATCCGCACTATCGCCCATCAGGAAGCATGCATGCCTCACGGCGGTGTACAACCTCCTGTGCACGTACCCTGACAGGACGACAGCGGCAGAACGGTTTTTTGGGCAGAAGTCTCGGTCGATGTTTGCCGCCATACTGGAATCTGTCGAGATACCACCTGCTCCCCTCAGTCCGCCGCGACGAGCCGTGGGTTAGACCGAAGAACATGGAGTAGCCGATACGATGATCGAGGCCAAATTGCTGGACGATAATTGACTTTGATAGGGAAGTAGGCTATATTCTCCAACAATTATGCGTATAACTACTTTGACGATGTCGCATTAAACTAACTATTTGCTTTATAAGGTGTTTACAGACATAGATTGGCTGCTACATACCCGTCGAGGGCTTTGGACAGCCGTGGCCCTCCAGTGTTACCGCGGGGGCGAAAGAGCAATCTTCGTGAGAGTCCGGATCGACCAGGGCGTTTTCCATATAAGTCATTGATAAATTGGCTTTTTCTAATGTGACATTGTCAAGCTACTCTCGAATCAGATGCTAAGCACAGGCGCAAGGGTGTCGAGGTGGCCATCTTGATGACTGTCTTGCTACTCAGTTTGGTGCTTGGGTGGGCTGTGGGGAAAGGAGTGCATAACGTAGGCAGGATGCTTTGTTTTACCTGGTATCGATCCTCCTCGGTCTGGCTATGTTCCGTCCCTGCTCTTGGTAGGACTATTGATTGATATCGCTTGATGCTGTGCAGTTTCTTTGTGTTCTGTACATGCAAGTGCTCTGGCGGTGTAGCTCAGTCGGTTAGAGCATGCGGCTCATATCCGCAGTGTCCGGGGTTCAAGTCCCTGCACCGCCATTCTCCACTTATTTCTCTATCCTAGAGCCTTGTGCCCTTTGTGACTGGGAAGTGAGGATGTTTATTGCTGAGGTTCAGGCATGTATTGAGGCACATGCAATGTTGTCCCAAGGGGACAAAGTTATCGTTGCTGTATCTGGAGGGGCAGACTCAATGGCTTTGTTGTTTGCCCTCTTTCAGCTATGTTCGGTATATAACTTAACGTTAGCGGTAGCTCATGTTAATCATCAACTGCGAGGGGAGGAGGCAGAACGCGATGCGCTCTTTGTAGAGCAACAGGCGGTACATTTAGGACTCCCCTATTATCAAACCCGCGTTGATGTCAAAACGTTACAGCATAGTTCGAGGATGTCGTTGCAACAGGCGGCACGCCAGGAGCGGTATCATTTCTTCCATGCTTTATATCAAACGCTTGGCGCAACACGTGTTGCTCTCGGGCATACGGCCGACGACCAGGCTGAAACTCTTCTCATGCGCTTGTTACGCGGCAGTGGTCCTACTGGCTTGGCAGGGATCCCGGCTGTGCGCTTGCCATTCATACGGCCGTTAATTGCTGTCTCTCGTCATACCATACATTCGTACCTACAAGCTGAGTCTCTTCCATGGGTCGAAGACAGCTCTAACACGCATCCTGTGTATCTACGTAATCGTGTACGTCTTGACTTGCTGCCAAAGCTGCAGCAATACAACCCCCAGATTGTCAGACGGCTCACTGAGCTAGCAGATATGCTACGGGCTGATAGTCAGGTGCTTGAGCAGCAGGTGGATGAGTGGGCGATGCCAACATTAGGTTGGCAAGGAAGCAACAGGGCAGAGATACGGTGTGGACTCTTTGGGACTGCCCCTCTAGCTATCCAGCGGCGTCTTCTACGACGGGTCATTGAGACGCTCTCAAGCACACCTGAAACGGTGAGCTTCAGACATATTGAGGACTTGCGCCAGTTTATCCTGTCGGAAAGTTACGGGCGACGTTGTGTCCTGCCTGGTCAGGTACTCGCTGAACGTCATAAGGAAACTGTGCTACTCTGGAATGTGGACAGAACCCCAACAGTACCTTGCACCCTCGTGTTACCGGTGCCAGGAGAAGTTGATATCTCCGCACTCAATATCCGTTTGATCGCTGATATCATTGATAAGCCTCGCAGTCTTGGTGGGACGCACCAGGAGGCTCTGCTTGACCTCGAACGTATTGTCTGTCCTCTCCAAGTGCGATTTCGACAACCAGGTGACAGATTCTATCCTCTTGGGGCGCCAGGCTCAAAAAAGCTTCAGGACTTTTTTATTGATAGTAGGATTCCGCGAGCAGAGCGGCCATATGTGCCCTTGGTGGTTAGTGATAGGAAGATTGTGTGGGTTGTGGGTTATCGTATTGCTGACCCTTTTAAGCTCCGTCCTGAGACAAAGCGTGTTTTGCGTCTCCAATGTGGTGCTCTGCACCGGGGCGAGTTCTAGCCCGAATTTTTCATAAGGCATGATGGCGCTTGCACAACATGCTGATTTTGCGGGTGGCGCCTCCTTGGGGACGCGTCGCAGTTTGAGTCATATCGGGGTCTGTGACAGTTCTTGCATGCAGGACATGCCGATAGAGGCCGTAAGGGGATTGGGGGTGTTAGGTGCGGGCTGTGAGAGAGGGTTTGCATCAGAGAGCATTCCCCCGCAGGTAAGGAGGTCCCTTTGAGTTCATTTTACCAGAAGCTCGCTTTGTGGTTAGTGTTTGGCCTTATCTTTGTCTTTATGTGGAATTATTTTAGCAAAACAGGGCAGTCTGTAAGGGAGATTTCCTATAGTGACTTCTTAGAGCGTGTTGAGCAAGGCCACGTGCGTGCGATACGCATTGAAGGAGAAAAAATTACGGGCGAGTACGTCGGCATGGAAGGAGCCAGTGGACGCTTCAAGACCAACATACCTCGAGATGCTGACCTCATTCGTCTCCTGCGCGAAAAACGCGTGAGTATAAAAGTTGATGTGCCAGAAAAGAATTCGTATGTCATGCAGTTTTTGCTGTCCTGGGCTCCTGTCTTACTGCTGATTGGTCTGTGGGTTTTCTTTATGCGGCAAATGCAAAGTGGGGGAAGTAAAGCGCTGTCTTTTGGCAAGAGTCGGGCTCGCTTGCTTTCAGACCAAAAGAAGAAAGCCACCTTTGCTGACGTTGCTGGAGTGGATGAGGCGAAGGCCGAACTAGAGGAAATCATTGATTTCCTGAAAGATCCGCAGCGCTTTCAGAAGTTGGGAGGGAAAATCCCGAAAGGGGTACTCCTCATGGGGCCACCAGGTACCGGGAAGACCTTGCTCGCACGCGCCATTGCGGGTGAGGCGAATGTGCCTTTCTTCAGTATTAGTGGTTCCGATTTTGTGGAAATGTTTGTTGGGGTCGGAGCGTCTCGGGTCCGCGACCTCTTTGAGCAGGGTAAAAAGCATGCCCCGTGTATTGTTTTCATCGATGAGATTGATGCTGTGGGGCGGCACCGGGGCGCTGGGTTGGGAGGAGGCCATGATGAACGTGAGCAGACGTTGAATCAACTTTTAGTCGAGATGGATGGTTTTGAGTCGAACGATGGGGTGATTCTGATTGCTGCCACGAATCGTCCCGACGTGCTCGATCCGGCGCTTTTGCGCCCGGGGCGATTTGATCGTCAAGTGGTGGTCTCGCGACCAGATGTCCGTGGGCGTTTGGGAATTCTGACGGTGCACACGAAAGACATTCCGTTGGCTTCCGACGTTGATCTTGCCGTATTGGCACGCGGTACTCCTGGGTTTTCGGGGGCTGATCTCTCTAACCTGGTGAATGAGGCGGCGCTCTACGCGGCACGGCAGCATAAAATGCAGGTGGATATGCGGGATTTCGAAAGTGCTAAGGATAAAGTCATGATGGGGGTAGAGCGCCGCAGTCTGGTCATCAGCGATGAGGAAAAGCGCGTTACAGCTTATCATGAGGGCGGCCACACGTTGGTGGCAAAGTTGTTACCCGGTACAGACCCTATTCATAAAGTCACGATTATTCCTCGCGGCCTGGCATTAGGGGTCACCCAACAGCTTCCGACCGAAGAGAAGCATGCCTATCCTCGTGAGTATCTCTTAAATAATTTGGCGATTTATATGGGGGGGAGAGCCGCAGAGGAACTCATCTTCAAAGATCCCACGACAGGGGCGGGCAATGATATTGAACGGGCGACTGAGCTTGCCCGTAAGATGGTCTGTGAATGGGGGATGAGCGAACGTATGGGGCCTCTTGCCTTTGGGACAAAGGAAGAGCAGATTTTCCTAGGGCGAGAAATAGCCCAGCATAAAGATTACAGCGAAGTGACGGCCATTGCTATCGATGAAGAAATCAAACGCATGGTGACGCGGGGCTATGAAACGGCAAAGGCGATTCTCTCTGCCAATATTCATATTTTGCATGCTCTGGCGCAGGCACTCATCGAACGCGAAGAGCTCAATGCTGAAGAGATTGATCGCCTTGTGGCTGCATGGGATGACCCAAGTGGTGACGCAATAGCCGCTGTGGTCTAGCACTGCCGTACTGCAACAGAGTGAGTGCTGTACGTCCTAGGAAGAGCGCCACGAACTAGCCAGGGCTTTTCCCCATCTTCCTGTTGATCTCTTATAGAGGGGAAACCATGTATGGCCCAGATATTTGGGACAGATGGTATCCGCGGGACGGCGAATGTGGCGCCTGTATCGCCAGAAATGGTCATGGCTCTTGGGCGGGCGGCTGTCCATGTCTTAGCCCACACTGGGTCTGGGGTGAAACCGGCTCTGGTCGTTGGGCGTGATACGCGTTTGTCTGGCCCTATGCTCGAAGCCGCGTTGACAGCCGGCATGTGTGCGGCAGGGGCTGATGTTCTTGCTGTAGGGGTGCTCCCAACGCCTGGGGTAGCTTATTTGATTCGCCATACCGGCGCTGTGGGAGGGGCAGTGGTCTCCGCGTCTCATAACCCCTACATGGATAATGGCATCAAGTTTTTCTCCGCTACAGGGATAAAACTGGAAGATATGCTTGAGGAGGCAATTGAAACTCGGATAGGTAGCGCGGATGCGGCGCAGCCTCTGACAGGGGAAGCTGTTGGACATCCGATCCTTTATGAGGGTAGTATACAGCATTATATCAATTTTCTCAGACAGACCTTGCAATGTGAGACGCCTATAAATTTTCGTATCGGTCTCGACTGTGCACATGGTGCAGCATCGGCCGTAGCTCCGGCGTTGTTTAGGCAGCTCGGCGCCGCAGTGCACGTCTGGCATGCGGCGCCCAATGGGCTCAATATCAATGCGCAATGCGGTGCAGTATATCCTGAATTTTTGCAGCAGAAAGTTCTTGAGGAAAAACTGGATGTAGGTTTCGCTTTTGATGGCGACGCCGACCGTCTTATTGCCATTGACCATACGGGCCGTGTCCTCGATGGAGACTATCTGCTGGCAGTGTGTGCACAAGCATTTTTGGGAGAGACCCAACCAGCACAGCGCATTGTTGTGAGTACCGTCATGGCCAACCTTGGTCTGGATCAGGCTCTGCGCCAGATGGGTATTGGGTTGCACCGCACGCCAGTGGGAGACAAATATGTTGTCGAAGGGATGCGGCAGACAGGCGCAGTACTCGGCGGAGAGCCATCGGGGCATGTTGTCTTTCTGAATCATCATACAACTGGAGATGGTTTGCTGACGGCTGTCCAACTCCTCAATGCCATGGTCGCCAGGCAGCTTCCCCTGGCGGCCTTAGCGCAAGTCTTACACAAATTGCCCCAGATAGTATTAAATGTGAAGATTCGTGAGCGTCGGGCTCCTCTTGGTCTGGTGCAAGTGCAACAGATGGTAGAAGAAGCGGAGAGCGTGCTGGGTAGCGATGGCCGTGTGGTAGTGCGTTTGTCAGGGACTGAACCTGTGGCTCGGGTGATGGTTGAGGGTCCAGACCAGGGCATTATTGTACCTCTAGCACACCGCATCGGACAGGCGATCGCCAATGAACTTGGCGTATCTTAGACGGAAGCTCTGTCCCGTCCACGAGGTAAGGGGCATGCAGATCGCCACTGCATCTGAAATGCGTCATATCGACCAGCGTACCATTGAGTTCTATCGTGTCCCTGGTATGGTCTTAATGGAACATGCTGGCTTACAGTTGTTGCGCTGCATGCAGACGTGTATGCCTGGACTAGAGCGGTGCCATGTGACCATTGTGACGGGGCGAGGGAATAACGGCGGGGACGGCTTTGTGTTAGCGCGCCACCTCTGGCATTTGGGTATCAAAACGCGCGTATTACTACTGGCTGCGGGACGTAGCCTGCGCGGGGACGCGCGCAGAGCCTATGCCATGGCCCAAGCGTGTGGGGTGCCTATGGTACGCTGTACAACCTCACAAGCCTGGAGGCGCGTGAGCCGCACACTACAGGACACAGATGTCGTCGTGGATGCTATACTTGGGACGGGGTTGAACAAGCCACCAACTGGGCTCTATGCCGAGGCTATCGAGACGCTCAATGCCTTGCAGAAACCTATGGTGGCGGTAGATATCCCATCAGGTCTCTCGGCCGATGATGGGCATCTGCGTGGTGTGTATGTGCAAGCAACCCATACAGTGACCTTTGCCTTGCCAAAGCGCGGTATGCTGCTGTATCCAGCGGCGGCGGCGGTGGGAAAATTGCACGTCGTCGATATCGGCATACCCTCGCAGGCGATTGATGCGGAAGGCATTCAAGTCGCTTTGTTGGGGGAAAATATTATACGCTCCATGCTGCCTCAGCGTCGTCCTGACTCGCATAAGGGGAGCCATGGGCACTTGCTTGTCGTCGCAGGAGCCCTGGGCAAATCTGGGGCGGGAATCCTGGCGAGTCAAGCTGCACTGCGGGCTGGTGCTGGTTTGGTGACGTGGGCTTTACCCACCTGTCTGGCGCCAGCGATGGCGTCGCGCTTGACGGAAGTGATGACACTGCCAGTCGCCGAGAGTGCTACTGGAGCCATCTCGGAAGCTGCTATACCAGCGTTGTGTCAATTTTTACAGAGAGCGAACGCTCTTGTGCTTGGTCCAGGTTTGGGGACACATCCAGAAACGGTGAGGTGCGTCCATGCCTTAGTACGCAACGCGCCCATACCGATGGTGATCGATGCTGATGGGCTCAACTGCCTCGTGGGTCATCTTGACGTCTTACAGCAGTGTGCTGTACCAGTTATTCTGACACCTCATCCAGGGGAAATGGCCCGTTTGCTGGAAACAGATACTGCTACGGTGCAGGCGCAGCGCCTGGACATTGCCTGTCATTTTGCGCAGCATTTTGGTGTCTATGTGGTTCTGAAGGGAGCCTACACAGTCATTTATGCTCCTAACGGTCAACGCTGGGTCAATCCGACGGGCAATGCCGCCATGGCCACGGCAGGGACTGGAGATGTGCTCGCGGGCATTATCGGGGCCCTACTCTGTCAGAGGCTCAACCCCTTGCAGGCCGCCCAGTGTGGGGTCTATGTGCATGGTCTTGCCGGGGACCGCGTACGGGACAGGCTTGGTGATCGTGGACTCATCGCATCAGATGTGCTTGAAGAACTTCCATATGCTCTCCAGGCAACCACAAGGGGAGAGGCATGCAGCCCCTAGTGACGCAACGTTGGCTGACTACACAGGCCGACGAGACGCGGGCCCTTGGGGTACGCTTAGGAGAGCGAGCGCGGGCCGGCGACTTCGTGGCCTGCTGTGGTGCCTTGGGGGCTGGCAAGACAACGTTTGTGCAGGGCTTTTCAGAGGGCTACGGCGTTGGAGCGAACGAATATGTGCGGAGTCCAACGTTTGCCTTAGTCCATATGTATCACGGCCTTACTCCTTTGTACCATTTTGATTTTTACAGACTCTCTTGTTTTACTGAGGTGCAAGACATTGGTTTTGAGGAGTATCTCGATGCGAGGGGAGTTGTTATCGTCGAGTGGGCGGATAAATTTCCCCAGCTTTTGCCTGCAGAACGTTTAGAGGTGTATATACGTATCGCTGCCTCAGGCAGCCGCTGGGTGCAGTGGATGGCCTATGATATGTTCTATGGCAGATATTTCCTCCATGCTGACTGACACGTGTATTCGGCTATGAGATGGTATGGATTGATAGGGGTCAGTATCGCTACTAGTGTCCTTATATTAGCGGTTGTTGGAGGAACCTTCCTGGCAGAGAGAACCCGTGTGGCAAGGTCTGTGACACAGCAGAGCGAGGCAGAGCCACCGGATATGCGTGTGCAAAACGTGCGTTTGATTGAGCAGCAGGAGGAAGATGGGGACGGATGGGAGTTGCTGGCTCACGACGCGGAATTTTATGATGCAAAGCAGCTGGTCGTTGTACATCAGATGCGAGCCCAACTGCTTTCGCAGGCAGCTCAACCCGCACAGATAACGGCTGATAACGGTCACATTGACAGTGCTACGGGGAACATGACGGTCCAAGGAAATGTTCAGCTCCAGTATCTGGAAGGGTATATTATAGAAACAGACGTGCTCTCGTGGCATGCTGCCAGTCGTCTCTTGTGGACTGCTGCTGCAGTAAAGATTAACAGCGCTTTGGTGCACATTGCCGGGATAGGGCTACAGGGTAATGTCGATCAGCAGCGCTTCGTCCTGCAGGATGGTGTACATGCTGCTTTCCAACTACGATAAACGCTGCGAGAGAACGCCAGGGTGGATCACTCCTGTGGTTATGGTCATGGCTCTGATATGTCTCGGGGAGAGAAGTTATAGCCAGGGTCTACAAGGCACGATTGAGAAGCTCCCACCACAGAAAGGCTGTGAAGGCAATCTGGCTACATTGGATGTGTCTTCCACACGGATGACTTTTGATAGCAAAACGCGTACATTTATTTTTGAGGAAAAAGTACGTGTTCTACGCTGTACAATGGTTATTCTCTGTGACCGTTTGCAGGTTCTTAACGATGCAAGCGATAAGAATGTCGACCGGATTATTGCTACGGGTAACGTACATTTCGATCAGGGGAATCGCTCTGGTACCGCAGAGCGCGCCGATTATGTTGAGTCTGAGCAAAAACTCGTGCTAACTGGGAACCCGCGTGTTTGGGATACGCAAGAGCGTAATGAACTTACTGGTGAAGAGATCGTGGTTATGCTGCAGGAAGAAAAAGTGTTTGTAAAACAGGCGCATGTGTTATTTCATCCACGTAAAACCTCACTCAAAACACCATGACGATGGTATCACAGCCGGAGGTATTAGCCACCTACACCGTGTCGAAAACGTATAGGGGGCGTGTGGTTGTGCAGGATGTTAGTATTCAGGTGAGGTCGGGGGAAATTGTTGGGTTACTCGGGCCGAACGGTGCGGGAAAAACGACCACGTTCTATATCGTTGTAGGCCTCATTCAGCCTAACAAAGGTAGGGTGTGTCTGGACGATGTGGTACTTACTCATATGTCGATGCACCAACGGGCTCGGCTCGGCATTGGGTATTTACCACAGGAGGCGTCTATCTTTCGCAAAATGACCGTCGAGGAGAATATTCTGGCCATTCTGGAAACGCTGCCTTGTTGCCGGGCGGAAAAGTATGAGCGTACAGAGGAACTCCTAGCAGAATTTAATCTTACAGCGTTACGGCGTATGAAAGGATATACCCTGTCTGGAGGGGAACGCCGCAGGGTAGAGTTGGCTCGCTTATTAGCGAGTTCTCCACGTTTTGCCCTGCTAGACGAACCTTTTACAGGTATTGATCCGATTATGGTTGGTGAGGTGCAGACCTTAATCTTTCACTTGAAGAAAAAAGGGATAGGTGTCTTAATTACCGATCATCGTGTGCGCGAAACCCTTGAGATTACTGATAGGGCATATATCATGCACGAGGGCCGTATTCTCAAAAGTGGTGTGCCGCAGGAGTTAATTGAAAGCAGTGAGGTGAAACAAGTATATTTGGGTGAGAGATTCTCGTTCTATCCTGATGGTCATTCGACTGCTTGAGGTTGGGTTGTGGCGCTCGAGACTAAACTGCTTCTTAAGACTACACAAAAACTCGTCATGACGGCTATGTTGCAGCAAGCGATCAAGTTGCTGCCGTTGTCTCGTCTCGAATTGATTCAGAAGGTGCATCAGGAAATCTTGGAGAATCCTCTTCTGGAAGAGATTGCCACACAAGAGATGAGTGATACCGCTCTTACGACTGAGGAACTCTCGCAAGAAACGCAAGAAGAGTCGGAAGAATCGGCAGTTGATTGGGAAGCATATTTACAGGATTTTAACAGTAGTCCAGATTATGCTGCGAGCCCGGGCAAAGAAGTTCCCTCTCTTGAGACGACTCTAAAAAGCGAAACATCACTTTCTGAGCATCTGCTCTGGCA
>WNGG01011731.1_pt1 | contig 10754 bp, 11 predicted proteins | sample 5400661 | NCBI WGS metagenome assembly WNGG01 (sample SAMN13153372, study PRJNA577476) | soil metagenome | isolation source: 100 cm soil or saprolite under Garry oak tree replicate 1 | place: USA:California | collected 2016-06-15
TCCCGGGTATTGACCTGGATTTGAATATCGCGGCGCTGGGCCTGTTCGTCACCACCGCGAATTCGTGCAACCTGGGTGGCAATGCGATTGCGTTGCCCCGGCCCGCGACCGGCACCTCCACCGCAGACATTTGCATTTTTGCGCAAAGCGGTTTGGACACCAGCATGACCTACACGGTGTCCGGGCCCGGCGACGTCGCGGTGATCGCCAAACAGCCCGCGGGGCTCGGCATCATCCACTTGACGCTGCAGATTCCGGCGACCGCCGTACCGGGCGCACGCACGCTTTTTATACAGAACTCAAATCTCGACAAGACCGCGGCGAGCGGCGTCCTGGAGGTGAACTGAAATGAGTTTTGTGCAGCGGCGGCGTTTCTTGTGGATTCTGTTCCTGGCAGGCCTTGCGCTGCTTGCCATGGCGGCGAACGCAACCACACTTTCGCGGATGCGTTTGGAAGAGCTGGCGAATCAAGCCATGGCCGTAGCGTGGCTCCGCTGCCTCAGCGCGGAAAGCCGTTGGGAAAACGGAGAAATCTGGACGGAGACGCGCTTCGAAATTGTGGAACTGAACAAGGGCTTGCTTCCCGGCGTGGTCAGTGTGCGCATGCTCGGCGGGAGCATCGGAAATTTGCATTCGCGAATCGAGGGCGTGCCAGCGTTTCGTCCCGGCGAGGAAGCCTACGTGTTTCTGTGGGGGCGGGACGGCGAACCGTTGCGCGTGCTGGGATGGTCGCAGGGGACTTTTCGCATTCGACGAGATGCAAAAACCGGTTTGGAAACGGTGACGCAAGATTCGGCGATGGCGCCGCTGTTCGATCCGCGGACCCGTCAGTTCCGGCACGGCGGGGTTCGCAACCTGCCGGTGGCCATTTTTCAATTGAAGCTGCGGAAGGCGGAACATTTTCGGATCGGAGGACCAGCACAATGAGAATGACCGTTAAACGGATTTGCGTGAGCACTCTTGCGCCGTTCTTCGTTTGGTGGAGCGCGCAGTCCGCATGGGCCTATTCGTTCAACATGATCGTGCCGGATGTCCGGCAGCCCGTGGCGATTTCGGGCGGGTCCGCCTGTCCCGTGCGGGCGCATCAACTGACCTCGGCGGGGAGTATCGGCGTCCGATGGAGCACCGTATTGAATTCAAGCCCAGTCACCATTGTGACGCAGAATCAGACTGCCAGCGGGCGACTCACGGAAATCGAACAGGCGATCGCCCAATCGCTGGCTGTGTGGAAGGGAGTGAGTGGAACCACGCTGGTTCCCGCAACACTCGCACCGCTGGCGCGGACTGCGGCACAGAACGCTTGTGGATCGGATGGATTGAATTCCATCTGCTTCGATCAGGCAGACATGGCCTTTACTCCCGGCGTGCTGGCGTTCACGCGCGTGATCACCGTTTCAACCCAGCTTGGGCAAATTCTTGACGCCGACATCTACTTCAATCCCAGCGATTCGAATACGACGTATGCGACCCCACAAGCATTGGCAGCAAATCCAAAAGCTTATGATTTCGAATCGTTGCTGACGCACGAACTCGGACACTTCCTGGGATTCAGCCATTCGGCGGTTTGGAGTGCGATCATGTTTCCTTTTGCGCCGGCGCCAGGCACCTTCAGCGGAGCGCGGCCAACGGCCCAGCAACTCGACGCGCCGCTGGGCGACGATGACCGGACTGGATTGCGCGTTCTCTACCCCGACCCAGCGGACACGTTGCACGTGGGATCGATCAGCGGACAGATTTCTCCTGCAAATCCATTGGCGCTGCCGGTTTCGCCTCCGGGGGTGACGGGAGTTTTTGGCGCGCAAGTCGTCGCGGTGGATGCGTCGAGCGGCGCCGCGGCAGGAGCTACGATTGGCGGCTGGAGTTGCGCGGCTCCGGGTCCCACGCAATTTGATGGCACGTATCAGATCGACGGCCTTGCGGTGGGGCGGAGTTACCTTGTTTATGCGGAGGCGCTCAATGGCGCGGTTGATCCTTCGCAGTTTGATAATGCGATTGTCTCAATATGCCGGAATGCAGTCAGCGATGCAGGCTGGCCGCCACTGCAAGGATGCGTGGTGCCTGCGGTGGACACAAGCTTCACGGCGAGGACTCGGCCCGGACCTTGAAAGAAGTTTCAAGTTTCAAGTTTCCATTTTCTATTTTCCATTCCCGAGGGTGTGAGCCAGCCGCCGCCGAACAAAAGTCCGGGGCCGAGCGAAGCAAGAAAAATAGGTCGTCGATTTTCGCGCCCTTGCTTGGAAGCATTTTGCAGCGCCGCATGCAGGGCCGCGCCGCACGTGGATGAGCCAAGATTGCCGGAGGTTCTGGCAACGGACGGAAAAGCGTCTGGGGAAACATCGCACTGCTTCGCGAGCAGCGCCACGAGGCGCGGGTTCGGCTGGTGCGTCGCAAAACCGCCAACGGAACTCAGTGGGATGCCGCTTCGCAATTCAACAGCAGCAAGAACTTTTTCCATGCGCGTGATCGCGGCGCGGGAAAGGGCGTCACCGTCGAACTGCACGGAGAGGGCGCCATCTTTTGAATCGCTGACCTGGATCGCGGAAGCGTACTGGCCCGCACAGCCGAAAAGAAATTCACCGAGAAGGTAGCCTTCTTGGGAATCGTTGCGCGGGGCGCTTCGAAGAATAAAAGCACAGGCGCCGTCGCCAAATAAGCCACCAAATTCGCCGGCGACTCTTCCGGGAGTGAGCGTGCGGCTGTGCACGTCAGCGGTGACGACAGCGACGGTCCGAGCCTGTCCCGATCCAATCAGCGATTGCGCGACGGCAAGTGCATTTAGCAAACCCAGGCACGCGCCGCCGACGTCCAGCGCGCCACAATTTTCGCGCACCAGCAAGCGAGAATGAAGTTGCGCCGAAAGCGAAGGGTAATTGTGATGCGTTTCGCTGGTGGCCACGATCCAATCGAGCTGCTGAGCGCCGCAAGAAGCCGAGCGCAGCGCGTCTCCCGCAGCGGTTGCTGCGAGCGTCAGCTCGTTTTCATGTTCGGCAACGTAAGCGAGAGACTCGATACCCGCGCGGCCGCGCAACTTTCCAACAGGCATGCCAAAGGCGCGATCGACTTCTTCGGAGGGGATCAAGCGCGAACCCGGCACCGCGGATGATCCGGTCAGCACAGTCCGCGCAAGTGAAGAAGAGATCTTCCGGCTCAAGCTCGCACCGTCCGTGCTGGAAAGTTCAGGAACCGAATTTCGCATCGCCACCAAAACTTCGCCAAGACTGGGCGAACGCTCGTTGAGACCCGAACCAAGATCGGAAATTCCACTGGCCGTCTCGATTGCGCGCAGAAAGCTGACCCAGGCCATGGAATCGAGAATGCCGGTTTCGATGAGGTCCACCTCGTCGTCAGGGAGCGCAGCTGAAGGCCCAACCTCGAGGCGAAAACAGGCTTCCAGTAGGCGGCGATATTTCTCGTCGAATCCGGGAACGGAAGGGGGCGGCATCAGAACTCCTCGAGCCACTCAGGCTTGGGCAGGGGAAACAGCGTGTCCAGCATTAACCAGCAGAGATCGTGAAAGGGCCTCGTGAGGCCGAGCCGTATGAAGTGATGCGGACAAGACATGATCTTGCAGTGGAATTGAGAATTCAAGAAGCGATCGAGGCGAGCGGCGCGATTGGCACCGCGGTCCGGAGCGAGAGAGGCTTCAATGAATTCGCGCCAGTCGCGGTCGACGACGGGAAGGTCGCGCAAGGCTTCACCGGAAGGGAGGGCGAGTGTGGCGCGAAGTTCGTTGGCGCACATTTCCAGCCGCAGATTCTGAGTTTCGCAGCCACAGATGGAGCGTTTCGCTTCGTGCGGCATCGCGAAAAGACCGCTGCCTTTTTTATTTTCGTGGATGGGGCAATCGAAAAGATCGGCCAAGGATTCCGCCATCTCTGCTTTGTGGAGATACGTGACGGTTTCAGCCTCCGGAACCGTGGACGATTTCTCGAAGCCGCGGGTCGAAACCCGGTCTTCGACGTGAGGTTTCGCTCCGGAAAAAGGTGCGAGGGCGCATTCGAGTATGTCGCCGCGGTGAAATGGAAAGTGCGCCCAACTGTTGGCTGATACGGGCACCGGACGAATGGATTGAATTTTTTCCTTGTCGCGCTGCAGCCCGATGACGCAGAACGCCGGACCCATGCGCGTGATTTCCGTGATGAGGAGCTTGGTCATGGCATTGCGCCAGGCTTTTTGCGCCGCGAGTTCGCGGGCTTTGCGCGAATGGAGACAAGATGCCGGATTTCCACTTCGTGGCCGTGGCCGCGCCAACACGCAGCGATGAGGTCAGCCACGAGGCGGCGGTGGCATTTTTCAGGGCCAGCCTCGGAACACAGCAGCGCGCACTTGGAAGGCCAGCTTGAAGTGTCGAGTATTTCTGGAACGCCGCGATCTTTCATGAGCTTGAGGAAATCGGTTTCGTAGCCAGGCCAGTCCTTGGTTTTGCGATAGGTCTTGAGCAGTTCGGGCATGGGAGCAAAAAGCGGTTCATGAACGTACGTGATGCGGGCAATCTCCTGGAGGAAGTAAGCGAGGTCGGGATGCTTGGCGTAACCGGAAAGCTGTCCGCCGCGGTGCTGGCGAATATCGATGAGCCGCTCGATGCCTGCTTCCTTGAGAAGGGCGAAAAACTCTTGCGCCGTTTTTCCCGCGAAACCGATGGTGCAGAGGAGATAGCCCATAGTCTCAAAAATACTCGATGGCTTCGGGAGAAGCGCGAAAAGCGAATTCCTTCGACTGCAATTGGAGAGCTTCTTCAATCGCAGAATCGCGCTCGGAAACGAAGAGGGAGCCGGTCGCGAAAGCGGTGCGGCCATGCAGTTCGAGCAAACGATCCTCGGCGTCGCGCTGCGATTCAAGGATTCCACCGCGACGGATGTGCGCGGGCACTACGCCGCGTTCGAGAAGCGCCGGACAGATCATCAGAAATCGGTGGCACTGAAGGGGATCCTCTTCCGCGCACATTAAAACGATGCTCTCGGCGCGCAGCAATTCAAGCAGGCGATCGATGCCGTCCGCGAATTCCCGGGACTTTCGGCGCGCAGCATAATCGACAAGGCCGTCGGAGTGATAAACGCGCGGGTCGGCTGGCCTTCCTCCAAGAGCTTCACCGAGAAATTTGTAACCGAGCCCGGCAGAGGTAAGAAGGGCCTCCAGTGGTTCGCGGTTGAATTGCGGGAAGCGCATGCTGCCGGGGCGGCTGCGAACGTCACAAAGGATCTTGACGCTATGACTGATAAGCACTGAAAGAAAATCGGCGAGGTCATGACTGGAATGGCCAATCGTGAAAAGAGTGCTGGTCTTGGCGTTCAGCGGAGTCATAGAAAAGCGCTCGGAGAGCTAAGCTGTATTCTGCCGAAAGGCAGCGAGTGCGGCAAGCGCAAGACTTTCGGCAGAAGTGTTGCCATTTTGCGTTCGCGAACGGCGGCAAATTCGCGGACCAAAATGGACTTCATGCTAACGTAAAAAGAGGCGTCAGATTGCGGTGCGCAGTGTCTTGCAGAGCGGCAAGTGGACCGGACTACGGCTTGCCGCACGAATTTCGATCGATGGATAGAGATGTTCGCGAAAAAAACAACGCGGTTCATTGGAATCGTTACGCTGCTCTTTTTTTCGACCGCCGTAAGCGCGCGCGGCCAGCGTGTGCGCGGCGAACTTCGCATCGAGTCGCATGATGCGGAAGGAGCGGCGGTGTCGCCGGCCGGAGAATTGGTGAGCGAGGCCAACGGTGTCCGGCGGACATTTGTCACTGGGCCGGACGGACGTTACGTTGCGCAGGATCTTCCCTTTGGAGTTTACCGGCTGAGTCTGCATGCCGAAGGATTTGCTCCCTGGAGCGATCTGGTGGAAATCCGCTCCGAAGTTCCCGTGCACCTGGTGGTAACGCTGGGCGTAGCTCCAATAACGACGCAAGTGCAAGTGAACGATTCGGCGACGCTGGTCGATCCCTATAGCACGGGAACTCTCTATGCGGTTGGCCGACAAGCGATTGGCGAGCAGGCGGCGGCGCAACCGGGGCGTGATTTGATGGATCTGGTGGCGCAGCAGCCAGGCTGGGTGTACGAAGCAAACGGCGTGCTGCACCCACGCGGATCGGAATACGACGTGCAATTCGTCGTGGACGGATTGCCGCTCACGCAGAATCGCTCACCGGCGTTTGCGCCTTCCTTCGATGCAGATGACGTCGAGTCCTTGCGAGTGATGACGGCAAATTTCCCCGCCGAATACGGGCGGAAGCTGGGCGGCATCGTGGAAGTGAGCACAGGGAAAGATGTGCCAGACGGATGGCATGGGAGGTTCGACGCCGGAGGGGGAAGTTTTTCGTCGTTGGATGCCACCGCTGCAATTTCTTTTTCCGAGGGGCCGAACCGGTTTTCTGTGAGCGGCCAGGGATTTCACACGGACCGTTATCTGGATCCGCCGGTGCTTGCAAACTATACGAACCGCGGAAATGCGGCGGGGTTTTCGGCTTCGTATGAGCGGGATTTCTCGCGGAACGACCGTTTGCGCTTGAGCGTTTCACACAACGTGGTCCGCTTCCTGGTGCCCAACGAGCTTGTGCAGCAACAAGCCGGCCAACGGCAGGACATTGCGAATGCGGAGACAAGCGGGCAGATATTCTTTCAGCACACGATTTCTTCGAGTCTTTTCTTGAGCCTTGCAGCGAGTGCGCGGGATTCCAGCGCGATGCTGACCTCGAACGCATCGGCAACACCAGTGATTGTTTCGCAGGACCGCGGTTATCGGGAAGGATATGTGCGCGGCGATCTGGCCGGGCACCGCGGGCGTCACGACTGGAAAACAGGTGTGGATGCTATTTTCAGCCCGGTGCATGAGGCGCTGCAATACAAAATCACCGACCTGAGTGCGTTTCTTCCGGGGACACTGCCGACCTTTACGTTTCCTTATCAGCAGAAATGGGACGTTGAGCCTTCATTGTACGCGCAGGACCAGATGCGGCTGGGGCGCTGGAACGTGAGCGCGGGCTTGCGGTTCGATCGCTACGGATTTGTGGTTCACGAGTCAGCGTGGAGTCCAAGAATTGGCGTATCGCGGTTTGTGCCGTCACTCAATCTGCTGGTTCACGCTTCCTACGATCGCGTTTTTCAAACGCCGGCGGTGGAAAATCTGCTGCTTGCGAGTTCGTCGCTGCTCGATGCGATCAGCCCTTCGGTGCTGCGGTTGCCCGTGAGGCCGGGGCGCGGAACTTTTTATGAAGGCGGATTCACAAAGGCGTTCCTGGGAAAACTGCGCCTGGACGCAAACGTCTTCCGGCGCGATTTTCACCAGTACTCCGACGATGACGTGCTGCTGGACACGGGCGTGAGTTTCCCGATTGCGTTTACGAAAGCCAGGATTTTCGGAGAAGAAATCCGGCTGGAAGTCCCGCAATGGTGGCGATTTTCCGGATTCTTGAGTTATGCGAACCAGGCGGGCTACGGGCAAGGGCCAATCACCGGCGGTTTGTTTCTCGGAAATGACGCGGCCAATGCGTTGACGGATACGAGCAAGTTCGCGGTGACGCAGGATCAGCGAAATTTGGTTCATGGCCGGGTGCGGTTTCAGGCGCCGCAGCGGATTTGGCTGGCGCTGGGCGGGCAGTACGGGAGCGGGCTTCCGGCGGATATCGGCAACGCCAAGCCTAGCGATCTGCTGACGGAGTTCGGACAACAGATTCTAGATCGCGTGGATTTTACGCGTGGCCGCGTGAAATCTAATTTGTCATTTGACTTGGCGGCAGGCGCGGAAATTGTTCGCAAGGAACACAGAAGCGCGACACTGCAGATTCAGGTGGCAAACTTGGCAAACCGACTCAATGTAATCAATTTTGCGAGCTTATTTTCTGGGACGGGCGTGGCGGCGCCGCGCAGCGTTTCCGCGAATGCGAAGTTCACCTTTTAGACCGCCTATACTACCGCCGAAAACACAGCATGCGAACGAGCAATTGACTAGGAAGATTTTTGTTCGCTGGCGATTTGGCTTTGGACTTGTTCTCTGAGTTTCAAGGGATGCTGAATTTTTTCGAATACTTCGGGGGTGCCGCCGGTGCCACGGACGATCACAGTGCCGTAGCCGAAGATTCTTCCCATGGCGGGCTCATCAACCACGACGCTTTCGATTCTGGAGAGGAGGATTTCGTTGGTCCGGCGATCCACGAGGCCGGACTTTACAATGACGCGTCTGTTGGTGACGGCCATCTCCGTGACATTGCGCTTGAGCAAACCGATGCAAAAAAGGGCTGCTCCGACAAGGAAGCAAATAAGAACGACCCAAAGCATAGAGCCGCGCGAAGGCGTGGCTTTAGCTCCAGCCGATGTTGAAAATGAGGCGACGAGAAATGTTATAGCCAGGAGCTCGAAAACTGCGGCGATGGCAAGATGCCCCAGCATGACAATCCAATGCAGCTTGGTCTGATACTGGACGGTCTCGCCCGGAATGAGATGCTTTTCGACGTAGCTCAAGGCAGCTCCTTGAAATAAACCAGTTTCAAAGCCCAGACTCATGAGTCGAGCGGGGCGCGACGTTCTGAATTGGTCGCAGCCCAATCATTTGATTCAGCGGACTCGCTGCCAGGTGATCTGATAACGGCCGTTTGGACGTGTCTCTTCGGTGGAGAGAATCAGCTGGTCACCTGCGAGACGGAAATTGCGAACTTGATCCGTTCCAATGTAGTGCGGCCAGGAGGATAGTTCAGGCCGATGAATTACCTGGCTTTCCTTTTCGCGCACTTCATAGGTGCCGCAGTAAGTAAAAGTACCGTCATAAGAACGAACCTTCTCCTCGGCGGTGGGTTTTTGCGGGTTGGCCCAACGGGGATGAATGGGGTTCGCGAGGGATACGCACATGTGACCGGTACTGTCGTACATCAGGTAGCCGATTGCGTTTGGTCCATACTCGGGAAAAGGCTCGAACGCTCCGTCTTTGCGGAAAGTCCCGGCGGAAACGACATGCCAGGTACCGACGAGGTGCTCGCGCGCAGAAGACTCATTGCGCTCGGACGTGTTGCTGGCGGGGCCGATTAACGGCAAGCTGACAAGTGCGACTCCCATCAGCAAACCCCTGTTCCACAGGAATGCCATTTCGCCTCCAGTTTTCACTCGGTGGGAAAACTTGGTAGCGCTAACGGGAATCGAACCCGTATTTTAGCCTTGAAAGGGCTACGTGCTAACCGTTGCACCATAGCGCCACACTCTGTGCGGAATGAACCTCTTACTAGAATAAGAAAAATCTGGGGAATGCACAAGTGATTGTAAGTTGAAGGCCAGTTTCCGACTGGCTCCTATGCGCGTTGCAGATGGCAAGGCAGACCGAAACTCCCACCCCCCATCATTTTGTATGAATATCAAAGGAAAAGACTTACAAAACTTGCATTTCGTAAGTGCTTGATAACAAAGGCCGGGCATCTAGCTTGATTTGGTTTGGATGTGATGCGTCGTGGAGGAAGGAAGAACGACCGACTCTTCGCGGCTCAGGGCAAGCAAGACCGACGCACACCAAAAGCCTCAGGCCTGAGCTACAAAAAATGGTTCAAAGCAATCGCCATAAGGAGGCATGAAGCTGGTGCAGGCGATCGGGCACTATTTTACCAACCGCAAACATATCATAATCGTTTGAGAAGTTCAAGGGTTCCTTAGTGGCAGTTTCTTGCCTCGAGGGCAGCGGCAGTTCAGGCGCCGAATTGCCGGAGGTGATGGTCGGCGTGCAGATAGGCCAGCCGATTCCATTCGCGTTCCGAAAGCGAGCCGAAGTGTGTGTGAGGTTTCGGGACAAAATCCGCCGGTCGCCGAGTGAAGCGCTCGATCAGCGCGCGGAGATCCTTCATGTCGGCAGCGAATTCGACCGGACGTGTCCCTCCCGCCTGCTGGTCGATTTCCGGAGCAGTCGTGAACCCGTGCGGCCACTGGACTGGGGTCCAGAGCGCGAACCATTTGATGAGCACACGCGGAATGGGAACGACAGCGGGCTTGGCAAGCAGCTCACCCATGTAGAGCCGGAAGCCGTCGCTCAAATGGCAAATCATGTTGTGGACTGACATGGAACCCCAGCGACGCTGGCTGGTGAGCTGAATGGAATTGAGCCTGCGGAGAATTTCCTCTTTGTCGGCGGGATGGAGGAGAGTCTTCATAACCGGAATCGATCAGCCCTGGCGGTCCTGGAATTCTTCGTGCCAGGCCATCTGGATGGCTTCGAGCTTGGATTCGTTGGAGGCGGCGGGATCGCCGGAGAAGCCGGGGAGTTCGGTGATCCATTTGTGCATGTCGGTGAAGCGCACGGTGAGGGGATCAGTGTCCGGGAATTTGTCCGTAAGGGCGATGGCGATGTCTTCGAGATTGTCCCAAGTGAATGTCGGTGGCATTTGTGGCTCCTTGGTGTTGAAGTTGAAACGTGATTCGTGAATCGTGACGGGTGACTCGTGAAAACCCGCAGGGCGAGGTCAGCTCGACAGAAGTGGTTCCTGGCGATACCTGCACGAATCACGACCTATCAGTGATCGAGTTCCTTGGCGTAGTTTTTGTTCCACTCGGGGATTTCGACTACGATGTCGGTGGTGCCGTCGGGCACGGTCTGGCAGCCGAGGCGCGACTTGGGCGTAATGCCGGGCGCCAGGTCAAGCTCGTCGAGCTCCGCATCGGTGGCTTCGTTGCAGGTTTCGAGGCCCTGGTGAACGATGACGTGGCACGTCGAGCAGGCGCAGACGCCGCCGCAAGCGTGGTCGAGACCAGCCTTAAGGCCTTCGGAGAAATCCAGAATGCTGCCCGGGAGGCCGTTGTGGC
>WNGG01009286.1_pt1 | contig 10753 bp, 12 predicted proteins | sample 5400661 | NCBI WGS metagenome assembly WNGG01 (sample SAMN13153372, study PRJNA577476) | soil metagenome | isolation source: 100 cm soil or saprolite under Garry oak tree replicate 1 | place: USA:California | collected 2016-06-15
GCCGCAGCCCCACGCCGCGAGAGGCGAGCATCTGGGCCAGCAGCCGCACGGCGTGCTCGGGCGCCTCCGCGGCTGGTACCGCGACCGAGTGCGTACGCGCGTCGCCGGTCCGGCCATCGATGGCGACGAGTTCGATCGTCACCTGCTGCGCGTCGCCGACGACCGAGCCGCCCACGAGCACGCTCACGGCGAGACGCCGCGCGAGCTCGGCAAGATCCGCCGGGCGGGTCGACGCGAGCGCGCTCGCTGATTGCCGCGAGCGCTGGACGAGATCTTCGAGATCGAGCGCGAGCACCGCGGGCTCGCGCTTGAGCATCCACGTCATGCTCTCCTGCAACGCGAGCCCGAGTGCGGAAAGGCGTGCGTCTTCGCCGCGGTAGGAAAGGGGCAGGACGCCTGCCAGGAGGCGTGGCGTGGCGCCAGCCTCCACGAGATGGCCGACCTCGGCGCCCGGGCTCCTCGCTGTCGCGCACCCAGCGAGGAGCATTCCAACGAAGACGAGACGGAGAAGCGGAGACGTCAGCCTGAGCGACTCAGGGACAGCTCGGCCTATCGCTCCTCACTCTTCTGCTGCATCGTCTGCTGAGCCGGCGAAGTGGGCGAGTCGATCGCCTGTTGAGCTGCAACCACGACGAGGGCGAGATTGAGGGTGAAGAAGACGGCTAGGACCCATGTACGCATCCGACACTCCTTTTCGCGGACGAGCCCGCGAATAGACCGACAGGCGCCAATACGCCCGTACTGACTACCATACGGACAGTCCACCGTTCGTGTCAAGATCGCTCGCACCTGACTACGTCCTGACGGCTCCACCGAGTTGCTTCACGAACGCCCAGAACCGGGCGAGCTCTGCCCCGCTGAGCCACGGCAGGAAGAGGGCGAGCATGATTTCCGGAAACGATCCGACGTTGACGCCCAAATCGATACCCACGTGGAGTAACACTCCGACGAGGAACCAGAGTCGCTTGCCCAGGAGCCAATGAAGGATCAGTCGGTGCAGCCGGGGCAGGCGCTGTCGCGCGAATCGATAGGCGCCAATGGCGCCGAGCGCCATGAGCGCGACCAGCACGGCCGCCTCGAGCTGGCCCGACAGGAGCCCAGCTGTCACGACGACGAGTATCAGGACGACCCCGCTCAGAATCCACGACAGTCGGCGCCGCCAGGCCGCGGGTGTCGGCCAGTCCCCTGCCGCTCGATCGGCCTCGTACCCCCGCACCGCGGCGCCGATGAGCGCGAGCGGGAACAGGATCTCCCACCATCGAACGACGTGGGTAAGTACCGGAAGCAGGCCCACGTGCTGGAGTTGCGCGACGAGGGCTTGAGCGGGCACGCGGTAGAAGTGATCGAGGTTGAGCACGTAGTAGAGAGCCTCGCCGGTGGCCCACACCTCGCCCTGTTTGAGGAGTCCAGTCGTACAGTAGATGACGGCGAGCTGCAGCATCATGAGCCGGATCGGCCACGCTGCAATCGGCCGGGGCGGTGTCGCCGGGGCTTCTGTGGGGATCACCGCACGTCGTCGGCGCCAGCCGTCGATAGAGTACGCCTCGCCCCAATCGGACAGCATGCCCAGGAAGAGAAAGTTCTGGATCACCCAGTCACCGCCCGAGAGGTACATCGGCTGGAAGCGGTAGACCTGAAGCATGAGCACCCAGCTGCCGATCGTCGTCCATCGAGTCCAGACGCCGAGAACCATCAGGCCGAGTGCGGCCAGCATCAACGCGTACAGCGCGAGCACGAGCCACGGGGGGTTCCCGTAGTGCAAGATCGTGAACTGTCCATAGGGAAGCAGGACGGGGCTCCACCAGTGCTCGAAGCCGTGCTCAGGGTCCCAGAGATGCCTCAGCGCTCCGCCGAAGCGGGCGCGCGCCATGCTGGGCAGCCACATCCCCTCGTCGGTCAAGAACTCGCGAACGTTGCCGGCCAGGCCGGTGAAGTTCCACAGGATGACGAGTCCAAAGACGATACGCGTCAGTCCCATGGGGCGCGGATCCACGCGCGCGCACCAGAGGCGATGCCACAGCTCCGGCCGGACGAGGAAGAACACGACGGCGAGGACGATGCCACTGAAGAAGAGCACAGTGACGCTCACTCGATGCCTCGGTTGTCGTGTGGTGGCTCGGCCGGCGCGGCGCGCCTGTTCCACCACGTCTCAAGCTCGACCTTCTTGACACTGCCGTCGGGAGCCCCTGGCAAGCCGAAGCGTCTCCGAAGATTGGGCGGCAGCTGTCCGTCCGGAAGGTCCGCGCAGCGATACCGGCCGGCGTCCATCTCGTAGACCGGCAGTGTCCGGGGATCGTAGCCCCCGGTCACGTACGCCGTCGCCGGCGGGGGAATGCGAGTCATCAATCGGACGAAGCGAACTTCAACAGCGGGTTCTCCGCCGTGGGTGCTCTCCCAGGCCCGGCACACCCAGGCGGCGTAGTCCGCCTGATACGCGATCTCCTGGCTCAACCGACGGTTCACCTTTCCCCGGCGGTCGTACCAGAGATAGGGATAGGTCCGGCGACCGTACACGTCGTGCCGTACGTCGGTGATGTTTCGATTCCGATCCTCCAGCACAACACGCATGAACTCGTTAATGCGAGGCGGATTGGGCGCGAAGAACCCCCAGTCCTGGCGAGTGGCCGTGGCCTGCCGGTAGAGATCCAGGAGCGCATAGCGAGTGAACACGCGGTGGAGGCTCTGGGCTGGCCCGTCGGAGGGCAGATTCGAGACGAGAAGACCCGTGACGTGATAGGCGATGAAGAGGGTGACCAGGATACCGCAGGCGCCCGGGCCCGACCGGCGACCGTGTCGTCCTAGTTGATCAACGTGCCCGGCGACCTCATCGCCGCCAGCGTCACTATGAGCTTTCTCAGGCTCAACATGCCCCCCTGTATGCCCATGTGCGCCCACCGATTTGATGTTAACGGCAGCACGCAGCGCGGGTCCAGCGAACTCACATCAGCGTTTGCGGATCCCCGGCTCCAAGTATAGTTGGCCGAGCGGGTGGAAATGTGGGGATCGGCATAACGGACGACGCTCGGTTCCCGGCGCACGGCGCCCACCTCGTCGGCAGCGTGCCGCTCGCCAGCGCGGAGGCCGTCTTCACCGCCGTCGCCGCGGCGATCGGCGACCGGCTGCGGCGCATACCCGACGGCGAGACGGGTCCGCGCTCAGACTGGATCGTCTGGCAGCTCCCGGTGTTCACCTCCCAGCCCGGGCTCGAGGTCGTGCCGCCCGGGCCAGACAGCTGGCGACCGCTGCCGCGCGTCCGCGTCGAGGATGGCACGCGCCCCGAAAGCGTCAGGTTCGGTCCGCTCGGCTACGCAGAGGCGGCACTGGCATCGTATCGCGCCTTCGCGCGGCTCAAGCGCGACGGCCGTGTTCCCGTCGCTACCCGGTTCCAGGTCTGCCTGCCCACGCCGCTGGCGCCGATCAGCGCCTTCGTCGTCCCCGAGCACCAGCCGCTGCTCGAGCCGGAGTACGAGGCGCGGCTGCTCGACGAGCTCCGCCTCGTGCTCCGTGAGCTGCCGCACGAGCAGCTCGCGATCCAGTGGGACACGAATTTCGAGTTCGGCATGCTCGAAGGCGTCTTCCCTGTGTGGTTCGACGACGTCAAGAGCGGGATCCTGGAGCGGCTGGTGCGGCTCGCGCGCCACGTCCCCGCCGACGTCGAGCTTGGCTATCACTTCTGCTACGGCGACGTCCAGCATCGGCACTTCAAGGAGCCGGCGGACGCGACCAAGCTGGTGGAGATCGCGAACGCGCTCTCGGGAAGCGTGGGGCGGCCGCTCAACTGGATCCACGTGCCCGTCCCGCGCGACCGGGTCGACGAGGCGTACTACGCCCCCCTCGCCGACCTGCTCCTGCGGCCGGAGACCGAGCTGTACCTAGGCCTCGTGCATCACACTGACGGCGTCGCTGGCACGGCGCGCCGCATGCAGGCGGCCCGGCGGTTCGTCTCGGGGTTCGGGATCGCGACCGAGTGCGGGTGGGGCCGGCGGGCGCCCGCGACGATCCCCGAGCTCCTCCAGATCCACCACGCACTCAGCGCGAGCGTCCAGCGGTCCGGCGCGCCGCGACCACGCTTCGCGTGGCCGCCGGACTTCACGCGCGTGCCCGACGAGGACTGGACGCGCCAGCCCGTTGATACTTTCGGCCTCCACTACGACACAGTCGAGAACCACGGCTGGTACCGCAACCTCGATCCGACGGTGGAAGACCTCGCGCGGCGCCTGCGTGACGGCGACGTGCTCGTCGACTACTCCGGCGGCACGGGTATCCTGCTCGACCGGCTCAAGCTGCGCATCTTCGACCGCCAGATTGGGATGCTGATCGCGGACAGCTCGCCCAAGTTCCTCCGCGTCGGGCTTGATAAGTTCGGCGATGACGACCGTGTTGCCTTCCGTCTCCTGCGCTGGCTGAAGGAGGACAAACGACTCGAGCTGCTTGAGGAGGTGCTGGGGCAGGCGCTGGTCGCGCGCGGCGTCGACGCCATCGCATCCACGAACGCGATCCACCTGTACCTGGATCTCCCGGGGACGGTCGCGTCGTGGGCGCGCGTGCTGCGGCCCGGCGGCCACGCGTTCGTGCAGTCGGGCAACATCCGGAACCCCCGAGCCGGCACCAGCGAGTGGATCCTCGACGAGACGGTCTGGGCGATCCACGAAGTCGCCACCGGCCTCGTCCGCAACGATCCCCGCTACGCGGCCTACAGGACGCTGCTCGACGACGAGCGGCGGATGGAGGCGCACGTGGCGTACCGCGATCGCGTGTTCCTGCCGGTGCGGCCCCTCGACTACTACGTGCGCTGCCTCGAGGGCGCCGGGTTCAGGATCGAAGACGTCGCCGCGCGAACGATCGAGGCGCGCGTCGAAGACTGGTTCCAATTCCTGAGCGCCTACCACGAGGCCGTGCTGGGCTGGATCGGTGGCTCCGCCAAGGTGGACGGTGAGGCCGCCGGCGCCGACGCGGTGCGCGACCGCCTAGCGCTCATCCGCCACGCAATGGACACCCTCTTCGGAGGCCGGCAGGCGTTCCGGTGCTGCTGGACCTATGTCAACTGCGTGAAGCCGTGAGGCGGTGGTGGCCCCAACGGGAAGCGCCCATCATGCTAGTCGCTCACTCGTAATCCCGATCGAGGTGTTCGCCCTCGCCCCGCGACCCGCGAGAGCCTTGGTCCGAAAAGCGTTTTCTTTCCTTCTTCCACTGGCTGGAGCGAATCCACCCAAGCCAAGAGGGCCCAACGTGCCGAAGAGTACCGCCGTAGTAGACTGACGGAGCAGGAATGTGGGACTGAACGCCACGACACAGGAAAGGAAAACGCTCATGAAGGCCATCTCGCCGAAGCTCGACGACGACCTCGATGCGGAACTGGAAGCGTTGTGCGCAGCAGAGGGGCGAGACAAGGGCGACGTCGTGACCGAAGTCGTGCGCAAGTATGTCGAAACGGTGCGCTTGCGCCGCGCGCTGGAGGATCCCGCCCTCACACGACTCTACGAGGAGTTGGCGGGCGACGACGCGGCGCTCGCCGAGGAGAATATCGCGGAGTACGGTCGGTTGCTCAAGTCCGCCGATGATGCATGAGGCGCGGCGATGTCTGGCTCGCGACGCTTGACCCTGTTCGCGGCTCTGAGCAGGCAGGTACTCGTCCGGTTCTCGTTCTTCAAGCCGACCCTCTGAACGACTTCCTCCGCACCGTCGTCGTCGTTCCCTTCACTAAGAGCAATGGGTAGCCCCGGGGAAGGGAGACTTTGTGGGTTACGACGCGGTGAGGAGGGGTTTGAAGGCGGGGTCGGCTTCACACACGGTAGAGTTTCAACCGGCAGACCGTAGCGATGGCCTCGAAGTCCCGGTCATTGTGGTAAAGCTCGGCATCGGCATCCAAGCAAGTGGCGGCGATCAGGCAGTCCACTGTGCTGCGGATCGTCAGCCCCTTCTTACGGCACTCACGGTAAATGGCGGCGGTCCTGTCAAAAGTCCTGAGACCACGAACGCGCAAGATCGGGAAGGAGCGCAATAACTTCCGCGTCAGGCGATACGTCTTGTCCCCGCGAATCCCCTGCAGGACCTCACAGTAAATGATATCGGTAAGCGCCAGTGATCCGCCTTCCGCCACCAGTTTCTTCAAGTGGAGATCGAACGGCGTATTTCGCGCCTCCAGGAAATCGATCCAAACGGTGGTATCGACAACGATCACCGGCGACTACGTCGAAGCTCGGCCAAGTCGCCTTCCCACTTTACCTGGCCCCGAAGCGTCAAAATCTCCTTCCTCTTCTCCCGCTTTAACAACTCTGAAAGAGCCAGACGCACCAACTCACGCTTAGACTTACACTTATAGATTTTCAAGCCTTCGCTAACGAGATGGTCATCGAGTTCTATATTGGTTCGGCCCATGGGACGCATCCTCCTCCGGCCACTTTAAAAGAACATGGTGTAAGAGTCAAGCTGTTTTGGTGTATCGAAGGGGAACAGCGTTACGACGCGGTGAGGAGGGGTTTGAAGGCCGGGTCGGCTTCGACGACGCCTTTAAGCGTGTCGTTCAGGAGCAGATAGCGCCACGAGTCCACGGAGGCGCCAGCCAGCTGCAAATACCAACGGCGCGCCTCGGTCAGCTTCTCCAGCATCGCGTGGTTGTCGCGGTTCGGCATGTAGGCCAGGCTGTAAGCCATCGTGTAGGCAGCCGTGAACTTGTCCAGCGGCCGATCCGTCAGCTTGAACGCCTCCTCCGCCTCCTTGTAGGCGCGCAGGCGGGCGCGGCCGGCATCGTAGATCAGCCAGACGTTGTCGCCGCCGACGCCGTTCATGTGCGGATACACGACGGCGACGGTGGCGGCGGCGGCGATCGCCGCGTCCACGGCGTTGCCGCCACGGCGGAAGATCGCGAGGCCGGCCTCGGAGGCGAGGGCGTGGGGCGACGCGACCACGCCGCGTGTCGCGCGCGCCTCGGGCCAGCGGGTGGCGGCGGCCACGCGGCCCATGATACATACTCGGCATGCCGACGCCGAAAGCCGACCTGGCGATCGAGTTCCTGCCGGACGTCTTGGCGCGCGACGGGCTCGCGTGGGTGAGCGCGGCGTCGGCGAGCATGGCGCCGTTGATCCAGCCGGGCGACGCGCTGTGCCTGGCGCCCCTCGGCGTCGCGCGCCCGCGGCTCGGCGCGATCGTCGCGTACGTGCGCGACGCCCGGCTCGTCGTGCACCGGGTCGTGGCGGCGACGCCCGGCGGCGTCGTGACGCGGGGCGATGGGCTCCCCGAGGCGGACGCGCCGCTCGAATGGACGCGCGTGGTCGGTCGCGTCGCTGCGATCAGGACGCCGGCCGGACGCACGCTCGACCTCGGGCGGCCGCCGTGGCCGCTCCTCGAGGGCGCGCTCGGCCGGGTGGCCGGCCGGCCCGCGCGCGGCTGGCTCGCGTGGAAGGCGCGGCGCCTGCCGTTCCACCTCGCGGCCGCGCTCTTCCGATGATCCTGTCGCGGAGTCCCAAGACGGCGTGGCGGGTCATCGAGGGCGAGGCGGTGATCCTGTCGCTCGACACGAAGGCCTTCCGCGGACTCAACCCGGTCGGCAGCCGCATGTGGGAGCTGATCGACGGCCGGCGCAGCGTGGACGAGATCGTCGAGGTGATCGTGCGCGAGTTCGACGTCACGCGCGAGCAGGCCGCCGTCGACGTGCAGGCGTTCGTGCGCGAGCTTCTCGACAAGGGCCTCGTGACCAGCGCCGGATGAGCCGGTTCGTCGTCCTCGAGCTGGGCGCGGCGCTGGGCCCCGCTACCGAGGACGTGGTGCGCCGCGCGACGGCGCCGGTCCTGCTCCGGCTCCTCGACGCCGCACCGCCGTTCCGTGACGACCAGATCGTCCACGTGAGGCCGGCGGGGAACGGCGCCACCGCGCGCGCCATCCTCCTGTGCCGCGGCGGCGGCGGGTACCATCTGCGGCTGCCCGGTGCGGACGACCCGCGCGGCGGTGAGGTGCTCGCCCGGGTCGTGGCGATCGAGCGCGGGCCGACGGTCTTCTCGCTCGAGGGCGGCATCCTGGCCCGCCTGCCGGCGCGCTGGGTGGTGCGGGCGATCGACGCGCTCGAGGTCCTCGCGCGCCTCCGTCATCCGCTGACGCCGCCGCTCTTCCAGGGCGGCGCCGACGAGTGCCTCGCCGCCGTTCGGGCGAAGTACAGCCGCGGGGCCGAGGTGCGGGAATACGCGCGCCTGGCGACCGTCGGATGCGAGGCGCTCGAGCTCGAGAGCGTCCAGCGCTCGGTCAAGCCCGGCGGTCGCCTCCTCGACGTCGGCTGCGGCGCCGGACGGGAGGCGCTCGGCTTCGCGCGCGCGGGATTCCGCGTGATCGCGATCGACATCGCGCCCGGCATGATCGCCGCCGCCCGCGCCAGCGCCGACGGGGCGGGCCTCGCGATCGACTTCAGGGTGCAGAGCGTGACCGAGCTCAACGATCCGCCGGGCTCGTACGACGGCGCGTTCGTCGCCTTCTCGGTGCTTCACCACATTCCGGGCCGCGCTCACCGCATCGGCACCCTCGCGCGCATCCGCCGGGCCCTCACCGCCGACGGCGCGCTCATCCTCGTGATGGTCTATCGCCCACCACGCGGGCTCGTCTCGCGGAGTCGGCTGGTGGATTTCCTCCGTACCGTCGGCGCGAAGGTCCCCGGACTATGGCGCGTGTCGGAGCCCGGCGACGGCTACACGATCTGCGTTTCCGACGCGAGCGACCCGAGAGAGCCCGTGTTCTTTCACGATTACGCCGGACCTCACGAGGCGCGGGTGGAGATCGAGACGGCCGGGTTCGTCGCTGACGAGATCGCCCGGGGATGGTGGATCTGCCGGCCCTCAGCGACCGCCTGAGGTCGTTTTTAATAGTAGCGTCAGCGCCCGACCGAGACCGGTAAGTTTCTTACCAGGACAGCTTGAAACGAGCTCGGACTAGCAGGTGATTTCCGTACATCGGACCTAGTTAAATACCTGTTTCGACGGACTTCCCCCAGTCATCGACGGCGTGGCACCGCCCTTGCTGACCTCTGAAGGCCATGACGCTCAAGCGCTGGCTCGCAGTTCTCGCGATCGCTCTGGGACTGGGTGGCTTGTTCACGCTGTCGGCCCATGCGGCCGAGACCGGGAACTTCAATTCGAGTGGCGACTCCAACATCGACGGAGGGGCGGCCACAAGCAACTTCGGATCCAGCACGACGGCCTACGTCGGCGTCGGCCTTAGTACCAGGCGCGGCCTGTTCCTCTTCCAGGACCCCACCCAATTCGCCCTTGCGCCCGGAGCAAGCATCAAGACCGCCAGCCTGCGGATCTACCCGGACACGCTCGGCGGCGGCACGCTCGTCGGGGCCTATCAGGTCCTCTCCACGACGCCATGGACCGAAGGCGTGGTGACGTGGAACAAGCGGGCCAGCGGTAAGAACTGGACCACCCCGGGCGGTGACTACATCGGGACCGTTCTCAGCTCCACCCCCAATAACGTCACCTCCGGCGGGTTGATGATCTGGGACGTCCTGACGGCCTTCAACTCCTGGTACGCCAACTCGGGGACGGCCAACGGCATCCTGCTCAGGCAGGTGAACGAAGGGCTCGGCGACCTCCTGGTGCTCCGCACCAAGGAGTATGGTGGTGGGTCACAACTCCCGGCGATTGTCTTCACCTATCTAAAGCCTGTCACGAGCCTGACCGCCACCGCGGGGGGGGCCGGCCAGATCAGCCTCGGCTGGACGAACCCCGGGACCAGCGCTTACTACCAGGGGACGCTGATCGTCCGCAAGGCCGGGAGCGCGCCGACCTGGACGCCGACCGATGGCAACGGGACCGGCGTCTATCCCGTCGGCTACTCACCTGACGGCGGTGCGACGGTCGTTGTCTTTCACGACGCGGCTCTGGGCACCTCGTTCACCGACACGGGCCTCACTCCCGGCACGACGTACTATTACGAGGCCTTCTCCCGCGACAGCGGGAACCTGTACTCCCTGGTGAGCAACACGGCCAGCGCGATCCCCGCGTGCGCCGGGGTCACCGGTGTCAGCTGGATCGCCGCCCAGGCCCAGAGCACGCAGGCCACCGTGTACCAGTCGAGCGGGGCCGGCTCCGTGATGATCATCGAGAAGCCGACGAACGCCTTCGTCGCCGGTGACTATCCGACCAACGCGTCGACCTGGGCCAACAACGCCGCGATCGGGCCGAACGGAGCGGTCGTCCGGTACGTGGGTTCCGCGACGACCAGCATCGCGCGGTCCGGGCTCACGAACAACACGACCTACTACTATCAGGCCTTCGCGTACACGGGAACTGGGACCGCGACCTGCTATTCGTCGGCCGCGGCCGCCACCGCGACGGCGCGCCCGTCCTCCACGACCCAAGAGGCGTGGAGCTACATGCTCGCCGGGGGCTCGGCGCTGAAGCCGCCGATCGCGGGCAACGACGGCATCTTCTTCTCGTCCAACGCCGGGCAGATGATCTCGCTGAACTCGACGACGGGGGTGCAGAACTGGGCGCCCGCCGCGACGACGTCGGCGGTGCAGGGGTGGCTCATTCCCACGCCGCTGAGCGCGGGTGGGAACCGGGTGTTCGCGGGTGATCAGGGCGGCAAGATGTACGCCCTGAACAGCTCGACCGGGGTCATCCAGTGGCAGCCCGCGCTCACCGGCGCGACGGGGATCCAGGCGGCGCCCTCGGTCCAGGTGCGCGCGTGGTCCAACAACGCCTTCGCCACGGCCTATCCTGGCACCTACGACCTGGTCTACGTGGCGACGAAGAACGGGGCGGGC
>WNGG01058101.1_pt1 | contig 10753 bp, 13 predicted proteins | sample 5400661 | NCBI WGS metagenome assembly WNGG01 (sample SAMN13153372, study PRJNA577476) | soil metagenome | isolation source: 100 cm soil or saprolite under Garry oak tree replicate 1 | place: USA:California | collected 2016-06-15
ACATGGCAAGGTCTAAACAACCGATCCCTTCTGGTTTTCACACTGTCACTCCTTACCTCACAGTCCGCGATGCCGCGGCCGCCATCGAGTTTTACAAGAAAGCGTTAGGGGCCGAGGAGATTATGCGAATGCCTACCCCCGACGGCAAGATTGGTCATGCTGAACTGAAGATTGGCGATTCCATCATCTTTTTGGCAGACGAGTTCCCCCAGATGGGCAACAAGTCTCCGCAAACTCTCGGTGGTTCTACCGGAGGCTTGTACCTTTACGTCGAAGACGTTGACAAGGCGTTCAAGCGGGCAACCGACGCTGGCGCAACCGTCAAGATGCCTGTCACGGATATGTTCTGGGGCGATCGCTACGGGCAGGTAACCGATCCGTTTGGACACCTCTGGAGCCTCAGCACGCACGTTGAGGACGTCAGCCCAGAGGAGATGGAGAAACGATCGAAGGAGTGGGCTGCACAGATGGCCCAGCAGGCGCAGAAAAAGACTGCTTAGTTCATATCAAACCACAAAGGACACGAAGTGAAGAACTCCCTTCGTGTCCTTTTGTGTTAATCGATGTAGGCGCGCGCGTCCTCGCGCGTGCGACCACTAATTCCCGTGTACCTCTGTGTCTCTATGTTTGGATGGACAGCTTTTCCTTCCTGGTTAATTCTCGCTATGGCCAAATCCCGCGCGTGCTCATCGCCGTAGCCACCCGCTGGATGCCTACGATGTAAGCGCCGGTACGCATGTCTATGTTGTATTTCTTCGCCGTGCCGTGCACATCGGCGAAGGCCTTGACCATCACTCGCTCCAGGCGGCGGTTCACATCGTCTTCATCCCAGAACAACTCCTGCAAATCCTGCACCCACTCGAAGTAGGAAACAGTCACGCCTCCCGCATTCGCAAGAATGTCAGGAATGACCATGATCCCGCGCTTGTGCAGCGCGGTGTCGGCGTCGGGAGTTGTCGGACCATTGGCTGCTTCCGCGACAATGCGCGCCTGAATGTTATCTACATTTGCCATCGTGATCTGGTTCTCAAGCGCCGCAGGAATCAGAATGTCGCACTGGAGCTCCAGGACGGCTTCACTCGAAATGGGATCGGAGTTGGAAAGACCAGAGACCGAACCAGTCTTCACTTTGTGCGCCAGCAGCTCGGGAACGTTCAGTCCGGCGCGATTGATAACTCCGCCGCGCGAGTCGCTGACCGCAATGATGGTAGCGCCCACCTGGGAGAGAAGTTCGGCTGCGATGCTTCCCGCATTGCCAAAGCCCTGAATGGCAACCGTCGCGCGGTTCAGCTTAATACCCATGACCTCGCATGCAGACCGAATCACGAACAAACAGCCGCGTGCCGTTGCTTCGTTGCGTCCAAACGACCCGCCGAGAAACAACGGTTTGCCAGTTACGACGCCGGGCGCGCTGCTGCCGTGGGTCATGCTGTAGGTGTCCATGATCCACGCCATGGTTTGAGAATCCGTGTAGACATCGGGCGCGGGAATGTCTTTATCCGGTCCAATGATCGGAGAGATTTCGTATGCATAACGGCGGGTGAGGCGTTCGAGCTCGTCCTTGGAGAGCTTGTGTGGATCGCAAACAATCCCCCCTTTCGCTCCACCGAACGGAAGATTGACGATGGCGCACTTCCAGGTCATCCAGGAAGCCAGAGCTTTCACCTCATCAAAAGTGACCTCCGGGTGATAGCGAATGCCGCCTTTGCAGGGACCTCGCGCGCTGTTGTGCTGCACGCGGAATCCGTCGAACACGTGAATCGTGCCGTCGTCCATCTTGACGGGCAGAGAAAGCGAGAGCGCCCGCCGCGGGCGGCGCAGCACTTCGCGCATGCCAGGATCGAGGCCGCACTTTTCGGCGGCGGTATCGAACTGGCGCATCGCAATGCGGAATGAATTGAGATCTTCAGTAGTTCTAATGGGAACAGGAACTCGGGCACTTGCCATAATAGAGGACTCCTTTCCACCAGCAGGGAAGTGGAGGCCCCGGGCGGAGTCGAACCGCCGCCACGCAGTTTAGGAATTCTCGGGAGTGATGCAGTGCTACGTGAGATCAGTTATTTAGAGTGGTGTCCGATACTGCAAAGCGACGTAATGTTACGTCATTAGACAGTTTTCGGACAGCTGTTTGGACACCAAAGTCTTGTAACCCAAGCCGAGCGGAGTATCATCTGTGGCATGGTGAAACCATTCATCCAGCCGGTCAGGCGTCGCCGTGGAAATCCCAACTGGGGAAGGCCGCTTCCGCCCGCTCCAGCTGTTGCTACTGAGTTCGAAGTACAAGTTCGACACTTGGGACTCACGAAGAAAACATCTACCAGTTCAGTGGCGTTACGGAATTGGTGAGAGCGGAATAAGAACCGGTGCTACATACCGGAATGGCTGCTTGAGGAGTGGGAAATCGCTGTGGAGCCGTACATCAGTGGCGCAGCGTGACCTTGGAAGCCTTTAGGTCTCTGTATCGCGCGAAAACTTTGCCTTCTGTTTGTTCCACCTGGCTTGGGCCGCTTTGCGAGCTGATTCCTTGTGCTGTTCGGGTGTCAGCTTCTTAGCCGTGGCCTTGCCACCTTTACGCCCCAATTCCGCGAGGTACTGGGACAGCACACCCTTCTTTGCCATTGTCGGAAACCAGAGCATAACACGATCGATTGCACACAAAACGGGCGTTGACAGCTTGTTTCGTGAGCCTAACATGAGGGCACGTGCGGCACATGACTGTATCACCGGAGAAGGGTCCAGTGGTGCTCGTCTACGGCTGTAGTGAGTGCAACTGGATATATCGCGCTCTAACCCTGGAAGAGGCATCCCAACTATCTTTGATCGCTCAATTCACTTTTGAGCAGCATGTCTGCTCGAAATACGACGCCTCGGCCTAAGCACTTCGGCCCAACTCACCAACCCAGCCTAGCATTCCCAGCCATGTAAAACGCTTGGCTGGGTTGGCAGAGTTTCCAGGTTCGGAACACTCACTCTCTCATGTAACGTGCAACGTGCGGAAAGTCAATATCGGGCCGGGTTATGCACAGCGTCTACGTCCATTCACAGGCTGCTTTTTTGATACAACGAAGCTGCGGGCGGCTTTAGCAGCGGCTCCCGTTCGAATGCAACAGCGCAACAAGCTCTTGTAGAAAGCAGAACCGCCGAGTCGCTGCTGAAGCCTACCCACTGACACAGCAGCCGCGGGAGGCGCCCCCATGCTCCTTAAGCCAAATCTAGGTACGTTAACTCTCGACCAAATCCTAGCCAGGGACCGCAGATTGCAGGATGAGCGGGAGCGCAGGAATCTCTTAGATTATACCGAGTGCGCGTCAGTGAAACTGCGCCCGGAAGTGTTAGTGGAAGTTGCCAGTTTGAAGCTGGCTCGGCCCTGGAATCCGGGCGAAAAGGAACGATCATGAGTCGGAGTTTTCTGGACATGGCCCACGAAGTGAAGCATCGCAACCCCACGACGGAACTCGAAAAGCTGCTGCGCGAATATGCTTGGGCTGACAGCAACCACGTGCTGGATCTCGTGCTTGATAACTGGCCTGTGCTCCAGAAAGCAGGCTTACTCGAAGAGGCTTTTGTAGATGCGTGGGGCGCTCAGAAGTGGGGTTGTCCTAATTGGACTCCTGCCTTCTGCCGCGCCATCCTCGCAAAGCTTGATCGTGCCGCCATGCTAAGAACAGGTGATCCCCTACCTCCGGGCGATTCCTTCATTGTGTATAGAGGCGTTGCTGGTATTGGCGCTAAGCGTCGGGTGCGCGGGTATTCGTGGAGTGCTGACGAAGGTATTGCCAAGCGTTTTGCGGAACTTCGAGCGAATCGTTTTGGTTTGCCCAATCCTGCCGTTTACAGCGCGGTCATCCAGAAGGAAGACATCCTGACGTTCATCGACGGCAGCAACAGAGAGGAAAGGGAGTTCCTACTTCTTCCCCACAAACTTTCCAAGCTGCGCCGCGTGTGGCGAAAGTCAATTCCGAAACACGTAACAGAACTGAGTTCCTTGCCCCTGCCGCTGCACGGCGACGTATAATTTCGGCCGCTATGACAAGTGCTGACGAATACAAGCGAGTGGCGCTGGAGCTGCTCGACCATTTTAGCGAGATCACCAAAGAGCACATGGCCATGAGCGAAGTGCTGCGATCTAGGCCAGCGTTGACCGTAGAATGTCGGGGCTATCTGCCGCAGGCGAAGCAGGCGGTTGATTCGGTCTTCGCTCCCTTGCGGCGCGCAATAGAATCTGGAACTGACATTCAGCCCGCGCTCGAAGCACTGTTAAAACTTCCCTGAGTGTTTCCTCTAAACTTCGTTGTCCTGTCACAGTCCCTCCATATTTCATGCTCCGTAGTACCCCACAACGCCCTCAGCCCGGCGCTGCACATACGCCCTCTGCCGGCATCTTGGGGAGCACTGTTTCTGCCAATCGCGCGTAGGGCGAAATTCGCCGCCACACGGGCTGCAGAGCCGCGCTTCGGTTTCCTGGCCCTCGCCCTCATCCTCGCGCTGGGAGGCGTCACGCTGGGGCTGAAAATGCGTCATTCCGGGTATAATTCCGGCGCTATGATTGACAAGGCGCATCTCCAAGGTAAGCAGGTTGCTTTTCGACTAGTTGGTCTTAACCGTGTCAGTGTCGGCATCGTTCGAGTGGTTGAGACCGACGGTTCCGGCTTCTGGATCGAGGCTCCGCAGTTGTTGGGCGAGTTGCAACAAGATTCCGCTTGGGCACCAGCGGTATCGAAGATTCAGACACCCGTTTTGTTTGTGCCGACTTCAAGCCTGACGTTTCTGGTCGCGACACAGGAGTAACGGCGTCGTTGCTGCCTCGACGCATCAATTAAACCTGTGCGTGCTCCATGAGCACAGGCGATTCCTGCTTCCGTTGACGCTTGGGCCTACCACACAGGCGACATTTTCTCTTCGCCCGGTCAGAACGCCGCAGCAGCCGAAGTCGGGTCCCTTCACCTCTTTGATGACACGATCGGCTGATCGACGAAGCGGGAAAACATGCCAAGGATTACAAGGCCCCGCTCTATGACGCGGAACGACTCGTTACCGCTTCCATCGCCGTTGGGCTGCAAACGGCCCGGTTCGCGCCGGTGGACTTCCAGGGAGTCATAGTTCCGGGCGCAGTTACGGGCTGCGTTCTCGACGCGGTTTTCTTGCGCCTGATGGAACACGTAAGCGAGGGCCATTTGCTGAGGCGCTGTCGCAACTCCAGATGCCGGAAGGCGTTCATCCCGGATCGTACCGATCAGTTTTATTGCGGTCGCACCTGTCAGAATCTCGCAAACCGATACCGGCAACTTGGAAAGTCAATCGACGTAGAGGAAGTGGCAAAGGGGAGGAACCATGCGTAAGCAAAAGGGTCACATCGTCAAAATTAGCGGCCGCTGGTACTCCTCGCTTACCAGACGGATCATTGAGCAGACGGCCAGCCTACGGTTTCATGATCTTCAGCTCAAGCATCTCAAGGCGTCGCCTAGCTGCGTCGGTAAGGTGTGACTTGAGCTGCAGGCTCAGCACAGGTCGCGCTACGCGTGAGTAGTAAACAACATATAACTCAAGCATGCCCTGCACAGGCATGGCCCCTAAGACACTGCCAGAAACGTTGGCCGAAGATGCATCGTCAATACCTGTGGCGGTTTGCCGCGACAGACCGTTGACAATCTCCTTTTCAACGCTGTTGTTCAGATCTGCCCAAACTGAGGTCTTGGTGAAGGCCAGTTGGATTAACCCGGCGTCTCCTGGGACCTCAGTCTCGTCAAGGCAGTCCCCATATTGGTCAAAGGCATTGCAGACAAAATTCGTGAAGAAAGTGCTATCGCTGGCTACCGCCTCGTATTGAAACGTCAACTTGTCATGCCTGAGATAGTTGGTGGTCACAGTGCCAGCGAATGAGCTTTGCGGAACAGATCCAAAACCCTCCCGGCAGCCGGGAATCTGATCCAGGCAGAAGGAATACAACATTTCCGTGCAACCCGTCGCGCTACAGTCTGGAGAGTAGCGGGCAACCTCAAATATCCCCGGGCTGCCATCAGGAGCGGTCAAGGTTGCCACGGCAACAGTGGCAAGAGATGTTATGTTGGTTGTTTGGGCCATGACGTTGGCCGCGAGCAGGACGAGGACGAACAAAGTGGCTTTGCGCATGTTTGATTTTCCTCGGGGGGGAGGAAAGGCTGGTGATATTCGATGTTGAATGACGAAGCGTGCGAGGGCCTGGGTCTGCGGGGAAGGTTGCTAGCGCGCCAAGTAGAGCAGAAAAGCCGGGCCGCGTCAAGCAGCCAATTTCTTCGGTAGTGGGGTCATAGCGTGGAGATGAACTACTGGTGGCCGTTTGGGCAAGAACTAAGGGCACCTTGGATAAAGCGGCTGAATAGGGAGAAAATTCTGCTAGGCACGCTCTGCCAACAATCCAGATAAGGCCGCGCCCTCAGTGTCGGAACTAAACACAATCGAAATTGACACAGATACAGTCGAAGTGTACGCTTTCCCTCCTCCCCTAGAAGCAGGCACAAGAGAAGTGGCCGACGGTAAACAGCGGAAACCAGAGACCCTAACTGGACTGTGGGGATGGATCGCACACCGTCTAGAAGTTCCTCCTTGGGGGCAAGCCCTAATTGTTGTTCTCATCGCCACATTTTTGGCAATTGGCTCGACGCTTTGGTCTGGCTTCGGGAAACTAACCGATATAAACATTCGCCTGACCGTCATTGATACAAGGCTAGGGTTGCAGGCAGGGATTAATCTTATCGGCGAGGTCAAAGAATACGCAGCGAGGGGAGACAACGCTCTTGCGATACAGACCGTAGAGAATATGAAATCATTGGTAGCAGTTGCCAAGGAAAAGAAAGTCCCTCCTCCTCCTGGATACTTTGCTAGGACGCTTACCCTTCTTGACGACGTAAAGTCAACTGAACCAGCAGTTGCCAGTAAATTGTTCGGAGCGCGTATCGCTCTGACCGAATACCACTCTGCGTTGGAACCTCCACCGGACATTCCCAAAAACCTAATGAAAATCCAGCTTGAGCCGGGAACCATCATACCTCCCATCTCAGTCGATAATAGGGCGGTTTATCGGATAACGGATTCACTACAATTGCGCCGTGGAATTCATGTTAGTTCAGATGGGGCAATCATAAATGCGCTTGATATTCCTAGTGGGACAACGATATTTATCGTACCTACTCTTCCGAGCGAGCTGCCTGATCCCTACGATTACAGGTTTAATCATGCTTGGAGGTTCTCAAGTTCTCGACGGAGCAAAGTGGAAAAACGTGGTCTTTTTCAATACGCATATTGTGTATCGTGACGGTAATGCGACACTTGACGGAATACGCTTCGTGAACTGCACATTTGATCTTCCAGAGAACGAGCGCGGCACACAACTGGCGAACTACGCTGCCCTCGAAAAGCATTTCTTGGCGCTTTAGCAAGCGTCGGCTCCGGGCCACGTGACTCAATGGTCTCTCGGAAGAGATTCATGCAGCCAGCAGTTCTTTCAGTTCCCAGACGTGATCCGCAATTCCCGCTTCCATCGCGGGTGTGCAGCGCAACGTCTGATGCACGCGGCAGAAATTGTACCAAGCGAAATAAAGGGTGACGGCAGCCTTGAGGTTCTCTAGCTTCTTAGAATGGGCATTGGTGAGCCTCGTAAAGCGCCTAAGATGAGTCCGTAAACTCAAATTGGACCGCTCGACATGAGACGTGCTGATGTGTTCCGGGTCGGGCCTTCCGTCGCGCACTTTGGATATGACCTCCGTGATTCTTGGTGGGGAATACCTCGCTTCAGAACTATCGAACTGTCCGAAATCACCAAACAATTTCACGAGCTGTGCGAAGTCAGCTTGTCCCGCGAACACATCCTCGATTCCCCGCTCATAAAAGTGAAAGCCGTCAGTCGTAAGCTGAAAACGCTCTACGCTGAGACGCCGCTTCAAATTCGACAGAAAGCGAAGTGTGGTTTCTTTTGTCCGCTTGCCGATCTCGAAACAGGGCACCAACTTGGTTTCCGCGTCGAGTGCGACAAAAACCCATTGATCTCCGATTTCAGAAGGGTCCGTTTTGCGAACTTGCCGCGCCTTCTTTCCAACGAAGCACCAAACCTCATCGCATTGCAGGTAGTTCGGGCGCAGGTGGCGGATCGCTATTCAATTGGTGGCGGCGGCATAGCCTACACCTCCGATTTGCGACGGCTCAGCGTCTTGACTACGTTGGGCCGTTCGTATTTGACTCCCCAAAGTCATTTCTTCTTCGCTCTGAAAACGACACCGCTTTCTTCTGTCGTTTCCCGTTCAACCTTTTCCGCCTCTACAAGTCTTTGTGCGGCAGTCATCACAGCTCCCAGAGGCTGAGAATATTCCTCAATATCGAAGCTCGATTGCTCAAGCTCCTCTCGTATCTGCTTAGCATTCAAGCCTTCTTTGTTGCGAGAGAGAATGTCGAAGATCGCCTCGGTAAGACTAGGCTGTTTTCTGCGAGCATCTTTTACTTCTTGCAAAATCTGCTCGCGTTGATTTTCGTCAGGGACGAAACGAACCAAGGCTCGCAGCGCGGTCGTAAGCTCTAGGATGCGCTTGTCAACGTTGTCCCTTTGCTTAAGCCACTGCTTCAATTCATTCCGTGATTCACTGATGACTTGTTGGTAGTTCACGGGCATAATGGAGTGTATTATCATGGATAATGAGACGAGAAGTCAAGCGAAAAATGCGTTAGGTTGGGAGCCTTTTTTGGACGAAGCGAAGCGCCGATTTGCAGATGCTAGGACAAGCGAGGAACGGCGCAACCTGCGGGAAGCCATTAGGGGCTTTGAAAGACTGATTCAAAGGCGGGCGAGAATGCCCAAGGCAAGAAAATCAGCAACACGGAATTAGCCCAATACCCGGCCGCTGGTACGTGCGCTATTGGGAGCGGCGCAACATCGGCAGCACTGTCGAGCAGAAGCGAGCGGACATCGAAGAGGCGGCCGAGCAACACATGGCAACCGTCAACGGCGGGAAGATTCCAGCCGAGCGGATCACTACCATCGGCGAGTTTGTCACTGGCGTATATCTGCCCTGGATCGAGCGGCACAAGCGTCCCTCCACCGTGAAATGCTATCGCGATATCTGGGAAGATCATCTTAAGCCGGTGTGTGCGGATGTGTGGATGAAGAACGTTCGCACCTTTCACGTCCAAGGTTGGCTCAATAAGATTGCAGAAAAGGGACTGGGCCGCAACAGCCAGAAGCATGTCAAAAGCACACTCAGCGCGATCTTCAAAGTGGCGAAACAGCAGGGCTATTTCGATGGTGTTAATCCAGTAATGGACACGGCCATCAGTCCTTCGGCGCCAGAGCCCGAAGAAACCTATGCATACTCCCTCGAGGAGTTGAATTCAATCCTGGCGCACATCCCCGAGCCTGCCACGACTGCCTTTGCCATTGCCGCGTATGCCGGGCTGCGCGTGGGTGAAATCGAAGCTCTTCGCTGGGAAGATTATCGCGATGGCGAGATCCACGTCTCACATTCAAGATGGAACGGTCACGAGACGGAACCTAAGACCGCCAAGAGCCGCGCGCCTGTTCCAGTGATCCGTCATCTTGCCGAGCGCCTGGAAATGCATCGCCTGCGCTCCGGCAATCCCGCACTGGGCCCGATGTTCCCGACCGGCAAGGGAACACCGCGGATGATGAACAACCTTTTAGGCCGGGAGATTCGTCCCGCGCTCAACCGGTGCGAAGTTTGCCGCAAGTCCGAAGGCGATCACGCGAAAGCCGATCACGAATACAAGCGCGACAATCAGCTCCCCGAATGGCACGGCTGGCACGCTTGCCGGCGCGGCCTTGGGACCAATCTCAATCATCTCGGCGTTCCTGATGTCGTGATTCAGCGCATCCTTCGTCATGCACACCAATTGGACACCTGGCTCCCCTTCGAGCAAGCCTATGTGATTGAAAGGAGTGGAGGCCCCGGGCAGAGTCGAACTGCCGACACGCAGTTTAGGAAACTGCTGCTCTATCCATCTGAGCTACGGGGCCAGACCGGATGACAATAAATTATCGCACGTCAGTTTGGCGCGCAACCGATGGTCACGTCTTCGTTGCCAAGCTGCTGATAGTGATCGTCTCCACGCTTGACAAGTTGCATGGGAAAGACTGAAGGCGGCAGTTAAGGCTCAAATTAAGCACTGCTATACAAAAATATCGTGGCAACCTTTTCTAAACTTGCTTCCATCCGAATAACACCACTTCGCTTAAAGGTCGCCGCGCTTAAAGGTCGCCGCATAACCTCAGGAAAGGGCTGAAGCGTGTTCCCTCGTAAGCACCGCACCGAGACTCCAATTGAGCGCATCTTTCGCCAGGTCACAGGCCGCAAGATGAACCGCATGGAGAGGCGCTACTTACTCCGCAAGCCTAGATCCAAACGCAAAGCCAACTGACAGCAAACTGCACCACTACCCCATTTCGTCACTCGTTCTACTGCAGGGTAATCAAATAAATCGTAGCCGACTCTTGCGGAACAAGAAATCGGCTGCCCCGAGGGGGATCAAGAAAGCTGGCCGAGATCCGGGCCAGCACAAACGTCTCCCCACGATAGCTGACCTTGGTCCGCACAGGTGCCGAGAACAGGAAGGTCGCCGAATGGCAGGGACAACTGGTAAAGCCGGAGTCCGGAGTCGTGAGGAAAAGAAAATCATACAGCGGCGGAGGAGCAGGCTGAGGCGATGGCAGGGCGAAGCTACGCCCATTTCCGTCGGTGAAAAACGATGGTGTGAGATTGTCAAAGGTTATTCC
>WNGG01009288.1_pt1 | contig 10752 bp, 15 predicted proteins | sample 5400661 | NCBI WGS metagenome assembly WNGG01 (sample SAMN13153372, study PRJNA577476) | soil metagenome | isolation source: 100 cm soil or saprolite under Garry oak tree replicate 1 | place: USA:California | collected 2016-06-15
GTCGCGCATGCTCTCGCGACGGCCACTCGACGCAGTGACGGTCGGGTGCTGATCGCCGGCGACGCCTACCAGGGGGACGTCTACTCGCCCTCGACCGGGACATGGAGCGCGACGGGCTACATGGTCTACAGCGGCCTGTATGAGACGGCCGCTGCGCTGCTCGGCGATGGTCGGGTGCTGCTGACCGGCGGATACAACAACACATGCGACCCCACCTTCGACTATTGCGGGCCCAACCTGACCAGGGGAGCCGAAATTTACTCGCCCTCGTAATGTCGACCTCGTGTGACGATCTTCGCCCCTTGAGGCTCACCGAGGACGGGCGGTAGCTGGAAGATCGCGACCTGCGGGGTGATTTGCATCTATCCGTGCGCTCCCTGACGTGTCTGGAGAACGAGCCGAAACTCGGTGGCCACAAACGGTCTAGAAAACCGTTGGTGGTGTCGTCTAGCTGGTAACCGACTTCGCGTAGCCGCACGCCGGATCATGCGCCGAGCATTTGCTGTCATTGGCTGTCATTGGCTGTCAGAGCTCAAGGCAGCGGACGTCAGCGCATGGAGGCGAACTCAAACGGACGTTGGCGGACGACCGCAGACGGTTTTGAAGATCGCGGGCTTAGCGTCCGTAGCCGTCCATCAGGATCCGTCTGTGTTCGGATGTGACGACCATGAATCCACAGCCGCCATCGTGCGGCAGCTTGGCTGTCATCTTGGCTGTCAACGACACCGTCGCCGCTACCCCGAATGTCCAGGTTGCTCATGTTGCACTTGGTAAGGAAAAGGTCCCCGGTTCGGATCCGGGCGTGGGCTCCAGACCACGCCGCCGAGACGAAAGCTCGTTAGGGCGAACCGGCGATGGCGCCGAGCTGCAGCAGGAGGCTGAGGTCGTCCCTGGCCGCCCAGTGCTCCGCGATCATGCCGCTGGCGATCCGAAAGATATGGATGTGCTTGACCGAATACGGCTTCCCCCGCCGCCGAAGCCGGGACCAGCATCGTGCTTTCCAGCCCGAGGTAACCCGCGGGCAAGGGACGCGGAGGCACCGGTGTTGCCCCGAGTGTTCCGCTGACTGTCATCCCACAGGCCACCCGGTCGCCCTCCGCGATCATGTCGTCGATCCGCCAACGGCGGTCGGTCCCGAAAGGAGGGAAACAGTGAACGTAATCACTGCTGCAAATCTCCGCCGGCTGATTCCCGCAAGCGTCGTGGCTGCTGTCCTAGCGTTTTCGTGGTTGGGTCCACTGCCATCATTCGCGTCCAATGGCGGAACCGGATACAACTGCGGCGTCAAAGGCATCGGCTACCACGACCATGGAAAGCCGTGTCCGAACCGGCCGTTCCCCGGTCATGGCTTCGGCCTGCTGAAATTCGGCATCGATATAACCAGGCCATCTCATGGCCATGGGAAGGAATTCGCGCAGCTCAGCACCACCACAACGACCAGCAGCACGTCTGTGAACGACGAAGCCACAACCGATTCAGACAACGCAGATGCGACATCGCCTGGCAAGAGCCACGGACACGGCAACGGCCACTCGAGGGGCAAGGGCAACAGTCACCAGTAATCTTCAACAGCTGACCAGCGACCCGCGGAGCTAAGAGATCGTGGTCGCTTCGGGCCTGCGGAGGTGCGCGGCCGGATCCACGCCTTCCAGTTTTAGGTCGTGCTCCAGCATTTCGTGAACCAGCTCTGGAAAGCTGATGGTTGGTTTCCATCCAAGCTTGGCAGCGGCCTTGGTCGCGTCACCACGGAGGTCAGGAACGTCGACGGGTCGAAGGTAAGCCTTATCCACTTCTACATACTTCTTCGGGTCGAGCCCGACTAACCCAAACGCGATATCGACAAAGTCCTGCACTGAACGCGAAACTCCCGTCGCGATCACGTAGTCGTCCGCGGTGTCCTGTTGGATCATCATCCACATTGCCCTGACATAGTCGCGCGCATGGCCCCAGTCCCGCTTCGCATCCAGATTACCCATGCGCAACTTATCGGTCCGTCCAGCGAGGATTTGAGCCACTCCACGAGTGATCTTCCGCGTGGCAAAGTTCTCACCCCTTCGCGGGGACTCATGATTGAACAAGATTCCACTACTGGCATGTAAGCCATGGGCCTCGCGGTAGTTGACCGTCATCCAGTGCGCGTATACCTTCGAAATCGCGTACGGGCTCCGAGGTCGAAATGGAGTCGTCTCGCTCTGGGGCGGTGCAGACAGGCCAAACATCTCAGAAGTGGAGGCCTGGTAGAACCGAACCGGAACGCCGGTCGTTCGAATCGCCTCGAGGAGTCGGGTTGTACCGAGACCGTCTGTGTCTCCGGTGTACTCAGGCTGGTCAAAAGAGATCTGTACGTGGCTTTGCGCGGCGAGGTTGTAGATCTCGTCGGGTCTGACAGTCTTGACAAGGCGATTAAGACCTCCGGAATCGGTCATATCGCCGTAATGGAGGACAAAGCGAGACCCCTCCGTCTGGCCCGGATGAGCATGTTGAAGGTGATCGATGCGCCCGCGATTCATGGAGGAGGAGCGCCGCACAACTCCGTGGACCTCGTATCCCTTCTGGAGCAATAGCTCAGCAAGGTATGAACCATCTTGGCCGGTAATGCCGCTAATCAGGGCCTTTTGGGGCATCGCAAGAAAAGTCTAGGGTTTCAAGAAAGGCCACCCTCAGGGCGTGCACCAACCTCCTGATAGCCTCTGGCCGGGACGGAGCCGGTGCAGAACGTCCCGAGGCGTGATTGACTGCGTCCGGAGCCCAACAGCCCACCGCTTCATCGAATGCTCCACGCTCCAATGCATCCGTCCAGCGTTTCACGACTTCCTTGTTTTCTTCGGCCCTCGATCGCGGTTCGCTTTCACCGGTCTTTGTTTCCATTGGTTGCGCTCCTGGACAGCGGCTCGTGACGTCGAGCCAGCACTGGTCGACGAACGGCTCGGCGTCGAACTTATCGCACCGGGAAGATGATCCTCCTCGTACTCACCGCCGTGAGGTGCGCGCAAATTCCGTCGTCGATGCTCGACGGGCATGGCAGCCCGCCATCACCAGCGCGGTGTCGGTTGGCAACCATCTCAGGCTTGAAGCTGTCGCTGGCCTCTTGGCTGTCAGACTGCTCAAATTGGCGGGGATGGATGGGAATCGAACCCACCCAGGACGCCTCAGCAGCGCCCCGCAAACAGTTTTGAAGACCGCGTTTCTGACATCCGCTGGCGTCCACCGACGTCCGCCCCAGATCGACATCAGGCGTCAGCAATCCGCCGACGTGCGCCGTCGTCCGTAGAGATTCACGAACTTGGCTGTCACCTTGGCTGTCATCGGACAATGCCGTCGCGTTTGACGGGGGCCAACCGGTAGGGAGCCTCACGGTCCCGAACCATGCTCGAGCCATGTCCCTGCGTGATCTCTCGGCCCCCTTCGCGTCCTACTGAACTCGATTCCCGCCGGCGTAGTGCCCGCCCGACCTGTCGTATCCGTCCGTATCTGGTTGCGTGATCCAGCGTGATGCGGCAACGGTCAATAATTTCTCACCTAGAAACCGCACAGATCTACCAACCCGGCAGGCGTGTGAATCAACTGGCCATCCGACGGGCGGGGACTAAACTTTTGCCATGACCGAGCATGCAGCCGTGATCGACATTTCTCGCTACTACCCGGCGCCAGGCAAGCGCGACGAGCTTCTTCGCGCGATGAAGCAAATGGCTGAACGAGCCGCCGCGAGCGATGGCTGTTTCGGCGCGCAAGCATGCGATTCCGACCAGGACGAAGAGGCGCTGATCGCAGTTTCGCGCTGGGAGTCCCAGTCATCACTCGACAAGTTTGCCCAGTCGCCCGAATTCGTCCACGAACGCGAGCAACTGACCTCGCTGCTAGCGCAGCCCGCGCGGCGGGAGCACCTCAGCCCGAAGTAGGTCCCGGCGCTTGTTCGCCGCTAGATTAGATCGCAGTGACGCTGCCACTCATTCCCACTGTCGCTGCGTGCGGCAGGAAGCCATGGATGGTTGGTGTGCAGGCCGATAACACCAGCGCGGAAGATCGCGACCGATTCGCTCGGTTGTTGAATGCGGCAGCTGCCAATCATTCTTGCTGGATCGTGCTCAGCACTTGCCATCGTGTAGAGCTCTATGGATTCGACGCCATTCCGCGGCTCGACGTCACGCCGCCACCGGACTCCGGCGATAGTCGCTGAGTAGGCCGCCGAGGCGCGTACTCCGTTCGATCCGGCCACTCGCGGCCTGGACGCGATCGGCGCGAGAGGCCGGCGGTCGTAGGTTGCGGCTCCCCCGCTTCATTCACAGCGATTCACGAAACCGGTTCAGCCGCAAACTCGACCCCGCTCGGTCACGAAGAGCCCGCTGAAACTGGCGGTAAGTGACGGGAGGACCGCATCTGACGGCCCTCCCCCGCAGCGCATCCCTGGGGTAGGCTGGGATGCTTCTTTTCCACCATACGCTGGCGCGCGCCAATTCATCCCCTGGTAAGTCGTTCGATCTCGCTCGTCGGAATCGTCCGCGTGTACCCGGTCGGCAGCGTGGCGATTTGCCCGCGGCGATCATCGCCTCAAGCTCGTCGCGAGCAAGGCCGAGGCCGGCCGCCGCCTCGTCCGGCATCAACACATATTCGGGTTTGCTGTGTGAGACAACCGGCGCCGGCCGCTCGATCGGTACGTAGCGGGTTACCGGTGCCCTGTCGAACAGCTCGTCTTGGTTCGGATCCTTGCCGAGGGGCGATCGTACTTGCTTCCTAGCCTCTACGACCCGCTCCCATCCTCAACGCGTTGAGCGCCCCGCCACGGTCGCAAAGGGGATAGAACAGGCGTTCGGCTACTTTCAACCGCCTTCCCGGCCTGAAGAGACCGTAGCGCGCCATGGGAGGAAGGCGCCCCCTCCCAACTCACACCTCGATCGCGGACGTAAACAACGGAGCTCGGCCCCGGCGCCTTCCTAGGGACTAACCCGCGGCGGCTGTCATGTGATCGAGCAACTTGAATCAACAAGTGTGGCGGGGTAGCCGCCCCCACCCCTGTCCCGAGCGCCAGCTATTGGCCCAGGGGATCTCGGCCCCGGCGTCCACCCCAACGCCAAGCTATCCCGGCCTGACGCGAGTGTCTATAGGACTTTCGCACCGAGGGCAGTACAAACTGACCGCCGGCTGATCGAGCCGACGGCCAGTAATCGGGATTCAAGGCGTGGCGGGCGCAGAGAGCTTCTCCTCTGCCGCAGCGGAGCTACCCCCGCGTTCTGGCCCCTTTACAACCCTCGATTCCCGCCGACAGAATAGACCTCAACCGCCGTGCTGTCAGGAGCGACCCTTGTCGTCACGACGAGCACTAGCTTGATATTTCGGCTCTGACGCGTGGGGGCCCGTACTGGTTGACGGTCCTTGCGGGCAACAAGAATTCGCGATAGGACGTGCCAACGAACCATTCAAACGGGGCGACAACGTCCTCGGGTATTTCAAGTTCGAGTATCACGTCCAGGTCGTCGTCACCGATCTGGTCGCCAAGTGGTCGATCGAACAGCCATACGCCGCTGTAATCCGTAGGAGTCAGGTACGTCCCAGTCATCTCGCCAAAGCCGTCCCGCAGAATCTCGGCCGCATGCCGAGTCGAGTGGAATAGCTTCATTGCCCCTGGATCGTTTAATCGCATTTGATCCGCAAATCCTGCGCAGTGGACGCTCGGCCTCGACCACCGTGCGGACTTGCTCAGCCTGATCGCTGTGTCCGTTCCCCACTGCGCCCGGAACATTATTGCCCCCCAGGAGGCTGGATGCCGAAGAAATCAGCAACCCCCACAGCACCAGACGTAGCGCGCCCGATCATGATCCTCAGCCCCGCCGTTTGGCATGAGCGGTTGCGTGAGCAGCTCATCGAGAAGGCATTTGACCATGACAAGGCCGACCTGGTCGCACGCCGCACGTTGCGGCGCCTGGTCGACGCGGCATCGTTGGCACCAGCGCCGATCCAAGCGCAATGGCTGTTGTGACTTAGAGCTTACTGACCTCCAGCTGACCTGTCCTTGGACACAAAGTCGTGTTCCGATTTCGTCTCATTTGGTGGCGGCACTCAATCGCCTGCTGATGGTGACCACAATGTGCGAGGTATCGACCTCACCTAGGGTCAGACAGCGTGACGAACATAATTGGCTGTTGTTAGGTAGTGCCGGCGAGTAGAGCTGCGACCAGGAGCCGAGCGCGCCGAGCGGTAGTCAGGATTAGCTGCCAGCGCCACCAGGTCACAGCGCTCTCGATCTCCGTAATGCTCCAGATAACCACCGTAGGAAGAAGAACGCGGATAGGACGGCGGGCAACCAAACTTCGTCAGAGCCCTCGCATGGCGTCGACTCTCGAAAGCAGCTTGGGTTTGACTCCGCCGCCACACATAGGCCCCGACACATGGAGGGACGCGCGAGAGGTCCTAACAGGCAAAACGGTTCAGAAAACCGCAGGAGGCGATTGATGGGTCGGGGTGTCAACGGCCCAGGTATCGCCCTGGGGAGTGTCTGCGTGGCGTGACTTGGCTGTCATTGGCTGTCATTGCCCGAGGCAGCGGACGTCAGCGCACAGATGTGAACTTGAACGGACCTCTACGGACGACCCCCCGCGGTTTTGAAGACCGCGGTTTTGGCGTCCGCCAACGTCTGCTGATGTCCGCTCAAGATGGAAACCTGCGGCCAGCAAGCCACTGACGTCCGCAGTCTTCCGTGTAGGTTCGCGAACTTGGCTGTCGTCTTGGCTGTCAGCGCTCGCGTTCGGCGCCCCGATCTCTCGAACCGAGCTCCCTATCAATCGCCCGGCTGATTACAGCTAGGTCTTTGGCGACGATGTGCTCGACCTGTTTCAGCTGGATCCGATCGTAGGCGTGCGTCGCGACGTTGCGAAAGCCGCGGATCTGCTCCCATTGGATTTCGGGATGGCGTCGCTTGAGCTCATCAGACAGTCTGGCGGTGGAGTCGGTCAAGGCCATGAGGTTCCACAGAATGGCCTCTCCCCCGGTCCGGCCAGCCTCCTTGAGGGCGAGCGGGTCCTCGCGCAACACAGCGTAGATGCGCTCGATTCGCTCACTCATATGGGCAAGGGTTCGACGGTCGCGCTCCTCGCTCAGAGCGGCACTGCCTCGGCCAGGATTCGGCGACCCGCCGGCGACTCGGGGTCGACCGCGGAGACATGAACGGGCGCGCCGAGCAGCCGTCCGAGCTCATGCTCCATGCGGTCGAGAGCACCGAAGTAGGCAAAACCCTGCGGCCCAGGCTCGCGAAAGTCGATCAGGATGTCGACGTCGCTCTTTTCGTCGGCGACACCGCGCACGACTGACCCGAACAGACGCGGATTCGTTGCACCCGCCGACTCGAGGATTCTGCCAATCGCTTCCCGTCGTGCCCGGACGTGGCCTACAGACCTCTGCATGCGTCTATTTTCACTCGATCGAATCCGGCCCGTTCCGCGAGACGCGGCCGGGCAACCTCAAGAGTGTTCGACTGCGTCCACGCGTCGTCTCGCAGGCTCGACACGACATGCAGCGCTGGCAAGCCTCGACGGACAAGGTCGATCGATCGCTCATAGCCGTGCGGCGAGTGTATGTCGCGCCGAAGTCGACGATTGAGCTCTGCCACGTCGCAACGCATCAGCCCGCCATGGATGGCGATGTCGACCCGGCCCAGTGTTTGGGAGGTGGCTGGGGACACACTCGGCATGCAAGTCTCGATGGGCGGCCAGATCACGCCGACGGCAGCCGGCTCCCACTTCGAACCGAGTTCCGGGCAGGTGGTCCAATGGCGCTGGCGCTTCCGTTGCTTCGATGGCGCATGGGGCCGGAGCTTCAGCGCGATGTGGAAACGATCAAGGCCATCCTCGAGTCCGGTCCACCAACTCGTTGACGGGGGTTGTGATCCTCTTCCGGTAAAGCGCGGAGGAACCGGGTGCCTCACGGTCCTGGGCATTGCGTCCGCTGGCATATCGCCTTAGACGGCGTACCCCGCTAGGGAGGGGTCGAGTCGCTCAGCCCGATGACCGATTCTTGATCTCGTCCCCAATGAGGAGCGAGAGGCACCGCGGGGTTCTACCCGGTCGGCTGACCTGTCCTGACATTCTCGACCGGCACTGTGAAGTGGAACCGCGTGCCGGCCCCTTTCCTGCTTTCGAACCATAGCCGGCCGCCGTGCATCTCCACGATCTGACGGGCGATGGGCAATCCCACGTCGCGACCGATGGCCGACACCGATCCGCTGTGGTGGGCGCGTGTGTAGCGTCCGGCCAGCCGCTGGTCGAAATCCGCCGGCAATCCGACTCCATCGTCAGAGACGGAGATCTCCACCGCCTGGCCGCTGTTGACTCCGCTTGCGACTAGGATGTCCCCGCCGTTGGGCGAGTACTCGATCGCGTTGTGTAGCAGCGCAGTCAGCACCTGGGACAGCTTGTCCGCGTCGCCGGCGATCGACGGAACTGCCGGATTGAGATCGGCCTTGATGAAATGTCGCTGCGTCTCAGCCTGGGTGGAGGCGATCGCCTTGGTGGCCAGGTCGTTCAAGTCGACCTGGGAGATCTGGAGGCCCGTGCGGCCCGTCTCAGCGCGGTCGAGCGCAAGCATTTCGTTGAGCGTTGCGTCAAGTCGCCGCGCGTCGTTGTAAATCTCATCGGCGAACGACTTGACCTCGCCAACCTCAAGCATTTCAGCGTCGCGCATGAACTCGCTGAACCCCTGGATCCCAACCAGGGCGGTGCGGAATTCGTGACTCACCTTAGTCAGGAATTCGCTCTTGAGCTTGTTCAGTCGCTCAAGCACCGCGAGGTTCGCCATCGCCGCCGCCTCAGCCTGACGCCGGGCCGAAACGTCCTCCAGCATAGCGATGAAGTAGTCGATCGCTCCGCTCGCCTTGCGCACAGCAGTCACGCTCCAGTGGAGGACTTGGGCGGTGCCATCGCGACCCATGGCCTGGCTGTCGAATTCGACCGCGCCGGTCTTGCCGTTCGCCAGAGACCGGAGCTGACCGGTTATCCGCGCCGTCTCCTCGGAAGGCAGGTTATGGTCCATGCGTGCGCCGCTGCCCTGCGCGCTTGGCGTGAGCAGCAGCGAGCCGCCGCGAGGATTCGCCTGGATGATGGTCATGTCCGGCGCGATGCGGATGATGCCCAGCGGGGCGTGAACGATCACGTCGTTGAGCGTTGCCGCGGAGGTGCGGCTCTTGATCAGAAGACTCAGGGATTCGCGATGCGCCAGCACCTGGGTCACCATCAGCAGAGCCGCGAGAGTCCCGACGATCAAAGTCAGCACGGTGTCCATCGGATGGCCTGTCAGAGCACGAGCGATCGCGGTAAGTCCGGCCGCCAACACGGCGACCCACGGCAGGGTCAGCTGCCACACATCGATCGTCGTTTCCTCGGCGGTCCGATCCGTGACCCCTGAGGGCCAGATGGCCGCCAGCGCGACCATCAGGTAGCCGACCACCCACCCCGCGTCCAGATAGCCGCCGGTCGCGTACGCGCCGGAGGCGGTGAGGTAGGCGAAGGCGCTGTCGGCCAGAGAGTTCGCCGCCAAGCCGCCGAGCAGCAGGAAAAGGCGGCCCTGCTGCTCCTGGGTCGAGCGCCGGATAGCCATGATCAGCACAGTCCCGATGAGGATGTCACCGACCGGATAGGCGAGGCCGATCAGGCGCGCCGAGAGTGTCGACCCAGAGCTGAAGTACACCTGGCTCAGGCCTAGCCCCCAGCCAACAAACAGCAGCGACAGGGCGACGATCGCACGGTCCAGCCAGAGCCGGATCCCGGTCGAGGTGCCTCGTGGGGTATCTGCGAACGCAAGAATGCCGGCGATTGCGAAGGGGATAGCGCCCAGGAAGCCGACATCTGCGGCCGATGGGAACGGGACTGCGATCCCCATTCCGACTTCGTAGACGGACCAGACTACCTCACCCAGGCCCCAGCTCGCGGCGGAAGCGGCGAGCAGCGCCCACGCCAACCGTAGCTGCCCGGCTGAGCGGCGCGCGGCGAAGGCGCAGCTAGCCGCGGCAATCAGGGCCGCGACCGCCTGACCGATGTCGGAAACCGCGGTCGTGACCTGGTCGCCTCCGAAACGGAAGTGCAGCCAGGCGACGAACACGATGGCGGCCGTGATCGCCAGACCCGCCGATACCGCGAATACCCGCCAAGCCCGAGATCGAGACGGAAACGCGACTGCAGGTAGCGCCGCCAGCATGTCGACGTTTAGCATGCGCTTTACGCTCGTGTCTGCAGCCTAGGTTACGAATGGCGCCGTCAGGTGGAAGCCGGCCAACGGAGCACCTCCTCCCGGAGGTGCAAAGAAGACACGCGAGAGGCTTTGACGGGCGCCAACGGTCAGAAAACTGAGGGAGGAACCTGTACCCCGGACAGGTCGAAAACCGGGCTTCGCCGACAGCGGGTGCCGAGCCTCGGAGACTTGGCTGTCATTGGCTGTCAGCGACCGACGCAGCGGACGTCAGCAGGCAATTGTGAACTTGAACACACGTCTGCGAACGACCCCACACAGTTTTGAAGATCGCGGTTCTGACGTCCATCGCTGTCCGCTGATGTCCGCTCAGGATGAGAGCGGTCGACTGTCAGTCCACTGACGTCCATGGTCGTCCGGCAACATCCGCGAAGTTGGCTGTCACTTTGGCTGTCATTTGGCCGATGGCTGCGAATCGACCGCGGTCAAGGCCAGGATTCGAGCCCGGGGGCTCACGGTCCCGGACCCTCTCGACTGCGTGTCCACCCGTCTGTTACCAGCACCGCTGGGGGTCCTCTGACT
>WNGG01009291.1_pt2 | contig 10750 bp, 8 predicted proteins | sample 5400661 | NCBI WGS metagenome assembly WNGG01 (sample SAMN13153372, study PRJNA577476) | soil metagenome | isolation source: 100 cm soil or saprolite under Garry oak tree replicate 1 | place: USA:California | collected 2016-06-15
GCGGCTTCTCCTTTCGCGCCGACGGCCCGCTCGACATGCGCATGGATCCGGCGCACGGCGTGTCGGCGGCGCAATGGCTCGCGGCGGCAGAAGAACAAGAAATCAGGGAGGTCATCCGGTCCTATGGCGAAGAACGGTTTGCTCAACAGATTGCAGCGGCGATTGTTGCTGCTCGCCGCCGCCAACCACTCCTCCGCACCCGGCAACTTGCCGATCTCGTGGCTCAGGCGGTCCGGACACGCGAGCCGGGCCAGGACCCGGCGACGCGCACCTTTCAGGCTGTACGGATTCACGTCAATCGGGAGCTTGAGGAAGTGTCGCTGATGCTGCCTCAGGCGGTGGCGCGGCTGGCGTCCGGCGGCCGGCTCGTGGTGATCAGCTTTCACTCGCTGGAAGACCGTCTCGTCAAGCGCTTCATGCAGGGCGCGGCGCGCCCCGATGTGCCGCGCGAAGTGCCGCTGCGGCAGGCCGAGATGCCGCAGCCTGCGCTCAGGCTCGTCGGCCGCGCCATCCGCGCTTCACAGCAAGAACTCGAAGCAAACCCGCGGGCACGCAGCGCCACCTTGAGGGTGGCAGAGCGCACCGCGGTGCCTCACTCCCCCAACATCCGAATCGGGCCCGGCGCGCGGTGGCGAAACTGAACCTCCTCCTCCTCGCGGTTCTCGTCGCCTGCGCGCTCGGGCTCGTCACTTCTCAGCACAAGGCGCGCAAACTGTTCTCAGAGCTTGAGCGCGAGCACAATCGCGCCCGCGAGCTCGATGTCGAATACGGGCGCCTGCAGCTCGAGGCAAGCACCTGGGGCCTGCATTCGCGCGTCGAGAAGATCGCCACCGGGGCGCTCGGCATGCGGCCCGCGGACGCGCGCCGCGTGCGAATCGTCGGTCGAGACGCGGGCCGGTGAGCGCGGCGACGCAGGGCCTGGTCAGGCTGCCGGTCTGGCGCGCGCGCATCGTGCTTGCGGCGCTCGCGGCGGCCTTCGGTGTGCTCACCCTGCGCTCGCTCTATCTCCAGGCGATGAAGACCGACTTCCTGCAGGAGAAGGGCGACGCGCGCTACTCCCGCGTGCTCGAGGTCCCGGCAACGCGCGGTCGCATCCTCGACCGCAACGGCGATGCGCTCGCAGTGTCGACGCCGGTGAAATCGGTGTGGGCAATTCCCGCCGACGTCGAGCTGTCGCGCACGCAAAGAAAAAAGCTTGCCGCGCTGCTCACCCTCGAGCCGGCCGAGCTCGATCGCAAGCTCGCCGATGCCTCGCGCGATTTCGTCTATCTCAAGCGCCAGGTCTCTCCCGACACCGCGCAGGCGGTTGCGGCGCTCGGCGTGAAGGGCATCTACCAGCATCCCGAATACCGCCGCTACTATCCGGGTGGAGAAGTGACGGCGCACGTGATCGGATTCATCGGAGTCGACGGCGGCGGGCAGGAAGGCGTCGAGCTCGCACACGAAGCGACGCTTGCCGGCAAGGCGGGCAGCCGGCGCGTCATCAAGGACCGCCTCGGCGGCATCGTCGAGGACGTCGAGTCGATTCGCGCGGCGCAGGACGGCACCGACCTGCGGCTGTCGATCGACAGCAAGCTGCAGAGCCTGGCGTACGCCGCCCTGAAAGGCGCGGTCGAGGCGCACCGCGCCCGCGCCGGCGGGGTCGTGGCGCTCGATGTGCGCACCGGCGAGATCCTCGCCCTCGTCAACGTGCCCTCGTACAACCCCAATAACCGCGCGCGGCTCACGGGGGCGCAGATTCGCAATCGCGTCATCACCGATCTGTTCGAGCCCGGCTCGACGCTCAAGCCATTCACGATTGCACTCGCGATCGAAACCGGAAAGGTGACGCCGGCGACGCAGATCGAGACGGCGCCCGGCTCGCTCACGCTTGCCAACTACACTATTCGCGACGTTCACCCCGCGGCGGCGCTGAGCGTCGGCCAGGTGCTGCAGAAATCCTCGAACGTGGGGGCGGCAAAGCTCGCGCTGATGCTGCCGCGCGAAGCGATGTGGGACTTGTTCAAGCGCGTTGGATTCGGCGCGCAGCCCTCGCTCGGGTTCCCGGGGGCGGCGGCCGGCAGGCTTCGCCCCTTCCGCGGCTGGCACCCGATCGAGCAGGCGACCATGGCGTACGGGCATGGCATTTCCGTCAGCCTGGTGCAGCTCGCCCGCGCTTACACCCTGTTTGCGCGGGACGGGGAATTGGTGCCGCTGTCGCTGGTCAAAACTGGCGCGGTGGCGGGCGGCGAGAAGGTGCTTTCGACGGAAACTGCCCGGGCGGTGCGCGCCATGCTCGAGCTTGCCGTGCAACCCGGCGGCACCGGCCCGCGCGCGCGCATCATGGGCTGGCGGGTGGCCGGCAAGACCGGAACCGCCCACAAGCAGGAAAACGGCAGCTATGCCGCAGATAAATATCTGGCGTCGTTCGTGGGTTTCGCGCCTGCGTCCGCGCCGCGGCTGGTGGTCGCCGTGATGATCGACGAGCCTTCGGCCGGACGGCACTACGGCGGCACGGTGGCGGCGCCGGTGTTCGCCCAGGTGATGCAGGGGGCGTTGCGCCAGCTCGGCGTGCCGCACGATGCACCCCTCGAGCCGGTCGAGCTGCCGGGTGAAGGCGATGAGGCGAAGGAGAACACCTGATGAGTGAGCCGTGGCAGACACCGGAATGGAGCTGTTCGCGCGTCTCGCCGCCGAAGGCGCGATGATCGGCGGGCTTGCCTCCGACAGCCGCCGCTGCGCGCCCGGAGTGGCGTTTTTCGCCTATCCGGGCGAGTCCGCGGACGGGCGCGCGCATATCGCCGACGCCATCGGCCGGGGTGCCGCGGCGGTGCTGTGGGAAGAGCAGGGATTTTCCTGGCGTGCGGAATGGCGCGTGCCCAACCGCGGCGTGCGCGGGCTCAAGCAGCAGGCGGGACTGCTGGCGCATGAATTCTACGGGCGCCCCTCGCAATCGCTGTGGACCTGCGGCGTCACCGGCACGAACGGCAAGACCTCGTGCAGCCAGTGGATCGCCGCGCTGCTCGGTAGCCGCGGAATCAAATGCGGCGTGATCGGCACGCTGGGCAGCGGATTTCCGGGCGCGCTTGCCGCCCTCGCGAACACCACGCCGGATGCCATCGAGCTGCACCGCATCCTCAAGCGAATGCTCGTCGAGGGGGCGCAGGCCGCCGCGATGGAAGTTTCATCGCACGGCCTTGCGCAGGGGCGCGTGAACGGCGTCGCGTTCGACTGCGCGCTGTTCACCAACCTGTCGCACGATCATCTCGACTACCACGGCTCGATGCAGGCCTATGCCGAGGCGAAGGCGAGGATGTTCGACACGCCGGGACTCGGCGCTGCGGTACTCAATCTCGATGACGTGGTCGGGGTGCAGATCGCGCGGCGGCTCGCCGCGCGCGGCGTGCGCGTGATCGGATACAGCCTGTCGCCGCGCGCGATCATCACGGGCAACGGCGAATTCATCGTCGCGCGCGCGATCGAAGAGCCGCGGGTGGAGCTCGAATCGAGCTGGGGAAACGCGACCGCGAGCGTCCCTGCGCTCGGACGCTTCAATGTTGCCAACGCGCTCGGCGTGCTCGGCTGCCTGGTGGCCCGCGGCATTCCGTTTCACGAGGCCGCCGCGCTGCTTGGCGAGATCCCGCCGGTCCCCGGTCGCATGCAGAGGGTCGCGGAGCGACCGCTCGTGGTGATCGACTATGCGCACACCCCGGACGCGCTCGAGAAAGTGCTGCAGGCGCTGCGTCCGCTGGCCGATGCGCGCGGCGGAAAGCTGGTCGCGGTATTCGGCGCCGGTGGCGATCGCGATCCGACCAAGCGTGCGCTGATGGGGGCGATCGCCGTGCGCTTCGCCGGCCGCGTGGTGCTGACTTCGGACAATCCGCGCAGCGAGGACCCGCTTGCCATCATCGAGGCGATCCGCGGCGGCGCGGACGGCCGCTGCGAGATCGAGCCCGACCGCCGCCGCGCGATCGAGCAAGCCATTGTCGAGGCGGCCCTCGGGGACGTCGTGCTGGTCGCCGGAAAGGGCCACGAAAACTACCAGGAGATCGCGGGACGGCGCCTGCCGTTTTCCGACCTGGCCGTGGCGGGCGGGGCACTCGAGCGGCGAGTGAAGCAATGATGAGCATTGCACAGGCCGCCATGGCGCTCGGCGTGCGCAGCTCCGGACGGGATACCGTTTTCACCGGCGTGTCGAGCGACACCAGAACGCTCAAGACGGGCGATCTGTTCGTCGCGTTGCGCGGCGAGCGCTTCGACGGACACGGCTTTCTCGACGCAGCGAGGGCCGCGGGCGCCGCGGCGGCCATGGTCGAGCGTCGCTACAAGGGTCCTTATCCGCTCCCGGTGATCGTCGTCGAGGACAGCAAGCTCGCGCTTGGCGACCTCGCGAGCCGCTGGCGCTCGCGCTTCGCGCCCGTGCTGGTCGCGGTCACCGGCTCTAACGGCAAGACCACGGTGAAGGAGATGCTGGCATCCATCCTGCGCAGTCACGCGGGCGAGCAGGCGGTGCTCGCCACGGCGGGCAACCTGAACAACGATATCGGCTTGCCGCTCACTTTGCTTGGCCTGCGCGATGCGCACCGCTACTGCGCGGTCGAGCTCGGCATGAATCACAAGGGCGAAATCGCGTATCTCGCCGCCATCGCGCAACCGACGGTGGCGCTGGTCAACAATGCGCAGCGCGAGCACCTCGAGTTCATGCAGTCGGTGGACGAGGTCGCGGCCGAGAACGCCAGCGTGTATGGCAGGCTGCCCGCGGACGGTGTCGCGGTGGTGAACGTGGACGATGCGCATGCCGGCTTTTTTCGCCAGGCCGCCGGGACCCGGCGAGTCATGGATTTCTCGCTCGATACCGGTGCCGCCGTTACCGGCGGCTACACGCTGAAGCAGCTTTCGAGCGAAATACGCATCAAGACCACCGACGGAGAAGCGGCCGCCACGCTCGCCATACCAGGCCTGCACAACGTGCGGAACGCGCTCGCTGCGGCGGCCTGCGCCTGCGCCGCCGGCATCGCTCTGCAGGCGATCGCGGAAGGGCTGTCGCGCTTTCGTCCGTATGGTGGCCGCTTGCAGGTGAAGCAGGCGCGCGACGGCGCCACGCTGGTCGACGACAGCTACAACGCCAATCCCGACTCGGTGCGGGCCGCGATCGACGTGCTCGCCTCGTGCCCCGGGCCGACCGTGCTGGTGCTGGGTGATATGGGCGAGGTCGGCAGTCAGGGCGCGGAGTTTCACCGCGAAGTGGGCGCCTACGCGCGCGACAAGGGGATCTCCAGGCTGCTCGCGCTGGGCGAGGCGACGCGGCACGCGGTGGCGGCGTTCGGCTCGGGCGCGCAGCACTTTCAGCATCTCGAAGAGCTGGTCGCCGCCGTCAGCGGCAGGACGGTGCTGGTGAAAGGCTCGCGGTTCATGAAGATGGAGCGGGTGGTCGCCGCGCTCACCGGCGCTGCGGCCGCCGCAGGGAGTCACTAGTGCTGCTCGAGCTCGCCCAATGGCTTGCCAAGGACGTGCGGCTGTTCAACGTCTTCAACTACATCACGCTGCGCGCGGTGCTCGCCTGTCTCACCGCCCTCGCGGTCTCGCTGGTGCTCGGGCCGTACATGATCCGCAAGCTGACCGCGTACAAGATCGGGCAGGCGGTGCGCGACGACGGCCCGCGCTCGCACCTCACCAAGGCGGGCACGCCGACCATGGGCGGCGCGCTGATCCTGGTCTCGATCTGCGTCACGACGCTGCTCTGGGGCGATCTCTCCAACCGCATGCTCTGGGTGGTGCTGCTCGTGACGCTCGCGTTCGGCACCATCGGCTGGGTCGACGATTACCGCAAGGTAGTGCAAGGCAACCCGAAGGGATTGTCGGCGCGCTCGAAGTTTTTCTGGCAATCGCTCGTCGGCATCGCGGCCGCCTGCTACCTCGCCTACCTCGCCCAGACCATGCCGGCGCTGAACCAGCTGATCGTGCCGTTCTTCAAGTTCGTCGCCTATCCGCTCGGCACGCTCGGATTCATCGTGCTCACGTACTTCGTGATCGTCGGCACCTCCAACGCGGTCAATCTCACCGACGGCCTCGACGGGCTGGCAATCATGCCGACGGTGATGATTGGCAGCGCGCTCGGCATCTTTGCCTACGTGGCGGGACATGCCGTGTTCTCGAAGTACCTCGGCCTGCCGTACATTCCGGGGGCGGGCGAGCTCGCGGTGATCTGCGGCGCGCTCGCCGGCGCCGGGCTCGGCTTCCTCTGGTTCAATGCCTATCCCGCCGAAGTTTTCATGGGCGACGTCGGCGCGCTTGCCCTCGGCGCCGCCCTCGGCACGGTGGCCGTGATCGTGCGCCAGGAGATCGTGCTGTTCATCATGGGCGGCGTGTTCGTCGCCGAGACGCTCTCGGTGATGATCCAGGTGCTGTATTTCAGGTGGACCGGCGGCAAGCGCATCTTCCGCATGGCGCCGCTGCACCACCACTACGAGCTCGAGGGCTGGAAGGAAAGCCAGGTGGTGGTTCGCTTCTGGATCATCACCATGATGCTGGTGTTGTTCGGCCTGTCGACCCTCAAGCTCAGATGATGCGCGAGCCCGCATTCACGCTGCTTCCCAGACCGGCCCCGATGCCGCTTGCCGGCAAGCGGGTGCTGGTCCTCGGGCTGGGCGACACCGGGCTCGCGGTGGCGCGCTGGGTCGAGCGCGCGGGCGGCAAGCCGCGCGTCGCCGATACGCGCAGCGCGCCGCCGCGGCGCAGCGAATTTTCAGGCGAGTTGCACACTGGCGCGTTCACCACGGCGCTGCTCGAGGGCATCGACCTGGTCTGCATCAGTCCAGGCCTGCCGCTTGCCGATCCTCTCGTTCAGAGCGCCGTGGAACGGCGCGTCCCGGTCTGCGGCGACATCGAGTTGTTCGCATGGCATGTGCACGCGACCGGCCCCTGCCGGGTGATCGCTGTGACCGGAACCAACGGCAAGAGCACGGTGACCTCGCTCACTGGACACCTGCTCCGCACAGCAGGCACAGACTGCGAGGTCGCGGGAAACATCGGGCCGCCGGCGCTTGACGCGCTGATACGGCGGGCGGTGCCGCCTGCGGCGTGGGTGCTGGAGCTGTCGAGCTATCAGCTTGAAACCACCTGGTCGCTCGAGCCGGACGTTAGCGCCATGCTCAACCTGAGTGAGGACCATCTCGATCGCTACGCGAGCCTCGACGAATACGCCGCCGCGAAGGCGCGCATCTTTATCGGACGGGGCACGCAGGTGCTCAACCGCGACGACCCGCGATCGAGGTCACTTGCAATCGCCGGTAGAAGGCGGGTGAGCTTCGGCCTCGACGCGCCGCCGGCTGCCGAGGATTGGGGCTTGGTCCAGATTAACGGGTCGAAATGGCTTGCGCAGGGCGCCAATGCAGTTCTCGAGGCGTCCGCGCTTCCGATTCACGGCTGGCACAACGCCGCCAACGCGCTCGCGGCTTGCGCGCTCGCGCGCGCGGCCGGTGCACGCTACGAAGCGCTGGTCGAGGGCCTGCAGACATTCCGCGGGTTGCCGCACCGCCTCGAGCGCATCGCAGTGCGGCGCGGTGTCGAGTGGTACGACGATTCAAAAGGCACCAACGTCGGCGCGACCGACGCCGCACTCCGCGGCCTCGACAAGAAAACGGTGCTGATTCTGGGCGGCGAGGGCAAGGGACAGGATTTCTCGCCCCTGCGGGAAAGCGTCGCGCACTTCGCTCGCTGCGTTCTGCTGATCGGACGGGACGCGCCGCTCATCGAGGCAGCGCTCGCCGGGCTGCCGGTCGAAAAATGCTCGAGTCTCGAGGACGCGGTGCAGCGGGCAGCGGAACTTTCGCGTCCGGGCGACGCGGTGCTGCTCTCGCCTGCCTGCGCCAGCTTCGACATGTTTCGCGATTACCGTCATCGCGGGGATGCGTTTGCCGCCGCGGTGGGCAGGCTGGCGCCGTGAGCCAGACCTACGTTTTCGCGCGCAACGCGCCGGACGCGGAATACGACCGCGCGCTCGCCTGGACCGCGCTGCTGCTCGCGGCGACCGGGCTCGTCATGGTGTATTCGTCCTCGATCGCCACCGCCGAGGCGAGCCGCTACACCGGGAACAATGCCGCGTGGTACCTGGCGCGCCACGGCGTATTTCTCGCCACCGCGCTCGGTGCAGCGATCACCGTTTTCCTGTTCCCGGTGCGCCTGTGGCAGAAGCTCGCACCGTGGCTGTTCGTAAGCGGGGTCGTGCTGCTCGCCACGGTGCTCCTGCCTGGCCTCGGGCGCGAAGTGAACGGCGCGCGCCGCTGGCTTGATGTACCCGTGGTGAGCGTCCAGCCCTCGGAGCTCATGAAGCTCGCTGCGGTGCTCTATGCGGCCGACTACACGGTGCGCAAGCACGCCGTCCTGAAGAGTTTCAAGAGGGGTCTTCTGCCGATGCTCGGCGTGATGCTGCTCGTCTCGTGGCTCCTGCTGCGCGAGCCCGACTTCGGCGCGCTGGTGGTGATCGCGGTCACGGCCTTCGGCATCCTGTTCCTTGGCGGAATGAATGGCAGGCACTTCGCGGCGCTGGTCGGCATGCTGGCGGCGGGATCCGCGCTGTTGGTGGTGTCCTCGCCCTACCGGATGCAGCGCATTTTCGGGTTCATGGATCCCTGGTCAGACCCGTTCGGGCGCGGCTACCAGCTTTCGCATGCGCTGATCGCCTTCGGCCGCGGCGAATGGCTCGGCGTCGGGCTCGGAGCGAGCGTCGAGAAGCTGCACTACCTGCCCGAAGCGCACACCGATTTCCTGCTCGCCGTGATCGCCGAGGAGCTCGGCTTCGCGGGCGTCGCGCTGGTGATCGCGCTGTTTGTCTGGATCCTGGCGCGCGCCTTCGCCATCGGGCGCCGCGCGAGCCTGCACGAGCGGCATTTCGCCGCGCTCGCCGCGCAGGGCATCGGCATCTGGATCGGATTCCAGGCGCTGGTCAACATGGGCGTAAATATGGGTCTGCTGCCGACCAAGGGCCTGACGCTTCCACTGATGAGCTACGGCGGCTCGGGGCTGCTGGCGAACTTCGTTGCGCTCGCCATCCTGCTGCGCATCGACTGGGAGAACCGCCAGTTGACGCGAGGACTGCACGCATGAGCCACACCGTCCTGATCATGGCGGGCGGCACCGGCGGTCACATTTTCCCTGGTCTGGCGGTTGCCGAGCAGTTGCGCGCCGCAGGCTGGGAGGTGGTGTGGATGGGGGCGCGCGGCGGCATGGAGGAGCGGCTCCTACCGCGTTACGGCTACCGCGCGGCGTGGATCCGCGCTCGTGCTGCGCGCGGCAAGGGGATCGTGCAGAAGCTGCTGCTTCCGGCCAACCTGCTGTTCTCGTTCTGGGAAAGTGCGCGCCACATCCGGCGCCTCAAGCCCAGCGTGGTGCTCGGCCTGGGCGGCTATGTCGCGTTCCCGGGCGGCATGATGGCCTCGCTCCTGGACAGACCGCTGGCGCTGCATGAGCAGAACGCCATTCCCGGGCTTGCCAATCGTGTATTGGCGCGAGTCTGCGACCGGGTGATGGTCGCGTTTCCGGATGCGCTTCCCGGCGCCGAGTGGACCGGCAACCCCGTGCGCGCAGAAATCGCGGCGATTGCGCCGCCCGAGGAGCGCCTGCAGGGACGCGACGGCCCGCTTCGCCTGCTCGTGGTGGGCGGCAGCCTTGGCGCGCAGGCTTTGAACAATGCGTTGCCCGAGGCACTTGCCTTGCTCGATGCGAAACTCCTTGTGGTTCACCAGTCCGGCGAGAAGCATCTCGAAGCGCTGCAAGCGAATTACCGCGCGGCCGGCGTCGAGGGCGAACTCGTCGCGTTCATCGAGGACATGGCGCACCGCTATGCCGAGGCCGACCTCGTCATCTGCCGCGCCGGCGCCGTGACCATCGCCGAGCTCTCGGCGGGCGGCATGGCCAGCATCCTGGTGCCGTTCCCCCACGCGGTCGACGACCACCAGACCGCGAACGCCCATTTCCTGGCGGACCGCGGCGCCGCGATTCTCCTGCCACAGAAAGAATTGAGTCCGCAGAAGCTCGCAGAGCTCCTGCGCATGCTCGATCGGCCGAAGCTCCTCGAAATGGCGAAAAAGGCGCGCGCTCTCGGCAAACCGGAGGCGGCCCGCGTGGTCGCGCGGCGCTGCATGGAGCTGGCGCGGTGAAGCATAAGGTGCGTCGCGTCCATTTCGTCGGCATCGGAGGAGCCGGCATGAGCGGCATCGCCGAGGTGCTGGTCAACCTCGGCTACCAGGTGAGCGGTTCGGACCTCGCCGAGAACGCGGCCACCAAGCGGCTCGCCGGACTGGGGGTAAAAGTAAAAGTCAAACACCATCCAGAAAATGTCAACGGCGCCGACGCGGTGGTGGTGTCGACCGCAGTGCGGCCCGACAACCCTGAAGTGATCGCGGCGCGCGAGCGGCGCATTCCGCTCGTGCCGCGCGCCCTGATGCTCGCCGAGCTGATGCGGCTGAAGCAGGGCATTGCGATCGCCGGCACACACGGCAAGACCACCACCACCAGCCTAGTCGCCAGCATCCTCGCCGAGGACGGGCTCGATCCCACGTTCGTGATCGGCGGCCGTCTCATCGCTGCGGGCTCGAACGCGCGGCTCGGCGCCGGCGATTTCATCGTCGTCGAGGCGGACGAATCCGACGCCTCGTTTCTGCACCTGCAGCCGGTGATCGCCGTGGTCACCAACATCGACGCCGACCACATGGATACCTATCAGCACGACTTCGGCCGCCTCAGACAGGCGTTCGTGCAGTTCCTGCAGAAC
>WNGG01015018.1_pt1 | contig 10746 bp, 11 predicted proteins | sample 5400661 | NCBI WGS metagenome assembly WNGG01 (sample SAMN13153372, study PRJNA577476) | soil metagenome | isolation source: 100 cm soil or saprolite under Garry oak tree replicate 1 | place: USA:California | collected 2016-06-15
CATGGCGTGGGCCACGGCCTTGAGGATAGCCCGCAAGAGATGGCTGTTCGTGAGATTCGCTCCGCTGGCACGGTTATAAACCACTATCAGGCGCTTTAGGATCTCGTCCGTCGAGGGCATCAGAATGAACTGGCGGGTAATGTTAGCGAACTCGCCAGTCGGCACTCCAGCCGTGACCGCCTGGTCGCTGCCAACGATCCGCCCCTGGTTTGGGAGCGAACCATTTTGCAGTGAAGTTGCTGCCATGTGTGCTCCATGCAGCCCCTACGATCCCATATTGCCGCTACGGGGTAGCCATGGGCTTGGGGCGCCCTCACCTCTCGTGCCTGCGATTGACGCCCCCTAATTCTTATTCCCGTAATGCCAGTCCGCAATAGCGGCCTGGATCGCATTCTTGATCGCGGTCGGAAACGCCGCTGCCGTGGGCGTGCCCCACCGGCCGCGCGGCTGCACGCGACTGAGGTCGAGATAGTCCCGAGCTTCGTACAAGGCCAGGACCAGCGCATGAAAGAGTTCGGACGCCTTGGTGTCCTTCTGGACGCCATAGGTGCGCACATAGTCAAGAATTTCATCAACCATATGGAGCGTCTCCGGTGTCATGTTCACCTGTTTTCGTGGCACCGTGGTCGCCAATCTGGTTGGCTTTGGCATGGGGAACCGGGGCCGCACCCTCGCCTGGTGCACTGGAGCTGAGGTCGATGGGGCGGCCGGCTCTGTGTGTCTCCCCCTCGGTAACTCCGCAGGGGCTGCGGTAGGATCTGGTGGCGCAACTGGTTTGGCCACCGGTGCCGCCTCTTCCTCATCGAGATAGTCACCAAGTTGCACTGGGCGTTCAACGGCTGCGCGGGCAACATCGAGTTGGAACGAAGGAGGCAAACCCCTCGTTTTCTTATCCACGAGTTACCTCCGTCAGTTCGGCCACCTGTGTGGAAACGTCTGCCCCTGCCTGGGGAGACAACCCTGCCTCTGCACGCTTAAGCCGATCAACGACTTCTCTCGTCAGCGCTAAGAACTGTTCCGAGGCTTGCTCCCCCGGGGCACGTTCGAGGATCGTCTGACCGTAAACGGTTGCCTCTCTATGCTTAACGGCGCGGTGAATCGTCGTCTGAAAGACCAACTGCTCTCCGAAGTCTCTTGCCAGTATCCGTTGGATGTCAGAATCGAGCTTCGTTCGTGCGTCGAAGTTCCCGATCAAGACCCCAAATAAGCGGAGCCGTGGGTTGTAACGCTTCTGGACCTTCTCTACTGTCCTCGTCAACGTCTCCAGGCCTTTCAGGTCATAGCCCGAAGGAAATACGGGGATAATAAACCAATCCGCTGCGATGAGGCTGCTCGTCATCAGAAAACCAAGCTCGGGCGGTGTGTCGATAATGACGACATCGTGAATCCCTCGGAGAGAGTCCAGGGAGTTTTTCAGTCGTTGACGATGCTCGTTCTTGAGATCGTCAGAGTCGAGCTCAGAGTAGTTTTCATTCGTGACCGTCGCCTGCAGTTGCGCATCAAGCCGATGCGGCAGAGTGCCTAACCCGCGATGACCGGTAACAAGGGTCAAGCGCTCCTGAAAACGGTCCCCGAATCCGAGTTCGATCTCTCGCGCTGGCTTTTTTGCTAGGTAGGCATCGGCGACGGAAAATCTCCCCGCTTTAGCCAGCTCGTCACGGTTAATCCCAAAGGTGTCGGTAGCGTTACACTGCGGGTCAGTATCAACGAGACAAACGGAATACCCTTCGTGAGCAAGACCGGCAGCGAGGCTCACTGCCGTTGTGGTCTTCCCACATCCCCCCTTCTGATTCGCAAGAACGATAACATGGGTGCGTTGAAAGCGCATTTTTCATCCCCCCCCAAAAAATTTTGTCTGCCTCCACACTGTGTGCCTCTATACCACTATACCCCCAGATTGGGTAGTGCCATGTTCTCCTGAGAAACACAAATTTTTACTACTACTTAGGCTGTATACCTCTATACCCCTACACAGTATACCTCTATACCACTATACCCCCATACATAATTTTCAGGCAAAAATAAAAAAATATGAATAAAATCAATGGCTTAATTAGTGTAACTCTATACCTCCACTCAGTATGCCTCTATACCTCCATACAATAAGGAAAAGAGGATGGGCTAGGAGCGGTCTCGTCTCTTGCACAAATCGCACAGAGTTATATTGTGCTTACAGTTGTGAGAATGTGGGGCTGAGGTAACTATGTGTGAATCAATTTCCCGCGAGCGTGGCCCCATGGAGACGGATAGACAGACCACTCAGGCGCAAAGGATAAAGTTATGTAGCTGAGGGCGGCTCTAGACGCACAAGCAAAAAAAGCGACCTGCCAGTCGCCTTTTTTGTTGGCTCACGATTACGCGGGGGCCGTAAACTGCATCCCCAACCTACCTAAGACCCCTCTCGTAGTCAAGTGCTGAGCTGTGCCCTCTGGCAGGCGGGGGAGGGGTTGGTATGGTGTTTTCGTCGGCACGTAAGCCGGAGGGCGGATTTCAGTTTATCTCGGTCGTGCAGCTCTGCATGATCTGGTGGGCCTACCAGGAGCGGCGCATCCGGTTGCGAGACGTACGCGTCTGGTTTGCCACGCACGAACTCCTCGCACGCCGCTGTCAGCTCAAGCGAGGACAAACGGCGATGGGCAAGAGTGGGCAGGCCTGGAGGCGATGCTGGCCCAAGTCCGCAATCATCGCCGCCGCGTGCCCGTCCCCCGGCGCTTGCTGCGTTTCATAGCCGGCGGCTGCGGGCGCGTGGTCATTGCTACCATCCTTGGTCATCTCCTGTGCTGTCTTTATTATCGCCAAGGGTGCTGCAAGGCCGGCGGCTTCTGTAAGGCTTCATGGGTCGCTCAGGTCTTTAGGGTTAACGCGCGTAATGTCAAAGCTGCCCGCCACCAGCTCGAGGCCATCGGGCTCTTGCAGCGCACCGAAGTCCCGCAGTGGGTGCGCAACCGTTATGGGCAAAAAATGACGATCAACTTGCAGTGGGAGCCGCCAGCAATCGAGGCTTCTGCCGAATCTCCCGTCGGTGAATTGCCACCTCCCCCGCAGTTTTCCACACCCAAATTGCCACCCCCTGATTCATACACAAAACTCCCTACGGGAAATACACACCAGAAACCTGCCGCTGGCAGACCGGCTGGGGTTTTGACTGCACTGTTTCGGAGAGCACGGGAAGCAGTACGTGATGGAGCTGCCCTTCTTGACGAACCGGAGCCAGTCACGCAACGCCAGATATGTGTTCCCGCTCGACGGGAAGAGCCTCAACCGGCGAAGAAGCACACGCTGTTCCTACCGGATCCCACGTTACACCATATCCTCCCTGCGGATCTGAGAGACACCAGCCGCCTCCTGCAGCTTTACACGCAGGCTACCCAAGCAGGACTGATCGGCACGTCCGAAGCAGACCGTTTGAGCTTCGTGGGGTTAGCCCAGCATGTGGTACGCTACCACCCGGCGAACCCCGGCGGGCTATTCCACGAGCTGCTGACCCGTCGTCAGTACCATTTCGTGACTCAAGAAGAGGAAGAGGTAGCCCAGCAACGCTTAAGGCGACACCTCTTCGGGGGAGGGGGAAACTTTGTGCTGCAGGCCGTGGGCTGAGCAAGTAGGTGCGGACTGGTCTGGAAGCAAGCAGAGAGAATGACTTCTGGTGTGCATAAAAGTGTGATAAAAAGGGTGTATGAAAACCAAGACTGATTCGTCTGTCGTGCGCCGGAGTGTCGCGTTACCCCAGGAGCTGGTGGAGGAAGTGCAAGCAGTGGCCCCTGCAGACCTGCGGCATAATCTGAATCGTCTCGTCATTGTGGCGCTGCAGGAGTTTGCCGCCCGGCAGAAAGCGCGGACGTTTGAAGAGACAATGGCGCAGATGGCGGCTGATCCCGCGCTGCAGCGTGTGAATGCCACGATCGCCGAGGAGTTCCGCGAGACAGAGGAGGACGGGCTCCCACATGGTTAAACGGGGCGAGATTTACTTCGTCAACCTCAGCCCGACTCAGGGGCGGGAGCAAGCGGGCTACCGCCCAGTCTTAGTGGTCTCTGCCGATGCGATTAACCGGCAACCTTTAGTGGTTACGGTGGTGGTAGGGACTAGCGCCAAGCAGGTGCCGCGTGACTATCCCACCAACGTGCGCGTGAGCGCACGCGAGAGTGGCCTGCCGCAGGATACCGTGTTTTTGTGTTTTCAAGTGCGCTCGCTGGATCCTGCCCGCTTTATCGATGCGCAGACAGGGCAGGAGCGGCTGGCTGGGACGTTGCCAACGGCGCGCATGCGGGAAGTGGAGCAGGCGTTGAAGCTGGTGCTGAGCCTGCCTTGAGGAGGAGTAAGGCAACGACTCAGATAAAAGCAGAGGAGCCGTAGCGGTCCCACCAGGAAGGTGAATATGGCGAAGGCAAAGAAAAAGAGACCCACGACCGACGCCGTAGAAATTCTGCGCCGGCGTCACTTCGAGGGAAAACCCGCGATGTTAGCCTTGCTCGAAGAGGAGCGGGCCAATGCCGACATCGCCCGTAAAATCTATAAACTCCGCACCAAAGCTGGCCTCACTCAGCGGGAACTGGCCAAGCTGGTGGGGACCAGTGCCTCGGCGATCTGCCGCCTCGAAGATGCCGACTATGAAGGACACTCCCTCTCTATGCTTCAGAGGATCGCGGCAGCCCTCAATCAGAGAGCTGAGATTCGCTTCGTTCCCCTTAAACGCAACCGGGCAGCATGATCTGCCTCTGTCGCTTATGCGGCTCTGGTCTCGCAAGGGCTAACCCGTGGTTTCCCCATCGGAGGTCAGCCGCCTACGGCGCACGCCATTCTCTCTAGGGGCGCGGAGGTTATAGCTACATCATGCAAGAAGGGTCCACTACACGGCAGCGTTTTCCCTGGGTGCTCCTGTTCGGTTTGCTGATCGGGCTCGCCCTCGGCAGCAGTCTCATGCTGGTTGTGCAGTGGCGCAACCAGCCTCCGATATGGGCCGCTGGACCGTGGGTCTTCTTCCAAGACGCCCGGTATAAGCAAGCCGTCACCACCGAGTTCTTCGACCGGTTCTCGCTGGAGCAGGCCGCGGCGGAGGCCCTGCCGGGCGCCCCCTGGCAGAAGGTACGGGACGTGCAGCATTACACCTGGCCCCTCGGGTCCCAGACGTATATGAATGCCCCAGGCCCTTCGCTCCGCTCCTTCGTCGCCCTTAGCCCGCCGGCGCAGTTGACCACCCCGGCGGACCTGGGTGCCTTTGGAGACGCCTTCTTCCCCAAGCTGCGGGACGCGATCGCCCAGACCGGCGCGGAGATCTTCACCCAGGGGGGAAGCAGTGGCCTCTCGATCTGGGGGACCCGTGATCCCACCGAGCCGGGGAAGCAGGTTCAGCCGCAGCTTTATGAATACTGGGTGTTTTACCGGACGCCGGTCATCGAGGGGAGGTTGTTTGGGTGGATAACGGGGAACGCGGAGGACGCAGCGGTCGTCGTCACGGTCATGGAGCAGTATGCAGGGCCTCCCATTACGCTGCCCAAGTTGCTCCGCGAATGACCGGCGCAGCCGACAGACAGGTACAATGAGAAGGAGGAGGCCATGGATTTCGGTATTATCTCTCTCACAACTGTTGAGAGCTGCAAAGACATTGCTTTCGCCGAGACCAAGGGCTTCACCCATGCTTGGCTCGCCGATTCCCAGATGGTCTGGGCCGATGTCTATCAGTGCTTGGCCCTGTGTGCGATCAAAACCACGACAATCAAACTAGGCACTAACGTTACTAATCCCAGTTCCCGTATTGCCCCAGTGACTGCCTGTAACTTTGCCACCCTAAACATGCTTGCCCCAGGTCGGGTCATTATGGGCATCGGCACGGGCAATACCTCCAGGCGGACGCTCGGGATGCCCGCCGCCAAACTCGCGGAATTGCGCACCCATGTGGACGTGTGTCGCGGGCTGCTGAGTGGCGCGACCGTGCCTTACCAAGAGGGTGAGCGGCGGCGCATGATCAAGTTTCTCAATCCTGACAGTGGGTTCATCAACCTCAAGGAGCCGGTCCCGATTTACGTAGCTGGCAGTGGCCCGAAGACGCTGGAGCTGGCTGGGGAGATTGGCGATGGGGTGATCTTGTTTGGGACCGTTGGGGACAGTCTGCTGGGCTACACCCTGAGCCATGTCCGCCGCGGAGCCGAACGCGCGGGCAAACGGCTGGAGGACCTGTACATCGTGGTTCTCACCGCCTTTCACCTCACCACCCCTGGAGAGAGTTTGGCCACACTGCAGCAGGCGGTGGGGCCGCTAGTCGTTTCAGAATGCAATATCTTTGCCCTCTCCGTGACAAACCCTTACGAGCTCCCAGGAGACATCCGCGAGGACCTCATGGCCTTTAAGACTGCCTACCGCACCCCCAATGCCGCGATCGAGACCCGCCATCTGGATCTCTACACTGGGTATTGTGCTGAGTTTAAGCCGGAACATGCTCCACTGGTGACCGAGCGGATGATCAAGGAGACGACCCTGACGGGCACGGCTGAGGAGATTCGAGCACGGATTCGCAAGATGCACGCGCTGGGCGTGAAGCAGGTGGCGGTAGCGGGAGGGGTACCCGAGATCACCGAGTTCGCCACCCACGTCATTCAGGAGTTGAGGTAGCTCGTGCCAGATCGCTGAAGACGGTGAGGGAGGCAAAAGGAAAGTGTGACTCACCCATCGAAGCTCCGCCGTCTAACACGGCGCTCCACCGCATCGCCGCCATGTTGCGGTTCGGGAGAACCGGAACAGGCGCATCTTGGCGGCGCGCGGTGAGCGCCAGCATTAGCTGGCAGCGAGGTATCAGGTGATGCCCACCTCTGAATTCGTCATCAATACGGAGCCTACGCCAGACCAGGTGCAGTATTTGGAGGATCGCCTCTACGAGTTTAACTCACACGTGACCGGCATAACTGACGGCGAGGGGCTGGCGATCCTCGTGAGGGACGAGCGGGATCGAATCGTCGCCGGGATCTGCGGGAATACGTGGGGCGGGTGCTTGGAGATCCGCCAGTTTTGGGTAGAGGAGTCGCGGCGTAGACAGGGTTTGGGGACAAGGCTGCTTGGGGCCGCAGAGCAAGAGGCTCGGCGGCGGGGCTGCAGGCAGATTCTCCTTATGACGTTCAGTTTCCAAGCTCCGGCGTTTTACGCCCAGCACGGCTTCGAGGTTGTGGCGACCGTGGACGACCACCCACGTGGTCACCGGAATCTGCTGCTGCGCAAGCGTCTTGACGAAACCAGCTAACCCCGTAGTGGAGCGGACCGCTGGCTCGCATGCGCTCGCCACGGCCGCTCACCGCGAGCGGTAGCCAGCAAACAGGCCTCGCGCCAGGAGTGATGGAAGTTAGCACAACTTGGGGCTGATGGACCTGCGAGTGCTCCAACTCCAGCGTGGCGTGGCAGCATGGCGACAGACCTCCACCAGCCCCCTACGCCGCTACCACCACACAGGTTGACAACAGTGGAGACATGGGCGGATCATCCCGTGCGAGAGGGGAGTATGGAGCGCAAGCTTGCCGCTATCCTCAGCGCCGATGTCAAAGGGTATAGCCGCCTTATGGGTGAGGATGAGAAGGCGACTATCCGCACCCTGACCGCCTATCGCACGGTGATGACCACGCTCATCCAGCAACACAGAGGCAGAGTGGTGGACTCGCCCGGCGACAACCTGCTGGCGGAGTTTGCTAGTGTGGTGGATGCCGTGCGCTGTGCAGTCGAGATTCAGCAGGAACTCAAAGTTAGGAACGCGGAACTGCCCGACCAGCGTCGGATGGAGTTTCGCATCGGCATTAACCTGGGGGATGTGGTGGTAGAAGAGGAGCGAATCTACGGCGATGGAGTCAATATTGCCGCGCGCTTAGAAGGCTTGGCCGCAGCAGGGGGCATCTGCCTCTCAGGGACGGTTTATGACCAGGTCGAGACCAAGCTTGCTTTGGGATATGAGTACCTGGGCGCGCAAACGGTTAAGAACATCACCAAGCCAGTACGAGTATACCGCGTGCGGCAAGAGTCAGAACCGCATACGTCAGCAGTCAGCGCGAAGATCCAGACGCTTGCGTTGCCCGCTCAGCCTTCAATTGCGGTGTTGCCCTTCGCCAATATGAGTAGCGATCCCGAGCAAGAGTATTTTAGTGACGGCATCACCGAAGACCTTATCACTGATCTGTCCAAGCTTTCAGGTCTTTTTGTCATCTCCCGTAACTCTGTCAATCTGTATAAAGGCAAAGCAGTCAAACCCGAACAGGTCAGCCAAGAACTCGGGGTGCGGTACGTCCTGGAAGGCAGTATCCGCAAAGCAGGCAAACGGGTACGTATTACGGCGCAGCTCGTAGACGCCACCACCGGCTATCACGTGTGGGCTGACCGCTATGATCGGGACTTGCAAGACATTTTTGCCCTGCAAGACGAAGTAACGCGGAAAATCGTCGCGGCCCTCGAAGTAAAACTCACGGCAGGCGAGCAAGCGCGTCTGGGGCGGCCGCTCACCAACAATATCGAGGCCTATGACTACTACCTGCGCGGGCTCGATTGCCATCCGTACGCTACGGAGGAAGCCAATGCGCGGGCACGGCAGCTGTTTGCCAAAGCCGTCGCACTCGATCCGCACTTTGCCGCGGCCTACGCCTGCCTGGGCTGGGCGTATTTTGAGCAGTGGAGCTTGGGCTGGAGTCAGGACCGTCAAACTTTGGAGCAAGCCTTTGCCTGGGCGCAACAGGCTATCGCTCTAGATCCCCTTCTGCCCGATGGCCACAGGTTATTAGGCATCGTCTATTTGTGGAACAAACACTATGAGCTAGCGATTGCCGAAGTGGAGCGGACTCTTGCTCTCGATCCTAACCAGGCCGATGCCTACGCGGCGCTCGGAGACATTTGCAATTGGGCTGGGAGAGCGGAGGAAACCATTCCCCTGGTGGAGAAGGCGATGCGCCTCAACCCCCAGTATCCCCTTTGGTATCTCTGGGACTTAGGCCATGCTCATTATTTGACGGGACGGTACGAGGAGGCGATGGCGACATTGAGGCGGGTGCTCGCCCGTAACCCCGATTTCATGCCTGCCCACGCGTACCTCGCGGTCATCCACAGCGAGTTAGGTCTAGAGGAAGGAGCGCGAGCCGCGGGAGCGGAATTCCGGCGCCTGAGTCCTGAGCTATCGCTCGACGCACTCAGGCAAAGACTGCCCTACAAAGATCCGACCGTATTGGAGCGCATTCTCACCGCGGCGCGCAAAGCGGGATTGAAGTAAGGACACCATAAAGCAGGCAGCAGGCAGTCAAGGAAAGGGAACAACAGCAAAGTGTTGCCCACCGTTCAGAGCCATGCTGGCTAACCAGCGCCGTGCACGTGACCGCCACCTGCTGGCGGTTTGGGATGAACCTGAACAGTCCCGGCTGGACGGCAGCCCGTGACGGCGTGTGTTAGACTTGTGTAGTACATAGTGTCATGGTTACGCCGAGGATTCGGAGCGGTTATGAGTGACTTGCCTGAGCACGTCCGTCGCAATCGCGCGTTGTGGGATGACTGGGCGCAGAAGTTCGTCGCCGCCGGAGAAGCCGCCTGGGCGCAGGACACCCCGACCTGGGGGATTTGGGGTGTTTCCGAATCGCAGGTTGGCATGTTCCCTGAGGACCTTGCGGAGAAGGAGGCGATCGAGCTTGGCTGTGGGACGGCCTATGTATCGGCCTGGCTCGCCCGGCGGGGAGTGCGCGTCGTGGGCATCGACAACTCAGAAGCACAATTAGCCACTGCGCGCCGGTTGCAGCAGCAGTATGGGCTGGACTTCCCCCTCCTGCACGGCAACGCCGAAGCGGTGCCGTCCCCAGATGCGAGCTTTGATTTCGCGATCTCCGAGTACGGAGCCTGCTTGTGGGCCGATCCGCAGCGCTGGGTACCTGAAGCCGCGCGGCTACTGCGCCCGGGTGGGCGGCTCGTCTTTCTGGTCAACTCGTTCTTAATGACGCTGTGTATGCCTGCGGAAGACGGAGTGGCCGCAAGGGATCGGCTGCTGCGGCCCGCGTTCGGCCTGTCTCGTATTGAGTGGCCGGGGGATATTGGGGTTGAGTTTCACCTCTCGCACGGGGAGTGGATACGGCTGCTGAGGCGCGCGGGATTCGAGATTGAGGCGCTAGTGGAGGTACGCCCAGAACCAACCGCTACGACGCACTACCCCTTTGTCACGTTGGAGTGGGCACGGCAATGGCCGTGTGAAGAGGTGTGGAAGGTGCGGAGACGCGCATGACGAGCTGAGACGTAGCCCTCATCGAGTCGGAGGTGAGGGGCATGGGACCGAGACTGCGCACCGCCTAACCCCCGCCTCCAGGCCGACCGCGGCCCTGTGGCGGTTTGGAATGAACACGAAGAGTGACATTTTGGCCGCGGCGGGTGAGCGCGGCGTTCGGCGTCTCACATAGTTCGTCAAAAGCGCGGGAGTCGCTCACCAGCGGGGGTCTCGACACGGCCTGGCGCAATCCAGAGGAGGGGGACAATGAACGAAGCGGCATGTGTGTTCTGTCCTGTTATTGCGGGGCTGCGGCACCATGAGACGTATCAAGTCCCCTCTGGCGAAGTCATACGGAAAATCCAGGAGCTTCCGACGGCCATTGTTGTGCTCTCTAACGATCAATATTACCCTGGCTACACCCTCGTGATCGCCAAAACCCACGCGACGGAGTTGTATCACCTCCCTGAAAACGAGAGCACCCAGTACTGTCAGGACATGCTGCGCGTGGCGAAAGCCATTGCGACCGTCTTCCAACCACAGAAGA
>WNGG01009298.1_pt1 | contig 10745 bp, 9 predicted proteins | sample 5400661 | NCBI WGS metagenome assembly WNGG01 (sample SAMN13153372, study PRJNA577476) | soil metagenome | isolation source: 100 cm soil or saprolite under Garry oak tree replicate 1 | place: USA:California | collected 2016-06-15
CAATGAAAAAATGCTGGGCCAGATCGCCAGCCTGGGTATCAACCTGGCGGGTGTTTTGCATGGTGAGGAGAAGTATGAGTATCTTGCGCCGATCTACCCTGGTGATGTGCTGACAGGCGTTATGACATTGGTTGATGGGAAGACACGCCAGGGACAGGGAGGCTCATCCATAGACATTCTGACCGTCGAGATACGCTACACCAACCAGCATGGTCAGCCCGTGCTGAATGCTCGCGAAGTGATCATTGCACGCAATTAAAACAGGGAGGACATCATGACAACAAATGCACAGGCTCCAACAAAGCTCTACTATGAAGATGTACAAGTCGGGGATGAGATACCAAAGCTGGTGAAGTCACCTGTATCTCACCTGCAACTGGTACGCTATGCAGGGGCCTCCGGTGACTTCAATCCATTGCACACGGATCCAAAAATTGGTGAAATGCTCGGTATAGGCGGTATCATTGCTCACGGAATGCTGATTATGGGCTTTGTGGGGCAGATGTTGAGCGATTATGTTGGGCCCACAGCGGTGCGTGAATTTGGTGTGCGCTTTAAGAGCATGACGCACCTGGATGATGTGATTACCTGCACGGGCACGATTACGGAAAAATACGAGGCCAATGGCGAGGCACGGGTTGCTGGCAAAGTACAGGCTGCCGATCAGACTGGCGATGTGAAAGTTACGGGAACATTTGTGGCGGCGTTACCCAGACGTGCGTAGGGGCTCGATTTATCGCGTCCAAATGTAGGGGCCCAATTCATTGCGCCCAAGAAGGGAGATAAATACAATGGGTCTGCTTGATGGCAAAATCGCTATTTTAACCGGGTCGGGACGTGGGATTGGAGGGGCAGCAGCAAAAATGTTTGCGGCAGAGGGTGCATCGGTCGTCGTCAGTGATCTCGATCCAGCACCAGCAGAGGAGACTGCCGGAGTTATTCGTAATGCAGGAGGCAAGGCTGTCGTCGTTGCGGGAGATGTGACTGACCCGGCCTTCCCGGCTCAACTCATCAAGGCGACGCTCGATAACTTTGGTGGTATCGATATCATCGTCAATAATGCTGGCTATACCTGGGATGCCGTGATTCAAAATATGACCGATAAACAGTGGTATGCGATGATCGATGTGCATACGACGGCACCTTTTCGCATCTTGCGTGAGGCTTCACATTTCATTCGCGAGGCTGCGAAGAAGGAGATAGCGGCGAATGGGCGGGCCAATCCGCGCAAGGTGATCAATGTTTCCTCTGTTTCAGGAGTTTACGGTAATGCGGGGCAGGTGAACTACTCTACTGCGAAGGCTGGCATTACGGGGCTGACGAAGACGCTGGCGAAGGAGTGGGGGCGTTACAATGTGCAGGTCAACTGTGTGTGCTTCGGTTTTATTGAGACGCGCCTGACGGCCCCGAAGGAGAGTGCTGAGAAGATACAGCGTGATGGTGAGGAGGTTACTCTCGGTGTACCTGATCAGCTGCGCCAGTTTGCTCCTATGCTCATTCCTTTGGGTAGGCCGGGGACGCCGGAGGAGGCTGCGGGTCCGATGTTGTTTCTGGCGTCGCGGTTGTCGGATTATGTGTCGGGGATTGTGTTGGAGGTGACGGGGGGAAGGGCGGTTTAAATGAAACAGGGAGACTGCCAGGCAGCCCGGTAGTCTCCCTGTTTCATTCGATTCCCCATACTCGCACAGTCCCATCATTGCTTGCGGAAGCAATGTATTGTCCATCAGGCGACCATGCTACAGCGTTTACGACAGCAGAGTGACCACGACAGGTAAAGAGGTGATTTCCAGTTATGGCATTCCAGAGGTGCACCGTCCGATCATCACTAGCGGAGGCAATGAGCATGCTATCGGGCGACCACGCTACAGAGCAGACACGCCTGGCATGATCGCGATAAATGAGAACACAATTTCCGCTAGCGGCCTCCCAGACATGCACCAGCCCGTCACTACTTCCCGAAGCAATGTGCTTCCCATCCGGTGCCCAGGCCACGGCACGCACCTGCTTGACATGACGACGATAGGTGAGGCGAGTATCGCCAGTGATAGCATCCCAGAGCTGTACGGTCTTATCGCTACTTCCAGAGACGACATATTGCCCATCGGGTGACCATGCTACAGCCTCTACCCAATGCTCATGACCTCGATAGGTCAAGAGGTTTTCCCCGGTGACGGCATGCCAGACCTGGACTGTCTGATCATCACTTCCAGAGGCAATATGCTGTCCATCAGGCGACCATGCCATCGCAAAGGTGAACCCAAAAGGAATTGAGCCACTGGTGTGACCACGATAAGTGAGAAGTTTCTCTCCAGGAGCAACATCCTCTCCTGCTCCCACTTGCCATACCTGGGCAATTTGCTCAAAACCTGCCGAGCCAATTCGTTTGCCATCGGGCGACCATACTACAGACCACACCTGCCTGGAATGACCACGATAAGTGAAAACATTGCTCCCAGTAGTAGCGTCCCATACTTGCACTGTCCGATCTTCACTTGCAGAAGCAATGCGCGTTCCATCAGGAGACCAGGCTATTCCGCGCACCTCAGCCGTATGACCTTTATACGTATAGAGGAGAGTTGCCTGGACGATCTCTTTTATAGGCAGGGTCGCTTTCGTTGCGGGTTGTGCTGGAGGTGGGGACGTTTTCACATCAGGCTGCTTTGAGGGTGTTGGAGGTGGGGTTCCCATCCCAGGCGTTGTAGATGGGGGAAAAGAGACTATCGGTCGTGAAGCGCCTGGGCGTGGCACAATGATTGTTTTCCCTGGCTGATAGACTTTTTGATAGGCTTCTTCCAGGGCATTGGCAAAGTCCTCAATACCTGGATAGCGATCATCCGGGTCTTTCGCAAGAGCTTTAAATACGATCTCCTCAACGACAGACGAGATATCGGGAAATCTTTCGGACAAAGAAGGTGGAGGTGTGCTCAGGTGCTGGTCCCATATCTGCTTGTCAGTACCAGTGAAGGGACAGGAGCCAGAGAGCCATTCATAGACGACCACTGCTAAGGTATACTGGTCGCTAGCCCGGCAGGGGTTTTGCTGTAATTGCTCAGGTGCCATATAGGCTACAGTACCAATCAACCGCCTTGCCTCTTCTGGTTCTGCACTCTGTATCGCCCTGGCAATCCCAAAATCACTGAGCCAGACTTCGTCATCAAATCCCAAAAGCAAATTGGCAGGCTTGATATCCAGGTGCATGAGTTCTTGACTATGGACGTATTCCAGGGCACTGGCAACTTGTTTGACAATCGGAACAATCTTAGCCAGGGGCAAACGAGTACCTTCGGGAAAACGATCAAGCAGGGTACCATTGGGAGCATAGCTCATGACCAGGTAAGGAGCGTCAACTTCCACACCAAACTCTAATATTTGCACAATATTGGGATGCTTCAGGCGAGCGAGTATGCGTGCTTCCTCAAGGAAGTGCTTTATTTCATCATCCGTCAAGCGTGTAGTAAGCACTTTGATCGCGGCAATCCAGTTGAGAAAGATGTGTTTACCACGATAGATTGCAGCGAAGCCACCTTCCCCCAACAAGTTAATAAGGCGATAATTACCTAGTTGCCTACCCACAAGGTCTGACATTTCTCACTCCCCATTTGCTCACTGCAACTACTTTGATTCTTAACGTGAGTGAAGCAAAGTAACTTCTCTATTGCAGTTTTACCTCAAGTAGGATATCATACTTCTAATAATTTGAGAAGCTGGAAATAGATACGTTCTTTTCACTGAATGAAACAACCCTAAGCGCAGAAGACTATAAAGGTGCATTTCCATTTTCAAGTAAAGAAGGGCCTTATTTCGGAATAATATTATGACGTTAGAGGAGCGCTCATGGATACTACCCAGATCGATCAGTCTCTTGAAGACCTCGGAACATATGATTCGATATTGACTCAAAAAATCAAAGATCTGTGGATCGAAGCTAAATACACAAAAGCTCATGATGGTGCTCAGCGATTAATCCTGGTGGCTGAGCAGTTCAAGAAGCTCTCACTTCCAGAAGCTCATCGCTTGCTCGCTCCTGATGCATTCCAACGCGAAGTGGAAGAAGCTCTGGGCTATAAAAGACTCTCACGGGTCTTGAATGTTGTTCGCATTATCCTGGGTTTAGCTCCACTTATACTAACCTGGGCTTCGATCTCTCTTGCAGTCAGCAACTACCCGCAGTATTTGAATACACTTCAGATTCCACCAGGTCAACAACCACCATCATTTCTAAAGCTCTGGCAAGATGGTTTTCCTGGCGACCCACTTACCTTTTCCCTGACTGGATTTATAGATGTTGGTCTCCTGGTAAGCTTCCTCTGCTTTAGCATATGGGCACTGATCTTAGAATATAGTGCTCGGAAGACTACAGAGAAATTTGCCGGAGACCTGGAAGGCGTTACTCATGGATTGATGAAGATCGTTGGAACTGAAGGTCTGAGCCGTGTGACAACCGATGACGAAACCGATAGAGTGTTTGCAGCTGTCAAACACGTAATCCAGGATACCTTCGATGTAAGCAAGCAGGTTGCAGAAGAAGCCAGGGACACCGTACTCAAGTCAAATGAAAACTTGACAGAGCTACTGAATACACTGATCAAACCACTGGTTGAACGGTTTAATGAAGGACTATCAGAACTTCACAACGACCTGGGAAAGCTGGGGACAGACCTGGATATCTATCAGGAACGAGTGGGTGCTCTGACCACGGCGAGCCAGGACCTGGTACAGGCTTCAAACGTTCTGGTGCAGAACACCGATAAATATGCGGAGGTTGGTAAGGAGATCGATGCCCATATCCTTGCGTTAAACACTACCCAGCAAACAATGGTCACACGCATCGAGGACACTCAGCTACGAGTGGTAGACAAGGTCGATGCTACACAGAGAGAGGTAGCGAACACTCTCGTCGTGGCCCAAAGCAACGTTGTAAATAGAATCGAGGCTACACAGAAAGAAGTGGTGGCAACCATCTCAGCCAGTCAGAACAGTGTAGCTGAGACTATTGCAAGTACCCAGAACAGGGTTGCAGACAGGCTAGAAGCTGCCCAGAGGGAGATGGTTGTAACTATCTCTACTACCCAGAGTGGTGTAGTTAATACGATTGCGAGCACTCAGAACACAGTTGCCGAGAAGATCGCGTCAACCCAGAGAGAGGTAGTAGCCCAGATTCAGGGTGTAGCAGAACATATGCATGTTTCTACTGACGTAGTGGCTTCCGCTGCAATGGATATGAACTCTGCTGTTGGAGGGATGAATACTGTCACAGATAAGGTGACGGAGGTAGGTGAGCAGTTGGTTGCTCTGGATAAAGGCGACATTGAGAGAGTAACCACGAGCGTCTTCAATCTTACGAACAAGGCAGAGGTTGTTGCTGAAGTCTTAACACAGGTCCAGACCCAGTTGTATGCTACCACCCTTCAATTGAACAATGCCGCTAATGCCTTGCTTCAGGCAACTCAGGCAATCAGTCACCAGTATCAAGTCCCGCAGAATGGTACGGTAGTTCCGCCTGGTCAGCCACCTCGCCGCCCAGGCATTATAAGACGGCTCACAGGTGTATTAACACGACCTTTCCATCGTACAGACAACCAGGGACAGAATATACCAGAGATGGCTCCTCCTAACGCAGCACCTCCTCAGCCGCAGTATCCAGTGAATCCGCCACCGCCACCTCAACAGTGGCAGAATATATCGGAACCTCCCAATATTGTGACTCTCGAGTCGGCAGAGCCTTATGATGATGCTACACAACCTTCGTTGGATAGGTCTAGAACAGAGGATACCTGGCCCAAGAAGCCTCGTCAACAGAAACAGAAGCGCCCGAGGGCAGCGGATGGCCGTGGTGGGGATCATATTGAACACTGAGGAAGAGGAGCACTACCGTCATGAGCAGGCGCATCAGGGAGGATTTTAGAGGCTCTTTCTTTGTATCAGCCGGCTGGCTTTTCGCCGATATGCTGCTGGTACTGGCTATGCTCTTCCTGGCATCTAGCACGATTAGTTCGCCGAGGGCATCCGTAACTCGCACTCCTACAGTGAAGGCGGGAACTTCGGTTACGCCGAAACCAACTGTAAAACCGCCTGTAGACCTCCTGCATAAACAATTAATAGTGATACATAACGTTAACTATGCAGCCTTAGTCATCGACAACCCGTCAAAAAACGATATCGCCGACCTTGCAACGCAGATAAAAAACCAGGTTATTCAACAGCACCTCCAAAACAGTCGTGCAGGTCTTGCAATTGCCTATGGGGTCGCAGCAGATAATAGTAATGACCAGATAGACAAAGCGAGTAGCATCTCCGCCGTAGTTTATAATGCCTTAGATGTGCTGCGTGGACAGGGATTTCTTTTCTTCCGTGACACACTGCCTTATGAGCCGCTTTTCACCTTAAATCACACAAGTGATTGCAACGATCTGAGCTGTGTTAAAATAGTGGTCTTTCTCTTTACTCAGTAATGAAGTATGGATATAGCTGGTGCGGTTCAGCCCATCCCTACTCCCACTCAATCGTCGCCGGGGGCTTCGACGTCACATCATACACTACACGATTCACCCCCGGCACCTCATTTACAATCCGATTTGAAATCCTCCCTAACAGATCGAACGGGAGCCGGGCCCAATCCGCTGTCATGAAATCATCGGTGGTGATGGCACGTACCGCGACGACATTGGCATAGGTGCGCCCATCACCCATAACGCCGACGCTTTGTAGTGGTGTCAGTACGGCAAATGCCTGTCCGAGCTGGCGATAGATGCCAACACGGCGAATCTCCTCGATCACGATGGCGTCGGCGGCACGCAATGTTTCCAGGCGCTGCTCATCTACGGCCCCAATGATGCGGATTGCCAGGCCAGGGCCGGGGAAAGGGTGACGCCAGACCCATTCTTCCGGGAAGCCCAGGGCTATGCCTATCTTGCGTACCTCGTCTTTGAAAAGCATGCGGAGCGGCTCAACCAGTTGTAAGGACATCTCTTCGGGCAGGCCACCGACGTTGTGATGCGTCTTGATGCGTGTAGCGGTGGTGGCGGTGTCGTGACTGGTGCTTTCGATCACATCGGGGTAGAGTGTTCCCTGCGCCAGGAAGGTGATCGGGCCTCCCTGTTCGGCAAGCCGGGTGGCTTCTTCCTCAAAGACACGCACAAACTCTTCGCCGATAATCTTGCGTTTCTGCTCCGGGTCGATTACATCCACCAGTTTTGCCAGGAAACGCTGATGAGCATCAACGACGACCAGCGGGATGTGCAGGTGGCGGCTGAATGTCTCGACAACTTGCTCACGCTCACCGGCACGCAGGCAGCCGGTATCGACAAAAACACAGGTGAGCTGGTCGCCAACAGCACGATGAATAAGCAGTGCCGCCACGGCAGAATCGACACCACCAGAGAGGCCACAAATGACTCGTTCGCGGCCTACAAGCTGACTAATCTGCTCTACGGCTTCGTCAATCATCGAACTGGCTGTCCAATCAGGTTCACAGCCACAGATGCGAAAAAGGAAGTTACGAATGATTTGCTTTCCCTGTGCTGTGTGGGTAACTTCGGGATGGAATTGCAGGCCAATTCGTCCTTGTGGGTCGGCAATCGCAGCTATTGTATTGCTTTCGGTGCAGGCAAGTATGCTGAAACCGGGAGGCAGTTTGTCTACACTGTCACCATGGCTCATCCAGACTGGTAAGCGCAATGGTGGCTGATTTAGTTGCTCTGTTTGGGCTGGTGAAGCAGTGATGCCTTCAAATAGGGGATGGTTTGCTGCTTCCGGCAAGACCTCCAGGGTGGCGGGCCCATATTCACGACGTCCACTGGCAGGAGCAACATATCCGCCTGACTGCTGGACCAATAATTGCATGCCGTAGCAGATACCGAGGACAGGCAGGCCACTGGAGAGGATGGCGGGATCACAACTCGGAGCATGTTCATCATAGACACTCGATGGGCCTCCTGAGAGGATGAAGCCCTTGATGTCGAGGTGAGGTTGCTGTTGGAGTTGCGCCAGGGTGGTATTTGCAGGTACCAGTTCGCTGTAGACATGGCATTCGCGCACACGACGAGCAATCAGGCGACTGTATTGTGAGCCGAAATCGAGGATGATGATGGCTTGCCTGCGCTGAAGAGGATGCATGATGTCCTTTTCCAGTTATGAACGGGGAGATGGCCCACCAGAGACATAAATAATCTGACCGTTGACAAAGCTGGCCTCATCGGAGCTGAGGAAGCAGATGACGTTAGCAACGTCTCGCGGTTGACCGACACGCCCCACCGGAATACGTTTTGATGCCTCAGCTATAACCTGGTCGGGATCGAGGCCCTGGCGACGAGCGGTGGAACGGGTCATCTCCGTATCAATGAAGCCGGGAGCAACTGCATTTACCGTAATGCCAAATTTGCCGAGTTCGATGGCGAGGGTGCGTGTGAAGCCTTGCAATCCGGCCTTGGCAGCAGAGTAGTTGGCTTGACCACGATTGCCCAGGGCAGCGACTGAGGAGAGTGAGACGATGCGGCCATAGCCCTGCTGCACCATGTATTTTTGGGCAGCACGGCTACAGAGAAAAGCGCCCTTGAGGTGCACGTTCATGACCATATCCCAGTCATCCTCGGACATTTTGAAGATGAGGTTGTCACGTACGACTCCAGCATTGTTGACCAGAACATCCAGGCGTCCGAAATGATTTGCCGTTTTATCTACAGCATCCTGAACCATTGTGCTATTCGTGACATCGCAGGGCAATACGAGACCCTCTGAGCCGAGACGGTCTATTTCTGCTGTCACTTGCTTACAGCCCTCGCTATCCACATCGGCAAGTGCGACACGAGCACCCTCCTCTGCCATCCGCAGGGCAGTTGCAGCCCCGATGCCTCTTCCTGCTCCAGTGATAAAGGCAACTCGTCCCTCAAGTCGTCCCATAGGGCTCTCCTCTCATCTGTCATATAATTCCTAATTCGTAACTCTTCAGGTTGCCCCTCTTCTTGAGTCCTCACTGCCTCCGGCAGCTCGTAAGAGGTTTTGGATGGGAGCGGAGTTTGCAGCCTGCGGCTGCAAACTCCGCTCCCATCCAATGAATTGTCGAGGCGCTGCAGGGGGCCAGAAGACCTGAAGAGGTACGCCTGTTCATAGGGCTTAGAGCCCTTACGAGAGGTACTCTATCGCCAAAGTATATCACACAAATGTAACGCCACGGCCCCCCCCACGACATCCACAAGGGATGTCGCTACATCTCAGGCTGTCCCCACCTCCCCCCAAGTTCGCGGCTCCCAGGGAGCCGCAGGGATGCCATGGGGGGGGCAACTCAACATGTAGCGACACCCCTTGCACCCTCTCCGGGGGAGAGGTAATAGCAAAGAAGCCTGGGGGGCTTCTAGGAGTGGGAGGGGAGGCGGGGCGGTCTCTGGAACGCGGCTGAGAGGAGATCTATCTTGTCGCCTCCAAACAGGTCACTCCCTGTGGGCCAACGAGCGCACCATGGCGTACACCAGCAAGTAGAATCATACAATCACCAGGGGAGAGATCAATTGCACCCACATTTCCTGATGCGCCAGGTCGATCGGGGAGTGTAAAACGAATAGATCCACGCACGCAATAGAGTACTTTTTCATAGCTATGACTATGCACTCCATAGACATCACCAGGACCATTGGACCAGGTGTAAGGTGAGAGACCATCCTGCTGCATACGTTTGCGTAGCTCTTGCTCTTGCGGAGGTGTTGTTCCTTGCCAGCGAATAACTTCTATGTCCATGTGTTCTGCCTCCTTGTTTCCTTATTGTTTTTTCCCATTATATCCCAACTAAAGGAGGTACAGGGCGATTTAAAATGCAGGCGCTACCCACCCACTCTCTTTCTCTTCCCTGCGTCGCAGGTGACCAAGCCGATGTTGTATGGCTGATTACAAATGGCAACTTCTGATAAACTTTCCCCGTATATATGGTAGCATTTTCCAATTTATGGCATTTTTATTATGCACTGAGGAAGTGAACATGCAGAACCAGCAGGAATTTGACCATACGTCCAACACACCAGAGGAGACGCCAGCGCCACTCAATGAGCGCCAGAGCAATACCGACCCTCGCGAACAGCCACCATCGCAAGAGTATACGTACCGTCCCTATGAAGAAGGCTATACTGACCTGAGCGAACGAGATTTCTGGCCACGCGAGGGTGAGAAGCTGCGACCAGAGCCGAAAAACCAGAAAAGTATGGGCGGACTGCTGGCGCTGCTAGTCCTGCTGTGCGCGGTCTTTATCGCCGGCAGCTTCTTCGGCGTGATTCTGAGCTGGCTAACCTGGGTGGTGGTGATTGTGCTGATCATAGCCGGGCTGGCCGCGCTGGCTACAAACTGGCGTGTCGTGACTATCCCCATGCCCACGCACACCTTCCAGATCATGGAACACGCGCGGCTGGTGATCAACAATGGGGCCGGGACCGTGGCTATTCGCCGGGGAGAAGAGGGCATGGTGAGCGTGACCGCGACCAAACGCGCCAACGGCATTGGCATCGATGCCGAGCGTATGCAGATAAACTACAACCAGTACGGCGACACGCTGGACATCTCAAGCCGCATGGCCTGGAGCATCCTCCAGTTTGGTCTGCGTACTGTCGATTTTGAGATCACCGTGCCAGTGGGCAGCTGGTAGCCAGCGATCTGGCCCCGTTTAAACAGCCTGTAGGCCGTATTGTAATGGATCCCCAATTTTTGGGCGTAGCTCGACAACTTCATAGATATAGTATACTCTATGAGCTTGCGGTTTGCAAGAG
>WNGG01009303.1_pt1 | contig 10742 bp, 7 predicted proteins | sample 5400661 | NCBI WGS metagenome assembly WNGG01 (sample SAMN13153372, study PRJNA577476) | soil metagenome | isolation source: 100 cm soil or saprolite under Garry oak tree replicate 1 | place: USA:California | collected 2016-06-15
CGCATCTCCGCCGTACCGCCGGTGAGCGCGATGGCCTGCCTCAGCCGCGCGAGCGCCTCCTCGTGCCGCCCGAGCTCCGCCAGGGCAAGCGCGAGGAAGTAGTGCGCCATCGGGAAGCGCTCGTCGATCTCGAGCGTCAGCTGGTAGTCCCCGATCGCCTGTTCGTAGCGGCGGGCGAAGTAGTGCTGCACGCCCATGCTCGTCGTGATGACAGGAGAGAGGGGATCGAGCTCGTGGGCCGCTTGCATCTGCGCTCGCGCCTCGTCGAATCGTCCGAGCGGCGTGAGACAGTTGAGCGCGTACCAATGGTGCGCCGTCGGGTACGAAGGGTTGATCTCGATCGCACGCCGGAACTCCCGCTCGGCCCCGGGCCAGTCGAAGTCGAACATCGCGCGCACGCAGCCGAGCGACGCGTGCGCTTCCGCAAGGGAGGGGTCGAGGGACAGCGCCTTGGCTGCGGCGTCCTTCGCGAGCGGCATCACCTGGTGCGGCGCCCGTGCCCCGTAGATGCCGAGGATCGTGTAGCAGTCGGCCAGCCCGGCGAGGGCCGGCGCGTACCGCGTGTCGTGGAAGACCGCCTGCTGGAAGTACTCGATCGCCTTGGCGAAGCCCGGCTCCGTGCGCTTGTTCCAAAAATAGCGGCCCTGCAAGTACAGCTCGTACGCCTCCACGCCACCGCTCGCCCGCCGCGCGAGACCGGCGCGCTCATCGCCCAGGAGAGTGAGCTTCAGCACGTTCACGATCGCGCCGGTGATCTCGTCCTGGATGGCGAAGACATCACCGAGCTCGCGGTCGTACTGCTCTGACCAGAGGAGGTAGCCGTCGGCGACGTGGACGAGCTGCGCGGTGATGCGCAGCCGGTTCCCGGCCTTGCGTACGCTGCCCGAGAGCACCGCGTGCACGTTGAGCTGGCGGCCGATCGTGCGGACGTCCACGTCCCTTCCCTTGAACGCGAACGCAGAGGTTCGGGCCGCGACCCGGAGCGCAGCGACCTTGCAGAGCGCGCTCATCAGCTCCTCGCTCAGCCCATCGCTGAAGTACTCGTTCTCCGGGTCGGGACTCAGGTTGACGAAGGGAAGCACGGCGATGGCGCTCGCCGAGGGCGGGGGCGCGACTGGGACCGGCGTCGCCCGGTGCGGAGTGGTGCCCGCGTACCCCGCGAGCGCCTCCGCGAGCTCGGCGGCCGTGGCGAAGCGATCCGCGGGCGCCTTGGCCAGCGCCCGACCTATCAAGAGCTCCAGGCCCACCGAGACCTTTGGCCGTACTGTTCGCACCTGCGGGACCGGATCGACCGCGTGCCGTGCGATCACCGCCTGCCCGCTGGCGCCCGTAAACGGCGGCTCGCCCACAAGCATCTCGTAGAGCACGCACCCCAGCGAGTAGATGTCGCTCCTGCCGTTCAGATCACGCGCGCCTTCGGCCTGCTCCGGGCTCATGTACGCGGGGGTGCCGACCGCCAAGCCGGTGCCGGTGGTGGGATCGCCGCTGCTCGCGACCGTCATGGCGCGTGCGATCCCGAAGTCGGCCACGACAGCCTGGCCGCCCGACAGGAGGATGTTCTCCGGTTTGATGTCGCGGTGCAGCACGTCGTGGTCGTGAGCATAGGCGAGCGCGCTCGCGACGTCTTGCGCGATGCGCGCGGCCTCGTGGATGGGCAGCTGCCGCTCCCGTTCCAGCCGCACGCGGAGCGAGTGCCCCTCGACGTACGGCATCACGTAGAAGAGCAGGCCTTCGGCCTCTCCGGCCTCGAGCAGCGGCAGGATGTGGGGGTGCTGCAACCTGGCGGTAATGCGGATCTCTCGGAGGAAGCGGTCCGGGCCAAGCGATGCCGCGACCTCCGGCCGCAGGACCTTGAGGGCGACCGAGCGGCCGTATTTCACGTCCTGCGCGAGGTGGACGACCGCCGCCCCGCCGTGGCCGACCTCACGCTCGATGGCGTAGCGGCCGGCGAGCGCGGCCCTCAGGCGCTCCATGGCGGCGGTCATCGGGACCAAGATGCGACTCGGAGCCCCGCGGCGCGAGGCCCGGTAGACGAGGAGCGTCCCCGCGAAGTGGAGCGAGTTCCGTCTGGGGATGCAGATTGCCTTCGACAAACGCGCCGGCGAAGTGGCTCACGATGTCAAGCGTCGACAGGACCCAACACGCGCGCCGCGGATTGCTGGTCCTCTGCGTCCCGGAGTCCAGGGGCCTACACGGCCTCCCCGCGCCGGATCGTCCACATGTCGTCCGCGAGGTTGCGGTTCGCAAGGTAATCGTACGGCATGGTGAAGTAACCCTCCATCCCCCAACGCGCGCCCCAGGAGTTGCGCACGACAAAGCGCCGCTCCGCGTCGTTGTAGCCTACCGCGAGGACGGCGTGGCCGCCGGCCACCCGCTCACCGGGCTGCGGCATCGCGACCACGCCCGTCTGAGCCACTTGCTGCGACTGGAAGCTTTCGTACACGGTGAACCCGAAGACGAACGGAAACCCTTGTGCCAGGCAAGCGCGCATCTCGTCCAGCGTGAGAATCCGCTGGTAGGACGTCACCTGGTGCTGCAGGGCGTCCTTGTAGCATGCCGCCGGCGGTTTGACGCTGAACTTGGCGATCGTATACGGCCACTTGTGCTCCGAGCACGCACCTTGCTTGACGACGGTCTTGATCCCGTCGCGGATCATTGCGCCCGAGTCGGACGTGACCGTGTGCTCGATCACCCGCTCGTTGTAGTAGATGAAAAGTCGGCTCACATTGACGAAGCGCACATGGTCCTTGCGCTCGAGGAACTCGAGCGCGCCGGCGATCGCGTTGGCGGTGCAGCTGCCTAGCGGGCCTTGGTTCTCCACCGGCGCGCAGTCGGGACGCAAGTCGGCGCTCGGCGGCAATCTCGCCGGCACCGCCTGGACCGCACTGAAGAGGATGTCCCGTTGGTCGGGCAGATCAGGGACCCAGCCGAACCCGGGTCGCTGCGGTTGCTGCTCGCTGGCATGGCGCTTCGCTTTGGGCATGAGCATTCCCCCTTCAGGGCACGACCAGCGGCGCCACATCCGTATAGGATTGGGACCGCGCTTCGATCCGATAGGTGTACAGCGGGCCCAACGGCAGCACCCGGACCTCGAGGTAGTACGTGCCGGGCGCAACACCATAGACGTAGTACATGCCGTCGCGACCAGTGTACGAGGGATCCGTGCGGTGACCGGTGTCCGGAGTTCGCAGCGTCACCGTCAGATACGGCGCCGGGTGGGGATGGCCGTCCGCGCCGAGCCGGTCGATCCGCCCCCGGACCGTCGTGGTCTGGTAGGCCCTCGCCGCAGTCGCGCACAGCGCCACGAGCAGCAGCCGAAGCATCGGCCGTGCGCTCACGGGTTGTGCCCCGTATCTGGCACCGGTACCGGGACGACGGCTGCGGCGGTGGCGGCGTAGCCCTCGGTGCTCGGAGCGAGCACCAACGGCTTGCCGATCTCGATCACATGCTTCGCGCCGTCGTACTTGACACCGTACAGAGAGTCATCCGCGACCCTCCAGAAGTGGACCATCCGCGTTTCGCGGTTCGGGGCCGAGACCTCCAGCATGAACTGGGTTTGCGGATCGCTCGATACAGGAACCTGCCCGATTTCGAAGGTCCCATCGGGCTGCAGGCCGCTCGGCACGGGTGGACGGACAACCATGTTGACGTCCGCGCTCGGCACGACGTGACCGTCTGGCACGACCTTGACCACGCCCCGGACCGTCCAGAGCTGCGCCAAGTGTTTCGCCTTGAGCTGCTCCCTGACGAAGCCCCCGGTCCCCAACGCGATGAGGAAATAGCCCGCAAAGGATCCTGTGAGCTGGACCGAGAAACCCTTGAACGGGCCGCGCACATGTGTCTCGGCCGGCAAGTACTTGTACAGCAGAAAGGCCGGGATGAGGGGCAGAAGGACGATTGCTCCAGCGAGCAGGATCACTTCAACGACGTCGCTCATATGACCAGTCCTGTCGATCCCGATCGCGACGTCCCCCGCACCTGCGCCGCCGCCTCCCCCCGCCGGTGCACCTGCACCTTCTCGAGAATGTTGTGCACGTGATTCTTCACCGTCGCGACCTCGATGCCCAGTTCGCGCGCGATCTCCTTGTTGGAGAGCCCGTCGTCGATGAGGTGGACGACCTCGCGCTCCCGGTCTGTCAGATGCGCCCGCAGCGGCCCGGCGACGCTTCCCGCAGCCAGCGCCGCCAGCAGGCTGGCCGCCACCCGTGGCGAGCAAATCGCCTCGCCGCGGTGCACACTCTCGATCACACCTACGAGGTCGTCGATCGACGCCTCGCGGGGGACATAGCCCGGTACACCTGCCTCGGCGCAGCCGAGCACGTCGTCATAATCCTCGATTACGCCGAGCGCGACGACGCGGGCGTGCGGCACCCGAGTGAGGACAACGCGTACCACCCCACCGCTGTCATGCATGGCCATATCCACACGGTCCCAAGGCCCGTCCGCAACCCCCAACATCAGCACAAGCCCCACCGGTCCACAGTCTCTAGCGATCGACGGTCAAGCCGTGGTCAAGTCGGAATTAAAGGAGGGGACTTCTCGCGACAAGCAGCAGACGACCGACTATCGGACCGACGGGGCCACTGCGCGCACCCGAAAACTCGGTGCACGAGAAGGCCAAGAGACCTCTTCGATTTGGGGCACGATAGGGCCCTTTTTCGACACGGGTGTCGCAAAACCACCCCTCCGTGCCGCAAAAACCACCTTACGCTCGGACCTACCTGTGCCCACTTTGGTTACGGTCGACGCGCAACCGACGGGGGTGAACATGACCGATCCAACCAACGTCGTCTCCACCAGCCTCCTGGCAACGATGGAGCCGATGGCGGGCGCGGCGTCGCCAGGCGATCGCGGGCTGGACCTCGTCGCGCCACGCGCCGGAGGATGGCGCAGGTCCGCGGAGCAGAGACAAAACCAGGACGCCGCTCCGCTGAAAGAGCGACACAAGCGGATTGTGGTATGCGCCGACGGGACGTGGAACACCCCCCGCCAGCGGGCTGGAGGTGGCTCGGCGCCCACCAATGTGTGGCTTTTCTACCAGCTGATTCTCCCCGTCGCGCGCGACCAAGTTCCGCAGCTCGCGCTGTATCACGGGGGCGTGGGCACCAGGGGCCTGGTGGACCGCGTGCTTGGTGGGGCGTTCGGCGTCGGTTTGAGGCACAACATCCTGGATTGCTACCGATTTCTGGTCGAGTATTACCACCCGGGCGACGCGCTCTACCTGTTTGGCTTCAGCCGCGGGGCGTACACCGTGCGGAGCCTCGCGGGCCTCATCCGCAACTGTGGCATCATCGACCGGCAGGGGCTCGACGACGCGGCGCGGGACGCGGCGATCGATGCCGCGTTCCAGCTGTACCGCAAGCGTGGCGAGGACACCGCACCCGTTGCGGCAAAGGCCGTCGACTTCCGCGCCAGCCACTCCCACCCCGACTTCCGGATCACCTGCATCGGCGTGTGGGATACCGTCGGCGCGCTGGGAATCCCGGTCGGTCTGTTCGGCAGGCTCTCCCAGCACCTCTTTGGATTCCATGACGTGACGCTGAGCAGCCGGGTGGATTGTGCCTTTCAGGCGATCGCCGTCGACGAGCGCCGCCGTCCGTTCGTGCCCACCCTCTGGCAGCAACAGCCTGACGCGAGCAAGGCGGGACAGGTGTTAGAGCAAGTGTGGTTCACCGGCGTACACAGCGACGTCGGCGGTGGATACGGGTGGGCCGAGCGGGACCTCGCGAACCTCACACTGCGATGGATGGCAAACCGTGTAACGGCGCGGTGTCGCCTCGAGCTCGATGCGGGCCGGATTCCCGCGCCGAGTCGCCGCGCACCTGAGTTGCACGATTCGTTCAAGTGGTACTACTGGGTCCTGGGGCGTGCGGCGACGCGTTGCATCGACGGCGGCCTCGGGCGATATGGCCGGAGAGATCCGTTCCGGGTGACAGCCGAGACACTACATCCCAGCGTTGACGCCCTATGCCTCGAATACGCGTCGCGGCCCATGCCGGTGGTCGACCGGTCGTACGCACCCGCGAACGTTGCGGACTACGAGGCTCGGAAGAAGGCATCGCTGAAAGCCACCTCCCGGGCGACCCCGAACTATCCGCGGGACGTGAGATAGGGGTGGTCAAGTGGCCGCGCGGCAGCGCGGTCCCGGCATCGCGCGCGCTGATGAGGAGTTGGGGAAGCCGGGCGATTCACTGCCGCCCCGAAACCCCCGCTTCCTTCACGCGGCCACCGCTGCCAGCGGCGTCCGCCAGAGCTTGGGCCGCTTGAGGACCACCAACCCGGCTCCGCCGGACACGACGACCGCGCACCAGATCCAGAGCGGCCCCAGGGCAACGAAAACAGACAAATTGACCGGAAGTGGCGTCCCGACGAGCATCGGCGCCCTGTCGGTCTGACACCGGTGCCCGCTCGCGCCCGGAGAAACGCTTGCAAAACGCTTGCAGAGAGTTCTCGTCGACTCTCCTGATCAGCGGTCAGGCGGGTCCTGTGAATCAGGCAGGCGTGAGCTTCGTGCGCGAAGCAAGAGCGCGAACTACTTCGGTGGGCGAACCACCGATCGCCAACACGGACCTTAGCAGGAGGTCGACGCTCACGGACGGATCTCCAGACTCCATTTTCGCGACGCGCGATTGACTCGAGCCGACCAACTCGGCCACTCGGCTCTGCGTTAGTTTCCGCCGGATCCGAAGTGCATGCAGGCAGCGAGCCAGGGCGAGCTTCATTTCGACGAACGCAGCCTCCTGCTTGTTGAGGCCCAGAAACTCGGCGGCCGTGCCAACCTTCCATCCCGCACCCTCGAGACGAGCCTTCTTCGCGCTGTTCATGGACCGATCCCCCCATCTCCTAATAAGCTGTCGTAGTGCTTCAGCCTTCTCTTGCAGGTGTCGATAACGCTCTGTGGCGTCTATCGAGTCGTCTTCCCAAAGACTTCCAAGATCACAATGGCGTCAACGTCGATGCGGTACACAATTCGCCAGTCTTGACCTTTGTCGGGAACGCGGAGCTCGTGGCACCGTCGGCCGATTGACGGCATCGGTCGTGAATGCGGCAAGCTCAGATTCTCGCCCTGTTGGAGCCTGCCGAGCAGATACCCGCTTCAATTCTCGCTTCCTGGGAAAAGGGAGGCGTCTTGATCTGGCCGTGAAGCCAAACGAGGGGCTTCTCGCCCGGAACCAGCAGCACAATAAGCTATGTCAGATCTGACATATACGCAAGTGGTGCTACGCTGAGGCCAACTGCCCAGCGACGCAAACGCCTGTCCAGCCTTGACGAACGGTGTGCGGGCGCCGGCACGAACCTGGATTACCTAATCCCAGAGCTCGCGCCCCAGGGCTCCAAAAGCGGACAATTTGACCGGGAATGGCGTCTCGACGAGCATCGGCGCCCTGTCGGTCTGGCATCCTTGTCCGCTCATGCCCTGAGAAACGCTTGCAGAACACCCCTATCTACTAATAGGGGTGTTCTGCTCGGCTCTCTTGAGCAGTCAGGAGAGCATCTGATGTGCGAGAGAGGCGCGAGCGCTTTACAAGCGCTTCCCGACTAGGAAGTGTCGAGGCCCCGAGTTTCGCGGATTGGTCATCCGCACCATCCAGGCTAGGATTTCATCAAGTACTTTGTGAGCACGCTGGTTTGTGCAGTCAAGTCAGTCACGCGGATGCTGAGATTTTCGTTTTACGGCACGGTCACCGAGACGTACTTCGCAGATCACATGGCGCCTCATTTTCACGCCGAGTATGCTGAGCCACAAGACGCAATCGTTAGCGGTTTATCGAGCCAAGAGGAGCGAATCATGGAAGAGCAGAGAGCGCTCGGAGTAGCTCTATCCGGTGGTGGCCACCGAGCAACGGTCTTTTCTCTCGGCGCGCTTCTGTACCTTGTGGACTCTCGCCGCAATTCTGAAGTTAAGGCGATATCGTCAGTTTCCGGCGGCTCTATCACTAACGCATTCATTGCAACACTCTCCAAGCCCTTCAACGAGCAGGGACCGGACACCTTTGAACCAGAAGTCGCGCGTTTTGCCCATCAGATTGCGGGTAGTCGAGAGTGGTGGTGCCGTTCAATCGTATCCTCTCTCGTGCTACTGACTGCCTGGCTTGTCGTTGTACTCTGGGACTTCCCCGATAATCTCTTCTCGCTTAAGCAATTCATCGTCCTAGGGCCGCTGCTCATTTGGGTTTCGGTCGCGGGCCCGAAGAGTGGGGGAACTTTATGGGGATGGTGGGGCACCTGGTTCTACCTGGCGTCTTTGGTGGCCATTACAGCTATCGCGTTGGCATCTGTTTGGGTCACCGCGTCGTCGCCGTCGTTGCAACAGTGGCTCTGGACGATCGCCCTCCTGTCGGCAGTAGCCCTCTTGGCTGGTGTTAGGAACAAGATCGCGGAGCTTGCGTTTGAGGCGACTATCAATCCACTGCCAAAACACAATCTCGCTCGTGGCCAGCATAGAGCCCTTCGGGACTTGCCGAAGACGATCCGACACGTGTTTTGTGCGACGGAGGTTCATACCGGCCGTCACGCATATTTCAGTCATGACCTTTTCTACGTGCCAGTGGCCGGTGTGGCCAATCCCGGTAGCTTGAAACTGAGTACCGCGGTGCAGTCATCAGCAAACTTTCCCGTGGGATTTCCGCTCCGTTTCTTTCTGCGCCGACGCCATAAGTTCATCGGAACTAGCGCTTTTAATGGACCACGCATGCGTTTGGTGACTCCGCGGGTTATCGCCTTAAGTGACGGTGGGGTCTACGACAACACAGGCGCGTCCTGGTTCCTTGAAGCGAAGGAGCGCTATGATGACATGAAGAAGTGGGCCGAGACTGTTCCTCGGAATGAAGACGTGGACACACAGAATGAAGCCGTGGACACACGAACGAGATTCATCAGTCAACTGAGCGAGATGAGAAATGTGCCGGAGCGACTGATAATCGTAAATTCGTCAGCCTCGCCTGCGTGGCGCGGGATCGGGAAGTCATTCATACCGTTTATCGGTGAGTTCTTACAGTTTGCGATAGTAGCTGACATTTTTTATGATACTCGCGGTAGCCTGCAAGCAATGGACCTTCTGCGGCGCTTTCTAAGTAAAGAGTACCGAGAACGAACGCAAAGTGCCGTGGTCTCTATTTTCGAGACCCCAGCTCTACTTCCTTTGTGGCTTACTGATCCCGGCAGGTGGTCGTCACAATTTCGTCGCATCTATCCCGCCGATCTAGACGTTGACGATCGACTAAGGTCGGTCGCGGACAGCGCTCTGCGAGCGAGTAAACATGGACCGCGATTCGACCAGCGTCAGGGCAGCTTGGCGAGACAGCGCGCGTCCGTTGAGAACAAGTTGAGAACTGCCAACGAGCAACTGGAGGCGTTGGAACAAGGAACAGTCGCGTATTTGAAGCAGCAAGCGCAGGTTCGGAAGCTACGAAGCGAAGTACGGAAATTGAAGATCGCTGGGGCCGAGCGTCCATGGAATTTCCAAGATATGAGGAATGCGTTTAAGATCGCTGGTGTGAGTCGCTATGTGAGCACCACACTCCGACCACTCGGCCTTGATGCGACGGCCGGCTTGCTCTGGCATGGTTACTATCAGACTATGATGAATGCCAACCTGCTCCTAGGCTTACCGCTGATGGAGCCATTTCCGCCGAGACTCGAGGATTTCAAGGCATTGGCAGCTGGTCGTCGGCGCGAAGCGCGGCCGATGCCGTACGAACTCGAGACCAAGCCCGCGGAGTTGTGAAACAGCAACGTGATGAAGCCGCGCGGGGCGATCACGTTTGGTCGGCATCCCGCACGCCGCTGCGATACAATTAGCGCGATCGGATGCGCTTGTACTTCTGAGGAGGATCAGGCGGTCGAACCGACGCTCTCGAATCTAGAGCCCGGATATATTCACAGCCGGACCGAGGACTGGTCATCCGCTGCGCGCGGCAAACCACCGCGGAAGGCGTGGTGCCCCTCTCAGTCGGTCAGCCTAGTCAGGGAGCCAGGGCGTGCAAGTACCCGGCATCCGTTGTCACGTACACACGACCACGCGCCAAAGCGGGCGTGGTACGGATGGACCCCGAGAGGGCGACTCTGGCGAGGACGGCAGGGATGGGCGTGACTCGGTTCGCGGTGCAAAGCGTGGGGTCTGTGATACTGGGGACCTCGCAATGGTGACCCGTCGGAGGGGAGACAGTCGTGTCCGCAATGGCGTAGAGGGTGTCCGTCGCAGTCCCCACATACACGATCCCACGAGTCACGCTCGGCGCTCCCAGCGTAGGGTCCCCCCAACCGGGCAATCGAATCCACCACCGGACTCGCATTGAGTCCGGAGCACAGGTGTTCAACGCATGTAGCAGGTTGTAGCCCTCGTAAGGATCGGCCGTGACATCCCAGCCCCCGGTGACTGCGAAGACCGCGTCTTTCCAAACCGCGGCCCCACGGATATAGCGCCAGTCGGAGTGCAAGCCACTGGTGAATGGGACGGACGCGGGCGGGAATGTCCAGCGCCGAAGGCTCAGTCCCAGGGCCGCGGGGCTTCCAGAGGGTGAACTCGGCCCCGTGCTCACGGCGTGCGTGTACCCATCCTTCATGGGTGCTACGGCCATGGTGCCGCAGCTAGCGTTCTGGATTGTCGGTACAGCAGCCCAGTCAGGATCGTCGTCAAGGTCCCACGGCACTGGCTGAAACTTCCAGATCATGGCGCCCGTCACCCCATCCAACTTGATCATGCTCAAAGCATGGTTTGGGTTCGGCTCTGTCTTGCAGCC